>Ga0181582_10001252_pt1 | contig 19689 bp, 12 predicted proteins | sample 071ome_32_FD_132438 | JGI IMG/M metagenome (GOLD analysis project Ga0181582, IMG submission 132438) | Coastal salt marsh microbial communities from the Groves Creek Marsh, Skidaway Island, Georgia - 071405AT metaG (megahit assembly) | ecosystem: Environmental > Aquatic > Marine > Intertidal...
CCCAGTGCGAAACCCCTTGACGATTTCTCTCAGCATAGGCGTGTAATCGCCCCCTCGCTCCTGCTCGACGATCGCCTCCGTGCCAAAAGCGGTCACTTGGTACGCTCGTTTCGAATTCCGTATTCCGTAGACCACTCCCACAGCTCCTGAATCCCAAATTCCAGTGATGACATCGTTGTCCGGCGTAAACGTGCGCGTCACTGTCGATACGCCCGTTCCCATAACCGTGAATAAGGCCTCGGTCGGATGGATGCCATACCAGAAAAAATCGGGATGAGTGGGCTCTACTGTAGCGGGACCGTAGGAAAAGGCCCCTTTCAGATCGCCCTTCTTGGCTTCAGCGACATCCACCACTCCCGGGTAAAAGCGAAGCGAGGACGAACTCCAGCAATGAACGTCATGCTTTTTGGCCAATTTATAGATCTGGATGGCGTCTCTGAGGGAGCCGGCAATCGGCTTATCGATAAACACGGGTAGTCCCGCTTCAATGACAGGAATAACTTGCTCCAAATGAGGACGCCCGTCCACGCTCTCCAGCAAAATGACGTCCACATTCTGGCACAATTCCTCGATCGAGTCGTAAAGCTTCACGCCATAGTCATTCACTAGGGTATCGGTAAACCCATCGATCCGATCCGCGCTCGACGCGATATCCGGGCTGCCTCCTTTGAACGCGGCCACCACTCGGGCCCCTGGCACGTGCGATTCGTGGTCTGGGTTGTTGAATCGGCTAGTAAAAGCCACGACGTGCGACGTATCCAATCCAATAATACCCACCTTGAAGGCCAGCTCGGGCATGGCTAGATCGATGGCATCCGCCACTTGCAGCCCAATAGCCTGGGAGCCCTCCTTCGTATAATGCACGTCACCCGGAGCTCTAAAATAATCTGCTGGGAAGGATGCCGTGAGCGATCGGATATCATTGGTGGGCACGCCGTAGCGCTTCATTACCTTTTCAGCTACAGCGTTGTATCTCAGTTCGTCTCCTATCTTTCGCCCAAGTTCTCCCTCTGGCACAAAGGAAATGTTTCCCCAAACGAGTCGGGCTCCGGTCCGCTTCAATCTCCTAACGAGCGTATCCAGATTCGTTTCGTACTGCTCTAAGCTCGTCGTTAGGAATCCAAGCTCCTTGTCTCGCCGCCCTTGATTCGGGCTGTGCGGATGCCGGTAGCACAAATCATGGAGACCCCAATTAAAATGAATCAGGTCCCAATCCCCTTCCCCGAGCCAATCGTCCAGCTTCTCTAATCCCGTGCCCGTGTGCTGAGCATTTCCCGGATTGCGTACGACTTCGGCCCGACCTTCGTAAATTTTGGAGACGAAGGGCGTGTAGCCAATGGAGATGGAATCTCCAATGATCAAGATGCGAGGCAACGAGCCTGTTTCAGACCAGCCAGCGGTCTTGAAAATGCAAAGGACCGGAAGCAACGAGAGAAAGCGTTTAGGAGACATATGTGAGTAAACTATAGCTTATGAGTCAGCTGACAAGCGCCTAGCCTTTACGATAAGGCATTTTCCTTGTGGCGACGGATTTCAGATAGTAGATCTTTCGCTTGAAAATCGTAAGTACATCGGACCAACAATCGACCCCTTCGTATTATGCCTGATTCCCCTTTCACTCGCCGCTCTTTCCTCAAGCAGGCAGCAGCCATCGGCGCCGCCTCCTACGCTGCTTTTCCTAACATTCAAGCCCAAGGCTCGCCCTCGCGAAAGCTGCGAGTTGGCGTCATGGGACTTAAGCGAGGCACGGCCCATATACGCGGTTTTCAAGCCGTGCCCGAAGTGGAAATCGCTTATGTTTGCGACGTCGATCAAAAGCGCCTGGCCGAAGGCGTTAAACTCGCGAATGCGGGCCAAACGACCAGCGTCAAAGGGGTGACAGACTTCCGCAAAATCCTCGATGATTCCTCAGTAGACATTCTTTCCATCGCCACCCCCAATTTCTGGCACGCCCCAGCGGCTATTCTGGGCTGCCAGGCGGGTAAACACGTGTACGTGGAGAAGCCCGGAAGCTATGATCCCCAAGAGGCCGAATGGGTCGTTAAAGCGGCTCGTAAGTACGACAAGAAAGTTCAACAAGGCACCCAACGCCGGAGCTACCAATCAATGATCGAAGGGATGGCCAAGCTGCGAGACGGATTGATTGGCGAAGTCCGATTCGCCCGAACCTGGTACAACAATTCCCGCGGTTCGATCGGCAAAGGCAAACGAGCCACGCCTCCCTCCCATCTCGACTACGATCTTTGGCAAGGGCCCGCTCCCCGGCGGCCCTATCAAGACAATCTAGTTCACTACAATTGGCATTGGGTTTGGCATTACGGGGGCGGGGAACTCATTAACAATGGCGTCCACGCTCTTGACCTGGCTCGCTGGGGGCTCGGCGTCGACTATCCCACCAAGGTAACCTACCTGGGCGGGCGCTATCACTTCGACGACGATCAGGAAACTCCCGATACCGCTGTCGCCCAGTTTGATTTTGGCGACAAAGGAGCCACTTGGGATGGGAGCAGCTGCCTGAGACGCAAGGATGAAAACTTGGCATTTTGTTCCTTCTACGGAGACGGCGGCACCATGGCCTTCGATTTTTCTGGATACAAAGTCTATGATACGGAAGGCGCGCTAGTTGAAGAGCGCGAGGGCACGCCCGGCGACGTTCCTCACTTTGCGAATCACTGCGACGCCATACGCGACGGCGTAGCCTTGAACCAAGACATCGAGGAAGGGCAAAAGAGCACACAGTGGTGCCACTTGGGCAATATCGCCTACCGGACTCAATCCGTGCTAGAAGTCGATCCAAAGACAGGCCGCATTCGCAACAATCCAGCAGCCCAGAAGCTCTGGGGCCGCTCCTACAACAAGGGCTGGAAGCCAAAGGTCTAAATAGGGAGAGCTAACCTGGCATTCTTGAAGGTAGGGAGGACCGGCTCGGTCCTCCATATTCCAACCCGAAAACGGAGGACCGAGCCAGTCCCCCCTACCGATAATTAATGCGCTCGTAAACCGTATGCCGCCTCGCGCTCATGGTCCCAGCCCTCTTTTTGGAAAAGCTGCCATTCATGTGTCCAATTAGACAACTAATCGCTTAACTAACTAGCAATTCTAAAACCCAGGCATCACCCCATGTCTAAATTATCGCTAGCGCTCGCTACAAGTAGTTTATTCCTGACCCAACTCCCTCCTGGCTCCTATGCCGAACTCAAACCGCTGTTGGGACTCCCTAAAGACATTGCCCTCCAAACCGATTTTTCCCGGCCAGAGCCTCTGAAGAAAGACGTTTGGCAGCAACGCCAGCATACCCGCTGGAAAATTGAAGACGGTGTCATGAGAGGCATTCCCTCCACCAAAGAATATCAGGCATCGATTTCACATCACCGGGGTCTGGAACCGAGAATCAGCTGCCCTGCTACACCCCCAGAGTTTGTCGCTAAATTCTCAATACGTTTCATCGATGGATCGGAGACCCCAATTGCTCCCTTCGTTGAGTTCGGTCACCACATCGCCCGAGTCAAATTCAGCGAATCCGGCATATCCCTGATCGCCGACGGGGAATCCGTCAAGCTCGATGAAGATCGAGACTTTCGATACGTTCCAGGAAAGTGGTATCACGCCTTGGCGGAACTAAAAGGCGACGAATTCGTGATTCAATTCGAAGGCGGACCTACGCTCTATGGAAAACATCCGCGATTCGCGTTGCCCGTCTCCAAAGGCGGAGCCGGTTTTGGAGTCGCTGGACCGAGAGGCGGCAAGGTGGAAATCGACAACATTTCGCTTTGCACAGTTCATGCGAAAACAAATCCAGGTTGGGCAAAGTCGCGAGCCGCCATTCCCAGTTTCAAGCCGACCGTACTAAAGGCGAAGAATTAGACGCGGAAGCCGTTCCGCCTCTACATCGTTCGCCCACCGTCCACCACTAGAAGTTGCCCGGTTGTCATATCGGTTCGAGTTGCTAGGTAAAATACGGTCTCAGCGATATCATTTGGATCGGATAATCTTGGGATGGGGATGCCGGCCACTTTCTCTTGGATCTGATCTTCGGTCATTCCCCTCCGCAGCCAACGACTGTCAATGGGGCCTGGGCAAACGGCGTTCACGCGAATTTTCGGGGCCAAGACTCTTGCCAACGATTTTGTCAGTGTATTCAACGCGCCCTTACTAACGCAATAGGCTATAGAAGAACCGGATCCAGAAATCCCCGCCACTGAAGACACCTTGACCACTGCGGCAGATTCTTGCAGCCGAAGCAATCGAAGGGCGGCTCGAGTCACAAAAAAAGGCCCCTTGGCATTAACAGCGAAAGTCGCATCCCATTGGTCCTCGGAGAGGCTATCCAGATCTTCATGAGACAAAAAGTGGGGCAATCCCGCGGCATTGACGACCACATCCAAGCGCCCGAAGGCCATTTCGATCTCGGCTATCATGGCCACCACTTCTTCATCCAGACTTACATCGCATTTGGCCAGTATAGCCTTAGCGCCTTGCTCAGCCACAAGCCCTGCCGTCTTTTCCGCTTCGTCCTCGTCCTCTCCGGGGTAGTTAACCACGACATTGAAGCAGTTTGCAGCGAATTTCGCTGCGCAAGCTCTGCCAACGCCAGTCGCGGATCCGGTTACCAGAGCTACTTTCTTTTCGGAGACAATCATATCTTCTCAAGAATACATTCCAGGCCAAAACTTCCACTGCTTTATTCCCGGCAAATCAAAAAATAGCGACGATCCGGTTTCCCGGATCGCCGCCGTTTTCCTAGTACTTTGATCAGCCTAGAATGCCTGCGATTACTCGCAAACGATCCTATATTCGTAATAGAAATTCCATTTACGCGGATGGAAGATCGCGATAAATTAATTTATGTGGGTTGCGACCGACGTTTTCCACGCTCTGGCGTAGTCTCTCCCTCAGAAAATGAAAGTCAACGGATTTCCGGAAAAATCTTCCCTAATATCGCTTATCTTGTTGATTTTGCTGGGCGTGCGAGGGCAAAGGCAGGTAGTCGTGCTGACGTATCATCCAGGCCTCTAGAGCCTGTCGAAGCCGCTCCAACACCTCTGTATGGGCCCCGCTTTCAGCTAAATTGTTCAATTCATAGGGGTCGCTCTGCAGATCATATAGCTCCATAATCGGGCGAGGATTCTGGAAATACAGACGTTCGTGAAGTTGAGAAAGTTTTCCTCCTGCTCTAGCAGCATGAATCGATACCCAGGCTTCCGAACCTGGCATGTCCACCGGCGTGTAGCTCCGGTCAGGAAGAGCATTGTAGATCAGCCGATAGTGTCTCGACGTAACAGAACGGGAAAAGTCCAATCCGTCCGTTCGAGTGATCGGCCCCCAGTGCCACCCGCGCTCCGCGTAGACATAGTCCCTGGAATTCATGGAACGCCCTAGTAGTTCCGGGAAAAAACTCACTCCGTCCATCTCCTCAGGAATGGCAACACCCGCCGCTTCCAAAAACGTGGGGGCCAAATCAATTCCGCTGATAAGCGAATCGCTCGCAGACGCTGGCCGAATCCGTCCAGGCCAGCGGATGATTAGCGGTACATGTGTGCCCCGATCAAAGAGCGTTCCCTTTCCCCGCAATAAGGCTTCCCCATTGTCGCCCATAAACACGACGAGCGTGTTTTCCTTGAGCCCTTGGCGATCGAGCCAATCCATGATTTTTCCGAATCCGTAGTCGAGCTCGCGAACGTCGTCTATGTAGCGAGCATAGTCTTCCCGCACCTCTGGCGTGTCTGGCCAGTCCGGAGGCAGGGTTAGCTCGCTGGGATCGATTCCATCGTGCTCTGGCCCGAACTTCCGGTGAGGCTGGTTAAAGCCGAAATAAAGGAAAAACGGTTTCCCCCTGGGAACTGTAGCCAGGGCCGAGGCCACGGCTACATCGACCTTTTCGAGATCCTCCCCTCGAGTACGAGCGCTCCGGACGAAGTGATCGAACCGCGTATCTAAATTTTGCATACCTTCCTGAATCAGAACTTCGTCAATGTGAGGTGCCTCTCGATTACGGCCATCCAAATGCTGGTGTCGCCCAGCCAGACCCACCCAGTAACCACGTTCTCGAAGAAAATCGGTAAAAAACGGAACGTCCGCCCGGGCTGGTTGAGCGAACCGAGTGACTCCTAGCTTAACCGGAGACTGGGAGGCGAAGATTGAAATGCGCGAAGGGGCGCATTGGGGAGCGGCCGTGTAGGCCCGATCGAATCGCATACCTTCCGAAGCAAACGCATCCAAATTCGGGGTGATACTATATTTCAGAAAATCCGCATTTCCATAGCAGCCCACGTGGGGAACGCTGTGATCGTCGGAGAGGATTAGCAGTATATTGGGCTTGGATTCGAGCGCCTGAACGGAGGCCATCACTGAAAACAGGCAAATCGATTTCTTAGCCCAGCTGATATCGAAACGTGACCATCTAGATTTCTGGCTTGTGCTCGGTAAGCGAATCATTTCCTGAATATTGGTATCTCTTCGCGGGGGGCAATCTCTCTTGGCGGCAAACCGAGTTTCAAGCTTCTCTAAACGCATCGAATCCCTAGGTTAGAAGACTGTGAGATCCTCGGTTCTAGTCCTTACCCTTCTGGCAACTTGCCAAATTGCGGCAGTCTGCCTAGCTCCCATAGCTTTAGCCCAAGCTTTTGGGCCGCCGGAGGGTACGCCATGGAAACGACACGCCATAGACTCGAGTTCACGGGGAGCGGATGGAATCCGTGTGGCGGATATCGATGGGGACGGCCTCTGGGATCTCACAACCGGCTGGGAGGAAGGAGGCCGAGTTAGCGTCTACATAAATCCAGGATTTCAAAAATCGCCCGATACTTGGCCCAAAGTGATTGTCGGAAACGTTCCTTCACCCGAGGACGCCGTTTTTATCGATCTAAATTCGGATGGAAGGCTGGACGTAGTTTCCTCCACTGAAGGAGAAGAACGCACGGTTTACGCTCATCTGGCTCCGAATCCCAGCCAGTCGCTGAGCTCGGAATCGGGATGGAAGACCTTGCCTTTTCCTGCGACGGTGAAGCGAAATCAGTGGATGTTCGCCCTCCCTCTGCAAATCGATGGGCGCGATGGAGAAGATCTGGCGCTAGGCTCCAAAGGGGCCAATGCCCAAATCTGCTGGCTGCAAGCCCCAAAATCCAGCTCGGACCTCGACGCTTGGCGACTGCGAAAACTTTGCGATGCCGGATGGATCATGTCGTTAAAATCTAAAGACATGGATGGTGATGGAGATCCGGACATCCTGCTCTCCGATCGCAAAGGATCCGACACGGGCATCTGGTGGCTGGAGAATCCCGGTCCCGAAAAGGCTGCTTCGTTTCATTGGCCGAGGCGATATGTAGCAGGATCCGGCAAAGAAGTGATGTTTTTGGATACCGGGGATATCAACGGAGATGGACTCGAGGATATTGTCGCCGCCGTCAAAGGAGGCGATTTCGTGGCCGCGATTCGTCTGCCTTCCAAATCGCCTTCATGGAAAGAGTCGAGCATCCCCTACCCTTCCGGTACTGGCACTGGTAAAGCAGTGGCTATCGGAGACATCGATCAAAATGGGAAAGCCGACATCGTAGCGACTTGTGAACATTCCGAAAACGCGAGCGGCGTATTTTGGATACAAGAAAATGCCAATGGTGAATGGTCGGCTACAGAAATAAGCGGAACCAAAGAAGGTGTGAAATTCGATCGAATCGAAACCATCGATCTCGATGGCGATGGCGACCTTGATGTCATCACCTGCGAAGAGCGCGACAATCTCGGAGTCATCTGGTACGAAAATCCGCTACACTAGGGTTACAGCTTCCCCGAAAGTCAAAATAGTAGGGCTGGCTCTCGCGCCATGCCGAGAATAGGGCGTGTAACACATACCCCTCAAACTATCCACACGAACAAGGTAAACTCGTTTCGTTGCGAATTGTGGGAGCGGCTTTACGCCGCGATTTTTATTTCGGTTGCGATAGTTTTATAGCCGGATAAACCGGCTCCTACGCGTCCTGATGAATTTGCGATACCGGCGTCGAGAGAAACTTCCGTGACAAAACTCTCCTCGGAGCCTATCACCATCTCTATGAAAATCTACCCAATTCTCTCCCTAGCCACTGCCCTAATCCTTTTGTCCCCTTTCGGCTCAGCCAAACCTCCCAAAGGCTACACGGCTATTTTCGACGGAGAGACCTTAAATGGCTGGTTCTATCTGCCTGACGATCTTCCCGAAACCGTATGGAAAGTGAATCCCAAAAACGGTACGCTTGGTAGAGAATTGAAGGGAGGATCCATCTGGACCAAGGAAACCTACGGGGACTTTATTCTCGACCTGGAATTCAGACTTAACCCCAACTGCAATAGTGGCGTTTTCGTTCGCAGCGATCCGCAAAATCCCGTGCAAGGAGGCTTCGAAATTCAGCTCTACGACTCCTACGGCAAAAGCGAAATTGATTCCCACGATTGCGGGGCTCTCTATGACGCCGTCGTCCCTTCAAGCAATGCCGTCAAGCCAGCTAAAGAGTGGAATCGCATCACCATCCGCTGCAAGGGGCCCCTCATTCAAGTGACGCTGAACGGCGAGCGCATCGTCAATGCCAACCTCGATCAGTGGACAACGCCCCAGAAAAACCCGGACGGCTCCAAGAACAAGTTCAAGACCGCTCTAAAAGACCTTCCTAGAACCGGCCACATCGGCTTCCAGGACCACGGGCACAATGTCTGGTTCCGCAACGTCTATCTGAAAGAGCTCAAATAATTTAAGCCTAAATCATTCGTATTGATAAAATGGATTTATTGAAGCAAACCTGCCTAATTACTACAATCGCCTTCTTGCCCCTCGCTTGGAGCCAATCCGAAAGCTTCGAATCGGACAAACCGAACATCGTGCTTCTAGTCGCCGACGATCTGGGATATGGAGAGCTTGGCTGCCAAGGAAACGATGAGATCCCCACCCCGCATATCGATTCGCTGGCCGAAAATGGCATTCGATTCACCCAGGGCTACGTGACCGCTCCCTTTTGCAGCGCCTCCCGAGCCGGGCTTATGACGGGACGCTATCAAACGCGTTTCGGCTACGAGTTCAACCCCATCGGCGGCAAGAACGAGGATCCTCGAGCAGGACTTCCGCTCGGAGAAAAGACGATCGCTGACCTACTAGTAGATTCTGGATACATAACTGGATTGTTCGGCAAGTGGCATCTTGGCGGTACAGCGATGTACAATCCCATTCGCCGGGGATTCGACGAATTCTATGGATTCATGCATGAGGGGCACTACTTTGTTCCACCGCCCTACAATGGGGTGACCACCTGGCTGCGCCGCAAGGTTTTGCCTGGCGGGGGAGAGGGACTGTGGATCTCGCAAGACGGCAAGCTGCTCTACACAACGCACATGGGGAATACCGAACCCGATTACGACGCCGACAACCCGATTTACCGCGATGGCCAGCCTGTATGGGAATCCGAATACTTGACGGATGCCATCACTCGGGAATCGGTCTCTTTCATCGAGCGGCACGCCGACAAGCCGTTTTTCCTCTACGTCCCCTACAATGCCGTCCACAGCCCCTTGCAAGGAGCTGACGCTTATATGGAGAAGTTCAACCATATTGAGAATATCCAGCGACGGATTTTCGCTGCCATGCTCGCTAATATGGATGACAGCGTAGGCGCCATCCTAGCGAAACTCCGCGAAGAAGGGATCGAGGAAAATACCCTCATATTCTTCCTCAGCGACAACGGTGGCCCCACCCGCGAGCTAACATCGAGCAACTTGCCTCTGCGCGATGGCAAAGGCAGTGTCTACGAGGGGGGCAATCGCGTGCCGTTCCTCGTTCAGTGGAAGAGCGTGTTACCCCAAGGGGAAGTTTACGAAAAGCCCGTTCTATCCCTAGACATTTTCGGAACCGCTACTGCCGTCGGTGGAGCCCAGCTCGACGATCGCAAGAAGTACGATGGAGTGAATCTGATTCCCTATCTGCAAGGCCAGGAAAGCGGCAACCCTCACGAATCGATCTTCTGGAGAATCGGCCAGCGAGCGGCTATCCGAGTCGGCGACTGGAAGCTCCTGCGCAATACGCGACGGGGTCAAGGAGACCAGTGGGAGCTCTATAATCTCGCTGAAGACATCAGCGAATCCAATAACCTCGCCGAGGCGATGCCGGAGAGGCGGGCGGAGATGCTAGCCGCTTGGGAAACCAAAAACGCAGAGATGATCGATCCCGTTTGGTCGCCTTGATCTAACGATTGCTCTCGATACTTTCGGGTGCCGCTAAGGCCTCGCCTGTCTCCCTATCCCAAGCTTTTGGATTGCCCCGGCATGTCGCTTCGGGTTTGTTCTCGTTCGTGAAAAATCTAGCGCCCCTCTTCGTTTTCTTCCTAGCCATGTTTCGCTTAGGAGCCGCCGATAAACCCAACGTCTTGTTCATAGCCATCGACGACCAAAATGACTGGATCGGCTGCATGGATTTCCATCCGAAAGTGCAGACGCCGCATATCGACAAGCTCGCGGAAAGGGGCACGCTGATGAACAATGCTCACTGCCAAGCCCCTCTGTGCAATCCCTCTAGAACCAGCCTAATGGTAGGGCTCAGGCCCAGCACGACCGGCATCCACGGGCTGGCTCCCTGGTTTCGCGACGTACCTCAATGGGCCGATCTCGTTTCCCTGCCCCAGCACTTCCAAGCCAACGGCTACCAAACCTACAGCAACGGCAAGATCTATCATAGCGTTCGCTCGCAGCCAGCCGATGAGCCCAATCCCGAATTCGAGCATTGGGGATCCCGAGGCGGCGTCGGCTCCAAACCCCCGAAAAAGCTCATCCCGGAAACTCCATTCGGCAACCACCCGCTGATGGACTGGGGAGTATGGCCCGATAACAACGACGATTCCACCAAGGGCGATTGGGACGTCGCTTCCCAAGCGATCCGCATGATCGAGGAAATGCCGGATGATAAGCCGTTTTTCCTAGCCGCCGGTTTCTTCCTTCCCCACGTTCCCTGCTACGCCACCCAGAAGTGGTTCGATTTGTATCCAGAAGATAGTTCCATTCTTCCACCTATGCCGGAAGGAGATCGTGACGATACCCCAAGATCATCTTGGTGGATACACTGGAGTCTTCCCGAACCAAGGAAGCTCTGGATCGATGAAAACGATCAGCAAATCAATCTCGTTCGCTCCTACCTGGCTTCCACCAGCTTCGTCGATAGCCAAGTCGGCCGCATTTTGGACGCCTTGGACAAGGGGGGGCATACGGACAATACCATCGTCGTCCTTTGGAGCGACCATGGCTACCACCTCGGCGAAAAAGCTATTACTGGAAAGAATACGTTGTGGCGCCGCTCGACGCGGGTACCGCTCATTTTCGCCGGACCTGGCGTGACCGAGGGACAAGTTAGCACGAAACCTGCCGAGCTGCTCGACATCTACCCAACGCTCATCGAACTCTGCGGTCTGCCAGAACTCGACCATCTTGAAGGGCTCAGCCTCAAATCGCAATTGGTCGACGCCGATGCCTTTCGGGAACGGCCTGCCATCACATCCCACAATCAAGGCAACTTCTCCATCGTCAGCGAAAAATGGCGCTACATCCGCTACGTCGATGGCGAGGAAGAGCTCTACGATATCGTTAACGATCCTCACGAGTGGGACAACATAGCGAGCCAACGGCCCGAGGTCGTTGGCGAAATGAGCAAATGGCTGCCGAAGATCGATAACGGACCCGTGCCCGGAAGTAGAGCCCGCGTACTCACCTACTACGACAATACGCCCGTTTGGCAAGGCACGCCAATCGGCGAAAACGATCCCGTTCCGCAAGACGATTAATGGGGAGGGAGGATCGGTCTCAGCCTGAGCTAAATCGAAGGCCTCGATTCTCTAGACAATTCCCATCGGTAGGGCCGCTTGGGGACAAGCGGCCGCAGATCGTCTCTCGAAACGGCCGCTTGGGGACAAGCGGCCCTGCCACAACAAAATATGAACCGCAGCTTTCTAAACTTTCTATTCAACCTGGCTCCTATTCTCGTTTCATCTCTTTTCGCATCCGAAAAGCCCAACATACTTTTCATTCTGGCGGACGATCTCGGCTATTCCGACCTAGGTTGCTACGGTGGTGAAATCGAAACGTCCCATCTCGACGAGCTGGCTGCCAATGGACTTCGCTATACCCAATTTTACAATACAGGTCGCTGCTGGCCCACGCGGGCTTCGCTCCTAGCCGGCTACTACCCACACGAAATCAAGCGAGATACTATACCTGGCCACGGAGGTGGGGGAGGCAATCGAGGAATCCGCCAGGAATGGGCAAGGCTGCTACCCCAATATTTAAAACCGTACGGGTATCGCAACTACCATAGCGGTAAATGGCATATTGATGGCAACGTGCTCGATGGCGGATTCGACAGATCCTTCAACACCAGAAACCAAGGGGATTTTTTTACCATTAAGGGAACCTTCCTGGACGACGTTCCGGTGAAGCCGCCAAAAGACGAATCGGGATTCTATATCACCACGGCCACCGCCGATCATGCCATCGAGTGTTTGCGAGACCACGCCGAGAATCACAAAGACAAGCCGTTCTTCCACTACCTGGCTTTCATTGCCCCTCATTTTCCTCTGCACGCTTTGCCTGAGGATATCGAAAAATACCGGGACCGCTACCTCGATGGCTGGGATCAATTACGCCGAGAACGCTACGCCCGGCAAAAGCGTATGAAGCTTGTGGACACAACTCTATCAGCAATGGAGCTCGACGTGGGCCCGCCCTATCACTTCCCCAAAGATCTCCACAAGCTTGGGCCTGAAGAAGTCTATCGACCCTTCCCTTGGGAGTCGCTCAGCGAGGAACAGAAGCGCTTCCAAGCAACCAAGATGGCCATCCACGCAGCCATGATCGACCGAATGGATGTCGAAATCGGTCGAGTGATCGATCAGCTCAAGGCCATGGGCGCGTTCGAGAACACGATCATCTGTTTCGCTTCCGACAACGGAGCCAGCGCCGAGATCATGGTTCGCTCCAATGGCCATGACCCCAATGTTCCCCTCGGCAGCGCCGCCAGCTATCTTTGCCTAGGGCCGGGCTTTTCCAGCGCCGCCAATACCCCTTTCCGAAAGCATAAGACTTGGATGCATGAGGGCGGCACGGCGACCCCTTTCATCGTTCATTGGCCTCTGGGGATCGAGGCTCGCGGTGAATTGAGAAACACCCCCAGCCACGTAATCGATTTCGTGCCCACGGTCTTGGATGTTATTGGGGCCGAAGCGCCGACGTCTTGGAAGGGCGAAGCGGTTCCTTCAATGCCTGGACGCAGCCTTCTGGCTTCGTTCAAGCAGGACACTACCATCAACCGCGACCTGCTCTGGTGGATGCATGATGGGCATCGTGCCGTGCGGGTAGACAACTGGAAACTCGTGGCAGACGAAGGCCAACCTTGGAAACTTTACAATCTGGACACCGATCGCGCTGAATCCAACGATCTTTCAAAAGCGCTCCCTGAAAAGGTTCGCGAGCTAGAGCGGGCTTGGGAGCGACAGTTGAACGCGATGATTGATACTGTCTCCAAGTCGAAATAGATAAACCCGCTCCACATTCGAATCATCAATAATTTAGCGTCCAATACGGCGAGCAACATACGCCTGCAGAAAATCGAAATTCATTCCTCCACACAACTTATGACTACCTATCGATTAATCCCGGCTATCGTAGCAGCCTTCCTGCTCGCAATCTCCCATGCAAACGGCAAGCCAAACGTACTCCTGATCGCGATCGACGATCTCAACGATTGGATTGGTTGCATGGATGGGCATCCACAGTCATTGACCCCTAACATCGACAAACTCGCTGCCCGAGGGACCCTCTTTACCAACGCTCACTGCCAAGCTCCCATCTGCGGGCCCTCAAGAGCCTCGCTTCTATCAGGGCGCTATCCTCACGAAACGGGAGTGTACAATCAGCCCCAAGGCGGCAATGCCCTATCCACTGACCCCATATTTTTTGACGGCCAGCTGCTTCCGCAATACTTCGCCAAAAACGGATACACGACCTACGGCGTCGGCAAGATCACTCACGGGTACGACCAGGAAGCGACCTTCCAGTACACCGGTTCCAAAGGAAATTCAGGGCCCAAACCCGAAGGACCCAAGGCGCCGAACGATGTTCGTTTCCACTACCGGCCTAACTACGACCTTCCTTACACCGGCACACAAACGGATTGGGGAGCCTTTCCGGATCGAGATGATAAAATGCCCGACCACCAAACGGCCTCCTGGATCATTCCTCACATTGAGAAGGAACACGACAAGCCGTTCTTCATGGCAGTCGGTTTCCATCGCCCGCACGTCCCTTTCTACGCCCCGCAAGAATGGTTCGACATGCATCCGCTGGAAAATATCATCTTGCCCGAGATTCCCTACGACGACCTGTCTGATGTTCCCGAAATCGGCCGACTCATTCATGAGCTGCCCCGCTATCCGGATATCGATTGGCTTCGGGCCAATGACAACGAGCAATTGCGCCTGTGCGTCCAAGCCTACCTCGCCTGTACGACGTTCGTGGACGCCCAGGTGGGTCGCGTGCTGGACGCCTTAGAACGCTCGCCACACGCCGACAATACGATCATCGTCTTATTCAGCGATCACGGATACCATATCGGTGAGAAAGAGCGCGTATCCAAACAAGGACTATGGGAAGAGTCTACGAAAGTACCCTTCATCATCGCGACTCCGAACGGTCAAGGACTGGAAAAACGGCATCAACCAGTTGGCCTTATCGACATCTATCCCACATTGATAGATCTGTGCGACCTCCCTAAGAGGCCGCAAAACGCAGGTCGCAGTCTCGTCCCGCTCATTGAGAACTCCGGAATGTCTTGGCGCCACTCGATCCTCACTACCTATGCGAAGAACAACCATGCCCTTCGATCCGATCGCTATCGCTACATTCGTTACGAGGATGGCTCCGAGGAACTCTACGATCACTTCAGCGATTCCCATGAGTGGACGAATCTGGCAGCCAATCCTGAATACGCGAGCGAGCTGGAAACTTTTAGAAAGAATCTTCCCAAGGACAACGCGCCCTACCATCCCATCGTCGGCAGCGGTCCTATCAATCCCTGGTTTGCCGAACACTACGAGCGACTCGGGGTGGACAATCTGTAAACATTGTAGTGGCGTGTATGCTTAAAAATATAGAACAGGCTTCTTGCCTGTTTCGACACAGGCTGGAAACCTGCGATACTACTACTCGCTATCACAAATCTTCAAACCCATTCAATGCTCGGCGATATGCTCGTCGATCATCTTCTCCAGGACAGCGAGGGGTACCGGTCCGCCGCGAAGAACGACATCGTGAAACTCCCGAATGTCAAAGCGCTCTCCTAGAGCCTCTTTCGCTCGCTCCCGAAGCTCCAGAATCTTAAGCATGCCGATCTTGTAGGCCGTTGCTTGGGAGGCCATGACGATATGCCTCTCCACCATTCGGATACAATCTCTTTCAGTATCGGGAGTATTGCTCTGATAATAAGCGATTCCCTGCTCTCGCGTCCATTTCTTGTGATGAATACCCGTATCCACGACAAGGCGACAAGCTCGCCACAGCTCCATCGAAAGGCGGCCGAAGTCGGAATACGGATCCGTATATAACCCCATTTCCTTGGGCAGCAACTCGCAATACAGTCCCCAACCTTCGATATAGGCAGTGTAGCTCCCGAATTTCCGGAATTTGGGGATCCCTTCTAACTGCTGGGCCAACGCCAATTGCATATGATGCCCGGGGACGCCCTCGTGATAGGCCAAGGCCTCCAGCTTGTATTTCGGCATATTAGCCGTGTCGTACAGGTTGGCGTAGTAAATCCCGGGACGGCTACCATCGGGCGCAGGCCGCTGGTAAAACGCCGTTCCCGCCGACTTTTCCCGAAAGGCTTCCACTCGCTTAACGATGAGATCGGCTTCGGGCTTGGTGAGGAACAGGGTATCCAGGCGTTCCTTCATATCGTCGATCACTTCTACCGCCCGTTTGATATAGGACTCTTTACCCTCGTCGGTATTCGGATAGTAGAACTGCTCGTCGGTTCGCATGAATTCGAAGAACGCCTTAAGATCGCCCTCAAAACCGACCGTTTCCATGATCTCCCGCATCTCATCGTGGATACGAGCTACCTCATTAAGACCAATTTGGTGAATCTCGTCGGCAGTCAGCTCAGTGGTCGTAGTCAATCGCAACGCTTCGTTATAAAAAGCCTCTCCGTCTTCGAATTTCCATACACCATCATCCGTGGTGGCCCTGGTTTTCTGGTCTTCGAGAAAAGCGATCAACCGTTCGTAAGCAGGCTTCACTACATTGACCAATGCGTCCCTAGCTTCTTGCTGCAGCTGCACCTTTCTCGGTTCGACGAGATCGAGATTCTGGACCTTTGTTCGGAAATCCTCCCACAGAGCCGAGTCATCAGCTGAATCGTCAAACGGGGCTCCAGTAATAACGTTTCTGCTAGATTCTATGGCTCTAGGAAAAACGAACTTCGGTGGAAGAATTCCCAGTTCTTCCCGGAGCTTTAGATTCTCGATCAGCTGATCGGATACCTTGCCTACCCCCTTCAATCGCTCGACGTAATCTTCTGCATCACTGTCGCCGCCTGCGAGATGCATATTGATCAAAAACGAAGGTACACCTGCATGCCTTCCGAACATTTGATTTACTGGGTAGTTGTAATTACGATACTTGTAATTCCGTATTTGATTTTCCGCTCGCTCAACCCACATGAGGTAACTGATCTTCGTTTGGACATCGAGCTTCTCGTAGTCGATCGACTCCTTCAGCCAGGCGAGGTTCTCTTTAACGATTTCGAGCTCGCGCTCGGCCATAGCATCGGAAGTGTCATCCCATTCTCCGTAGTCTTTCTTGATCCCCAAATACGTTTGCCGCTCCGGATAGCGATCGACTCGCTCATCAAAGACGCGATCGAAGAACGCGTTCGCCTTGTCCGATTCCGATTGAATCTCCATTTGGGCCGGGCAAACGGATCGCGTGACCAAGGCAAACGCCCATACATAGCGATTAAAAACGTAACCACTTTTCATAGTATCTCAGTTCGGTTCGAGTTTTACCGTTTTCGGGAACCCGATGAATTGATCTTCAGGCTTAGGATTCCTGGCATCGAAACCCAATCGCCACAATTCGAAGGTCGCTTCTCGGGTCGATCGATTGAAATCGATGATCCCATGGCCCGACCCTTTTAGGTGACCTAGTTTTTCGGGATGAATTTCGTTTTTGGGAATCTCGTTGCTACCTACCTCAGGATTTCCCGCCGCTAGCACAGTTATGCGATTGCTTAGGTCATCAAGATAGCGCCCCGTCCAATTGGGCTCGCCCGCATCACGATTCTCGCCAGCGACATCCGGCCACCAAGCCCGAGGAAATCCATTGGCTGTTCCAGGCACCATAAACCCTATCGGCCCATCTTCCCAATCATCGACTCCATGATGCACTAAGGCCCCCAAATGCTGATCGCCGTGCACCATCACCACCTTTGAAGGGCCCAAAATACTTAAAGCCCGATCCCGTTTGCTTTTCGGCCAACCGCCCGAATCGAATCCCGAACCGCCTGGCCTGAGTTCCCGTCCCGCATGCGTCGTCACTTTGCAAAGAATCGTTTGCGACAAAGCCACTCTGAAATCGGCCTCGCCCTCCGTATCCATCCAGTTCTGAAGAAATGCCTCTTGGCGCGACCCCAGCAGCTCCGCGTCACTGGGATCCATCGCCTCGAGTCCGGCTCCTCTTATCGAATCATAACGATCACCAAAAACTGCCAGCGGACCAGACTTGAATTTCCGATCCTCCAGCACAGCTATGCTTAGGCCACCATAAAGCAGTTCCGTGAAATAAACCTCGATCCCCTGCTCTGCCGGCGCGGGATCTACGGGATCCGGAAAATGGATTGTTTGCGTTCGCTGCACCGCATTCACCCAATCTGGATGCATGGCGTAGCCGCCTTTCGGCCAATCCGCGCCAGATGGAGGGCTTCCCATATTTGGAATCCGCCTGCCCCCATGTCCCCAAATATTTCCCTGAAAAACGTCATGGTCGTCAGGAATAATGATGCTAGGCCGATCCTTCAACAACTCCCTCCACGACCAGCCAAACATCCAGTATTTTCGAAGATAATCCAGCATGGCTAGATCCACCGGCTCTCGCGCAATCCCAAACCCGCCAAAGCTCTCGTAGATCTGGTCCCCGGCGAAGTATAAAAGGTCCGGATCCTGAATCGCCACATTAGCCGCCATTTTGGCGTTAGGGAAGATATAGCCATTGTCGCAGGAAAAAGCCGCTAAGCGAACGGTCTCCTTTTCCTTCGGCTCCTTGCGAATGGTCCCATCCCAATGATACGTTTTCCCCTGCCATCGGTAAGCGACTCGGTACTCTGTATCCAAAGATTCATTCCAATCATCGACGCGAAAAAGGGCCGTTCGCGACAGCGGATCCATTTTCGCCTCGGCTACCTTCTTCCAATCGGACCCCGATCTTAGCTGCAAACAAACAGGCTCGTCGCTTTCCTCAACGGGAGCCATCAAGGCAGCCAGCTTAAGCGTCTTGCGACTCAAGGTATACTGCGTCCACAAGATGGGCCCGAAGACTTGATCCGGCTTCTCTGCAATAGCATCCCCATCGATTTGCCAATCCTCGAAGCGCCAAGTGGCCGCTTGCGATCGATCTGGCCGTTGCTCCAATCCGTGCGACAGTAAGGCTATGTTACCCATCATTCGATCAGCTGGCAATGTTGCTTCTATCTCGGATTGACTACCGCTTTCGGCAGTTCCTCGCAGCCGCAGCTTGGCTTCATCATCCCTGAATTCGACCTCAAGCAACAATTGTATCCAATTGTCTATAGGCAATCGGTCAGGAGACTCCACATCGTCAATCACTAAACGGCCATCGTCACGAACACCGGTATCGATCCATTGATCACTATTTAGCAACGCGAAGCGATAATCGGCTATCGGCCCCTGCAGACCCAACCGAAAACCCCCTCTTGCCCCAGCCGACTGCAAATCTGAGTTTGCCTGCAAGCGTACCTTGACCGCCAACTGAAAACTACCCTTCGGCTGGACAACTTGTTTGGTTAACGAGTGCAATGTCCGATTCTGAGCGGCGATACCCGCAATCGCCCCCTCTGAAACCTCCCAGTCCTGTAACGGATTCGCCCAATACTCGGGCCCAATCCACCTCCGGTCTTCCGACCAATCCGTTTTGCCAGAGCTGTCAACTGTATCGCTCGGCTGACAGCCCGCTAAAAGCGCGATCCAAACTGGCAGAAAGCAAAAGAAAGGAAGCGATCGGGAATTCGAAGAGATCATATAGTATACCAGTTACGAAAAGCAAATTGATGTAGCGGCCGATCTCACGCCTACGCACAGCTACCGCGTCGCAAGCCGAGCGGCCAACTATCGTACGCTTCCGGGTCGGCGGGCGTCCATGTTCATTTCCTCTTGAAAAGTGACTACCATGCCTCGAAGCTTGCGGGTGATATCACTATCTCTAACGGGTTTCGATTCGCCGAGATCCGCTTCCAGATCGAAAAGCTGAAGCGTCGGGTTTAACGTCAGCTTCCACTTATCCCAACGCACGGCCGCTAAAGCGCCCTGGCTGCCATGATAGAAGAAAGCATTGATATACTCCTCTCGTGTAAATAGCGGATCCCATTCGCCGGCTGGATCCCAGGATCGACGCAAGGGAACA
>Ga0181582_10001260_pt1 | contig 19607 bp, 20 predicted proteins | sample 071ome_32_FD_132438 | JGI IMG/M metagenome (GOLD analysis project Ga0181582, IMG submission 132438) | Coastal salt marsh microbial communities from the Groves Creek Marsh, Skidaway Island, Georgia - 071405AT metaG (megahit assembly) | ecosystem: Environmental > Aquatic > Marine > Intertidal...
CCTCTTCAGTCGCTGGGACTACGACTGGTTCCGCGTCGAGTCTCGCCTGCTCGACTTCTACTTCCTGTCTCGCGTCTCGTCGGCCACGGGTGATCGAACTCACTGGACGTACTCTCCGCACACGTTGGTCGAGCCCCAATTCGTCGAGTTCGTTCGGGCATATCACGAGGTGGCTCCGTTGTCCGCCGACGAGATTCGATTCATTCCCGAGGCCTATCGCTTCTTCATCCTCAACTACGTCGTTCGGGAAGGTGCTCGCTTCTTCCGCCCCGATCTCTGTGCGAAGTTCCGACATGACGCGACCCGTGTCTACTTGCCGGCCTGCGACAATCTCGACATGACACCGCTCTTGCAGGCAGCCGGTCACGTCTGATCGAGACCCGACCTACACTTTCGATGTGAGCTCCCCCGAATTCGGCTCGAGATCGTTCGACGTGGTGGTCATCGGCAGTGCCAATCTCGATCTGGTCGCCACCGTCGAACACCTAGCCGCTCCGGGCGAAACAGTGATCGCCTCGGGTTACGCCGAACACGCTGGCGGTAAAGGTCTCAATCAGGCGGTGGCGTGCAGCCGTAGTGGAGCTCGAACCGCTTTCATCGGATGCCTCGGGCGCGACGGAGCCGGAGATATCTTGCGGGGAGTCTTGGCCGACGAAGGTATCCGCGACTTCGCGGTCGATACCAACGTTCCAACCGGGCGCGCGCTCATCTCGGTCGACGAGCAAGCCGAGAATTCGATCGTCGTGGTCCCCGGAGCCAATCATCACCTCGGAATCGGGGTGGTCGACGATCATCGTTCGATTCTTTCCGACACCGCCGTCGTCCTCGCACAATTGGAAATACCGCTCGATTCGGTGGAAGCAGCCTTCGCCGTCGCTCGACTCGCCGGCGCGATCACCGTTCTGAATCCGGCGCCAGCCACTGAACTACCACCGGGGCTCCTTGCACTCTGCGACGTGATCGTTCCCAATCAAACCGAGGTCGCACAATTGGGCGGCACCGACGCCCTGCTCGACGCCGGCGTCTCGACCGTCGTCGTCACTCTCGGTGCGCGCGGAATCAGGGTTGTCACCCGAGACGGAGCAGTGGAGATCCCCCCATACGCCGTGAGGGCCGTCGACACAACCGGAGCCGGCGACGCTGCCTGCGGCGCCTTGGCGGCCTCGTTCGCCAAGGGCACCGACATGATCACTTCAGCCCGACGAGCCGCTGCGGCTGGAGCTCTGGCCGCCACGCGACACGGTGCCGTCCCGTCACTCCCCACCTTCGAACAGATCGACGCCCTCGTCGAACGTTGAGTGGGTGAACTTGGTGGTCACCCCGGTCGGACGAGCTCGATCGTGACCCATCCATCGACCACCGTTCGGCGCCGTTCGACAAAAGGTGCAAGCACATCCACGACCGGCCCTTCGCGCGTGTCGAGCAATCCACTGATGATGATTCGATGTCGGGCAACCCGCACGAGATCGATAGCCATGTCGATCAGGACGGGAGCGAGAATGTTGGCCACGACGGTGTCGAAGGACCGAGCGACACTCGCCAAAGAATCGAGGCTCACCTGCCATCGGTCGGACACCCCGTTTCGTTCGGCATTGGCCCGTGACGTCTCGAGACTTGCCGTCGCGATGTCGATCCCGTGCGCTGATTCGGCACCGAGCACGAGGCTGCAGATACCGAGTACACCGCTACCGCATCCGACATCGAGCACCGACTCCCCCGGTTCCACCGAATCGGCCAGAAGGGCCAGACAGCCACGCGTCGTCGGATGGTCCCCCATTCCAAAGGTTGCGCCAGGATCGATTGAGACGACGATCGCGTCAGGTGCCAGAGACGACACGTCCCATGACGGCCTGATGTACAGGCGATCGTCGATACGAGTCGGACGGGCGAACTTCTTCCAGGTCTCAGCGACCTCGGAATCGATCTCCTCGTCGCACCACATGACGTCGGGAAGATGCTTCGACATCAACTCGGCGATCTTGTCGTCGTCGGAGCCGAAGGAAGTTCGAAGCACCACGACGTCGTCCGACGTCCAGTCTTCCGTGATCGCCGTGACCCCGAGCGACCACAGCACGTCACTCACGATCTCGACCTCCGTCACGGACACTTCGAGACGCACTCCACGCACCATGTAGCGATCTCCGATCAATCGATGCGCCGAAGGTCCCGGCGGAAACGATCGGCGCGCTGAACGTAGGAGTCCACGGCGAGATCGATTTCGGCCAAGCGTGCCTTTCCAGGTTTGATGACAGCGGGCGAGCCAGCCGCCAATGCTCCACTCGGCACCTCCGTGCCGTTGAGAAGCACGCTGTTGGCGGCCACTACCGACCCTGTGCGCACGGTGACTTGATGCATCACGATGGAGCCATTTCCCACCAGACAACGATCCTCGATCGTGCAACCCTCGAGATGCACCATGTGGCCGATCACGCAGTCGTTCCCGACGATCGTCGGAAACACATAGGTGGTGTGCAGGACGCATCCGTCCTGCACTGACGTTCGATCTCCGATCACGATGTCGCCGTCGTCGCCACGCAGTACGGCACCCGGCCAGACGGAACTCCCCGCTCCCAAGCGCACCCGTCCGATGACAACTGCATCGGGATGGACATAAGCATCGGGATGGATCGTCGGCACGACGTCTCCGAGGGCGTAGATGGGCACCCGAAAACGCTACATCGTCGACAACGTCGGCATACCGGAGTGCAATCGCCATACCGTCGGCGCCACCCAGTGGATCACGGACCGATGTCGGTTTCCCGATAGGGTCACGACCCATGTCCCGCCGGATCGACATCGAACTCACGAGTGCCCGTCCCGATGGCACCTGGACGTGGCGAGCCGCCGGTGCACGTGAACCAAAAGGTGTCCTCGACGGCTCGTTGCTGCCATCGGATGCCAAGGCTGGAGACGTCGTGAAGGTCGACGCCGAGTTCGACATCGACGGCATCGAAGTGACGGCCGTCGTCTCCGGTCGCACCCGGGTGACCAAAGTCGAGACCCTGTCTCTGATCGCAAGTGACGAACCGTTCCAGGCGGTCACACAACAACTCGCCCGTCGCGAGCGTTCCGCTGGACGGGGTCCGCGCCGCAACGAATCCGGTGATCGACGTCGGCGCTCCGACGGCGACGGACGTACGCGCGAGGGACGCGACGGTGAGCGTCGCGAACGCCGACCCGAACGTCCTCGTCGACCCCGTTTCGAGGCCCCGCCCGAACTTCCCGCGCGCCCCAAGCCCAAGCGATTGAAAGCTGGATCGCAGCACCGCCGGGCAGTCCTGGCCGACATACCCGAGAACCAGCGCCCCATCGCCGAACTCGCGCTACAGGGCATGCAGGCCGTTCGCCAAAGGCTGAAAGCGGCCAACGACGCGTTGACCGCCGAGGGGAAGCCAACCATGCCTGAGCAGAGCGTGGTCCAGATGGCCCAGGATCTCCTCCCGAAACTGCGTGTTGCCGATTGGCTCGATCGCGCCGAAGCTGCCAAGCGCGATCTCGCCACCCTCGATCTGCGCGACCTACGCAGCGTGGTCGCCGCCGCCAATGATCCGACGATCGAACGTGACGATTCGTGCCGCGCCTTGGCCGCCGAGTTGAAAGCCGGTCTCGCCTCACGTAGCGAGTCCGACTACCAGCTCTGGCTGTCCGACATCGACGCCGCTCTCGGCGTCGGACGCATCGTGCGCGCGCTCAAGTTGGCCGGTCAGCCGCCGAAGGCCGGAGCGATCTTCCCCGACGAACTCGGACGCCGGCTGGCCGAGGCAGCGGCATCGAGCCTCACACCCGACGTTCTCGCCGATCGTTGGATCGCGCTCCTCGAAGCCGCCGCTTTCTCCCCCGTGCGGAGCACGCTGACAGTTGCCGCTCCCCCAGCCTCGGTCACACCTGAACTCACCAAGACTGTCGCACGACTCGCTCCACTCATGCCCCAAGTCGCCGCCGTGTTCGGTGTGACGGCATCGGCAGGTGCGCCGACACCAAAACCGCTACGCCCCACGAAGCCGGCCACGAAAAAGATTCCGCCGAAGCCGTCTCCGGCGCAGAACAGCGAGCCGTCAGGCGACACGTCCTCAGCCGAAAAAACCCCGGCCGAAGTACCCGCTGTCGAGATCACCCCTGCCGTACTACCGGCGGCTGAGACTCCGGCTGTCGATACTCCGCCAGTCGAGGTATCGAACGACTCCCCGACTGCTGAATCCGGCACCGACGACGCCGACTGACGTCCTACCGTCTCGCCCCGCTACGGTCGGGCCATGAGCAACATCGTCACGTACCAGGCCGACGGGCGCGTCGGCATCATCACCCTCAATCGTCCCGATGCGCGTAATGCCGTCAACGGAGACGTGGCCTCCGGCATGGAGGCAGCCATCGACGCTCTGGAGAACGATGACTCGGTGTGGGTCGGGATCCTCACGGCCAACACCGACGGTCAGAGCAACCCGGTCTTTTGTGCCGGTGCCGATCTGAAGGCCATCAACTCAGGTCAGGCCGGAGCCCTCAACACCAAGCGGGGCGGATTCGCCGGATTCGTGTACCGCGAACGCCGTAAGCCGATCATCGTGGCCGTCGACGGCCTGGCCACCGCCGGAGGATGCGAAATCGTCTTGGCCGCCGATCTCGTGATCGCGACCACCCGTTCGGCGTTCGGCTTGGCCGAAGTCAAGCGCAACTTGATCGCCGGAGCCGGCGGACTCTTCCGCCTCCCGCGCGCCATCGGCCAGGCGGCCGCCATGGAAGCCATCCTCACCGGAGAACCGATTCCGGCCGAACGCGCGTATCACCTCGGTCTCGTGTCACGGCTCGTCGCACCCGGAGAAGCGATGAACGAGGCGCGCCGACTCGCCGACCAGATCACGGCGTGCGCTCCACTCGCCGTCTACGCGAGCCGCCAAGTCGTTCTGGCCGCGGCCTACCAAACCGATGACGAATTGAAGTCGCTCACCAACCGTTTGTTCGCCGATGTCATGGCATCGGACGACACCAAAGAAGGTCTGACCGCCTTCATCGAGAAACGTGTTCCGAACTGGACCGGTCACTGAGACGTTGTGACACCGTGATCGAGCGGGCCGTCACCCCCGCCCGCTCGTAGAGGTTCTTCGTGTCCCGATCCCCCGGGAGCGCCGTTCCCTCCAGGTAAGCGCAACCTCGGGCGATGGCATGCGACAGGGCGACCTCCAACAGGTCATCGCCACATCCCAGACCTCGCGCCCCGTCCACCACGAAGACTCGGTCGACCACGAAGATTCGCCCGCGCGGATCCTCGTCGACACGTCCGACGAGGAAGCCCACGACGACTTCGTCGACACAGGCCACGAACGAGTCGCCCCACCACTGCTCGAGGTCCCCAAGACGAGGATGCTCGGCCAGCCAGGCCTCTCCTCCCCGACGATCGACCATGCCCTGACGCAACGAGTCGTCGATCGAGACACACTCGCTCGCCGACGACTCGTCGACGGGACGGACGCTCGTTTCGGCCGTCACGTGAGAACTCCTGGTGTCAGCCGAACAACGGACAGCCGTCGTCGCCCACCGGGCAGACGGGAGCACCTTTGCGGACAAGGAGGAAGCACTGCGGGCACATACGTTCGTCGGCCCGTTTCGGCTGGATGCTGGTCTCGGGGTCGACGGCCGAGGGGGGTTCTTCTTCCTCCTCGTCGTCCTCATCGACTTCACTGCGCTCACGAAGACGCTCGTCCAAGATGTGTGCGAGATCCGCCTCCACATCGTCAGCGGTCGTCAAATCTTCGTCGTCGTCGTCGGAGGTCCGCTTCTCACGAGCCTTCGGCGCAGACTCGTCACTGTCGCTCTCGTCGTCGCTGTCGTCGTCATCGTCATCACCGCCGATGTCGTCTTCATCATCCAAGTCGTCGTCGAGTTCGTCGTCATCAAGCTCGAGGTCGTCGTCCCCGCCCTCTTCGATGAAACCGTCCTCATCGAGGTCGTCGTCGTCGATCATGTCGTCGTCAGCGGCCATCGAAACTCCTTGTCGTACTCATCGTGATCTCCGTGTTCGCAGGCCAGCGGAAGGTTCGAAAACTCGACCGCGGGCGCGGATAATAGGCACCACGATCGTCCAGGTCAGGTGGAACGTCAGTGACAGCCGTCACCCTGGCCTCATGGGCGTTCTGACCGACGCTGTTCGGCCCGTCGCTCCGAGGCCAATCGTTCGAGCTCGGGAGCCTCGACCGTGAGGTGGGTCATGGCGTCCGCAACTGCCCGATGGCCGGCCTGTTCGGCAATGAGTCGGTGCATCTCGAGGGCGACTCGTCGATATGCCGGGTGCCCCTGGGGCGACGACCGGAGTTCGAGCATATGCATCGCTTCTCGAGCGTTGAACTGCATGACGTAGCGGATTCGATACGCCATCGACACGGCGTATGACGCCTCGTCGGGGAAGTCGGGTCGTAGATCGTCGTAGAGCGCCGCCGAACGCGACATCACCTCGTCGAACACCGACGTCATTCCCGCTTCGTCCACCAGATCTGGTCGGGTGTAACCGTGATTGGGCGTGAGTGCCTGCCATTCGATGGTCAGGAGTCGATGGCGTTGCAGATCGCGGAACGCTCCGTAGTCGGACAGGACGTCGAAGCGATAGTCGATGCGCTCGAAGGCACGACCAGGGCGATGACGGCGGTTCTCGCGCTGGCCGATGTACGAGCGCAAGATAGCGACCTTCTCGGCATGGCTCATCGCCTCCACCTGCCGAAGGATCTGGGATTCGGGAAGGCTCGAGTACGGATAACAGATCGCTGCCACCAGTTTGTTCTCGCCGTCGGGGTCCCAGTCGGTGAGTACGACAGGAGCACTGTGATCGGTCGGTGTCTCGGCGAACAACTCGCGCACGAGTTCTGACGTCTCATGACGCGTCGAGGTCAGATAATCGCTCCACCGGCCGCCACGGTCGGCCAGATCGACTCTCCGTAGGAAGCTCGGGATCACCTTGCGGAGTTCTTCGAGCATGAGAGCCGCATATTGCTGGGCTTCAGGCAGCGGGTGCGCCCGCATTCGAATCAGCATCGCTTCGTACGCCTGACCACTTGCGTAAATCCCCACGTTCGACAAAGACGAGGCCGGAAGAACTCCACGCACGGCATCGAGCGCCTTGGCCCTGGTGGCCTGTCGGTACACGAAGTCGCTGTCGGCCGGGTCGCGTGGCACCGAAGCACGAATGTGATCGGTCACCTTCTCCATGAGAAGGCTGTACGAGTCGAACATTCGGTCCATGTCCCCCACGTATCGGGTACCGAGACGTGAATTCAGGACTCCGAGATCGCGGTAGTAGCGATATCGCCCGGCCAACCGAGCGTCGTAGGCGATGTATCGGGTGCTCTGCTCGAGATAACTGGCCAACCGGCCCCATTCGAGAATTTTGGTGAGGACATTCGACGCCTGTTCGCATGCCAGGTGCACGCCACCGAGCTGGGCGACCGAATCGTCTCCGTACTCGAAAAAGACACGCTCATAGAGCTCCTCGGCACGCTCCAGGCCGATCGTGGCGTCGACCCCCTGGTCGCCCGCCACATCGAGATCTCCGACGAATTCGTCGAGAAACAGTCGGCGCAGACTCTTCGAACTGCGGCTGTAGCGGGCGAACAACGCCCCTTTGACGACTTCGGGCAGATTCACGAGGGCGAAGACGGGTCCGTCCAGGTTGGTGAAATAGCGCCTCAGGACCTCGGCCTCCTCGGGGCTGAATTCCTCGGGGGCGTAGACCGTCACGAGATCGAACGCTAGTAGGCGCGATGGATCGATTCTGGGAAATCCGATCCTGCCCTAGGCGAGCACGTCGACCTCACTCGACAGCGTCGAGAATTCGGCAGCCACCTGGTCGCGGAGGCTGTTGTCGAGCCATAGATCGACCACCGTCATCGCCATGGCGCGGGCTCCGTCGATCACAGCGCGGTCACCTTCGTCGGAACCGGCGTACTCGGCAAACTCACGCGTGTGTATGGCGACACCAGACGGGGCCACTTGGACCATCGGATGGATCGAAGGCATGAGGTACGACACATTTCCCATGTCGGTCGAACCGAGAACTGGTCGCCCCGTCACTCGAGGATCGACGACTGCGCGGCCCACCTCGGCCATGTTGGCCGCGTAGGCCGATGCGAGACGTTCGTTGTCTCTCACTTCGGCGTATGTGTGACCATCCCACGTACTGTCCATCTGGCAACCGCACGCCGAAGCCGCACCTTCGAGACACGCCATCACGCGTCGTTTCAACGGTTGTAGTGACGAGATCGTGGGTGACCGCACGTACCAGGTCGCAGCAGCTCGACGCGGCACGATGTTCGGCTTCTCCCCGGCTTCGGTGAAGATGCCGTGGATCCTTTCATCAGGACGGATGTGCTGACGGAGTGCGGCCACGTTCACATAGCCGAGAACCGCTGCGTCGAGAGCGTTGCGACCCATCCACGGTGCCGCAGATGCATGCGCCTCCTGACCGTGATACACGACATCGACGGTGTGTATCGCGAGAGAATCCATACGAAGCAGGTCGGCATCGGCTGGGTGGATCATCATCGCCGCCGATCCCGTTGAAAACGCGCCCTGTCGCGCCAGGGCGATCTTGCCGCCCCCACCCTCTTCGGCAGGTGTCCCGAGGATCCTCAACCGGCCCCCGAGATCGCGTGCGAGCGACGCGGCGGCCAAACCGGCACCGAGACCGGCCCCAGCGATGACATTGTGTCCGCATCCGTGGCCGATTCCTGGCAGGGCGTCGTACTCGAGAAGTACGAGCACCTCGGGACCATCGGTTCCGATCGACACCTCGAATGCGGTGTCCACACCATAGGCATGACGAACCACCGGCAATCCTTCGTCCTCGAGAACCGAACACAGCAGATCGTGAGCGAAGACTTCTTCGTAGTTCAGTTCGGGTCGTGCGTGAATCTCACGACTCACCGACACCAGTCGGTCGGCCCGCCTCGACACCTCGGCGCCGACACGATCTTTGGCTTCACGTGACATGGTCATGGCGACAACGGTAGTTCCTGGTCGGCTCCGAGCGTCCACACGGTGATCGCGTCGGGAACGACCTCGACCACGACCGCATACGACTCGTTCGCCTCGTTCACGAACCAGCACCGCCCATCGACGTCGATACGCGCCTTCGGAGGCACCTCCACGCTCAGATGTCGTGCCGAGGAACTGGCGATCTTGGGATGTGGAAGGTGAGACCCGAGAGGCAATCGGCGACGAGCGGCCAGACGTTGTCGAAGTGGCATGGTGGGATCGACGACGAATTGTTCAGCTCGCCCGTCGTTCGGATGTCCACGTGGCGCAACGTCCCACGTGCCCAAGTACTGCGCGTTCATCACGACGGTCACTCCCCCGAACCACCAACCCAGACGTCGACGTCGCACGACCACGTGCGACAACGCGAACGTCGACCGGCTGTGATTGTCCGAGAGTCGCATGACGTCGAGAGAGAACTCCACCGACGACGAGGCTCGACCGGCTCCAAGAGTTCGCGCCATGTCTCCTTGACTCAACCCGAGCGCAGTCGCCCCCTCGTTCAATGCATCCGATGCGCTCCTGTCGTCGTCGAACCAACGAAGTCCAGCCGGGGGTCGTCCCGGCTCACCCCAGTCGACGCCCTTGCGAATGGTCACGAATCGACTCCGAGCACCGCTGACGATGCGGCCACCACACCGCGTAGGAGCAGGTCGGCCCCATGGTCTGCCGAGCGGCGAGTCGTGGACTCGGGCGCCATCACAGCAATCTGCCGGAGAAGATCGATCAGTTGCTTCATCGTTCGAACGAAATCCCCACCCGACAGCTCTTCGGCTTCCACGACCTCGGCGAAATCCTCACCGGACGCCCAGGCGTACGCCACGGCGATGTACGTCGGATCAGGAGCTCGATGCACCGAAAGTCGTTCTCGTTCCTCCACCACCCGCAATTCGCGACTGATCGTCTCGATAGCTCGACTTCGACGACGGACCTCGTTGGATGGATACCACGGAGCAGGAGGCGGTTCGCTCGAGCGGTGTTCGTACACGAAAACCGAGACGAGCGCCGCCAAATCGGCTGGTTCGAGACCGTCCAGCAGTCCTCCAGTGAGAGCCTCGGCGACGAGCAGGTCGCTCTCATGGAAGGTTGAAGCCAGGACGTCGCCCTTGGCGGTGAGGGACCAGCCGTTCACGTAACCCATGTCGTCGAGGACTCGTAGAACACGATCGAAACGTCGCGCCACCGAGTTCCCGCGGCCCTTCACCTGTTCACGTGTCTGATCGATTTCCCTCTCGAGGCGATCGACCTGGGCTGCGGCTCGCAAACGAAGGGGCAGATCGGGATCGTCCTCCACCGGATGCACCGCCGAGCGATCCTCGTCGACCACGACCGCTTCGGCCCCCCGCAATACCATCTTCGACAATTGCTCGACGACGTCACGCTGGAATTCGGGACGACTCGGTGCGAAAGGAACCGGAAGTTCGACTCGTCCCGAGACTTCCGGTGGTCGAGAGAAATCGCGGGCGGTCAAGTTGGTCATCGACCGATCGCCAGTGATGATCGACAGCTTGACTCCCCCGGCACGGTGGGCGGCCGACAAGACGACAGCCGGACCGATGATCCGACCTTTGTCGACCTGGATGACCGATCCTGGACGAAGGCGTGACAGCGCGAATTCGATCGCACTTTCGCTTCGTACTCGCGGTACACCTTCGAGGCGCGCCCGATACTCGTGGATGTCGCCGTACGGACTCTCGGCCTCGGCACGCAGCTCGTCGAGACGTTCAAGTCGCTTCTCCAAGCGAGCTTCAAGCCGGACGACGTCCCGATCGGCCTGGAACTGCGCCAAAGAAAGATTCAAAAGGTGCCTCGCCTCATCGCTCGAATAGGAGCGAACGAGGTTGACGGCCATGTTGTAGGTCGGCCGAAACGACGATGTGAGACGAAATGAGCGGCTGGCTGCCAAAGCAGCGACCTGATCGAAGGTCGTGAACGGATTCCAGAGCACAACGGCATGACCACGGTCGTCGAGTCCCCGGCGACCGGCTCGCCCGGTCAACTGCGTGAACTCTCCAGGAGTGAGATTCTCGTGATGTTCACCGGTGAATTTCGACAATTTCTCGACCACCACCGACCGAGCCGGCATGTTGATGCCGACCGCCAACGTCTCGGTGGCGAAGACGACCTTCACCAGTCCCTCCACGAAGCACGCCTCGACGGTTTCTTTGAAGGGCGGCACGAGACCGGCGTGATGGCTGGCCACACCAGCTTCGAGCTGGGTGACGAACTGGGCGTAGCCGAGGACGTCGAGATCGTCGCGGTCGAGCCCTCCGAGTCGTTCGTCCACGATGGCAGCGATACGGCGACGCTCGTCCGGTGTCGTGAGTCGTACACCCTGACGTACGCACGATGCGGCCGCTTCGTCACACGCGTTTCGACTGAAGATGAAGTAGATGGCGGGCAGCAGATCCTCGTCCTGCAGGCGATCGACGACTTCGATCCTCGCTGGCGTGGCGAACACACGTCGGGCTCGCGGGCGGTACGAACCTCGACGGCGCGGTCGAACACCTTGATCGAAAAGTCGCCCGGCATCGTTGTTGGGTCGACCGTTCACCAGAACAGGCAGGAGGTGTTCGCTGTCGGATGTCCGATCCGCTGCCATGAACAGCACGTCGAGATCGACCGGACGCCGGGTCTCGATCACCGCTCGTGTCGAGCCTCGAACGGTCGTCATCCATTCAGCGACTTCGTCGGTGTTGGAGACCGTGGCCGACAAACACACGAGCTGCACGTGGTGCGGCAGGTGGATGATGACCTCCTCCCACACCGGACCTCGGTAGGTGTCCTGGATGAAGTGCACCTCGTCCAGCACCACGACTTCCACCGCGTCGAGTCCCGAAGATCTCGCGTAAATCATGTTGCGAAGAACCTCAGTGGTCATGACCACGACCGATGCGTCGCCGTTGATTGCGTTGTCGCCGGTGAGGAGGCCAACGGCATCCCGCCCGTACCGGGCGACGAGGTCGTTGTACTTCTGGTTGGAGAGAGCCTTGATGGGCGCCGTGTAGAAAGCCCGTCGACCACGACTCAGGGAGCGTTCGATTCCGTACTCGGCCACGATGGTCTTTCCGCTGCCGGTCGGAGCCGCCACCACGACCGACGACCCGGCGTCGATGGCATCCATCGCGTCGGTTTGAAAACGGTCGAGCGGAAATCCACAACGCTCGACGAAGGCGTTGCGCGCGTCGCTCACGTTCGACGCCGGACGAGAAGGTGCCCGAGACCGACGGCCGCGAAATAGAGCACGACGAGTGGCACCGTCAGAGCGATGAGCGTGATCGGATCACCCGACGGGGTGATCACCGCGGCCAGCACCACGATCACGACGATCGCTATTCGCCAGCCTTCGATCAATTGGCGAGGACGAACCACGCCGGCGAGCTGCAGGAAGACGAGAAGTACGGGGAATTCGAACCCGACGCCGAACGCCGCAATCATGAGCGCCACGAGACTCACGTACTTCGTGATCTGGTAGGCCTGTTGTACGTCTGCTCCTGACCACCCCACCAAGAACTCGAGCCCCTTGTCGAGCGTGATGAAGGCCAGCGCTCCTCCGGCCAGAAAGAGGATCACTGACGAGGCGATGAAGGGCACGGCGTACCGCCGCTCCCGATCGTGCAGGGCTGGAACGATGAAGCGCCAGATCTGCCACAACACCACCGGTAATGCGAGGATCAGACCGCCGTAGACGGCGATCCTCATGCGGGCGGTGAATCCGTCGAGGGGACCGAGCGAGTACAGGTCGCAATCAGTGACGAGATCCGGACGCCGCTCACAGAGATTGTCGTAGGGCTTTCGTAAAAAGCGTAGGACGGGGTCATAGAAGGCCAGGACACCGATCACACCGACTCCGACCGCGAGCATCGCCCTGATGATCCGCGTCCGAAGTTCGGCCAGATGTTCGGTGAGGGTCATCGATTCGTTGGTCGTGGCCAACTTCGCGCGCCGAAACTTCCACAGACTCACGACGTGCCGCCTTCGGGAGGTGAACCATCGCCGGATGCGGGGTCGTCGGTGACGGGCTCATCGATCTTCGACGGCGCTACATCGTCGGTCGGTTCGTCCATCATCTTCTTCACGGCGTCCGAGGTCATATGAGCCGTCTCGCGCAATTCCCTCAAAGGTTCGTCGAAGGCCTCCTTGAACTCGCTCTGGAATCCCTTGCTGACCCTCCTCAGCTCGCCGTAGACCCGTCCGAATCGTCGAATCGCCTCGGGAAGTTTCTCGGGACCCAGAACCACCAGAGCCAGGAGCAGGATGATCACGATCTCACTGCCCGACAGGTTGAACACACGACGAGTCTAGAGACCTCTGCCATCATGGGCTCGTGCAGCAACGACTGCCCTCTCGGCTCGATCCCCCCATCGGTTTCGCCCATCGCGGAGCTCGCGCCCACGCCCCCGAAAACACTCTCGAGGCCTTTCTTCTCGCCCAACGTCTCGGCGCCAGCGGGCTCGAGACCGACGCGTGGATCACCGCTGACGGTGTGGTGGTTCTCGATCACGACGGAGTCGTGGGGGGTCGTCTCCGTCGACGACCGATTTCCGAACTCTCACGACGGCAACTGCCCGACCATCTTCCGTCGGTCGCGGAACTGATCGACGCCTGCGACAGGCGGCTACACCTGAGCATCGACGTGAAGGATCCGACGGCTCTCTCGGCTCTGGTCGCTCAGTGTCGCGAGGTGGACATCGACGTCGAATCGCGCTTGTGGCTCTGCCATCACGATTGGAACATGGTCGCATCATGGCGACGACTCACGGAGGCCCGACTGGTCGACTCGTGTCGTTTTTCGAAAATGAGCGAAGGACCTGAACGTCGTGCACTCGCGCTTCGCGAGGCAGGTGTCGACGCGATCAACATGCATCACTCCGACTGGAGCGGTGGGCTGGTCACCCTGTTCCATCGATTCGACCTCTACGCGCTCGGTTGGGACATGCAACAAGAGCACGTCCTGAGGGAGTGTCTTCGCATGGGCCTCGACGGCGTCTACAGCGATTGGACCGACCGCATGATGGAGGCCATCGGTCTCGAAGCCGGCTGACTTAGTCGGTCGCTCGTCAGAGGAAAGCCCAGGCCGAGAACGGCCAGATCACCACGAAAGCACGGCCACGAATCTTGTCGATCTCGATCGGTCCGAAATCTCGACTGTCGAAGCTCTGCAGGCGATTGTCGCCCATCACGAAAACCATCTCAGCAGGAATCACGAGAGCCGTCGAGTCGGTGTGGGAACCACACCGAGCCACCGGGTCGATTTGGGATTGGACGTCGTCGTCGAGATAGGGCTCCTCGAGACGAACACCGTCGATATAGACGATGCACGACCGGATCTCGAGGGTTTCTCCCGGTAGCGCGATCACCCGCTTGATGAGATCGTCGTGACGGTCGGGAGACGTGACGCGGTCGAACACGACGACGTCTCCTCGGTTCACGTCGTGCAGGCGGTAGGACAACTTGTTCACCAATACGCGATCTTGAGGCTGGAGGGTGGTCTCCATGCTCGGACCGTCGATGTAGTACTGCTGAAACAGGAACAGACGGATGACAAGAGCTGCCGCTATGGCGATGGCTACGACGGCGACCCACTCGCCGATGGTTCGAGCCAAACGGGACCGCGCGTCTCCCCCTTCGTCGTCATTGGACAACGTCCTGTCGAGATCAGCGATCGACGCTCCACCGATCGGTGTCGCGTCGTTCGACGTCGCCTCGTGATCGGAATTCACGTCGGACACGGTATCGGAGGGGTCGGTCACAATGAGGCGATCAACTTTTCGACACGTTCGTCACGACTTCGGAAGGGGTCCTTGCAGAGAACCGTTCGCTGTGCCTGGTCGTTCAACTTCAGGTGGACCCAGTCGACCGTGTAATCACGCTTTTTCTCTTTGGCCGCCCGAATGAACTCGCCACGAAGACGCGCTCGTGTGTTCTGTGGCGGCTCGGTGAGTGCGTTCTCGATGTCGCTGTCCGAAGCGACACGTTCGACGAGTCCGCGTGATTGCAATTTGTAGAACAGGCCCCGCGAGGTGTCGATGTCGTGAAATTGCAGGTCGAGCAGCTGCGTCTTCGGGTCTCCGAGAGTCAGGCCGTGTCGGGCCCGGTAGGACTCGATCAGGTGCCACTTGATGACCCAATCGACCTCTCGATCAAGTTTGAGGGGATCGTTTTCGATGGTCGACACGCAGTGTTCCCACATTTCGAGAGCCCGTTGCTCGAGGGGCGGAAACCCTTTGGTGTCTGCATAGCGAAGGGCTCGATCCAGATATTCGCGTTGAATGTCGAGCGCACTGACTTCGCGCCCGTTCGCCAACACCACTGTTCGTCGGCACGTCGGGTCGTGGCTGATGTCTCGTATCGCGCGGATGGGGTTTTCGAGTGACATGTCTCGCAGAACCACGCGTGGATCCTCGAGCATACGAAGCATGCAAGCGGTTGAGCCGACCTTCAGAAAGGTCGTGTACTCGCTCATGTTCGAATCGCCGACGATCACGTGCAGGCGTCGATACCGCTCGGCATCGGCGTGGGGTTCGTCACGCGTGTTGATGATCGGCCGACTGCGCGTCGTCGCCGACGACATCGTTTCCCATATGTGATCGGCTCGCTGAGTGATCGAATACACCGGTCCCCGCGCGGTCTGGACGATCTTTCCGGCACCAGTGAAGATCTGCCGACTCACGAGGAAGGGAATCAGAACTTCTGCGTGTCGCGATCCGTCGTCGGATCGACCCGTCAGATAGTTCTCGTGGCAGCCGTAGCTGTTCCCCGCCGAGTCGGTGTTGTTCTTGAACAGATACACGGTTCCCCGAATACCTTCGTCACGAAGGCGCTCTTCCGCCGAGGCGGCAAGTGATTCGAGAATTCGTTCACCGGCCTTGTCGTGGACGACCGCGTCGTAGATGGAATCGCACTCGGGGGTCGCGTATTCAGGATGGGATCCGACATCGAGGTACAAGCGCGATCCGTTCTCGAGGAAGACGTTCGAGCTGCGACCCCACGAGACGACTTTGCGGAACAAGTATCGGGCCACTTCGTCGGGACTGAGGCGGCGCTGGCCCCGCAGGGTGCAGGTGACGCCATACTCGTTCTCGATCCCGAAGATGCGACGCTCCATGTGGGCAACCTAGTCGTGGAGCCTGGTCGACGAGATTCGGGGACCGACGTGCCGGGTCACGAACCCGACGAACCGAGAATGGCCTCCACATCGGCGTCTTCGAGACGGGAGAAGCAACGACGGCCGTTGCGTCGAGAGAGAACCGCCACTTCGATGTCGTCAGCCGTCAACTGGCGGTCGGGTCCGGCCAGGGCCGCCACGGCGACCGGTAGGGCTTGGTCGAGCGCATGCGCCGCCGACCATGTGGTCGTTAGTCGTTCGGCGATCGCCTCGGCATCGCCACCGAGAACACTCGTCCCCCGTTCGTCGACCAAGGTGCCGTCGTAGAGGATGTGGAACAGTTGGTCGGTACTCGGATCGACACCGACCTCGGCCACGAGGATTTCGACCTCCAGAGGCTTCAGTTCGTGAGTGAAGGTCTGGCCGAGGATCTGTGCGTAGTCGTTGGCAAGGCTTCGTGCCTCGACATCGTCACGTGAATACGAATATCCCTTCACGTCGGCATTGCGCACTCCGAAACGACGGAGCTGGTCGAATTCGTTGTACTTGCCGACCCCCGCGAAAGCGATGCGGTCGTAGATCTCGCTGATCTTGCGCAAGGTGTTGGAAGGGTTCTCGGTGACCAAAAGGATTCCATCGGCGTACTGGACGGCCACCATGGCGCGACCTCGGGCAATACCTTTGCGCGCGAAGTCGGCGCGGTCCTTCATCATCTGCTCGGGAGCCACGTAGAACGGCATGTTCATGACGGAACCTCCCGGGAGGCGCGGTGTTCGTCGGAGATCTGCTCGAAAAGGGTTCGTAACGCTTCGTCGTCGATCCGGCGCCATCCCTCGGAGTCGATGATGGCAACAACCGGATAGATCCCGCGCAGAACATCTGGACCTCCGGTCGCCGCATCGATGTCGGCTGCCTCGAACAGGGCTCGACAGGCCAAGGTGACGGCATCGTCTCGCCCGAGATTCGGGCGGTAACCAACCTTCAGGACCGTGGCCGCTGGACCAGCGCCGGATCCGGTCGCCACGAATTCGCGCTCTTCGTATCGTCCTCCGGTGACGTCGAAGTCCCAGAGACGACCGGTCCGTCGAAGCGGGTCATAGCCCGCGAAGATCGGGACGACCGCGAGACCCTGCATTGCCGCACCCAGGTTGGCCTTGACCATCTGCGACAGCTGGTTGGCCTTGCCTTCCAGACTGATCGCACGACCGTCGAGCTTTTCGTAATGCTCGAGCTGCAACTGGAACAGCTTGATCATCTCCATGGCCACACCGGCTGTTCCAGAGATCGCCACACCGCTGTAGCGGTCGGCGGGAACGACCTTTTCCATCTCACGATTGGAGATGCGATGCCCCATAGTGGCGCGACGATCGCCCGCCATCACGACACCGTCGAGACAACGCAAGGCGAGCACGGTGGTTCCATGCGGGGCCCCCGACACTCCAGGAACTCCTGAGACAGTCGAAAACGGGTCGAGTCCAACCGACCTCAACAGATCGGTGAAACCACTACCGGGATCGTTGTCGGGTCCGAAGAGAGGAACCTTCACCCCTCACTCACCACCCTTTTGCACGTAACTCTTGACGAAATCTTCGGCGTTGGTCTCGAGAACGTCGTCGATCTCGTCGAGGATGTCGTCCATTTCGGCCTTCAGCCGATCGCCCTGTTCTGTCGTGGCATCCAGATCGGCAGCGGAGGACTCGACTCGCGACGAGTCCCGATCACTTCCCTTGGACCGTTGGATTCGCTCAGCCATGATCGCCTCCTCAGTACATCCTGCCAGCGAGTACGCCAAATCCCATGATCAGTCACCGAGTCGTTCCAGCAACTCGGTCACGTCTGCGCTCCGATCCACGAGGTCACCGACCAGATCTCGTGTGCCCCGCAGTGGCTCCATCATGGGAACCCGACGAAGCGGGTCGCGCCCGACGTCGAACACGATGCTGTCCCAATTGGCCGCCACCACGCTCTCGGGCCACTTCGCCAGGACGCGCCCCCGAAAATAGGCGCGTGTGTCGTCGGGAGGCTCGACCATGGCCCGTTTGACATCCGACGCGGCGCAGTCGACACGGAGTCCGACCCGGGCCGCGATCGACTTCTCAGGACGCATGTCGTGGTACTGAAGATCGAGGGCTTTGGTCCGGACGTCATATCCCTCTAGCCCATGGCGTTCGGCGTACGCGTCGATCACCCGTTTCTTGGCCACCCAGTCCACCACGTCGGCCACCGATTCCGGAGACGTGGACAGGCCATTCAGGACCTCGTGCCACAGAGTGATGATCGCCGGCCCGTCTCCGCCGAGACACTCGAGTCCGCGCGACGACGCATAGCGCTCAGCCATCTCGAGAAGCGACCACTGGACATCGAGAGCGGACATTCTCTTGCCATTACGCAGAGAGACAGTCTGACGAAGGGTCGGATCATGGCTCACCTCACGGATCGCTCTCACCGGATCGGCCAACGACAGATCGCGGTCGATCGCCCCGTCTTCGATCATCGCCAGGACGAGAGATGTTGTTCCGAGCTTGAGGAATGTGGCGACCTCGGACATGTTCGCATCGCCCACGATCACGTGCAGACGTCGGTACTTGAGCGGATCACAATGCGGCTCGTCACGTGTGTTGACGATCGGCCTCTTCAGAGTCGTCTCGAGTCCGACCTCCTCCTCGAAGAAATCGGCCCGCTGACTGATCTGGAACGCGACATCGGATGGAGAGTCACCAGGAAATTCCGATCCGACCTTGCCAGCTCCGATGAAGACTTGACGGGTGACGAAATGTGGTGTGATCTCGCTGACGAGGCGACCGAACGGAACGCCGCGATCGAGCAGGTAGTTCTCGTGACACCCGTAGCTGTTTCCTTTGCCGTCACTGTTGTTCTTGTACAGGAGTAGTTCGGCGCCTTCGGGCATGACCGATCGAGCGAGCGACATCGACCGGCGAACGATTTCTTCGGCTGCCCGGTCGTAAAGAGTCGCCTGACTCGCGCTCCGGCATTCGGGTGTGGAGATTTCGGGATGAGCGTGATCGACGTAGTAGCGCGACCCGTTGGTGAGGACGGCATTCACCAGTTGCGGCTCGACATCGGGGGCCAACGATTCTTCCCACGAAAAACCCCTCGCATCCTGGCCGGGATGCTCGTCGACGAAGTCCCAATCGATTCGATGCGCAGCTGCGACGTAGGAATTGATGAGAATCGACGAAGCGGCCACCGGATTGGGATCGGCCCCTCTCACCAGGATTCCGTACTCGGTTTCGATTCCACAGACCTTGGGGATCGCCATGAGACGTCCGACCTACAAATACTGACCGGTTGCGGCACGCTCGATCGCCCGACCACCCGACAGCTCTGACGGCTCGCGACCTTCGTCGACCAAGGTGCGGATGAAGACGATTCGCTCACCCTTCTTGCCCGATATCTTCGCCCAGTCGTCGGGGTTGGTGGTGTTGGGGAGATCTTCGTGTTCGCGAAACTCCTGACGGATCGA
>Ga0181582_10001262_pt1 | contig 19605 bp, 14 predicted proteins | sample 071ome_32_FD_132438 | JGI IMG/M metagenome (GOLD analysis project Ga0181582, IMG submission 132438) | Coastal salt marsh microbial communities from the Groves Creek Marsh, Skidaway Island, Georgia - 071405AT metaG (megahit assembly) | ecosystem: Environmental > Aquatic > Marine > Intertidal...
ACTTTCGGATTTGCCACACAGAGGAAGACTGGATCTTTCGAGGGAAACGCAAAACCGTACCCAAAGAATACCAGAAGTCCGGCGGCGATATCTTCCTCCAATGCCTGCCGCGGTGCGCAATATCCCCATCCACTGCTATCGTCGACAGGAGCCTATTGCTTTCTCTCGGCGGGTTCGACGAAACGCTGCCCGCCTGCGAAGACTATGACTTGTGGCTGAGAATAACCGTCCATCATCCTGTTCTGCTGGTAGGTGAACCGCTAATTGAAAAACATGGGGGCCATACGGACCAGCTATCCAATCAGGTGGGGCTCGATGAATACCGAATTGTAGCTCTGCGAAAGCTTCTCCAAAGCGGCGCGAAGTTGAATGCCAAATACAGAGAACAAACGATCGCTACCCTCTTAGAAAAATGCGCGATTCATGTAAATGGTCTAGAAAAACGCGGCCTAGGAGAACAGGCTGCCTACCACCGTTCCATTGCCAAGCAATTCCAATAAAATCCGGCTATAATTCTCTGAGAACGATATCTTTGTACCAAGCTTCCATCGGGCCACCGCTGTGAACCTGCAGCGCTATAACGCCACTTCGATCAATCGATGCGTCGGGCTCGGTGTAATCCACTGTTTTCATGCCGTTGAGCCAAAGTTGAATGCGAGGCCCTTCCGCTCGAATCACATATTCGTTCCAATCCTGATCGTTTACCACTTTCATTGCCTCTTCCAAGTCTGGACCCGCCAAAACGGTCCTCCGGCGTGACTCGTCGTATAATGCTCCCCAGTACTTGCCACCCATATCAGCCTGATAGCCGATCACTTCGTGATGATCCGGAATGCGCTTCGTTCTAAACTGAACGCCCGCGTTAACTTTCCTTCCGATCATCTTGAATTTCAAGCGGAGTTCGAAATCGCCAAACTCCTGGCTGGTACTCAGAAACTGGTTTTTTGGAATGTCCGCTTCTAGCGTTCCCGCCACAATCGACCCATTTTCAATGCGAAAGGACTCCATGGGCCCCTCCCATCCGTTAAAAGTCTTTCCATCAAATAGAACGACCTCGCTTCCCGTTTGTCCGCAACCGAGCAGAAACAAGGGGAAGAGCGAGAGAAAACCGAGTAAGCCGTTAGATTTCATGACTTGCCCTTTTAGCTCTCGAGATCCATTCGCCAACCTTCTTTTGATTGATTCTCGAGGAACGAAGATGTGGTAGCGACGTCTAAGGAGGTCTGAGTAATTTGACACGCTCGATTTAATCCCTTTGCAACTCTAGCCGAAAACTATCTCATCTATGAAACCGCTTTTAGGGGTCACTCTTTTAACATTGGCAGCTGTATCTTCAAGCAGCAACGCCGCTCCTAAGGTCGTTCTCGATGCCCGCATCGATGAAGCAATCGAGGAACTCCACGAGTTTTCAGCAGCGGGAAAGAAGCTTGCTGACAAAGCAGCCGGAATGCTGGTTTTCCCAACCGTCGGTAAAGCGGGATTCGGCGTCGGCGGCGAATACGGCGAAGGCGCCCTCGTAATTGACGGGAAAAAGGTTCAGTACTACAGCACGGCTGCAGCTTCTGTAGGATTTCAGATTGGAGTCCAAAGCAGGAGGCAAATCATTTTATTTATGGAAAAAGCTGATCTCGAAAGCTTCCGGCACAGCAAAGGCTGGGAAGTTGGAGCTGATGGTAGCGTGGCGATAGCCACACTAGGGGCCGGAGGAGAAATTGAGACCAAAACCCTAAATCAGCCGGTGGTGGCATTCATATTTGGCAACAAAGGCTTGATGGCTAATCTATCTCTGGAAGGATCGAAGATCACCAAAATAGAGAAGCGAAAGTAACCAAGTCGCTCCATTCCAGATCGGCCTGAAAGGCACCTTCCCTTTTGGGCGGATGGCACAATACGCGGACCATCAAAATTTAATCTGGTCTATCGGACAGCAAATTGAATAATCGCGACCACCAATGGACCGCTCAAAAGGCCTGGATAGACTACTTTCCGAATCTCTATGGGATATTCTTATTATCGGAGGCGGCGCAACGGGCCTCGGCGCCGCTCTGGATGCCGCCTCAAGGGGGCATAGCGTCGCTCTCATCGAAAGCCAGGACTTCGCTAGCGGCACATCTAGCCGTAGCACGAAGCTCGTACACGGCGGTGTCCGCTATCTAAAACAAGGCAATCTATCCCTAGTACGTGGCGCTTTACGCGAGCGAGGCTTGCTTTTACAAAACGCTCCCCACCTTGTTAAGCCCCTTCCCTTTGTCATTCCTAGCCGCCATTGGCCTGAGCGAACCTACTTTGCTACTGGGCTTAGATTCTACGATTGGCTAGCGGGTGGTTTGGGAATTAAAAAAACCCAAGCTCTGAGCCAGGCCGAAACTCTCAAAGCCATTCCCTGCCTGGCAACCGAAAACTTGTATGGAGGCGTTCAATACTGGGATGGCCAATTCGATGACGCTCGCTTGGCGATAGACTTGGCTACAACTACTTGGGAGTACGGTGGCCTTGCTCTAAACTACGTAAAAGCTGATGAGCTGATTATGGAAAACGGGCGGATAGCCGGCGCCGTATGCTCGGATCAGCTCGGCAATCGTTCATTCGATATCAGAGCTCGTTGCGTGATCAATGCCACAGGAGTTTTTAGCGATGAGATTCGCCGCATGGACAACCCTCAGGCTATTGGATTCATTACTGCTAGCCAGGGAGCCCATATCGTCGTTGATCAAGAACGATTGCCGATGAAATCCGCCCTCATCGTTCCGAAAACCTCAGACGGCCGCGTTCTGTTCGCCATTCCCTGGTATAATCGAGTAATTATAGGAACGACGGATACACCCGTCGATTCGATTGAGAAAAGGCCGAAGCCATTTACCGATGAGATCGGATTCATTCTGGACAATGCCCGCCATTATCTTTCAGTCGAAATTGACTCGTCCGATATCAAAAGCGCTTACGCGGGACTCCGCCCATTGGTCAATTTGAACTCAAAAGGCGCGGCAACCTCCCGTATTTCACGGGATCATCATATTGAAATTTCCGATACAGGATTGATTTCTATAGCCGGGGGAAAATGGACGACCTACCGAAAGATGGGGGAAGATGTTATCGATAAAGCTGAGGAATCCTCAGAACTCGAAGCGCGATCCTGCCAGACCGAAAACCTGAAAATCCGGTCCCACTTCCCCAAAGCTGAATCCCCACCGTTGCACGCCAATCTGCCCTATACAAGCGATCAGTTGCAAACGAGTATCGACCTAGAGATGGCCATGACGATCGAAGATATTCTCGCTCGCCGACTTCGGGCCACCGTCCTCGATAACAAAACCTCATTGGAGCTTGCCAACTGCGCGGCTGACCGTCTCATCGCAGCGGATCGTCTCCGCGAAGTGGATAAAGCCCGAGCCGTAGAGGAGTTTCAAGCAGCTAACCGCGTCGATCTAAATTCACTCCCCTGCCTAGCAAAGCCCCATCGCCACTAAACCTTGTTCTCCGCCGCTTCTGAACGCATCCCCAAGAGAATCAACCAAACAAGTAGAACGACGAATCCCAATACAACGATGGCCCCTAAGAACTTGCCCGCTCCCCCTATTAACACGAGCCCTAGGGCTCCAGCGAATAGGGCGTAGGCCATCATAGGAACCAGTGTCTTACGGATAACACTGCCTTCCTTTCCAAGCAGACCTACTGTAGCCGATGCGAAAACGACATTGTGGACGCAAATCATATTTCCAGCAGCTCCCCCAACCGCTTGCAGGGCGACAACGATATGCTCGGTCGCTCCAATCTTCTGAGCCATGCTAAACTGGAAGAAGGAGAAAAGCATGTTGCTTATAGTATTGCTTCCAGCAATAAACGCCCCCAGCCCTCCGATCGTCGGAGCTATCAGCGGCCAAAGCGATCCGAATAATGTGGATACGCCATCGGCCAATACAATCGGCATCTGAGCAAGCGATTCCGACTTGGAGTTGATAAATACCTGCACCATCGGGACTGCGAAAACCAACGCGCTAGCAGCTCCCAAAACAGTGCGGCCGGACTCTCCCAGCGACTGCTTGATTTGGCTCCGGCTCATTCGGAATATCGCATAGCAGAGCAAAACCGTCACCACGAAAATAAATCCAGGCAGATACAAGGGCTGCGATTTAGTGCCGATACCCGAATTCAAAATGTTGGCCCAGGAAATAGTCACCGCATCTGATGTGATGAATTCTTTAACTGGCTGCGCTGCGCGCGTTACGACAAGCAATAGCGCCACGATTAAATAAGGCGACCAGGCTTTAAACAGATGACCGCCTGTAACTTTGGCTGCATTATCATGGGAATCAATTTGAAGTTCGCCTCTCCACTCCGCTTCCCATTTCCCCTCCTCCGGAAATGCCCACGCCTTCTTTGGCTGAAACAGCCCCATCCGCGTCGCTGGGACCACGATACAAAGTCCTAGCAAAGCGCCTAGCAAACTCGGAAACTCCGGTCCTAGGAAACGGGCGAGAATATTCGAAGGTATCGTGAAGGCCAAGCCAGCGAAAAGAGCGAACTTCCAAATAGCCAGGCCCTCCGCGAAGGATCGCTTCGACCCAAAGAATTTAGTCATTACCGACACCATAATCAGGGGCACAAAAGACCCGACAATTCCGTGCAAGAGAGCAACGGTTGCCCCGATTAAATGCAAATAGGATTCATGCGTCATACCTAGCGCCGCGACAACCGAAACGACTTCGGGCTGGCCTGAAAGGCCTGTATTCACGCCCACTAGAATAGGGGTTCCTACCGCCCCGAATGAGACTGGCGTACTTTGGATTATCAACGCCACCACCACCGCTGCCATTGCTGGAAACCCTATAGCGACCAGCAATGGAGCAGCGATCGCCGCCGGGGCCCCAAATCCGGCTGCCCCTTCGATGAAGGACCCGAATAGCCAGGCAATAATAATCGCCTGAACACGTCTATCTGGAGAAATGTCTACGAAACCTTGACGTATGGCGTGAATGTCGCCGCAAGCTTTCAGCGTATTCAGCAGCAGGATCGCTCCATAAACGATAAAGAGCAAATTTACAGCCGTTACCAATCCATGGATACTCGCTGCCGCTATTTGGGCACTCGGCGTATTCCACACCGCCACGGCAATAACAACAGTGGCCAAATAGGCGATGGGCATCGCTTTCTTGGCAGGCCAACGGAGAATGACAAGTAGCAACATGACAACCGCAATCGGAGCGAGCGCGATAAGCGATAATACGATTAAGGGTAAATCAGACATAGCGTTTATGGGAATGGGGCAGGCTTGGGGCTGACCGAGCCTAGGGAGACAAACGAGGAAATGAGGAAATAAATAGGAGGCTCTGTACTAGGATAGGTCCAAAGCTTCGCTACTAACAACCCATTCAAGTCTAGGGGTAAAGGGAAAAACTTCGGCTAGGAGCGAACTCAGTTGAGGGCAGTGTTAAGTTTCTCGTATTCTGAATGAGTCAGGGCCTTTAAACCCTTTGAACTACTCATCGCTACTTCGTCGCCCGAATCCGAATACAAGTGAAGCGAATATTCCACCGATCTTAGCGAAAATTCGCTCAACGAGAATCTCAGATTCAATTTCTCGATTTCATCTTTTCGAAGATCGCCAACATACCTGATACCCCCAATTCGTCGACGTCCCAAGCTCTCTTTCGAGTCATAATCGATCGCCCCAAAATCGACCACCAGCAAACAGTAAGCGCCGGATATATCCGATTGGGGAATCACCTCGCCTTGGATAATCACCGTATCCGCAACCCCATCAATTCCATAGGCGCCGTCCTGAAGTTTGATAAGTGAGTCTTGCTGAAAGTCTTCGTTGCTTCTTTCAAACTCGTCCACCCCCAATCGCGTATCTACGCCTCCCCGCAAGGGCAAATTGCTTGCCGCTCCAGAACGCACATCGCTGATAGCCGATTCTGCCTGCATATCCATAAATTGGGCATCCGCTATGGCATCAGCCGTCCGATTCAAATTGGCCACCGACACTGCCCCCAGATCAATATCCAGTATCTGGATAAATTTATCAGACACCGACAATCGCTTGTTCGCCCGACAAGCGGCTCGCAAGGAAACTCTTTTCGTCTTCGAACCCGTATCTACTAGCATTCTGCGGCTATCAACTCCCACAATGGGCAAAAAGGCCTTACCCGAACGGGCACTCGCATCCGCGCCAACAAAAAGATATCCCCTAACCGCTTCCTCAGGCTTTTCCTGCGACTCTAACGTTGAGGGACCAATCGCTGCCAAGGCGACGACAATGAGAAAGCCGAGACGCGGGCAGTTTCCCATCGCGATCTTTCCTATGCTGTCAAATTCGAATAGAGCCGCCAAGGAAGCTGCCGGCTCAACTTCGATCGAGGGGGCTCGTTTTCGCTTCCAACTCGCGAAAGGTGGCCACTTGATCTGGCGTCAATGGCTTCAAGCCCTTGGACGTGCTTAACGCTACTTCCTCTCCATCTTGAGTAAATAGATGGAATTCGTAGGTGGCTGACTCTTCAGGAAATTCCGTTAGAGGCACTCGTAATTGAATGCCTACTAACTCTCCGGCTACGATGTCTCCCAAGTAGCGCGCTCTAGCCACGCGATTGCGACCTTCGATCTCGCGGGTTTCGATGTTCATGACGTCGTAAGTAACTACCAAGACGCAGTAGGCGCCCGGGATATCCGTTACTGGATCGAGCGTACCCTTCACGAAAACCGTGTCAACAAGCTCGTCTAATTCGAAGGCTCCGGTGTCCAAGGCATCCTGCATGCTGCTCTGAAAATCTGCGGTATCTTGCTGGATATCCTCTATCTGGGAAACGATTTGCTGATCTCCAGCGCTCAAATCGCCACTGTTCAAATCCCCCTCCATCTGCGAACTCAGGATAGCGACTTCCACCTCTGCTTGCGTTTGCTGGAATTGCATGTCTGCGACCAATTGAGCCGCTCGCTTAATGTTCGCCATCGATGAAGCTCCGTAATCCAAATCTAGCACATTGGCATATCGTTCCGCCAATTTGAGCTCAGGTCGTGTCCGAACGCTCGCTCTTTGCGACACTTTTTTCACGCCTGTGCCTTCGTCCACATAGATATTTTTCTTGTCGACCGATACGATGGGAAAATGCGATTTCCCTGCTTCGGCGCTAGCTTCCGTACCGAAAAACAAATACCCGCCAGCCTCTTCGGCACCTTTCTGCGCCGAAAGGGTGGTTGCAGGGATAATCGCCAGACAGAGGACGCCCAATTTTGATAGCTGCTGCAGTTTCATAGCGAGGGGAATCACTTTCGTTTTCTTAAAACGTAGATTTAGCTCATTCGGTTTCGATTTTCTTGTTTGCCAACTCTTGAATATCGGGTTCAGGCCTCGGCCGGACCGCAAATCTTGATGGCGTCTTCTTTGTTCGGGACTATGCACAGGAATTCAAAGCCTTCTGCATCGTCCGCTTGATACCAATGAGGCAGGCCTTCCGGGATGTAAACAGCATCTCCCGCGGCAACTTCAAAAATTTCTTCGCCAATTCCTACCCGAGCCCTACCCTTGAGTATATATTGCTCGTGCTCGACCGTATTGGTGTGCTCCGGCATTCCTCCGCCCGGCTCCATAATGAATCGTCTCAGGGCGAAATTCGGAGCTTCATCGCCACTGATGAGTACTTGCCGAAGAGTACCTGATCCCGCTCCCACTCTCTCCTTGGCCACGTCTTTCGCTGAACGGACAATAACCTTCCCTAGCATGCTGAAACGGTAAATGCCAGCTGGCTCGAATGCAATTACCGATTTTGGGGCATCGACGATCGTCTGACTCACCCGCGATCTAACGAGAATCCGCATTATAGCATTGCCAGATGCGGAACTTTCTATACGCGCGTATGGTTTCCCAGGGGTTCCTGGTCTATCGATTTATACCGAAACGCAACATGGCAACAGACCTATCACGCTACCGAAATATCGGAATCTTCGCCCACGTCGACGCGGGCAAGACGACTACAACTGAGCGAATTCTCAAGCTCACTGGCAAGATCCACAAGATTGGCGAAGTTCACGACGGAGCGGCGACAACAGATTTTATGGAGCAAGAGCAGGAGCGAGGCATTACTATTCAGTCCGCAGCGACCACTTGTTTCTGGAATGAACACAGGCTAAACATCATCGACACCCCGGGTCACGTTGACTTCACGATTGAAGTCTATCGCTCTCTTAAGGTGCTCGATGGCGGCGTCGGCGTTTTCTGCGGCTCTGGAGGCGTTGAACCTCAGTCAGAAACCAACTGGCGCTACGCCAACGACTCCGAGGTCTCGCGCATAATCTACGTTAACAAACTCGACCGCATCGGAGCCGACTTTTTCCGCGTCGTTAAGCAGGTTGAGGACGTCCTCGGAGCCAATCCACTCGTCATGGTGCTGCCCATCGGCCGCGAAAGTGAACTCAAAGGAGTTGTCGACCTGCTCACTCGTAAAGCTTGGGTATGGGACGATTCTGGGGACCCGCTCAACTACGAGATCAAAAATGTCCCTGAGGACATGAAAGACGACGTTGAGGAGTGGCGGGAAAAGCTCATCGAGACCGCTGTCGAGCAGGATGACGAGCTCATGGAAAAATATCTCGAGGGAGAAGAACCTTCCATCGATGAAATCAAAAAGTGCGTCCGCAAAGGCACCATCAACTTGGACTTCTTCCCCACTTACTGCGGCTCGTCATTCAAGAACAAGGGCGTGCAACTGATTCTAGACGCGGTCGTCGACTATCTTCCATCGCCAACCGAAGTTAAGCCTCAGCCGGAAATCGACCTGGAGGGCAACGAGACTGGCAAAGTCGCTGAAGTCGATATCAACAAGCCCTTGCGAGCATTGGCCTTCAAGATCATGGATGACAAATACGGCGCCTTGACCTTCACTCGTATCTATTCCGGCAGGCTCGAAAAGGGCATGAATGTGCTAAATACTTTCACGGGCAAAACCGAGCGTATCGGTCGTATTGTGGAGATGCACGCTAACTCACGCGAGGAAGTGGACTCGGCTCAAGCCGGTGACATTGTCGCCCTACTGGGCATGAAAAACACGCAAACGGGCCACACCTTGTGTGATCCCAACCAGCCGGCCACATTGGAACCAATGGTATTTCCAGATCCCGTTATCTCGATCGCCATCGCTACCAGAGACAAGGCCAATGCGGAAAAACTCTCAACCGCAATAGGCAAGATGGTCAAGGAGGACCCCTCTTTCCGTGTGGAAACCGACGAGGACTCAGGCGAAACCATCATACAAGGCATGGGCGAGCTCCATCTGGACATCAAAGTAGATATTCTCAAACGAACCTATGGAGTCGAAGTCGATGTAGGGCAGCCACAAGTTGCCTACCGTGAAACGGTGACGAAGCGAATTGAAGATAGCTATACCCACAAGAAGCAATCGGGTGGTTCCGGTCAGTTCGGTAAGATCGACTATATCATCGAGCCACTAGAGCCTGGCGAAGGCTTCCAATTCGAATCTCAAGTCGTCGGTGGCAACATCCCGAAGGAATTTTGGCCAGCAATCGAAAAGGGCTTCGCGAATTCTCGAGAAAAGGGTGTTCTCGCCGGCTATCCTACCGTCGATTTCAAAGTAACCCTCACAGACGGTTCCTACCACGCGGTTGACTCATCAGCCGTAGCCTTCGAAACGGCGGCAAGAGCGGGCTATCGCCAAACCATGCCTAAGGCTGGAGCCGAGATTCTCGAGCCGATTATGAAACTCGACGTCTTCGTCTCCGAAGATCACATTGGCGATGTCATCGGCGACCTGAATCGCCGCCGGGGAATGATTAAATCCCAGGAACCCACCGCGACATCGGTTCAAATCAAGGCAGAGGCCCCGCTATCGGAGATGTTTGGGTACATCGGATCGCTTCGCACCATGACTTCCGGACGCGGACAATTCTCGATGGAGTTCTCACACTACGCTTCCTGTCCGAAAAACGTGGCTGAACAGGTGATCAAAGCAGCGCAAGAGCGAGAAGAAGCTAAAAAGAAATAGCCACTTTTCGAGCATACCGATTTCGAAGCCCGCTCTTTCCAGAAGAGCGGGCTTTTTCGTACACGCTTGGCGCGATCTACGCCTTGCAAAGAACCTTGCCAGATCATGGCAATTAGCTCAATTTAACCGCCACTGGGATAACCCACTGTACCCTCGACTTCTGTAGCGATCGTTGTCCCCTAACCCGATTCATCATGTTCAGACGGCGTTCATTGTTTGGCATCCTCGCGATTTCTCTCACTTTCGCATGTAAGGTATTCAGCGCTGACCACGAGACGGGACCATCGACGCAAGCGGCCGACTATGAGGAAAATGGGCTAAAGCCGATGATCCTCGATCCGGGCGATATTTTTTCCGACGAACGGAAAATCCTGCGTAAATTGACCACCGGCGATTATCCGTTCCGCCGCGGGCTTTTCAAAGATGATGTCGTAATCAAATCACGGCAAGTCCGGTTGGACTCCGGGAAAAAAGTCAGCTTGGTCTGGGGACGCCCGAAGAGAGCCCAGATTGCCCCCGCTGTTTTCATCATTGACGTCGAATCGGCCTCTTTGAGCAACGCCCCATCGAAACTTTTCTTCAATCGGCAAAATCAGCGTCGGAAGGAATTAGAGGCCAAGTACCTATTGGACTCTCCATTTGGGAGCAATCTCTTGGGGCATGGATTTGTTGTCGCTTACGCGGTCGGAAAAGACCTGAGTACGCTGCGGTCGGCCCGAAAAGAGGATTGGATCAGCATGTTCGACAAGATTCGCGAACTCAAAGAGGTCGAAGACAGCAGCTTCTTTCTCATGTCGACGAAAGAATACGCCAATCTTTCGGTTTATTTGGCGAGCGTGTATTCCTTCAGTGGATTCATTCTGGAAGAGCCGCACTACATGCTCTTCAGCAGGCAGACTCACCGGGATATTATCGACGAGAGCTACCGCTTCACCTCAGAACAAATATGGAACCGAACTGACCCGTCTCGCCGGGGTCTCTATCATAAAATATTTAGCAATATTTACTCGCCGATCATGATCGTACGGGCGGAAAACTCCCCGACCCACGACTTTAACGAAAAAACGCTGATCAGCGCTTTGAGAGACACCAATACTAATTTCGAGACCATTACCCTCCCTGAAGTGCCTAGAAATATCGTTTCGATCACGGAAGCCAATGGCGTATTGGATACCGAGCCTAGAATTACTTACAATGCTCCTTCCGTTTCAACTTGGCTGGAGGGCATGATCAACTATCTGAAAGTGAATTCGGATACCATGCCCGTAGAGCTCGAAAAACGAAGACTGGTTTACTAGCCTAGACTAGGTCGGCGATCGCCTTGGCAAAGACGCTTGCCCTTTTACCTCACTCGCGCCCTATTAAAAAGTATGAGGGCAACCGTCGTTTTTCTATTCACAGTGGGCCTGATAACGACCCACCTCTTTTCCCAATCTAATGATCAGGCGACTCTAGACCTAATTCTCGTTGAAGTTCGGGCCCTGAACGAAAAGGTGGAAGAGCTGGAAAAGCGAGTCGCCGCCTTAGAATCCGCTTCCGAGGACACCCCCGCCATCGCTCGAGCAGCCATTGACTACGCCGCAGCCAATCCACCGCCAACCGAGGAAAAGAGCCGCAATAAATGGTACGAGAATCTACGAGTTGAGCTCAAAAAGGCGGACGTCCGAGCCAGCGGCGATTGGGTTAAACCAGAGTCTTGGGATCAGATTGAAACTGGAATGGACCCAGAAGAAGCCATCGCTATACTGGGAGAACCATCCGCCAGGAAATTCTCCATTCGAAAGGACACCGACGAGATTCTTATCTACGAGGGCGATTTGCACGGATCGGGTAAGCTGATTAAAGGAGAGGTTCGCATCTATAAAGGAAAAGTCAGGCGCTTCTTCGCTCCGAATTTCTAGTTTTCCAATTGCCATCCCCGCCCAATAGGAGCCCGGAATTTCCGTTCGACACCGAAGCGGATTCCATCCAAAACCTTCCGACTTATGACGATACTGGAAGACCTGGAATGGAGAGGACTCCTGCACGACTGCACAGCCAAGGAGGAATTGGCTAAGCGACTCGATAAGGAACCAATTGTCCTGTATGCCGGATTCGATCCTACCGCAGACAGCTTGCACGTCGGCAACCTCGTTCCTCTCATCGCCCTGCGGCGCTTTCAGAATTTTGGTCACGCCCCGATAGCCTTGGCCGGCGGCGCCACCGGAAGCATAGGCGATCCCTCTGGAAAAAAGTCCGAGCGACAACTGCTGTCTCAAAAGACCCTGGAAAACAACATCGCTGCTGTCAGAACTCAGCTTTCCAGTATTCTAGATTTCAGCGAAGATCTGCCTAACACCGCCCATCTGGTCGACAACAACACCTGGATGGCCCCAATTAGCTATCTCGATTTTCTTCGAGATGTCGGCAAGCACTTCACGGTCAATGCTATGGTTGCCAAAGAGAGCGTTCGGGCCCGCATGGAAGACCGGGATGCCGGCATCAGTTACACGGAATTTTCCTACATGCTCCTCCAAGGCTACGACTTCTACCACCTTCATCAAGCCGAGAATTGCGAATTGCAAATTGGCGGAAGCGACCAATGGGGCAACATCACTATAGGCGCCGAGTTGACCCGCAAAAAAGCTGGATCAACCGGTTACGGATTAACCCTGCCGCTCATCACCAACGCCGATGGCAGCAAGTTCGGCAAAAGCGAGGAAGGGGCTATCTGGCTCGACCCCAAACGAACTAGCGTGTACCGTTTTTATCAATACTTCATTAATGTTGATGACCGCGACGCTATACGCTACCTGAAATATTTCACCTTCCTCGACAGAGATGCCATCGACGATCTGGAGTCGCGCCACAACGAAAATCCCGGCGCCCGCGAGGCCCATCGAGCCCTCGCCCAGGAAATGACCGATCTTATACACGGGGAAAGGGCCACGGAGGATGCCGTCAACGCGAGTAAGATTTTGTTCGGAGGCGGACTTGAAGGCATTTCTGAAAACGCCTTGAGCGAAGTTGCCAGCGAAATACCCAATAGCTCCATAAGCGCGGATGCTTTGTCCGGCGAAGGGAAACCGCTTCTTGAAGCTCTCGTCGAATGCGGCCTTTCTTCTTCTAAAGGCCAAGCCAAGAAGGATATTCAAGGTGGCGGCGTTAATGTAAACAATTGTCGTATACAAGACACTCAAACCAAGCTTACTCAAGCCGACGTCCACTTCGGCAAGTACGTCCTCCTCCGCCGCGGAAAGAAAAACTACGCGGCCCTGATCGTGGAGTAGCGATATTCGCTAATAGTCGATGAAGGGAAATGCCGCTGCCGCGGCGCCAGGATCGCTACGCGAGCAGGCTCGACTACTCTTTCTGCTAACCTTTGTCCGCGAAGCGGATTCGACCGGAGGCAACTGTTAGCTCTTCAATGAAAGTCGTACGAGCTGGCAGCCGGCAAGTCGCCTACCAGGAGTGGCTCGATTCTATCCGCTTTCACATGGATAACGTTTTCCAAGTTCTGCAAGGTTCCGGAAACGATGAGAAACTTCTCCTGAGTAATGGTCAGGCGGTTACGCTCGAATATCTTCGGCAGCACCACAATATTCGATATCCCGGTCTCGTCTTCTAGCGATATAAAGAGAAATCCCTTGGCCGTCCCCGGCCTTTGCCGGCAAATCACTTGCCCGGCCACCTTTACACGATTGCCATGCTGCGTATGCTCCAGGTCATGAGCCGTCCAGACTTGCGACAATCGGGCCCGAATGGCCGCCATCGGATGGGCTCCCACAGTAACGCCTACTCCTTGATAGTCCGCCTGTAGACGCTCCACATGCGTCATGATTTCCAGCGGACTCAGGCCACTCTCCTCTTCCGCTACCGCATCGGCGAACAGGTCCCCAGGATCGTATACCGTTTCCACCGACCAAAGAGCATGGCGCCGGCTTTTCTCAAAACAATTCAAAGCCCCAATCGAAGCCAAGGTCCGCAACTCATCTCGATCGAAATGCGTCCGCCTCCGAAAGTCTCCCAAATCAGCGAATGAACAGCACCCCCGCTCCTTCAGCATCGCTTCCGCATGAGCGCGGCTCACTCCGTTTACCATGATCAACCCCAATTGGATCGAGTGTTCACTCTCCACTACGCAGATCCAATCCGATCGCGCCACATCCACCGCCCGTACCCGAATGCCATGCCGCTTGGCATCCTGTATCAAGGTAGCCGGAGTGTAGAAACCCATGGGCTGATTGTTGAGCAAAGCGACATAGAATTCTGCTGTGTAATTAGCTTTCATATACGTGCTAGCATAGGCCAGCAACCCAAAGGAAATCGCATGGCTTTCCGGGAATCCGTAGTGAGCGAAGCTGGACACCGATTTCACAACTTGCTCGATCTTTTCCTCGGAAACCTGCCGCTCCCGCATGGCTTCCACCAAACCCCGAGTCACCTGCTCTATTCGATCATCGGTCCGGTAGGAGCTCACTGCCCGTCGCAGCTCCTCAGCCTGGGCTCCCGAGAAATCGGCCATCACCATCGCCACTTTCAAGATTTGCTCCTGAAATAAGGGTACCCCTAAGGTTCTCTCCAGCATCGGCTTCAAGCGATCGTCGATATACTCGATCTTCTGACGACCAGCTCGACGCTCTAGATAGGGATTTACCATATCCCCTTGAATCGGGCCCGGGCGAATAATTCCCACTTCGATAACCACATCGTAGAACTCTTTCGGCTTCATCCGCGGCAATGTCGCCATTTGGGCTCGGCTTTCGATCTGAAAGACGCCAATAGTATCCGCCTTCTGCATCATATCATAAGTGGCGGGATCATCCTTAGGGATACTCGCCAAATCGATGTCTATTCCTTTAGATCGAACCGCTTCGAAGGCGTCTTGCATGACCGCCATCATTCCTAATCCCAGCAGATCCACCTTCACCATCCCCATGTCCTCGCAATCCTCCTTGTCCCATTGAACAACCGTTCGCCCAGGCATGCTTGCGGGTTCTAGAGGGGTGATCGAATCCAGTTCCCCCTCGCAAATGACCATTCCTCCAGAGTGCTGGCCCAAATGCCGCGGCATCCCTAAAATCCTCGGAAACAAGCGAGCCAGCGCAGCCACCCGTGGATGATTTGGATCAATGCCCGACTTTTCCAGCTGCTCCTCAATAGGAACCTCATGTGAGTAGTTGTAACTTCCGTACAGTGACGAAAAACGACCGAGAACTTCATCCGGAAACCCCAGAACTTTGCCAATCTCGCGAATGGCGCTCCGGCCGCGGTAGGTGATCACATTGGCTGTCATCGCCGCCCCTCGACGGCCGTAGCGTCGATACACTTCCTGGATAACCTGTTCGCGCCGATCGCCACTAGGCAAATCGATATCGATATCCGGCCAACTCTTGCGCTCCTCATTCAAGAACCGTTCGAACAGCAAACGCCCGCCCACAGGGTCCACAGGAGTAATCCCCAAGCTGTAGCAAACCGCGCTATTAGCAGCGCTTCCCCTCCCTTGAGCCATGATATCATGCTCCCGGCAATAGTTCACCAAGTCCCAGACAATCAGAAAATAGCCCGAAAATCCGAGCTTCACAATCACATCTAGCTCCCGTCTAATCTGCCGCTTCACGGCCGGACTCAAACTGCGGTAGCGCTGCTCGGCCCCAAACCAGACAATCTTCTCCAAAAAGGAATCCATTGACTCGCCCCTTGGCACTGAAAATCGGGGAAACTCGTATCCAAGATTCTCTAACGAAAATTCGCAGCGTTCCGCGATTCGCAAAGTATTGGCTATAGCCTCCGGGTGATCGCGAAACAAATAGGCCATTTCTTCGACGGGCTTCACAAAACGCTGGGCATTGCGGCTCAGTAGGGCACCAGCCGCATCTAGGCGCTTCTTCTCCTTCAAGCAGGTAAATACATCATTAGCCATGCGATCCCCTGGCTCCGCATAGCGAACCCCATTGGTAGCCACCAGAGACAGGCCCGAGCTCTTAGCCAAATCCACCAAGGCCCCTATCCAACGATCCTCTCCTCGGATCAATAGTCGTTGAACCTCAATGCCAATATCGTCGTCCGAAAAGACGCGACGCAATTGCCGCAAACGCTTTTCAAGCTCGGAAGCCCCACCCGCCTGCCAAGCTCGGCACAGTGGCCCTTCCTCGTCCCCAGTTAGGGCGAAAAGCCCTTCGGAAAACGACTCTAGCTCCTTCCATTTTACCCTACCCTCCCCTTTCGCCGAGCGCAGATGCATCGATGTTAGCAATTGGCACAAATTCCGATATCCCTGTCTTGTTTTAACCAATACAGGTAACACAGATCCATCACTCATAGGAATCTCGCATCCCACGATTGGACGCACACCTCGTTTTCGGGCTTCCTTAAAGAAACGCGGAGCCCCATAAACGCCTCCCCAATCGCATACCGCCATGGCCGCAAGGCCCTTGTCGGCAGCCGCAGCAGCCAAATCCTTCGGTTGCGACGCTCCTCGCAGAAAGCTGAATGCCGAACAGGCATGCAATTCTATATAGCCACTAGCCATTAGCGTTTGGCGTTAGCGATTAGCAAGTGGATAGCTTCTACTTGAGGATAATCTTCCTCGCTACAAGCTAACCGCTAATCGCTAACAGCCCTTAATCATACATCCCTTCAACCATCCAGCGTGAGCGCTCCTTCACCAGTCGGTAAACGCCGCCAGTATTCAACTCCACGTCCCACTCCAAACGATTCCAACCTCCCGCTTCCCACCACTGCCCCGAATGAGCCCACGGTCCTCTACAAGCGCCAATCGTGCCTCCAGCCAGCGAGCAGCGAAACCAGGCAGGCCGTCGATCTCGAATCCTGACATCCGCATCCAACGGTGGTCGAAACCGACGCAAAGCCATGCCATGCGAGATCGTCGCTCCGGCTGGATTCACCGGAGGAACCGTTGACGGGAGGCGCTCTAGCCTAACTCCATCAGGACGGCCATCGGCCTCCAGTACGGGTCGGCCAACATTGTCTGGACCCACAATTCCCGCTAGCAGGGCAAGCGTCTGAGAAAAGCGATGAGGATCTTTCAAACTGGTCTCAAACAGGCCCAATTGATTCTCATTTCGCTCCACCGGGGCGATTTCCAGCCTGATGCCGACAATCGCGGATCTCGTATCCAGGTTTTCCAAACGAATAGACAATAAAGAAAACAGAGCATCTGCGTCGCAAGTCGGATCTGGGATCTTCAAGGATAGCCTAACCGCTTCCACCCGCTCCCCATCATCTTGTCGGATATCCGACAAGGGCAGCTCCAGATTGAGCGATTCCGCGACTAGAGCGGCTCGACTAAGACGCAAGCAAAGCGAATCCAGGAAACGGCGAATAACGAAAAGCAACGGTCCCGCAGTATCGATTTCGTATTCAAAGTCCAGCGACTCTATATAGTATTCCGGAAAAGGCGACACGCGCAGCGGACGTTCTTTCCTGCCCGATAGGCGATCCCAGAAGTCTAGCCCCTCTGTTCCCAGTCGCTTCCCGATTTCTTCTCTAGACAATTCCACAAGCGCCCCAGCAGAATGGATTCCCCACTGAGCCAGAATCGAATGCAAATGCTCCGAAGGCTCGGCATCGATGATCGGCAGAGAATCCAGAAAAGCCTTTAATATCTGGGAGGTAGAAACGAGGCCTGCCCCCCATGTCCTTTCCGGCTCCGCTACCATAGCCGGCCATTCGTTTCTGGCCTCTGCAGCTGAATGGGGATCAGTCTTCGCCATGGCTACACCCGACACGCAGTCCGCCCTACCCTGATAGAAATCCCCAACAATCGCCTTTACTCGTTTCGATTCCCTAGCTACCAGCAGAGCCAAATCCGGCGTCGTAGAAATCCCCATTCGCCCCTTCAGCCCAAGTCCTTGCAATGCGGATACGATTTTTTCGCATCGTTCGCCCAGGTCATCACGATTAACGCCATCCAAGCCAATAGTACAGACGCCTGGATAGGTCTCTTCCACTTGAGGCGACAAGGAATAAGCGTAGTCAAAGATGGCTCGCCCTGCCGATAACTCCGCTTTTTCCGATTGGTGCCGCACAATAATCTCCGGGCAACGGGCAATCGCCTGGGGAAGGCTCAATCCCGAGAACACCCCCGAACGCTCAGCCGCAATCGAACAATCGATCACCGATGATTTGGCCAAGGAAGCGTCTACTAAGGCAATCGGCTTGCCTATCAAGCCCTCCTCCATGCGCGACACCGCCTGCAAAGCGAAACGAGGAATATCAATCACCGCATACATGATCTGCCTCCCGCAAAATGCCTGTGGCGCCACAGGCAAAAAAATCTTGTAAAGGTAGCGGCCGATCTCTGAGCGGCCATGATAGAATCAGAAACGTTGTGACCGCTACCAAAATCAGCAGCGAAGCAAGCTTCAAAGCATCAAACCGAAAAAAATATTTAAATACTGAATACATATCTATTATAGTGCAAGAATTGCTTCGTACCTACGCTAACACCCCATCGCGACCGCCCTTCACCCAGCCTGGATCATCTGCGGGAAGCCCCCCATCTCCTGCTTGCGAAGCCTAAGGGCGTCGAAGGCGAGGCTCTCGGCGATTTCCCGCGAAGGGTCATCGCTTTGCCTCAATGAGAGACGGCCCGTGAACGCCACTCGGATCTGGGAGCTGGGAACCATTGGCCTAGGCGTGTAGATTACCAACAAGGTCGAGCGCTTGCCGCCCAACCGCTGCAGGCGATACCAGATAGACGATCGGGCCCGTCTCAAGGAACGTTCGTCACAGCCTCTGAGATCAATCAGAACCAAGCCCAGGTTCTCGTCTCGAAGCAGCGCATCCGCCGCCTGCAAAGCTTGATTCAACGAACGGCACCGAACCCATAAGAGATGTTCCAGCAATTCCGGCGGCGAAGTTTGCGGATCAAAGGCATCGCTCCCGTCCACCAAAGCCGCGAAGCAACGTCTCCTACGAGCCATTTCCAACAAGCGTAAGAGCATAGTTTGACCGCCCGAGCTCGGAGACGGAGCGACCAGTTCGCATAGAACGCCAGTCGGCAACCCTCCCTCCAAAGCCTGGTCGAAAGAGTCGATGCCAGTCCCTAAAGTGTCCCTATCGGTTCCGGACGCCCAACGGACGCCTTCACCCACGATTTCCCTAAGGCTAACTGGCTCTAGCTTAACTGCCGGAGCAAGCGCCATCCTCTATAGAAAAGCGCTCCGGAATGAGGCCTGTCAATCATTAGTGTTCATGAACACTTAAAAGTAGTCATAAGCAGAATCGCGAAGCTCAAAACCGGGTTCAGAGGATAATGCCACATACCAAAAGGTTTGATAAAATGGCGGAGGTTGAAACGGGCTTCAACCAGGCGGCTTGCTCCTTTATTTTAGCAATACGAGATCTAGGCCTTCGAAATCCTGAAACCCTTTGTCCAAAGTCGCCAATGCATATTTCCCGGCCACTGCAAACCCAGCAAAATAAGCATCTGTAACGCGTTTCGTAGCTTTTCCGAAAGGGAGGCAAAACTGAAACCAACGAGCTTGTAACTCCGCAGGTTCGTCTACGAAAGACACGCTCGGGTCTCGAAGAAAAACTCCATAGAATGCCCAAGCCTCGCGAAGCGTCAAAGCCTCCCCTTGCATCACGGAATCGGAAGTAATCAGGC
>Ga0181582_10001264_pt1 | contig 19604 bp, 15 predicted proteins | sample 071ome_32_FD_132438 | JGI IMG/M metagenome (GOLD analysis project Ga0181582, IMG submission 132438) | Coastal salt marsh microbial communities from the Groves Creek Marsh, Skidaway Island, Georgia - 071405AT metaG (megahit assembly) | ecosystem: Environmental > Aquatic > Marine > Intertidal...
GACCTCGACCTCGACCTCTCCTCGGACGAACGCAACGCTGGGCCGAAACAACAGCGCCGCGCTCACCGCGCACCCCACGCACGTCCACGCCAGGAACAACACGAACGAACGGTAGTTCAGCAGCCCGATCGTGTTGCCCATCCAGACGCAGTAGTGGTCCATTTTGAGCACGCACGCGCCCGCCATCGAACAGTGATGGCTCCTCGGCGGTTTCCACGCGTTGCATTTCTTGCACCACCGGGGCCTGGTCTCGTACTGGTACGCCAGCGCCAGCCGCGCCGGCGCGTTGGCAGACATTTCCGCGCGAAGCGTCTCCGCGTAGGCGTGCGTCACGAGTTGTCGGAAGGACGCATCGTTCCGAGTCCGAGCGACGAGCTCTGCGTTCTCAAACGCATTGTTCGTTGTAGACTCGTCGGACCGCGCCCCGGAGTCAAACGGGTCGTAGCCGTACTGCGCGGCCAGCCCCGGGTCGTCCACCATCGTCCTCCAGTAGCACCAGCAGATCATGCAGATAACACCGGCGTATGCCATCGCCGCAAGGTAATACGCCGGCGCGAGACGCGCACGGGGCAGGATGGCCCGGCGGAGGACTGCATAGGTCGCCATGGCGACCAGCGAACCCACGAAGAGCATCATCAGCCCCTTCCCGACGTATCGCAGGAACCTAGAGAAAAAGAGGAAGAAAAGAGGAAGAAAGCGCGTGAGTCTCCTCGACAGGTGTGCTCGACCGTCGACCGTCGACCGTCGACCGTCGACCGTCGACCGTCGACAACGACGGGGACACCGGCACGTACCGACAGTACTCAAAGACGTTGAGAGACGTGATGGACAGGGTAAAGGGAGCGGAGGAGGAGGAGGAGGAGGAGGAGGGATGGGATGTCTTTTTCTTTGGGAGGAGCGACGAGGCTTCCGTGTGGAAACCACCCCGATCGGTCGGGGTGGGCCGCTGCCCCGTCGTTCCAGTCGAGGTGGCCATGAGCAGCAGCTGGATTCCTCGCGGGTCTTTCACCGAGCAGGTTCGCGTTCCGTGTCTCCGGTCCAGCCCGCTGTTCGTATCATGGTGCCCTGCCCACGGTCGTGCTCCGGTGCTCCGTAGTCCTACAGAGATCGTCGGAGGCGCGACGTCTCGGAGCAAAAGTTTTCAGTTCAAAAAGTCACGAGCCAACCCAGTCCCGCTCGTCGTCGTCGCCGCGAATTCATCATTCGCACGAGCAGCTGGATCCGTACACGGACACCTCTGGGCTTTGGGCTGGCGCATTGGCCGAGTGCGTTCACTGCATTGCGCAGTTCGTAGCCGGATGCCAACCTCCTCCCTCCTCGTCCCCTTGCCGGCACGCGCGAAAAACCGGGCGTCGCAGTACGCGTGGAACGCCAAAACCAAGACGGTCGTCAAGCTCAACGACTCGACCGCAGTCCCCTCCACGTATACCTACACGCGGGACGTGGTCAGCGACCTCCGCGCCTCGCTGCACGCCGCCTTCTTCCCAGCCACGGACCAAGTCACCCCGGACTACTGGGAGTATATCAAGTGGAGAGGATGGCACCGTCTGTTCTCGTCCATGTCGTCCATCTTTGCGACGCAGTCCCTGCTGTTGGCGGTGGGGGTGGGGGCGAAGAACACGCTCCCGGCGGCCGCGGGGATAAACTGGTGGGTATTGACCCGAGTTCGAGATCTCACCGCAGCGTTGATGTGGACGAGGTCCAGCGACAAACGAAGAAGAAGAAGAAGAAGCGACCTACTCACTACTCACTACTCACGCTCTGCGTTGCTCGTTCTCCAATTTCCAGGGTGCTGAAAGACGGTCTCGGGAGGTTGGGTCGTCTGACGGTGGCGACGAAGTTTGGCGAGAGTTTCGACGCCGATCTGAAGCGGTTTCGGTTTGCGAGTAGCTTTATCTACGCGGCGGCGTTGCTGATTGAGAACCTGACGCCGTACGTGCCGCAGTACTTTTTGCCGATGGCGGCGGTGGCAAACGTGGGAAAGAGCATGGGGTTGACGACGTATATATCGACGCAGCCGGCGTTTTACAAGTCGTTTGCCAAGGCCGAGAATATTGCGGATATCAGCGCCAAGTCGCAGGCGCAACAGATGGCGATCGACACGCTGGGGTTGGCGTTGGCCGTGTCGTTGAATCTGGCGGTGAAGCGGAACGCGAGTCTGTCGAGGATGCTGCCGTTGATTATGTTCCCGATTTTGGTGCCCGGGGATCTGTTCAGTATTTACCACGAGCTGCGGTCGGTGCACCTCAGGACGCTGAACGTGGAGCGGGCCGAGCTGCTGGCCGCGGCATATGTCGCGGCCGGCGACGACGGTCGGAACGGTCGTCGGAAAGCGAGTGGATGTCGTCACGCTGCGGCGTCGCCTCAGCCGCACCAGACAGAGGCGGTGCTGACGCCAGAGATGGTGAGCAAGATGGAGCGTTTCGTGCTGCCGAGCGTGGCGAGATCGGGCGCGTGTCCGTTGGAGATTCGTGGTTTGGACGGACGGGCATTGACAGAAGCGGACGTGGCACGGTTTCGAGCGACGCGAGGAGCGCGGTATCTGTTGACCAGATCGGTCGATGGAGGGTCTGGAAGCGGGGTGAAGGACACGTACACGGCGACGTTCCGGGCGGACTGCAAGTCGACAGATATCCTGCAGGTGATTTTGGCGATGGCGTATATGCGGCAGGGACACGTGGACGACTTGGGGGAGGCCGAGCGGCGAGCGGCCAGGCGGGTGCCCGGGTTTATCCGGGGACTCGAGGCCCGCGGTTGGCAGTGCGATCCGTTCACCCTAGCCAAGGCCGAGAGGATGTTCTACTATACGTGACACAGTTGGAACAAAACGAAAAAAACACCGTCGAGTCATGAGAAGGATGCCGCGTTGGGGTTCAGATTGTTTGCCGGCGACGGGAGAATCTTGAGGACTCGCCTTCCGTCGGCCGTCGTGACTGCCGTCGCGACGGCCGACGACGCCACCCTCGCGGGCTTGTCATGCTTCCCAGCACTTCCCTTGCCATCATCATTTCCCTTCTTCTTCTTCGCCTTGCCCTTCTTTTTCTTCTTCCCGTCTCCGTGTGCGCCCTGCTGCTGCTGCTGTTGCTGCTGCTGCCCGTCCCCCCGTCCCTTTTTCCCTCCTCCTCCGCCGCCTTTCTTCTTCGACCGCCGGTTCTTCCGATCAAACATCAGCTCCGTCCACTCCATCAGCGCCGTCCGCCGCACCTCCCCCGCCCCGACCTCTATCCGCTCGCCCACCGGCCCCTTGGCCCCCTCCTCCTGCTCCCGTCGCTCCCGCTCAAACCGCTCGACAAACTCCAGAAACACCGCCGACCCTTCCAACGTCCCCTCCAACTCGTTCTTCGCGTTCGGGTTGAGATTCGTGCGCCCGCTCTGATCACCCACCACCCGGTTATACGCCGCAAATCCCACCACCACCACGTCCCCAAACACCCCAGCACACCCACCAGACTCGACCCATTGCTTGAACTTCATCACACCAGCCGACGACCCGTCAACACCACGCGCAAGCGTTACATACGCCCGACCGTACCCCATATACCCCTTGTGCGACCCCGGCCGAAAGTCGACGTAGCGCAACACACACGGGCACAGCTTGAGCGCCTCGTGAAACGCATCTGCCGACAGCGTCGACGGGAGACGACGTATCACCAGCTTCTGTTCACCGCGGGTGGCGACGCCACCCGCGGTGACTCTGCCGTCCCGTCCGTTCCCCTCCCGTCCGTTTCCAACCCGTCCGTTCCCGCCCCGTCCGTTCCCACCCCGTTCCCGTCGCCTTGACGGTTGCGACGAATCGGCCCGCTGGCTTTGGCCAAAGCTCAACGAAGACGACGACGAAGACGCCGGCTGGGACGGCGTCGGTTGCCTCGCTTCCCTCCCCTGCCTCCCATGTTGCTCTGACATGGCTCAACAACGACGTGCCTCCGTGCGTGACGATCGAGGCGACGCCAACTCCACAGTTGATTTCGGGGCTTCTTTGGTTTAAACTTCTGAACGCCGTTCTTCTTCGTTCGGTCCTCCACACCACGCCTCTCCGGGCGCACCATGGCTGCAGGGAGAACGTCTAGCCCCCCGAAGCGCCGGGCAAGCGCAATCGCGCCCGGCGGATCGCCTGAAAAGGACAGGCGCACGGTGTCGTGGCCCGATGCCAACGACGACCCTGTCGGGTCGTTGACGCCCGTCAGGCTCTACCTCCTCTCGGTCGTCCTCAAGCTCCTGCTCGTATACACGTATGCGTCCACGGACCTGGACGTCCACACCAACTGGATGGCCATCACGCACACGCACCACTTCAAAGACTGGTACGGGGACCACGCCAGTCCGTCTGTCTGGACGCTGGACTATCCGCCGCTCTTCGCCTGGTTCGAGTACGGTCTGGCGAAAGTCGCGTGGTTATTTCCGGCGCTCCGGCCCTTTCTCAATGTCGGCAGCGCCGGTGCCGGCACCGGCACCGGCGACATTGGCACCGACCCCAGCTATGCGACGTGCGGCCTGCACACGGCCTGCCTCCTCTATCAGCGGCTCAGCGTCATTTCCAGCGAGTTTCTTCTCTTCGCGGCGGTCTATTTCGCGACAATACGGTCGTCTCGACGGGTCCGTAACCTGGCCACCTTCCTCGTCCTGTTCCACCCGGGACTGCTCATCGTGGACCATATGCACTTTCAATACAACGGATTTCTCCTCGGGCTCCTCTTGATTTCGATGACGCTGGCTACCTACGGGAACGATGTGCTGGCGACGGTGGCATTTTCGCTCACGCTGTGCTTCAAGCATCTGTTTCTGTACGTCGCGCCGGCGTTTGGGTGTTACTACCTGGGGGTGCTGTACGTGGTCGGGGGCTGGCGGCGGGTGCGATTGTTTGCGAGTCTGAGTGTGGCCGCGGGATGTGTGCTGGCGGTGGCGTTCGGGCCGGTGGTGTATTACGGGACGGGCGAGCAGGTCGTGGCACGGCTGTTTCCGTTGCAGCGAGGGCTGATTCATGCGTATTGGGCGCCGAACGCGTGGGCGCTGTATGCGGCGGTGGATAAGGTTTTGGGGATCGTTTTGGGGTCGCTCGGTGGGGACGTTGACGGGGCGCGCTCGCAGGCGGCGTTGACGGGCGGTCTGGTGCAGGTGGCACGGTTCCGGGTGTTGCCGCAGGTCGAGTCGGGGACGACGGCGGTCGTGACGTTGGTTGCGATGATGCCGGCGTTGGTCGGTTTGTTGCGGCGGCCGTTGGCAGGAACGCTTTGGCCCGCGGTTGTGTACTGCTCGCTGTGCTCGTTCATGTTCGGGTATCACGTGCACGAGAAGGCGATTCTGATGACGTTGGTGCCGATGGCCGTGGCGGTGGCCAAGGGCGAAGGTGTTGGGGGTACGAGTGCGGGTACTGGTACGGGTAGGGGTACGGGTACGAATGGTGATGTCAAAAACGATGGGGACGGGGACGACGGAGACGATGCTGACGACGAGCGGGGGCGGGTCCTGCAGAGACGGCGCGGGAGGTACCTGTTTCTGTCGCTGGTCGGGACGTTCTCGTTGTTTCCGTTGTTGACGGGCGTTGAGGAGTATCTGCCAAAGGTCGGGATGTTCGTAGGGTATGCCGTCGTCGCCGGGGTCGTTTTGCGGGGCTCGTTTTCGTCTGGGGGGATGACGAGGGCCGAGCGGCTGTTCTGTACGGTGGGCGTGGCGGCCGTGGAGGTGTATGCCACGTTCCTGCATCGGAAGGTCTTTGGAGAGGCGTGGCCATTCGTGCCGCTGATGTTGGTGAGCTGTTATTGCGCGCTCGGGATCGCATGGGTTTGGTTGGCGCTGGCCCTCGAGTTCATCGCGCCGAGGGCGTCGTGAGTGTCCGCAGACGAATTCGTTTCGCGTTTCGCATTTCGCATTCGTGCGTGCTGTAAGCGCTATTCGCGCGGGAACTGAGCATCGGTCGTGGAGGAACGTATCTATGACGCCGGTGTCGACAGCGACGCAAAATCGAGCCCGTGCGTCCCTTGCCCTAGAGGCTCTGCATGGGTTAAATTCGACCCAGACCTCCCGCCGAGGGTTCGGGTCCGGTCTCCCTCGACGCGCTCCCTTTCGTCGACAGCGTGCAGCCCTCGCTCCCTCGGCGTCACGTGTCGTGTGCGCGTCGTCGTCGCAGGCCAATCCGTACGACGTGTTGGAGGGCATCGAGTGCGACTTGTCGACCGTCTCTGCACCGTTCTACAACGTGACTGCCATCATCCGGCCGTGGCGGCTTCCGGCGGTGGTGGCGGCGCTGAGTGAGGCAGGTATCAGGGGGGTCACGGTGACGGACGTTCGTGGGATCGGGGCGCAGGGGGGGAATGCGGTCAATGAACGGGACGGTGGGAACGAAGTGATTTTGGGTGCGCTGATCGAGAAGGCGAAAGTGGAAATTGTGATCGCGCGGGATCAGGTGGATTTCACGGTGCGGTTGCTGAGCACGACGTGTTACACTGGCCAGACTGGGGACGGGAAGATTTGGGTCAGCCCCGTCGCAGACGTTATCAGGGTCCGGACGGGTGAAACGGGGGCGGTGGCTGAGAGGATGCAAGACGGGCTGTACGACAAGGGGTACAAGAGCGAGGTGTAGTGTTGTCGTCGGTCGGTTGGGTTTGTTTGGATTGCATCATCGTGTGATTATTTGTCGTCGCTCTTGGGCTTTTTGGACTCTGACTTTTTCTCGCCAGACGTCGACGTCGGGCGGCCGCGCTTCTCAGACTTCTTCTTCTTGTCGGCCTTGGACTTCTTCTTCTCCTTGTGGGCCTCTTTGTTTGCCTTGGACTTCTCCTTCTTCTCCTTCTTCTCCTTCTTCTCCTTCTTCTCCTTCTTCTTGTCTGCCTTTGCGTCCCCGCCACCCTCGCCGTCCCCGCCAAACAGCTGCTCGAATTCCGCGCGGGTCTTGGCGGCCGCCTTCACGCGCTTCTCAAAGTTATCCGGGTCGGTCTTGACCGCCTGGACGGCGCACGTCTGCAGCAGTCCGGGACCCCTGTGCGTCGCGGCGATCCGCTCCTCCGCTTGCGCCAGCTCGCTGGCAATCTGCTTCTTGACCGATGCGTCAGTGCAAATCAGGAAACATCGCTCTACAAACTTGTTTCCTGACCCGAAGCACGCGATGTCCGCCCAAGACCCTTGGATCTTCTCCAGGAGGGCGTCTCGCTTCTTCCCAGACGTGTCCTCGTGACCCAGGTACGATTCGAGCACGCGGCAGCCCCCGGGATCCATCGCCACCTGAACCAGCTCGGCGGTCGACATGCCCTCCAAGGCCGCGTTCCATTCCTTGGTCATCCCTTTGGGGAACTGCAGCAGGGAAATCGCCATCGCGCAGCCCAGGGTGGACAGCTTGCCCCGCACCTTTCCGAGCAGCACATGGGTATCCAGCGTCAGGATGCCGTGCAGCGGCGTCGGGTGCCGCTCGCTCTTGAAGGCATCCGTGGCCGCCTCCCAAACCGCCTTGGCCGACTCGGCCTGGAGGGCGTTGACCCGGAGCGCGGCGGCCAACAGCACCGTGATTATCCCCCCACGCCGGCCGCGCAACAGCCCAACAAACGAGTCCTTCAGGTCTTCATACATGCGCTTGAGCTGCTGCGGCTTTTTCACGTGCGAGATGGCCGCCTGGACGGTGAAGTTCGCTGCCTGATGCCGCGCCAGCTCTGGCAGCCGACCCTTGAACGCCGTCGTGCACAGTTTGGTGAACAGCGCGTCTGGTGCGGCAACCAGCGCCGCCTCCACCAAGTGGCTCCCCGACCGGTCGGTCATCAGCCTGAACATCGCGTCTGCCGTGACCGACTCGGCACCCAGCTTGGGGTTCCCGCCGAGCAGACAGACCACCAGGTCGGCCCGGTCTTTCTCGTCTATGACGTCAACGACAGAGGGCGCAGCCATTGCTTCCAGCAACGCTTTCAGGAACGGAACCGCGAAGGCGCTCGTCTGCAGCTCGTGGAGGTCCGTCGAGGTCAGCTCGTCCGACGTCAGCTTGGCCGTCAGCTTGTTCAGCAGGAGGATTCTGTCGGGATTGGCGCGTGCTCTTGTGTCTCCCGTCGGCACGGCAGATCGGCACTTGTCCGCCAGGTTGTACTTGCTCCGATTCGAGTAGTTCCGGTCGTCCCCGCCCGAGGATGGTCCGCCGCTGCCGCCCGCTGCCCCATCGCCCCGGTTGCTATGCGGCAGTCCCGCCAGGATGCGCACCAGCTGCCGAGCAACAAACGACCCATACTTGCTTGAAATCATGTCAAATAGGTGGCCCGCCGACTGCTCGACAAACTGCTTGAGGATCCCGTCTGCGGCCCTGCCATGCTCACCGCTCTGATCGCTCTGACCGGTGGCTATTGCCGCCACGCGATCCAACAGGGTCTCCAACACATGCGATCCGAACGGACTCGACGTGCACATCAGGCCGAGGTTGTCCTCCTTGAGACACTGTGCGGCAAAGCCGGCCAGCGCCTCGACATCGGCCACGTTCAGGAACGCTTCGAGGTACCGCGACACCTCCGCATCGCACACGACCTCGACCTCGCTCCCTCCCTCTCCCAGCTCCTCGAAGCACCGCGCGATGATGGTCGTCGTCGCCTCCTCGTCCTCCTCTTGCTCGAGTGCAGTTTTGAATGCAGCATGCAAACCTCGATAGTACTCGAGCGTGTCTGCGTTCAATCGAGAGTATCGCGTCTCGCCAACCCCGCCTTCTAACGCCCTCCTCTTCTTCTTCTTGCTGTTGGAGCGGGAGTTCATTTTTACATCTTTACTCGCCAACAGCACGAGATGCACTCGTTGAATGCAAACTGAATCAGACGGGTGCCTCGTTGTTGTCCCCCACCTGGTACGGCTTCACCAACACGACCTGCTGCGCCAGCGGACTCTCCACCGTCAAATACAAGTAATGATACCGCCACCCACCCGCCGCCTCCCCGTCCTCGTACATATCTGCGTGCACCGTCGCCCGCCCGCTCGGCCCCTTGGCCACGAACTGCAGCTGCACATGCTCCCGCCCCTGATCGTCGCTATATATACGATGCGGAATCCGCTGACGCGCGCTCCGATTCTGACTCTCCGTCCCGTACGCCTTCATCGGCGCACCCAACCGAATCGTCACCCGGGGATCCTCCTCAATCTTCTTCAGCGTCTTGGAGAAGCACGTGTACTCTTTCGGCGAGAAAATCAGCTCGGAAAACGCCGCGTATAACACCGCCGCAGCAAAACCCAGCGCCGCGAGGATGACCAACGAGTAACTCGTGGATTCGACCGCGCCCATCGGACGCTGCGGGATGCGATCCGTAATGGCCGAGAATTCTTCCTCCTCGATCGTCGCGAGGCTCGCAGCCGCCTTCTGCTCCTCCCGTCGCCGCTTCCGACGCTCCGCGTGTGTCTCCTTGTCGTCAGGTTGAAGGGGCGTGCGAGAACTCGAAAGCCACCGCTGGGACGGCACCGTCGGCGAGCTCCTCAGCTCGGACATGATCCGATCCAACGCGCTCCCACTCGCGCCCGCGCTCCTACTCGCGTTCCCCACCATCGCCGCCCCCATACCCATCGCCGCCGTCGCCCCCGTGTGGACCGCACGCGAAGAACAAGCCAACAGCTCGGCCGGCTGGTTGCTCGGCGCTTCCACCAGATTTCTGTACACCTGCCGGACCGTGCGGGCCAGCCGCGGCGACGATCTGAATGTATGGAACACACTCGATGCCATGTGCGCGTTTTGAACGGCCAGAAGATCAAATTCGAAGTAGAAATTTTGGTGTCGGTGGCCAGCTCGAAACTTTTCCGAAAAGCTCGTCGTCCTGCGCCACGATGTCCGTTCGGTAGCACCCCGCAAGTCACGTGGCTGACTGCTGACACACGGCGTCACAGATCATGGAGGTCGAGTCGCCTCGCGCGCTCCCGCCGCTGCTGCGGACGGGCAGAGGAGGAGGGACCGAGTCCGAGTCGCTGGGCAGCGGACACTACGCCACGGTGGGTTCGCAGTCGACCGATCCGCTCGTCTCCCCGCACCCCGCACCCCGCACCCCGCACCCCGCACTCACGCTTCATTCATTCCCCTCCCTCTCTGTCAGCATACGCTCCCGGGCACGCCGCTGGTCGCCCTGCACTCGAACGCCCGCACCCTGACCCTGGTCCCCCTCGTCGCGCTCATCTTCTACGACGTCAGCGGAGGTCCGTTCGGCGTCGAAGACGCAGTCTCGTCCGCGGGCGCCTTCTTCACCATCCTCGGCTTTATCATCCTTCCCGTCATCTGGAGCATCCCCGAGGCGCTCATAACCGCCGAGCTGTCGACCGCGTTTCCTGAGAATGCAGGCTTCGTGGCGTGGGTCACCGCGGCGTTCGGGCCGCGGTGGGGGTTTATGGAGGGTTTTTTCAAGTGGTTGAGCGGCGTGACGGACAACGCGTTGTACCCTGTCATCTTCTTCACGTACCTGGAGCAGGTGGCGCCGTGGTTGTTCGGAGGGTCGGGGTGGCTGGTTCGGTCGGGTATGATCTTCGCGACGAACGTGTCGCTGACGTACTTGAATTATCGGGGTTTGCATGTGGTGGGGCAGGCGGCGGTGGGCATGACGGTGGTGACGCTGGCGCCGTTCCTGGTCATGGTCGTCGTTGCGCTGGCGCGGGGCAAGGTGGATCCGGCGAATTGGTTCGAGGTCAAGCCGCTGGGGGAGGTGGATTGGCTGAGTTTCATGAATGTGTTGTTCTGGAGCACCAACTACTGGGACACCGTGTCGACGCTGGCCGGGGAGGTGAAGAGGCCGTCCAGGACGTTTCCGAGGGCGCTCGGGTTTGCGGTCGTGTTGGTGATATTGAGTTATCTGCTGCCGCTGCTGGTGGGAATCGGGGTCGTTGGGGGGTCGGCGGGGGGCGACGACGAGTGGAAGCTGGGTTTCTTCGCGACGGTCGCGAGGGGCGTGGGCGGCCCGATGTTGGCGTGGTCGGTGGTGCTGGCAGCGGCCGTGTCGCAGCTTGGGCAGTTCGAGGCAGAGATGACGACAGACTCGTATCAGCTGCTGGGGATGGCGGAGCGGGGGTTTCTTCCAGAGGCGTTTTCAAAGCGGTCCGAGCACGGGACGCCGACGCTGGCCATCGTCTTTTCCAGCATCGGTATTGTGATCATCGGGAGCTTGGATTTCCTGTTGATTGTGGAGATGCTGAATTTGCTGTACTGCTTGGCGGAGATGCTCGTGTTTGCGAGCTTTATCAAGCTCCGGTACGATTTTCCAGACCTGAAGCGACCGTTCCGTGTGCCGCTCGGTACGGTCGGGTGCGTGGTGATGGTCGCGCCGGCGACCGTGTTGCTGCTCGTGATGGTGGTGCTTCCCGTGGTACGGGGGAGATGGGGCGTGGTCCTGTGGGTCGTCGTGGCGAGCGTCTGTGGGGCGGCGTTGTATCCGCTGTTGCAGGACTTGCGGGATCGGGGTAGCCTTCGGTTTGTGCCCTCGACGCCGGATGACTTCCATGTCTTCCTCCACTCCCTCTATTCGCATGCGGAGGTGGACGAAGAGGAGGACAGGGAGGGGGAGAACGACGAAGAGGTCGCCCTGTTGATCAGCCAACGCGAGACGCTCACGCCCAGGGTGCTGAGTCTGGTCGACGAGTTGTAGCCTTTCGCTGGTACGTCCGTCAAAGCTTTGAATACTAGTCTGATGGACTTGACATGTCATTGCTTGAGTTTGTCGAAATGTGAGTCGTTCGACAAAATGATGATGGTGGCCCGGCTGAACCCCCCACCAGTACCGGTCTCCACGTAGGGGAAGCACGCCTTCTCGTCCCGGAAAAAAATCGTGCATTGCCCCGCTCGTGACGAAGTGGCGTCACGAAACACGACACCGCGGAGATTCACCCTCGGTGAAGCGAAATTCGCCGACAGCTGAAGATCGGTTGTGAATTCGTTAGGAATTCATCATCCGTCCAGATCCTCCCCGTTTCTTCGGTTCTGACCCACGGCTCGACGGCCTTGGCTAGCACACATCGGTATATATCACATGTCGAGCACGGGCAAGACGGTTTCGGTGACGCTCACGGCGATCGGTGCGGAGGGCATCGAACAGGTCAGCGGGAGCTCTGCCTTTCTCTCGTTCTTCTGGTCGAGAGGCAAGAAGTTCTTCTTGTCGGAGCCGGCCGAGGTCTTCCCGGACGGCGCTGTATACTGGGATAGCATCTCGGCGCAGACGTGCCGGCTGGCGGAGAACGAGAAGAAGTACGTGAAGCTCTTCGTGCAAAAGGTGACGGTCGGCGCCGACGGGCTCCCGACCGACTACGGGACCACGGTCGGTGCGGGCTACATCGACCTCGGCAAGTATGCGACGGACGTTTGCGGTAAGCATGATGATACACAGGAAGACACTCGCGACAGGGACGCGAGCGTCGAGGAGGAAGTGGTCGTCATGCTCAAGCCAAGCGGGCGCCTGACGCTCAATGTGCGGCTCGACCCGGTGGACGGCGACGTCGGCGACGGTGCCATCTCGGCGGACGAGTCGACCAGTTCGCAGTGCGTGACGCCGACATATACGCACGAGTCGAGCGGCGTATCCGAAGAGGTAGGGGAGGTCGATGAGGTCGAGGGCGCCGCAAAGCACGCCGAGTCTCCGTCGATGACCGTGTCGACGACGTCGACCATGTCATACGCGGAGAATGGTGGGAGCTCGAGTCGGTCGATCGAATCGAAACTCCGGCGGGTCACGCGCCAGTGCGAGGAGGCGCGGGCGCGGGCGTTCTCAGAGGCGAGCGTCGCGTTGCAGCGTGGCATCGAGATTGACAACCTGAAGCGGGCCAAGGACATTCTGATGAAGCGATTGGAGACGGCAGAGCAGCAATTGATGACGATGATGAAACAGGAGCTGGCGATGACGATCCAAGAGACGGACAAGTCGAGTGCGACGCTGCTCGGTATCGACGCGCTCATCGAGCAGCTGGCCGAGACCAAGGTCGCGCTGGCGGAGAAGGAGTTCGAGGTGATGGAGATGCAAGGGAAGCTCAAGGGGCGAGATGCGCACGTCCAGGCGCTTTTGATGCACCTCGAAGCAGTGAAAGAGGCGAGCTTGGTGACGGCCAGGTCGTCAGAGAGAGAGAGAGTCGGGACGGCCAGCGTGCCTTTGGCGGAGGAGGTCGACGAGGAGGCGAACGAGAAGGAGGATGCGAACCAGAAGGAGGAGGAGCAGGAGGAGGTCGATGATGGTGGAGATGAGGATGCAGGTGCCTGCGAAGACATCGCGATTCGGCAGCACGAGGTCCCCGGCAAGGCGAGCACCGGGGAAGGCGCCGTCACCATCCATGTCACGACCTCATGAGACCAGCTTTCATTCATGATCATCAAAAATTCAACTTATTTTGCATACAACCAGTCCTCGGTCTCCAGCATAATGCTGGCCGCACAGAAGAACGAGATGAGGCTCGCCGCCACCAACGACCCCGACCCCGACAACTGTCGCAAGAACGCCCCAGCCCCGTCCAGCCCCACCACAAACCCGACCATATTCCCCACCATCAAACTGCTGATTGTCACCGTCGCGGCCAGCGCTTTGGCCACCCACAACGCCGTCGGGTGGTCCCGGCGAACCCAGTCCCACCTCGACCTTGCAAACTCCCGTTTCACGAGCAGCTCAGGCATGAATGCGAGGATCATCAGTCCGGCCCATCCCAGCAGTCTGATCTCGACGTCGTGCCACAACGCCACGAACACGAAGATCGGCCACACCATCAGCAGCTGCGCCGTGCCCCCCCGTGCGCCCGCCGGGATGTACATGTACTTGACCAGCCAGCGGTTGAAGCTCGCGTGCCAATTCTTCCAAAATCCTTGCACATCGTAGTTCATCGCGAAACACTTGCGCATATTCTCCGGCGGGGTGATGCCCTCCAGCAGCGCCGCCAACCTGAAAAACCGCCAGATGACGCAAAACTTGAGCCACGTGAACGCCAACGCCCACCACCCGCACGTCGCCACGTCGAGCGCCGACACGTTCCGAGCGCGCGTATTCGTATTCGCGGTCAAAACGTTGTTCGTCGCGATCGAGTTGAAGTACAGGTAGTGCGACATGAGCTCGATGACCGCCACGTCGAGCGCCGTGCGCAGCCCGTAGACACGCAGCTCGCGCCACCGCGTCTGTTTCCGTCGAGCGCGCTCGGGCGCGGGCGCGGGCGCGTCACCCGTATCCGTGTAGCTATCCGCATCCGTATCAACCGTGCCGGGAGACGACGAAATCTGTCCAGCAAAGTCCGTATATGTCACGATCGGCCCGGCCAAGTACAGCGGCGGGTACACCGCGTGCGCGACCGCCACCCAGTACGACCCCGCCGCCGCGGGCAGCCCAGACGCATCCTCCCATAAAATATCCAAGCTCTGCGAGACCAAACGCAGCATGGTCATGTTGTAGCAAATCTCCCATCGAAACACGCCCCGCCCCAGTCCCAGCACGCCCAGCCCCCGGAGAACCCGCCCCGCGACCCCGCCCCCGTGTTCGATCGTAAGAAACCCGTCACTCTCCTTGACCACCATCAACACACCCACGTGCCACGCCCACACCGCCGCCGTCTTTGCCCACGACGGCCACCCCGTCCGTCTCACCCAGCGCGTCAGCACCCAGCTCGCCGACACCAGTCCGTAGACATACAGCGCACAGCGACCGTGGAGATACAGCAGAAACCCGACACCCGACACGACGATCCATCGCACGCGATGTGCATAGTTCGCCTCTGCGGCTGCCTTCTTGCTGTTGTTATTATTATTACCGCCGCTGCTCGACGCGACCAGCCTCGACACGCCAGCAAAAACCCCGAAGACAATCGTCAGCGGCACCATACTCTCCCGGAAGCCTCGCCACTGCACGTCGCTGAGGTCCACGAGGCGCCGCCGCGACGGGGGCACCCCGAACGGCAGGTACCCCCGGCGCAGGCCCGGGAGGCCCGGGACGCCCGGCTCGACGATCGCATACTCGTCCGACAACCGAAGGCCGTGGCGCAAGAGGACGGCAAAACAGACGAGGACGAAGGCGGCATAGGCCGACAGGGCGAGCGTCCGACGACGACCTTGTTCTCGTTGCGCGCTTGTTGCTCTTGGTGGAGGCATCCTCTTCGTCTCTGGGTCCTCGAGGTCCTCTTGCTCCAAGCGCTCCAAGCGCTCCAAGCGTTCTCGACGGGCAGATGCGTGCTCGTCGACAGCGAGCATGCGATGACCGCGCAGCGAGCGCGCTGAAAATATTTGAAACTAAACCGTTTCCGGGTCTGTGCAACCAGCAGGAGACGCGACAGAGTCAAGCACCCGTTCCACTGCCCACCCTCTGCGATGGACCACATCGTGTCGTCGATCGCGCGGGCGATCGCGAACCAGCAAGGCGTCCCTCTGGGGCAACAATTAGCGCATTCCCACATCCTCTCGCAGGCTGCGACCAACGGCAGCTGGAACCCGAACGCGGTCTCGTTCCAGGCCGTCTCCCGGGTGCTGTCCCACGAGCTGTCCAATCACCCTGCCGCTGGCGACTGGGTCGACTTTGTCTCGAACTACCTCGTCGCGTTCACGCCGACGAAAAAGCCGCCGCCGTACGACGCGCTGCTGGCCTCGCTGACGCCCTTCCTGAAGATTTTCCGGGAGGATGAGGGCGACTGGTTGGTAGAACCGATGCGTTCTGTGGTGCATACGCTGTATTATATAGCGGGGCGGGCGGATGCGGAGGAGCGTGGCCGGGGGAAGAAGGGAACAAAGCTGGTGGACTGTGGGGACCAGCTGCGCAAGTTCTTCAGCGTGTCGTTGCAGGCGCCGAACAACCCGGGGAAGAAGCTGGCGGCGTTGGATATCGTCAACGTCAGCTTCAAAATATATTTCCGGCTCAACACGCTGCGGCTGTGCAAGAACTTGATCCGGACGGTGGAGAGCCGGCAGTTCCAGAGCTTTGAATCGGTACGTCGTCGTCCGACGCTGTCGTGGCTGTCGTCGCTGTCTGACGCGTGCGGTCTCGGCACGCTGCGTCCCTCACGCTCCACGTCTCACGCCCTCCGCCGTTCGTTCTTCCCGTTCCCCCGTCCGCAGTTTCCGACCTCCCAGAAGGTTACGTACAAATTCTACGAGGGGCGGCTGGCGGTGTTTGACGAGAACTACGAGGAGGCGCAGGAGGCGTTGACCTACGCGCTGACGCACTGCCACGCGTCGGCGAAGAAAAACATCGCGCTGATCCTTAAGTATCTGATTCCCGTGGGGCTGCTGCTGGGCCGGCTGCCGTCGGGGTCGCTCGCCAGGGAGTACGGCGCGGTGCTGGGACCCTACCTCCCGATCGCCGAGTCGCTGCGGAGCGGCAACGTGGGAGCTTTCTATAGCGTGATGCAGGATCAGCGGAATCGGTTGGTGAAGGACGGGACGTATCTGCTGCTCGAAAAGCTGCAGGCGAGCGTGTATCGGCGGTTGCTCAAGCAGGTGTACTTCGTGCATGCGCAGGCGGAGCCGGCCAAGGCGGCACAGATTCCGTTGGTGTTGTACGAGCGGGCGCTCAAGATCGCCGGCGTGAATCTGGATATGAGCGAGATTGAGTGCATCATCGCCAACCTGATTGTGCGCAAGTACGTCAAGGGGTACATCAGCCACAAGCTCAAAGTGCTGGTGGTGCACAAGACACAGCCGTTCCCCGGCTTGGATTCGGTCGTGTTGGTGGACTAGAATGTGGGCGAGCGACGGAGACGTGACAGCGACTCGCGACTCGCGATTCGCGACGACTCGGTCAACTCGAGGCACGGCCCTGGCCGCCAAGGACTCGCCACTGTCGGTGACCCCATCTTCGTTCGCGATACGCCTCATCTTAAGTGTAAGTCCGTGTTAGTCCGTGTTCATCCGTTTCATACATATTCATTCGAACCGAGTAACCGAGTAACAGCGCTCGCTCCATGGCGTCGTCCGGCGACCACGCCACGAACCCGACGACCGACACGGTCCAGCGCCTCCGGGCCAAGCTCTGGAACACCGGCTACAAACTCTCCTCGAAAAACGTCGAGGCGTTTCTAGACTTTATCGCGGAGAGTGCCATGGCCGAGACCATCCACGAGAACGACGGCGACGAGGACGCCCTGGGCGTCGAGGAAAACCAAACCGCCAGCGAGACTGGTCTCGCTCGAAATCAACATCCCGACAACAACATCCTCGAAGACCACCGAAGCACACAGCCGAAGCACACGGCCGCGGCGACGACGACCGCAGATGCCCGCGTCGACCGCCTCGAACGGGACATCCAGACCCTCGAAGCCGCCATCACGAGGTACATCTCCACCAACAGCTTCCCACTGGCAATCAAACCACCGCCCCACATAGTCGCTGCCTTTGCCCTACAGCAACATCGAGAAAACCACGAGCACGATCAGCAGCAGCAACCGACAAAGACGACCCCCCGCAGGGAGAGAGACGCCCGGCAGAGCAAACGCGAAACCGACAACAAATTTCCGAAGAAATCCGACCCAGTCGCCATGTTCCACAAGATGCAGAACATCTGGAAGTCAAACGCTCGACGACGCGCGGCCACCAACGCGGCCACCAGAGACCTCACGACGAGGCCGCCGGGTCGCACGTCCGCCGTCACACCCGCTAAAGCACGTATTTCCAAAACGTAACCAGCAGCACCACCCCGCCGACCATCCCATACACATACTGCGCCCCCCGGGGACCCTCCACAACCCGCTTTATTTTCACCACCGTCCCACCCAGCCCCACCTGCACCCCCTGAATTCCTCGCTTCAACTCCTCCAGCAAATCATTCTGTTGCCGCACTTCCCCGTGTATACCCGCCGTTATCCCTCTCAACAGCGACGTCTTGGACTCCAACGCCGCGATCGACGCGTCGTTCCGACGCTCCAACGACTCGATGTCCGAGTCCATCTGGTAGAAAAAACTTTGACAAAGCCTTTGACCACCGAATCCATCGCCGACCGACCACGTGTACACACGCAGCCGCAACCGACACGTCATAGACACCCGCATCATGCTGTCCGCCGGCGCATTGCCGTCGTCGCGGCCGCGTCTCGCCGCTGCCGCGTCTCGCAGCGTTCCATCATCCAGTCCGCGCTCCTTCCCCCCACGGGCGAGACCCCCCCACAGGGCCCGGCTGGTCGTCACCAACGCGGCACCGCAGCAGATGCTGGTCTTTGTTCCTCCTCATCCGCTCGTCAAGCACTGGATCGCCGTCCTGCGCTCCGCAGAGACCCCGACCCCGGTGTTTCGCTCTGCCGCACAAGAACTCGGGAAGATTCTCCTGTACGAGCTCACCCGCGAGTGGCTGCCGACCATGGACGGACAGGTGATGACGCCGACGGGGCATCTCGCGGATGCCACGTTCGTCGATCCGACCAAGCCGATCGTCTTTGTGCCCGTGCTGCGCGCGGGACTGGTGCTGCTGGAGGGGTCGCAGACGCTCGTGCCGAGCAGCGTGACGTACCACGTGGGGTACGCGCGGGACGAAACGACACTGGAGAGTACATGTTATTTGAACAAGCTGCCGTCGCGACTGGACAAGGAGAGTCAGATCGTGGTATCGGATCTGATGCTGGCGACGGGCGGGACGATGCTGCAGACGGTGCAGGATTTGGTGGGGCGGGGGGCCGATCCCAGTAATATCCGTATTCTGGCGACTTTTGCAGCGCCTCCTGCGCTGCAGCGGTTGAATGATGCGTTCCCGGGGCTGCGGGTGTACACCGGGATGATTGACGCCGAGCTGGACGAGAGGGGGTACATCGTGCCCGGATGCGGCGACGCCGGCGACAGGGCGTTCGGAACATAGGGAATGCACGGAGCTCAAGGTCAAAAATTTGAATACTGTAGTTCTAGTAGTTACCTTGATGGGGTGCTTCACGGTCCAGGGTCGCGTGACACTGGGCCTTTCACTACGGCCATTTCTCTTTCGTTTTTGTCTTGTCGGACGCACCTCAGAGAGAGAGGACACGACACCATACATATCTAAACCTGTCCCGTGAATCCATCATCTAGTCCCGAACGGTGCGTGCAGTCATCGCCGACAAGCCACCAGCATGCGTCATGGCAAGGAACACGAACACGAACACGAACGACGGCCTCGGCAGCGAGTTGATCCGGGAGGTGCAACGCGCGGGCCCACCTCGAGGTGGAGCTTGCTCCAAACCCCAACCCCAAACACCGCCGCCGCCACCGCTGGCCACCGCAGGCCACCGCCACCATCACCGCCACGGCTGTGTCTAATAGGAATAGAGCAAACCACACTCTACGTCCTTTCGCGCACAGCCACATGAACCAGACCTTCAGCACCCGATCGGGCTGCTCAGTGCCCGCCCGGGTCTACAAGATTCTCACATCTCACTTTCCACGCAACCCTCACCAGCCGCCAGCCGCATAAAGCCACAGCATCGACGACGGGAGTGTCGGGATTCCGAATGTTTTACCTGCCGCCCATTGATAACATCACACACATATCACATACGTATCAAGACGACTGGTCTGCCGCGCTCGCGCTCGCCGCCGCGTAGAATGTCTGTAGAGCTTGCTCCTTGCCCTTGACGTCCTGGCCACGTTTCAGCACCGACCAGAATACGAGCCGCAAAGCGTCGTCAGGGTTCTTGCCCTGGTCAAGGTACTCGATGACTTCGACAGGGACCTCGACGTGCGCACCGTCCGGGGCCGACGCCGACGCCCCGCTCCCGCTCCC
>Ga0181582_10001266_pt1 | contig 19593 bp, 16 predicted proteins | sample 071ome_32_FD_132438 | JGI IMG/M metagenome (GOLD analysis project Ga0181582, IMG submission 132438) | Coastal salt marsh microbial communities from the Groves Creek Marsh, Skidaway Island, Georgia - 071405AT metaG (megahit assembly) | ecosystem: Environmental > Aquatic > Marine > Intertidal...
GGGTACCAGTTGCTTGGCCGCAACACAGGCTGTGCAATGGTTCCTTGTTCCTTGTTCCTTGTTCCTTGTTCCTTGTTCCTTGTTCCGGGGGGCTGATATGCTTCGCCATCGAGACCGAAAGCCACGCTACGAGAAAAAAATGACCGACCAGCGCCCCCCGCTGCCGCCCTTCGATGAAGAATCCGCGAGGAAAAAGGTCCGTGCCGCCGAGGATGCCTGGAACAATCGCGATCCGGTGAAGGTGTCCATGGCCTACACGCCCGACAGCCAGTGGCGCAACCGCAGCGAGTGTCCGCAGGGCCGGCAGGAGATCCAGGCTTTCCTCGAGCGCAAATGGGCGACCGAACTCGAGTACCGCCTCATCAAGGAGTTGTGGGCCTGCACGGGCAACCGCATCGCCGTGCGCTTCGCCTATGAGTGGCATGATGCCGACGGGCAATGGTATCGCTCCTACGGCAACGAGAACTGGGAATTCGATGACAACGGCTACATGAAAGTTCGCCGCGCGTCCATCAACGATCTGCCCATCGATGAATCGGAGCGCCTGTTCCACTGGCCCCACGGCCCGCGCCCTGCGGACCACCCCGGCCTCAGCGAACTGGGTCTTTGATCGGGAATAACATGTAGGTCGGATAAGGCCTGGAAGGCCGCCATCCGACGTAATTTACAGGTGCTCTTGCAGGCATACAAAGATTTACATTTTTGCTGCAAAAACATATCAGACGTCCCTGTTTTCAGGGTGCTATATTGCATGCCATGTAAACAACGGCTTCATTGGATGGTGTAAGCTATGAAAATCCTGTTACCTGTGACTTTGGCCCTGTTCTGGTCGACTGCCGCGCTTGCCGAGCCGGCCGTCATTTCCAGCGAGACCGGCAGACTGGAGATTCCCAGCCTGGTTATCGACGGCCGCGTGGCGCTTAAAGACGTCGACTTTATCATCACCGATCTTGATGCGGGAAAAATGCAGCTTGTCGATTACGAATTCAGCTCCCTGCGTGGCAACTTCCCGCGCGAAAAGGAACTGGCGTATGGAGAAAGTTTTGCCGTGAAGCCGGGTCAGCAGCTGCGCTTCTTCGCCGTGCTGTCCGAATCCCGCTGCCCGAGCGATGTCGTCTGTATCACCGCCGGTGAGGTCACCGTCATTCTCCGCATAATTGAAACGCTGGAATCCGGCAACACGTTGCGCACCGACTTCGGCCTGACTCTGTTGGGTACCGATATTTCGTACTTTGAGTACAAGGGAATCTACTACAGGCTGGTTGATGTTGCGCCATACCCGATCGCCATCGGCCCGGCTGACGAGGAAGATTACGTGATTACGCTGGAATACCAGTCCGTACCTTTCAAGTACTAATGATCATCCCACAAGGACAACGCCGATAGTGAAAGGACTCAATATCGGCGTTTCTTGTTTACGCCGGATGACGGCCCTGCGGGCCTCTTCCGGCCTACAACTATTACGCTACGTATTTTACGCCGGAAGAGGCCCGCAGGGCCGTCATCCGGCAGTGTTCATTCAATCCGCCCAGCTTCTGTCAGTTACTTTCTCAACGAAGTCGCCTTTCTCTTCCTGGCGATGTGACCACCGGTACTTCACGTGCTGCAGGAACTTCGTGTGCCACGATGAAGACACTTCCTTGCGCTCGCGCCAGTACAGGATGAATTCCGGGATCAGCTCCTGCGCAAACCTGAGGTCGATGTTGGCCAGCTCCAGCACGTCGTAAACCTCGTCGCTTGGCTGGTAATCTTCCGGCAGCAGCCTCGGTGCCGAGTCATGCTCGAGTGCCGCTTCGTACTTCGCCCATTGCCTGCGCACGTGCGCGATGAACTTGGTGTTCCAGGTGCTGGTCTTCAGGCCGGTCTCGCGCCAGTACAGCACGAATTCGGGCACCGCGTCCTCGATGAAGGAATGGTTGATGCCGGCATGCTCGAGAATGCTGATCGCGTCTTCTCCCGGCTGCCACTCCGCCGACATGTTCGCCTCCAGTTCCTTCAGGCCCGCATGGCTGCGGCTGCTTTCCCATTCGCGCACGATGTACTTGTAGAACGTGTTGTGCCAGGAGTATTGCGCCTTGTTGCGCTCCTGCTGGCTGATGACGAACAGGCGCACATGTTCGTCAATGAAGCTGCGCGGTATGTTGCGCTTCTCGCACAACTGGTAGAGGTCGGCATTGGGCTGCCAGTCGGCGGGTATCTGCGTCGCCCGCCCGCCTGCGGTGACCGGTGCTTCCGGTTTCTTCTCCGGCGGTGGTGGTTGCGCCCGTGATGAACCCGGCTGGCGAATGGCGATGCGGGTTTTGCCACTATCGGTCCTGGTTTCGATCAGGCCTTTCGCCGCCAGGTTGTCCTGTACGCGCCTGATCTCGGCCTGGTTCCAGAACGGCATGGCGTCGGTCAGCGCGTTGTAATCAACCGTCAGCCAGGGTTGGCCCGGCTGGCGCTGCAGCAGTTCGCTCAATACGTGCAGCATCACTGCCTCTTCCAGGCCAATGGTGGCGGCCAGGGTCGGCGAGATCATCAGCGGGCGTTCGGGAATCAGCGAGGAGCTCATGGCATTGAGTATCAGAGGGTGGAGAGGAGGGCGTCGATGGCGTCGCTGAGTTTGCTGACGGCGATGACATCCATGCCGTCGATCTTTTTCTTCGGCGCATTGGCCTTGGGTACGATGGCGCGGGTAAAGCCGTGCTTGGCAGCTTCGCTCAGGCGCTCCTGGCCGCTGGGTACGGGGCGGATCTCCCCGGCCAGGCCCACTTCGCCGAACACCACGAGTTCACGCGGCAGCGCCTTGTCCCGGAAGCTGGAGACGATCGCCAGCAGGACGGCGAGGTCGGCACTGGTCTCGGCTACACGCACGCCACCGACCACGTTCACGAACACGTCCTGGTCAGCCATGAACATGCCGCCGTGGCGGTGCAGTACCGCCAGCAGCATGGCGATACGATTGTTGTCGAGTCCCACCGATACCCGGCGCGGGTTGCCGTACTGGCTGGCATCCACCAGCGCCTGGATCTCCACCAGCAGGGGACGCGTGCCTTCCCACAACACCACGACGATGCTGCCGGGAGAGATGTCCTCTTCGCGTGCGAGGAAGATCGCGGACGGGTTCTTCACTTCCTTCATGCCCGTGCCGGTCATGGCGAACACGCCGAGTTCGTTGACCGCGCCAAAACGGTTCTTCTGGCCGCGCAAGGTGCGGTAGCGGGAATCGCCGTCACCGTCGAGCATCATGAAACAGTCGATCATGTGTTCCAGCACTTTCGGGCCGGCCAGATTGCCGTCCTTGGTGACATGGCCCACCAGGAACAGCGCGGTGCCGGTCTGCTTGGCATACTGGATGAGATAAGCGGCGCATTCACGCACCTGGCTGACGCTGCCCGGCGCGGAAGCCACGTCCGCCGAATACATGACCTGGATGGAGTCCACCACGATGATTTTCGGCCGGCATTCCTCGGCCACGCGTGTGATCTCGGTGACGTTGGTTTCGGCCAGCATCTTCAGGTTGTCCACTGGCAATCCCAAGCGCCTGGCGCGCATGCCTACCTGCTGCAGGCTTTCCTCACCGGTCACATACAGCGCTTCCATGGACTGCGAGAGCTGGCACATCACCTGCAGCAGCAGCGTGCTCTTGCCGGCGCCCGGGTTGCCGCCGATCAGCACCACCGAGCCGGGCACCAGCCCGCCGCCCAGTACGCGGTCGAACTCGCTGATGGTGGTGGTGAAGCGCGGCTGTTCCTCGAGGTCGATCTTGCCCAGCGTCTGCACGGAGGCGACAGGCGCACCGGTTTCACCACCGCCTGGGGGGCGCTTGAAATTCTTCGGTGCCGAGGGCGCGGTCGCGGGGCCCAGCAAAACACGGGTCAGCGTGTTCCACTCGTTGCAGGCCATGCACTGCCCCTGCCACTTGGTGTGTTCCGCGCCGCAGTCGCTGCAGACATATGCTGTTTTCTGTTTCGCCATCTTTTTTAAATGAGGTGTATCAAATTATTCAGGCTGCCGTATTCATGGCGGATGGCGCTGCGCTTGTCCGCCCTGCACGAATTTAACGTAGGTCGGATAAGTCCCAAAGGGGCGCCATCCGACAAATGTTCTGACATGGATGTTTTGTCAAAATATCCGCCGTTTGTGCATCATATATAGGTAAATTCCACACGCCGCGCCACGCTGCAGGTCAGGTTGTAGGACAGGATGCCGGTCTTTGCCGCCACCTCGTCAAGGGACAATGCCTGGTCCCAGAGGGTGACGGTGTCACCGGCCTGCGCTTCAGGCATGTCGCTGAGGTCGATCGCCAGCATGTCCATGGATACACGCCCGACGGTAGTGGTGCGTTTGCCCGCCACCATCACCGGCGTGCCGTTGGGGGCATTGCTGGGGTAGCCGTCAGCGTAGCCGATACTGACGATGCCGACGCGCATGTCGTGCGGGCAGATGAACTGTGAACAGTAGCCGACGTTGTCGCCCGCCACGAGATCCTTGACCGCAATCATGCGAGCCTGCAGGGTCATCACCGCGCGCAGGTCGAATGCCTCGCGGCGCAGGTCTTCGCGCTGCCAGTCGAAAGGCGACGAGCCGTACAGCATGATGCCGGGGCGTGCCCAGTCGGAAGCGGTTTCCAGATCGGACAGGATGCCGGAGGAAGACGGGATGCTCGTGACCGGCTTGTCGGCGGCGAGCTGCTTCTCCACGTAGCGGAAGGACTGCAGCTGCTGGATGTTCAGCGGCGACTCCGGAATGCTGGAATTGGCCAGGTGTGTCATCATGATCACGTCTTTGACATAGGGCCGTGCCTTCAGCGCCCGCCAGGTGGTCGCATAACTGGCCGGCGTCATCCCGAGGCGGCCCATGCCGGAATCCATCTTCAGCCACAGCGTGAGTGGGTTTTTCACCGACATGCCGCTCAGGATTTCGTCCAGCGTGGTCAGCTGTTCGGGCGAATGCACCACCAGCTGGAAATTGTGCTCGGCGATAACCTTCAGGTCGTCGGGTTTCATCATGCCCTGCAGCACGAGAATCGGTTTGCCGGTGTCCGCGGCATCGAGTGCGAGCGCTTCGTGGATATCGGTGACGCCGAACAGCTCGGCATCGGTCAGTGCCTGCGCGGATTCCACCATGCCATGGCCATACGCATTGGCCTTGATGATGGCCGCTACATGCCTGGCCCTGGCGTGGGAACGGGCTATGCCGAAATTGTGCTTGAGCGCCTTGAGATCAATGCTGGCGAGGACCCTGTGTACCACTGGTCCTCCCGTCAATCGTCTTCAAAGGGATCGCCGTCGTCATAGGCGTCGGGCCCGAAGTCTGGTGTGATGTTTTGCGAAGGCGGCGGCGAACTGCTGGATGGCGCCGAACCCGCCTGGCCATAGGCGCCGCCAGGGGATGCAGAGCCGCCAGCGGATGCATAGTAACCACCCTGGAAATTATCGTTGATGGGCATGTAATTCTCGAAGCGGGTGAACTTGCCGATGAAGCTGAGCAGCTTGGTGCCGATGGGGCCGTTACGCTGCTTGCCGATGATGATCTCGGCCACGCCTTTGTGCTCGGTATCCTCGTTATAGACCTCGTCGCGGTACACGAACATGATGACGTCCGCATCCTGCTCGATGGCGCCGGACTCGCGCAGGTCGGACATGACCGGGCGCTTGTTGGGGCGCTGCTCGAGGGAGCGGTTGAGCTGCGACAGCGCTATCACCGGGCAATTGAATTCGCGGGCCATGAGCTTCAGGGAACGGGAAATTTCCGAGATTTCGTTGGTACGGCTTTCCGCCGTACCCTTGATCTGCATGAGCTGCAGGTAGTCCACCATGATCATGCCGATGTGGCCGTGTTCGCGGTAGATGCGCCGCGCGCGCGAGCGCATTTCCAGGGGACTCAGGCCGGGATTGTCATCGATGAACAGCGGCTTGTCCTTGAGCTTATTGACGGCGATGGTCAGCTTCGGCCAGTCGTCCTCCTCCAGCTGGCCATTGCGCATGCGGGTCTGGTCGATCTTGCCCAGTGATGACAGCATGCGGATGATCAGGCTCTCCGCCGGCATTTCCAGGCTGAACACCAGGATCGGCTTGTTGTCGTGCAGGAGTGAGTTTTCCACCATGTTCATGGCGAAGCTGGTCTTGCCCATGGACGGGCGGCCGGCGACGATCACCAGATCGGACTTCTGCAGGCCGCTGGTCATGTCGTCGAGATCCTTGAAGCCGGTGGACAGGCCGGTGATGCTGCCCTTGGCATTGAACAGCACGTCGATGCGTTCCAGGGCGGAATCCAGTAACGGATTTACCGGGCGTGGACCACCATCGTTGGGGCGCCCTTCGGCGATGTGGAAGACCTGCTTTTCCGCCAACTCGAGCAATTCCCCGCTGTCGCGGCCGTCGGGATTGAAGGCGTGCTCGGAAATGGTGTTGGCGGCAGCGATCAGTTTGCGCTGGATGGCGCGCTCGCGAATGATGTTGGCGTAGGCGCGGATATTCGCTGAACTGGGCGAGTGCTCCACCAGTTCGCCGAGGTAGTCGAGGCCGCCGGCGCCTTCCAGATTGCTGGCGTTATCCAGCGTCTCGGCCAGGGTCACGAGATCGATGGGATTGCTCGCCCCGGCCTGGTGCTGCATGGCCTGGTAGATGAGCCTGTGTTCCTTGCGGTAGAAGTCTTCAACGATGAGGATCTCGGCGACATCGTGCCAGGCGCTGTTGTCGAGCATGAGCGCGCCGAGCACGGACTGTTCGGCATCGATGGAGTGAGGCGGCAATTTCAGGCTGGTCGCACGCGGCTGTGCGGACTCCGGAATCTTATTGTCGCTGAATGGGGATTCGGCCATGGATTAATTGTTGTATGTTGCCCGGGAATTACCTGATTCAACCCCTGCCAGCAGCCGCATCGCTGATCAAAACAGGGGGGATCAATGGTAACCCATCGGGTGGTGCCGGGCATCAGATTTTCCCGGCGAAAGACAAGAATTTTGCGGCCAGGAATTGATCCACAGGCAATGCACAGCCAGTTAACAAACACTCAACAGCTTGTGAATTGCGTGGAGTGACATGCACCAAAAGCGGCGACAAACGCCGGTGAAGACGGCCTTTTCACGGACAATGGCGCCCGTTAACCGGTTGTTAACGTTAACGCAACAGTTTGGAACAGTTAACTGCCTCATTCCATTCACATTTCCCCTTATGATGAACTCGTACAAGCCCGCTGCCGCCCGTACTGGAAAAGCGGGGCATCGGCCCGATGCTTTAGCCAGGGAAACTTGATGAACATACCAGAATCGCCGTTGTCCGCCAGACTCTCTCTTGCCGTTGCGACATCGTTGTGCGCCACCATCGCGGCCGCACAGCCTGCCGACCCTGCTATCGAGGAGATTATCGTCTTCGGGCGCAACACTGACCTGGTGGGCACTGCAGAGGCCGCCAGCGAAGGCTCCGTCAGTGGGGCGGACCTGCTGGTGCAGCCCCTGTTCAAGACGGCCGAGCTGCTGGAATCCATGCCGGGCATGGTCGCAGTACAGCATTCCGGCAGCGGCAAGGCCAACCAGTACTTCCTGCGCGGTTTCAACCTCGACCATGGCACCGATTATTCGGTATTCGTCGACGGCATGCCCATGAATCTGCGCACCCATGGCCACGGCCAGGGCTATCTCGATGTCAACGGCCTGATTCCCGAAACCGTGGATCGCATCGATTACCGCAAAGGGCCGTACCGTGCCGATCTGGGTGACTTCTCGATGGCCGGGGCATCTTTCATCCATACCATCAATCGCCTGGAAGACAGTTTTGTCTCCCTGGAAGGCGGCCAATATGGCTGGCGACGGACAGCGGGTGGCATCAGCAAGGACCTGGCCGACGGCACGTTGACGTTTGTCGGCGAATACAAGCAGAACGACGGGCCCTGGCAGAAAGACGAGGATCTTGAGCACCTGTCGCTGTGGGGCAAATACCTGCGCGATACCGGTTATGGCCAGTTCATGCTGACCGTCTCCGGCTATAACGCGTCCTGGGATCCGACCGAACAGGTGCCCGAGCGGGCCTTCGGCTCCTCTGCCTGTCCGGACCAATTCTGCTCGCTTGATCCCACGGCGACAGGAGAAACCGCCCGGTGGATTGTCACCAGCGAACTGACCGGTGACGACTGGAGCGGCACTGTGTATGCCCAGCATTATGACTGGACCATGTCATCCAATCCCACGTACGACTACCAGATCAACCAGTTCGACAAGCGCTGGACACTGGGCGGAACATTCGAGAAAACCCTCATTGAAGAAATGCATTACCAGGTTGTGGCCGGGGGCAACTTCCGCCATGACGATGGCAGCCGCATCGGGGTCGAGCATACCGACCAGCGTGTCTACGTCGAGGATATTTCGGCAAACGCGATCAAGGAAACTTCCTATGGCGCCTTTGTTGAAGGCACCTGGAATGCCACGGACACCCTGCGCGTGATCGGCGGCGTGCGCGGGGACTTTTATGATTTCGATGTCACGGCGCTCAATGCCCTCAGTGAAACCGGTTCGGCGACCGACAACCTCTTCTCACCGAAAGTGGCGCTCGCCTGGCAGGCGCTGGATGATGTCGAACTCTATGCCAACTGGGGCCGCGGCTTTCACTCCAATGACGGCCGTGGCGTGGTCAACCCGGTGAATCCGGTGTCGGGACTGTCGCCAGGAGAGGGCAAGGAGCTGGGCGGCCGCTGGATCGTGGGTGATTTCAAGTTCACCGCATCGTACTGGTGGCTCGACCAGGATTCGGAACTCATTTTTGTCGGCGACTCCAACTCCGTGGAGCCGAAGGGCGCCTCCGAGCGTGAAGGCTACGAGCTGACCGCCTTCTGGCAGCCGCTGTACTGGTTGGGCATCGATGCCGTGTACACCGACAGCAAGGCCCGTTACGTGAACAATCCCGATGGCGACTACGTGGAGCAGGCCGTGGAGGAGTCCGGGCAGATCGGCATCTCCGCCAGCAGGGACAACTGGGACCTGGCCCTGCGCCTGCGCTACCTGGGTCCCTACGCCCTCGTCGCCGACAACAGCCAGCGCGCCGACTCCCTGACCACGGTAAGCCTGCGTGGCGCCTGGCACTGGAATAACCTCACAGCGTACGCGGAAGTCATCAATTTACTGGATACCGACAAGAAGGAAATCGTCTACTACTATCCCGCCTACGTTCCCGGCCTCGACCCGGTCGGCCAGACCTCCGAGGACATCGACTGCAGCGTGCTCGACTGCACCATCAGTCGCGCCACAGTACCCAGCAGCTTCCGGTTCGGCATCAGCTACAAGTTCTGACGCAGCCCCGTCACGGTTACGCTTTGCCTGGTCCGTTGTGCAGGCTCAGCCACTTCATGACGTCGCTGTGCTGGATGAGACCGACCACCTTGCCGTCCTCGATGACCGCCAACGGTTCGTCGCCGGCCTTTACCAGCGCCATCAGCGCGTCCTTTCCGGACGTAGCGGGTGACAGCGTTTCCAGTGACGACAATGGTCGTGTGATGTCACTTACCGTTTTGCTCCGCCGCTCGTTTTCCTGCAGCGTTTGCACGTCCGCCAGTGACACCACGCCGAGGATGATGCCGTGCCTTTCCACAGGCCAGAGCACCTGCCGGCTGCGTAACAGGTAGCGGTCGATGAAATCCTGCAACGGGATATCGCCTTTGATGAGTTCGAAATGGGTGCGCATCAGGTCCCTGACCCGGAACTCACCGAGAGCCTTTTCCGCGCTGAACTGTTTGTAGTGCAGCACTGCCAGGCTGGAAATGAACCAGCCGATAAGAATCCACCACAGGCCGCCGATGCCCCCGCCACCGAGCAGACTGACAATGCCCGTGGCCATCAGGAACCAGCCGAAATAGCGGCCGCCATTGGTCGCCCATCTCGTCGCCTTCACCTGGTCGCCCGTCAGCCACCAGATGATGGCGCGAAAAACCCGGCCGCCATCCAGGGGAAAGCCCGGCACCATGTTGAAGATGGCCAGGATCAGGTTGATGGAGCCCAGCCAGAACAGCATGGTGGCCGCCGGCCCAAGGCCGGCAATGGCTGCCACCTGGTCTTCAGCCAGGGCTGCGTCGAGCGCGATATCACCAGAGAGCCAACCGGCCAGCCAGGAACACACCAGGGCGATGGCGAGGCTCATCAATGGACCGGCAATGGCGATCATGAATTCTTCACGGGGCTGGTCGGGTTCACGGCTGGTCTCCGCCACACCACCGAACAGAAAGAGAGTGATGCGCGGTACCGGAATGCCATAGTGTTGCGAGACTACGGAATGGGACAGTTCGTGGGCGAGCAGGGAGACGAAGAAGATGACGCCGGACACCAGGGCGGTGCCCCAAGTCAGCGCCGTGCTCCAGTCGGGATGCCAGTTCGGAAAGATGCCGGTGGCCAGGCTGGCGACGATTAGCGCAAAAATGAGGATGACACTGATATCCAGCCGGATCTCGATATTGAAGATCCGGAACAGGGAGACGCTATGGCTGCCAGGGGCGGTCTGCCGCCTGCTGGTTCGCTCTACTGTGTTGTCGCTCATGGTGTAAGCCTTTTGGCGTGCAGAGATGTCATATTAACGTTAAAAAGCACTCATGCCCGGGGGTACCAGGCAGTGTAAGTTGTTTTTGGCCACCTGGCTAAAGCCCTGTGAATACGCATGACTGCTTCCCTGCTCCTGTGCCAACTTACTGTTTTATAACAACTATAGTGCGTTAACCCAAGTGTTAACCCTGCGAGGCGTGCTGGATTTAACGTTAACAAAACCCTTGAAATCCCCGCTGAATCAGTGAAAATGCCGTCTTTCCGAAAACGGTCCCGCCCCCGCGCTCCTGATGCCCGACATGACCCAGATCGATATTGACGAACTCCATGCCCTGACCGAGCGCATCATCAACAGCGGTGTGCTCGGACGGTCGAAGGCCTATGGTGCCATCCTGCGCTACCTGGTGGAGTGCTCGGTCAGAGGGGATACGCCGAAGGAGGCCGCCATCGCCATCGATGTACTGGGCCGCGAGGCGGATTTCGATGTTTCCAGGGATTCCATCGTACGCGTCCACATCTACCACCTGCGCAACAAGATCAATCTCTATTATTCCCGCTTCGGCAAGCAGGAGAAGTACCGCATCGAGATCCCCAAGGGCCAGTACATCATCAACACCCAGCGCAACGAGGAACAAAGCAGCGGCGTGAGCCTGACCGGCAAGCCCCTGGACCGGCCCTCTTACACGCCCTGGCTGGTCGGCCTGGTCGTGGTGCTGCTGATCGCGAACCTGTTGCCTTTCGGCGAGGATACACCTGAGTCTGTCGACACCGTTCCACCCGTGCTTGGCATGCAGCCCTGGCCCGCATTCTTCGATGATGACCTGCCGATCCTGCTGGTGATCGGCGACTACTACATCTTCGGCGAGGTGGATGACACCGGCAACGTGACCCGCATGGTGCGTGAGTTCGATATCAACTCGTCCGAGGACCTGACCCGTTTCCGCAGCAACAATCCCGGGGCGGGGGACCATTACTTTAACCTCGACCTCAGCTACATCCCCGTCAGCATCGCCGCGGCCATGGCGCGCATCATGCCGGTGCTTGAAAGCAAGGTGGACCGGGTCAGCGTGAAGATGATGTCGGAACTGGAAACGTCGGATCTCGCCGACAGCCACATACTCTACCTGGGTTACCTCAGCGGCGTCGATACCCTGCTGGACCTGATGTTCACCGACTCCGGCCTGTCCATCGGCAATACCTACGACGAGCTCATCAACCTGGAAACCAACGAATACTATATCGGTTCATCGGGACTATCCGGCGCCGAGAGTTTCCAGGATTACGGCATGGTCTCCACTTTCCCCGCCCCCAATGGTAACCAGTTCCTGCTGGTGGCCGGGATGCGCGACGAGGGCCTGGTCAATGTCGCCCGCCAGGTCACCAGCCCCGACTCCCTCGCGGAACTCGCCGCGGAACTGGCGCCCGCCGAGGCCAGCAGCTACGAGGCGCTTTACGAAGTGCTGGGATACGACAAGACCAACTTCGGCGGCGAGCTGGTATACACCAGGCCGTTGGATACGAAAGTCATCTGGGAGACCAGGCTCATTAATCAGTAAGGGACGATAAAGGGATAAAGGAATAAAGGAATAAACCAATAAAGGGATAAAGGGATAAAGGGATAAAGGGAAAAACCGATAAAGCGTAAACAAACCAGTCAAGGTTGTCGTACCCTTCACTGTTCTTCCCATATTCGCTGATAGTCATTCAAGCGTTGCATTCGAATACATACGCTTTATCCCTTTATCGGTTTATCCCTTTATCGATATCTTTCCAGTAAAACATTTGTTCCCGGCTTCCCCGCGCTCCATCGGAGCAAAAAAAACCCGGATCTTTTGGATCCGGGCTTTCGGGTCGGTCCGCGATGACGGACCTGTTTTTCCTTCAGTACTTATTCGGCTTCCGGCTCGTCACTGCTTTCGGCGACGGCATCGGCTGCTGAACCGGTTGAGGAGATAACCAGCTTGATCTCGGTGCTCACTTCCGGGCTCAGGTGAATGGTGATCTCGTACTCGCCAGTCTGCTGCAGGGCGCCTTCCGGCAATTCCACTTCGCTCTTGTCGATGACGTGTCCGGCATCACTGGCGGCCTTGGCGATTTCACGGGTGCCCACGGAGCCGTACAGCTTGCCTTCATCGCTGGCATTGGCCTCGATGGTAACCACCACGCCTGACAGCAGGGCAGCGCGCTTCTGTTCGCCTTCCAGCTTCTCGGCCGCTTTCTTCAGCAGCTCGCCCCTGCGGGCTTCGAAAGTGGCAATGTTTTCCTTGGTGGCGGGAATGGCCTTGGAAAAGGGGAACAAATAATTGCGGGCATAGCCGGCCTTGACGGTGATCTGGTCGCCCACGTCGCCAACCTTGCCCATTTTTTCCAGTAAGATGACTTCCATCGTTCTACCTCGTTGTAACCTGTTCTAAATTGGGGTCTCTGACCCCGTTTTCCATGTACTGCAAATTCGTTGCCGGTTATTCCTTGTCGCGCTGCATCCGCTTGCGCAGGTCCAGGACACTGTCCGTCATGCCCAGCAAAATAATGGCCGGAGCCATCATCAGCAGGGTGACGTAGCACAACACCAGCCAGGGTGTGCCCATCTTCCTCGTCGCCACTGTCCAGTGGGCGACCGCCAGTCCCGCGAACATCGGTGCCACACACAACAGCGGCAGCCAGCTATCCAGCGGCGGGATATCCAGCAGGCCCGCCAGGATCAATCCGAGCAGGGCGATCATTACCCGGGGATCGAAGCGCAGGTTGTGAAACTCCTGCCGGAATCCACCCGGGTTGTACAACAGGGCCTGCCACCAGCGGCCGATCATCAAACAGATGACCACCATGAAAGCGTGGTAGGCGCCGTAAAAGCTGAGCAGTGAATCAATGACCTGCTCCGCCGTGTAATCCGTCTGTCCGCCCTGGTTCAGCTGGGCCTGCAGCCCGTCCCGCACCATGGCTTGCACCTGGGCCTCGTAGGCCGGCTGCAGCACCAGGCTGAACTGGGTGACCAGTCCAACCACCAGGGCAAGCAGCAATACCCGTTGCCAGGACTGCGTCTGCCTCAGTACCAGTGCCAGCACGTAGGTGCCCAGCAACAGGAATGCGGCCGAGGTGTCCCCCATGGCCCACAACAATCCTGCCGGCAGCAAGGCCCATAACAGGATCAGTAATCCTTCCTTTTGCCCCTTGCGCAACGTGACCAGGGCAACGGTTGCTGCACTGAAAAAGTACAGCAGGGGGAAGAATCCGCTCAGCAGAACAATGATGATCGCCTGGCGGCGGCCAAGCATCACGTATTCTGCCAATCCGCGCATGCTCCCCCCTATGTGCTCATGCCTGGGCCTGCGGCCCGGGCAAACTTACACTTCGTGAGAATCTGTATACGGAATCAGGGCCAGGTAACGGGCGCGCTTGATTGCGGTAGCCAACTGGCGCTGGTAACGCGCCTTGGTGCCGGTGATGCGGCTCGGTACGATCTTGCCGGTTTCCGAAACGTTGGCTTTCAGGGTATCCAGATCCTTGTAATCGATTTCCTTGATGCCTTCCGCAGTGAACCTGCAGTATTTACGGCGTCTGAAAAAACGTGCCATGTGTATTCTCCAGTGAATTCGGTTTAAGAGGCGCTTTCTGCTTCTTCGGAAGCGTCGGCCTCGTCGTTATCGTCGTCATCGTCAGAGTCGCGATCGTAAGACTCTTCTGCCGCCATGCGGGCGCTGGCGCGGGCCTTGCGCTCACGGCTCTCGTTTTCGGCCTTCATGATTTCGCTCATGTCGGAGACGGCATCCTTACGCTTGATCACAAGGTTGCGCAGCACGGCGTCGTTGTAGCGGAACAGGGTGGTGATCTCGTCGAGAACATCCTGGCCGCATTCGACGTTCATGAGGACGTAGTGGGCTTTATGGATTTTGTTGATCGGGTAGGCCAGCTGGCGGCGTCCCCAGTCTTCCAGGCGATGGACTTTGCCACCGGCGTCGGTGACAAGCTTTGAATAACGATCGGTCATCCCGCCAACCTGGTCAGACTGGTCAGGATGCACCATGAATACGATTTCGTAATGGCGCATTAGCATTCCCTATGGTTTAACAGTCTCCCGCAGCATGCATTGAGGCACTTCAATCCCTGGTTCGCAGGGCACTCCGGTGAGACAAGGAGTTTTCAATCAACCTAGCTGTTCAGCCAGGGAAAAGAGCGCGCATTCTATTGATTTGGTTGAAGGAATGCAAGGTTAGTCGCAGCTGCCACGCCTGACCATGCGTCGTTGAACCGGATTCCGGACCCTCTGCACGTGGTGCTTGTCCTGTTTGGGGTTCCCAAACTCCGGATTGCCCTGCCTGGCCTGCACTCGTGACGCTGCCTGTGCGGGTGGAATTCAGGACCGGGTACGTTGGCGGACAGCCTCGAACAGGCAGACGCCGGTTGAAACGGACACATTCAGGCTGCTGACCTCGCCCGCCATGGGGATGGCGACCAGGGAATCGCAATGCTCGCGGGTCAGGCGTCTGAGGCCCTTGCCTTCGGAGCCCATGACGATGGCCACAGCCCCTTTGAGTTCCGCGTCGTAAACAGAAAGGTCCGCTTCACCGGCGGCACCGAACACCCAGATCCCGCGCTGCTGCAGGCTTTGCAGGGTGCGGGCCAGGTTGGTGACGCTGACGAAGGGCACGATCTCGGCGGCGCCGCAGGCGACCTTGCGCACGGTCGGGCTCAGCTGCACAGACTTGTCCTTCGGCACGATCACGGCGTCCACGCCGGCGGCTTCGGCGCTGCGCAGGCAGGCACCCAGGTTGTGCGGGTCGGTGACGCCATCCAGCACCAGTAATAAAGGAGGGTGGTCGAGCCCGTCGAGCAGGGCATCGAGATCCTGCTCGTGGTATTCGCGGTTGGTTGCCGTACTCAGGGCCACGATGCCCTGGTGTACCTGCGGGCAGCGTGCATCGAGGTCGGCGCGGGCGCATTCCTCGACGGTAATGCCGGCATGTTTGGCCTTGTCGATGAGGGACTGCAGGCGCTTGTCGCGGCGCCCGGCCAGCGTGTACAGGACCTGCACGGCATCGGCATGGTGGTCCAGCAGGCTGCTGACGGCATGAATGCCGTAAACCAGTTCGGTAGTCGCCATTTCCTATCGCTTCTTGTTGCTTCTTCTATTACGACTGCTGTTCTTTTTGACGTTGCCGGTTTTTGCCGCCGGTTGCTTTTCCTGGGGCGCCTTCGCTTTCTTTTTGCGCACCTGTCCCTTGCCGCCGCCTTTCTTTGCTTTGCGTTCCCGCTGCGGCACCGGCGCCGATGTGCGGTTCTGCTTGAGCACACTGACCAGCTGCAGGTCGATCTTGTGATCGTCCATGTCCACCCGCGACACCTGCACGTGGACACGATCACCCAGGTGGAAGCTGTCACCGGTGCGCTCGCCGGTCAGGGTATGGGCGACATCGTTGAAGTGATAATAGTCGTTGCGCAGTGCCGTGACATGGATGAGACCCTCGATATGAATGTCGTCGAGTTCCACGAACACGCCGAAGTTGGTCACAGTCACGATGGTGCCATCGAAGGCGTCGCCGATGTGCTGCTGGATGTACTCGCACTTGAGCCAGTCGATGACGTCGTAGCTGGCGGCGTCGGCGCGGCGTTCACAGGCGGACAGGTGTCCGCCCAGGTCGTCGAGTTCGCTCGACGAGTAGGGGTAGATGACGTGTTTTGCCAGGCCGTCCGCGCCCTTCACCTTGCGCAAGTGCTTGTTGCCCTTGCTGCGGATGAGGTAGCGGATGGCGCGATGCACGAGCAGGTCGGGGTAGCGGCGAATGGGTGAGGTGAAATGGGTATACGCGTTGTAGCCGAGGCCGAAGTGACCGACGTTGTCGGGTGCGTACATGGCCTGCATCAGCGAACGGATGACGATGGTCTGCAGGATATTGCGGTCGGGCCGCTCGCCCAGGCGTTGCAGGATGGTCTGGTAGTCGCTGGTCGACGGATTTTCCTTGCGCGCGAGGCCAATGCCGATGCCGCGCAGGAAGTCGTAAAGATTCTCCACCTTTTCCGGGTTCGGACCGGCATGCACGCGGAACAGCACCGGCTGTTTCAATTCCAGGAACAACTCGGCGGCGCACACGTTGGCGCACAGCATGCACTCTTCGATCAGGCGGTGGGCGTCGTTGCGCTCCACCTCCAGGATCTCCGCCAGCTTGCGGTCCTCGGTGAAGACGATGCGGGTTTCCACTGTGTCGAAATCCAGCGCGCCGCGTTTCTCACGGGCCTTGTGCAGGACCAGGTAAAGGTCATACAGGTTGTCCAGTTCGTCCACCAACGCATCGTATTTCTCCAACAGGCGCTTCTGCACGTTCGCCTCGGTGTCGTTATCCGGCTTCACCACGATGGCGCCGACTTCGGTATAGGTCAGGCGCGCGTGCGAGTGAATCACGCCCTCGGAAAAATCGTAATCGGTGATCTCGCCCGCCAGGTTGATGTCCATGCGGCACACCATGACGAGGCGATCCTCGTTCGGCCTGAGCGAACACAGGCCGTTGGACAGTTTTTCCGGCAGCATCGGCACCACGAAGCCCGGGAAGTACACGGAGGTGCCGCGATTACGCGCCTCGACGTCGAGGTCGGTGCCAACCTGCACGTAGTGGGAGACATCGGCGATGGCGACATACAGACGCCAGCCGGCGTCGCCGCGGCTTTCGCAATACACGGCGTCGTCAAAGTCCTTGGCATCCTCGCCGTCGATGGTTACAAACGGCAGGTCGCGGTAATCGTGGCGGTGTTCGAGCTCGTCTTTGCCCGGCGCATCGGGCATGGCGGCCATGGCTTCCTCGAAGCCTTCCGGCCATTCATGGGGAATGCCGTGCACGCGCAGGGCGACGTCGATCTCCATGCCCGGCGTGCTGACATCGCCCAGCACTTCCACCACCTCGCCGGTGGCCTTGCGATGCCCCTCGGGGTACTTGGTGATCTCCACCATGACGAAGTCGCCGTCTTTTGCCCCCTTGCGATCCTTCTTGGCAACGAGGATCTCCTGCGAGATGCGCTTGTTGTGCGGCACCACCACGCCGGCGCCGGCTTCCTTGTAGAAGCGGCCCACCAGGCGCGTGCTCTTGCGCTGCAGGATCTCCACGATCTTGCCTTCGCGGCGACCGCGGCGGTCGACGCCGGAGACACGGGCGAGCACGGTGTCGCCGTCGAACACCTTCTGCATCTGGCGCGGACTTAAATACAGGTCGGCGCCGCCGTCATCGGGAATAAGAAAGCCGAAGCCGTCCTTGTTGCCTGTCACCTGGCCCTTGATCAGGTCCATCTTGTTGACCAGGCCGTAACTGCCCGAACGGCTGCAGATGAGCTGGCCGTCGCGGCACATGGCGTTCAATCGTTTGCCAAGCGCGTCACAGGCCTCGCGGCTGTCCAACTGCAGCTCCCGGCACAGCACGTTGAACTGCGCGGGCTCGCCGCGCTGCTCCAGGTGCTCGAGAATGTATTCCCGGCTGGGTATGGGATTGGCGTAACGGTCGGCCTCCCGGGAGGCGTGGGGGTCGTTGATTGTCGGTTGTTTTGGCATTCTTTTCAGTTTACGGAAGGAATTTTTGGAGTATACACGGGGTTGTGGAACGATGTAGGCCGGAAAAGGTCCAAAGGACCGTAATCCGGCATTATGCGGAATCCCGGGAAGGGGCGGGGTTTGATTGACGCCCTGCAATGGCGCGATTAATCTTGCGCTTCTGCTTTTTTATTCGTTCACCACTCTATATTGGGGGTAATCCATGAAATTCAATTCCCGCTTGTTAACAGCACTGCTGGCGGTGGCGTTGTCCGCAACCGTGAACGCGCAGATGCTGACCGGTGACAAGATCCCGACCGACAACGGCGACCTGACCATACACCCGGTTTCCCATGCGTCTTTTGTCATGGAGTGGGACGGCAAGACCATCTACGTCGACCCCGTCGGCGGTGTCGGCGCCTATGACGGCCTGCAGCGCCCGGACCTGATCCTGCTCACCGATATCCACGGCGACCACATGGACGCCGCCACCCTGGAAGGCATCGCCGGCAACTCGCTGATCATCGCCCCGGCCGCCGTGAAGGAACAGCTGCCGGGCAGCATCCAGACCCGCACCATGATTCTGGACAACGACAACAATGTGGACCGCCTGGGTATCAATGTCGCCGCCATTCCCATGTACAACCTGACCGAGGAACGCCTGCAGTTCCATGACAAGGGCCGTGGCAACGGCTACGTGCTGACCATGGGCGGCAAGCGGGTCTACATCAGCGGCGACACGGAGGACATACCGGAAATGCGCGCCCTGGAAAACATCGATGTCGCCTTTGTCTGTTTCAACCTGCCATACACCATGACCGAAAGCCAGGCGGCCTCAGCGGTCAATGCATTCAAGCCGGCAATCGTCTATCCGTACCACTACCGGGGCAGCGATCTGGCCCTGTTCACTGGCATGATCGAGGACGGAATCGAGGTCCGGGAAGGGGCCTGGTACTAAAAAGACGATAAAGGGATAAAACGAAAAAGGGGAAAAAGGCTGGCGGCCCAGGTCATCCTGGACGCTTGCCGTCCTGTCGTTATACGGCAACAATTTCGCGGCTTTCGCCGCGAATTCCACTGATATTGACAGCACTGGTGACTATGGGTAAAGTGCGCCCCTCGTGCCGACAGGCACATTCCCCTTCTGAGCCCAGGTGGCGGAATTGGTAGACGCGCTAGCTTCAGGTGCTAGTGATCGAAAGGTCGTGGAGGTTCAAGTCCTCTCCTGGGCACCATGTACGTTCCCACCCCACAAAAAAAGCCTGTTTTTATGGGTTATTTCTTACGCAATTTCGCCGAAATACGCATTTCTATCGTAATTTCTATCATAAGAAATCAGATAAAGGAAACATTTTCAAACCGGTTTTCTGACCGGTAATTACTTTTATCGCCCTTATATAATTCTTCAGACTTCTGATTGTCTTCTGCCATAGGCAGCTTCACTAATGTCCTCTTGGAAGAGGAAATAAGGACAGCAGTGAATGTATATCAATAGGACCGTCCAGGACCGACTTCATGCACACTCACATGCCCGTCCATGTCACCACAACATGAATAACTTCCAGGTATGCACTAC
>Ga0181582_10001268_pt1 | contig 19583 bp, 19 predicted proteins | sample 071ome_32_FD_132438 | JGI IMG/M metagenome (GOLD analysis project Ga0181582, IMG submission 132438) | Coastal salt marsh microbial communities from the Groves Creek Marsh, Skidaway Island, Georgia - 071405AT metaG (megahit assembly) | ecosystem: Environmental > Aquatic > Marine > Intertidal...
CCCATCAGGATTGTTATTCCCTTTGGTCCCGGCGGACTGGCCGACGTCACCATGCGCCTGGCTGGAGAACCCCTTGGCGAAAGCCTTGGCCAGCGCCTGATCATGGAAAACCGCCCAGGCGCCGGCGGTGTCGCGGCCACCACCACAATGTTAAATGCGGATGCGGATGGTTATACGCTGATCGTTCTCACCAACGGCACCAGCATTGCAGAAACCCTGTTCACAGATCTGCCATATCAGGTAACTGAAGACCTGGTGCCCATTACTGCTGTGGCCTGGTTTGACCTGGTCCTGATGGCCAATCCGGATGCCGGCTACAACACCCTCCAGGAACTGCTCGCCGCCCGGGGCGACAACCTGAGAATTGCCACGATCAACCCGGGCAGTACCCAGAATCTTACCGCCGAGCTGTTTACCTCACTGGCCAGCGTGAATGCCACCATCATCCCCTACCGAACCACCCCGGATGTCCTGGGCGCCCTGCTTCGTGGGGAGGTTGATCTGGCCATTGACGCCTATACTGCCCTCAAGGGAGCCATCGACAACAACCAGGCTAAAGCACTGGCAGTGACCGGAGAGGTGCGCAACCCTGCCATGCCCGAAGTCCCCACTGCCCTGGAAAGCGGCATAGAAAATTTTGTCGTCACCGGCTGGAACGCACTGTATGCCAAAGCCGGTACCGACCCGGCAATTATCGACAGGCTGCATGATGAAGTGGAAGCTGTGCTTGCGACACAGGACATTCGTGACCGCTTTATGGAACTGGGCGTTGAAGCCAGGGCAACAAGTCCCGAAGACATGCAGGCACGCCTGATGGCAGACATTGATAAATGGCGCCAGGTCATTGAAGCTGCCGGCATCGATACGCTATGAAGCCCACAACCATCACTCCTCTGGTGGATGCCCATGCACATATTTTCACCCGGGATATGCCGCTGATCGACAACCCCAGACACTCACCTGAATACAGTTATCCCGTGGAGGAATACCTGGCTCAACTGGACACCTGCGGCATCCGGTATGGCGTGATCGCTGCAGCCAGTCCCTGGGGGGACTTCAACGATTACACGCGGCAATGCGTGAACGCGAACCCCCGGTTAAAAGGGACAGTTATTCTCCACCCTGAAAAACTCGATCAGTATCCACTGGAGACCATGACGGACGAAGGCATTGTGGGAATCAGACTCCCCTTCATTGGCCTGCAGACATTGCCGGACATACGTTCACGGGCATACCGCCGCCTGTTCAGCCGGCTCGCAGAGCTGGACTGGCATGTACACCTGCATGTGGAAGGCAAACGCATACCCGACCTGATGCCTTATCTGGTGGATGCCGGCCCAAGACTGGTCATAGACCACTTGGGGCGGCCGGCACCGGATGATGACCGGGATTGTCCAGCCTTCAAGGCCATAGCAGATGCCGTGAATGGGGGCAAAGCCTGGATAAAAGCTTCCTGCGGCTACCGCATAGGATCTGTTGCCGACAACCACTTTCAGGCCTACCTGCAGCAAACGGGCCCCGAGCGTCTGTTCTGGGCCAGCGACTGTCCCTTTGTCGGTCATGAGCATGAATTTGATTTTCAGGACACCATTACCTGGCTGGCCGGGCTCATCGACAATCCAGACCATGCCCGGCAAATTTTTGGTGAAAACGCACTCGGCTTTTATTTTCCTGAAATCCGGACATAGGGATTACCTCACGTTTTCCGCGTACTAATTCCACCGGGTAACAGGTATCATGGCCCGGCAGATCAAACGACCTATCCAGAAAAACAACGACAGATCCGGGGGACCTCAACTTGAACAAGTCAGGATTACTATTCAGCCTAGCCAGCTCCATTTTGATTACCTCTTATGCAAGCACCACAATGCCTGATTCTGGCAGTGTGAAATCCCTGGCGCCGCCTCCCGGACCCACCATTTTTGGTGAACCTGTCGTGGTAACCGCCCACGAAGATCACACCTTCCTGCTGGATCTTGGGGCACCCCAGCAACGGGCCAACAAGCGCCTGGTCTATGATATGTGGCGCACCATCCTCAATGCCGGACATGTGGAAGCAGCCGACCAGTATCTGGCCCCGGATTACATTCAGCATAACCCCACAGCCCCAACCGGCCGCGAAGCTTTCAAGCAGATATTTTCATCGTTCGTGGAACGCCAGGATACGGTGCCGGATACGATCCAGAACCCGGTGGTAACCCTGGTGGCCGAAGGCGACCTGGTTATTCTCGCCCTGGTGACTGAATATCCCGAAGCCGATGGCAATGGCACCTACACCTCCACCCACTTTGATATGTTCAGGATCGAGAATGGCCTGATTGCCGAGCACTGGGATTCGGTTCAGATTCGCCGCGGACAGAATACCCCCGAATTCGGCAATGGCGGTCCGGTGCCGGTGGTCGGCACCCAGGGGCTGGCCCAGCTTGATATGCTTTTCAATGATGATCCGCAGCTGTTTGCCAACAAGCGCCTGGCCTTTGACCTCTGGCGCCATATCCCGGAAGCTGGACGGGAGGAACTGGCCCCTTTGTATGTGGACCCGATTTATATCCAGCATAATCCCAACGCGGCTACCGGACGGGACGGCATGATGGAATATTTTGCCATGCGCCCGGACACCTCCATTGACTCCACCCTGGAGGATCCCCTGGTGGCAATCGTTGCCGAGGGCGACCTTGTCGTGCAGGTCTTGCAGGAGGAGCGTCCCCATCCCAACAAACCTGGCGTCATCTATTACGTCCCCTGGTTTGACATGTTCCGCATCAAGGACGGCCGTGTCATTGAACACTGGGATACCGCATCCAAGGGTGAACTGCCGGCGGCAATGCAGCAGTAAGCACTGCCGGTGAGTGTGACAGCACCTGAAGCCTTGACATCATGAGCATCGCAGTCGTCTCCCTGCTCGCTCTGATCCTGGCTCTGGTACTGTCCATGGGGTCCAGGATCAATGTGGGCCTGATTGCCCTGGCACTGGCCTGGCTGATCGGGGTTTACCTGGCAGACCTGCCCGTGGGAACAGTTCTATCCGGATTCCCGACATCCCTGTTCCTGACCCTTGCCGGGGTAACATTGCTGTTCGGGATTGCCGATACCAACGGCACTCTGGAAACCCTGGCTCACCATGCCATGGCCCTGATCCGCGGCAACCCCCTGGCCATGCCCGTTCTGTTTTTTTTCATTGCCTGCCTGCTGTCGGCGGCAGGTCCTGGTGCCATATCCAGCACCGCACTGATCATTCCTGTGGCCATGTCTGTGGGCAGTAGACTGCAGCTGCCTCCCCTGCTGGTGTCACTCATGGTTGCCAATGGCGCCAATGCCGGCAATCTTTCTCCTATCAGCACCGTAGGCATTATTGCCAATTCCCGTATGGATATTGCCGGCATCAGTGATGAAGCCTTCAAGGTGTTTTTCGCCAACTTTATTGCCCATTTGCTGGTGGCAGGTGCTGCCTATCTGGTGTTTTATCTGAAGTACCGGCAGCCGGCATCGAGTCTACATTTGGATATCACAGCAGCGGCCCCCATGGACAAGCCGCAGAAAATGACGACTGTCGTTATTGCCGCCTGGATAGCAGCTGTCATTTTTCTGGAACTGCACGTTGGACTGAGCGCTTTCGCTGCAGCATGCATCCTGCTGATCTGCCGTACCGCGGATGAGAGCAAGGTCATTGCCAGAATGCCCTGGCCCGTCATGCTCATGGTTGGTGGGGTTGCCACCCTGATTGCCCTGCTCGATGAAACCGGAGGAATGGAGCTGTTCACCAATCTGCTCTCGGCCCTCTCCACATCAGACAGCATTTACGGTGTCATTGCATTCATCACCGGGGCCATCTCGGCGTACAGTTCCACCTCCGGCGTCGTGATGCCCGCATTTCTGCCCACGATTCCCTCACTGGTGGAAAACCTGGGCGGTGGTGACCCACTGGCAATTGCACTGTCAATCAATGTGGGTTCCTCACTGGTCGATGTATCACCAATCTCAACCATTGGCGCCATTTGCCTAGCGACTATCAGCGATCCGGAGCGATCCAGAAAAGTCTTTATCCAGCTCATGGCCTGGGGATTGGGAATGACTCTGGTCGGCGGAGTATTTTGCCAGCTGTTTGCCCGACTGATTGCAGGACTGTAAGCTCAGATTTATCTTACTGAAAAGTATAAAGAATTTTTCCAAAACCATGACGCTGCACTGGTAAAATGCATGAATCTGATTTACTCTCCCACACCATAAATCGCTGCAGGGTTTTACCTGTTGGCAACGACTCTGTATTTAAAAGGCTGTCTGAGCAATGATTGAGATCCTGATTCAGTTAGCCCCGATTTTCCTCTACTTCGGACTGGGTATTGTTCTGAAATCCACCGGGGTTGCCGACAGATCTCACGGTGAATTCATGCTGCGCATGGTACTGATGGTCACCCTGCCGCTGATGATTCTGTCCACGTTGCCCATGACCACTCTCACACCCAACAAGGCCATCCTGCCGGTTGCCAATATTGCAGTGAGTTTTGCATGCATGCTCATCACTCTGCTGCTGGTGAAAATTTTCAAGGTGGAACGCAAACAGGCCGGGACCATGCTGGTCAGCACCATGATCCTGAACAACACCTACATGTTCCCGTTCATTCTGGTGGTTTACGGCAATGAAGCGTTCACCGATGCCATCCTATTCGATTTCGGCAACGCCGTGCTGATGTCCACCTACGTCTATGCACTGGCTTTCAAGTATGGCGGCGAGGAACATTCCAGCACTGCCATGCTGCTGAAAATGGCCAAGTCACCCATTATCTGGTCCATTATTCTGTCGCTGGTTCTGGCTATTACCGGCATCCCCCTGCCACAGCTGGCAAACAAGATCGTGAACCCGCTAGCCCAGATGACAGCCCCCCTGATCCTCATCACCCTGGGCATTTACTTCACAATCAATATCAAGGAAGTCAAACTGGTGGCTATTACGGTTTTTGTCCGCATGGGCATGGGCCTGCTGTTTGGTATTGCCATCGCCAATTACCTGAAACTCCAGGAAACGGCCTTCATTGTCGTCGCCTTGTGCGGCGCCGCACCCATAGGCTTCAACGCACTGACCTTTTCTTCCATTGCGAAGCTGGATACAGATCTCAGTTCCAGTGCCGTATCGGTTTCGATTCTGGCAGGACTGGTCTATTTCCCCTTGCTTATGCTGTATTTCGGGGTTCCCTGAACCTCGCCCGTCCACTGATATCCTGCCACTACCGGGTACACTTCATCCGCCTGCGCTGACAGACCTTATTCAATTTCTGCTCAAAATCTGACCACTTCTGCGTATCCCGGTGGGTGTGACGCCGTACACGCAACTTCAATTTTTTCTTGCAATTTCCCTGATGACGTAAATACAATGGGTTACACATATTTATTGTGACAGTACCGTAGATATTAATTTTATCTCATTGATAATAAAGAAATTAGTAATTTACGGTCTGTCGCGCTGTTTCTGAGTTGATAAGACGCAAATTATGGCGACAACACAGAGCATTACCTGAAGATCAATCCTTACCTGGATATCATCAGCGGAATCACGGTGGTGCTGTCCTTCAGTGACGGCATCATCAAAATTATTGGCCGTGAGGGCTCCGGCAAATCGGTCCTGACGCAGCTGTTATCTGCAGAGCTGATTGAGGAAGACCAGGAAGTCGTCATTTTCTCGGATATCCCCCATTCCGAGACCGAACTGCACAGCCCCATCCAGCAGCAGCTGCATCTGAATCTTGATGACAACAACGACTTTTATGTTGCCCTGAACAAGCACATCCAGGCCCGTCCCTATGACCAACAGAAGCTGATTCTGGTATTCGACGATGCCGACCAGATTCCCGAAGACTGCTTTGATGCCATCCGCATGCTGTTCGAAAAAAATTACCATGACCGGCCTGAAGTCAGCATGGTATTTGCCGGCACTGAACTGCTTGACCAGAAGCTGAACGAACCCAAAAACCGCACCTTCAATAAAAACATCATCCTCAATTTCGAAGTCAAACCCATGAATCGCAGTGAGCTGGAGGCATTCTGTAATGCCTACCTGGTGGAGATGGGTCTGCAGAAACGTCGCCTGACCAAGGAAGACATTGATGGGATTTATGCGGAAACACAGGGGCTTCCCGGCAAAATCCCGCAATTGATTTTTTCCATCCTTGATCAGGCCGAGGAAAAGAAACAGACAGCTGCGCCGGAAATCCCGACAGACAAGGGCATCATCGGCAAGCTGGTGACCATTGATGATGACCCCGAACCTGAACTCAGAAGGCATCTCCATCAATAAGCCGCCGGAATTCGGAAGACCTCTCACCGGCTCCAGCCCCTGATTCGCTTTAGGGAGATGATGCCAAATGAGCCTGTTGATGGAAGCTTTACGAAAGGCCGAGGAAGCCAAGAGTAAAGCAGCGAAAGAAAAAGCGGAACTGGAGCAGACAGACGACCAGAATGCGCGTGTTCAATCCGGTTCCATGGACGAACTGCAGGCCTCAACCGAACACAATGAGCTTTCAACACCAGACTCCCTGGACCTGGAAACCGGACCACTGATCATCAACCCGGATCCTGATGAACTGGAAACCCTGTCGCTCCATCTGGACTCCCAGGAATCCCCCTCCGATGCTACTGTGGAAAACACAGAAAAAACGGTGCCAAAAAAGCCTATTGAAGCAGGACTTGACGAACTCACACTGGAGGATCTCACCTTCAGCCGTCACGAAGAGGAGGAAATCGAACAAATCGAATTCAACACCTCTGGCAACCAACCAGCTGTCCCTGTCGCAGAGGAACAACCACAGATTGAGGAAACGCCATCCTCTGCACCTGAACCGGAAGAACTTCCCCTGAACTTCGACAACGATGACACCCTGTCACTGCTTGAAAGCAGCTATTTTTCCCGGGTGAACACAGGAGGAAGCAGCACCCTGGTCGATGACGAAGATCTCACGCCTGTGTCTGATATTGCCCATGATGATCACCCCCTCTGGCGAAATCCAGCTTCCCGAAGCCATCACCTCAGCTGAATTCCTGGTCATGCTGCAATCGGGCGTTGTGCTGAGTCTTACCTTACCCATATTCACTCCTATTGCTGCATCATTCCTGGTCCTCTTTCTGACCATTCCCCCGGCCACACTGGGCATAGGTTTTCCGTTCAGGGATCCCGGTGTCCCCATGCAGTACAGCCTGCTTGTCCTGCTCATGCTGTTTGGCGTCAATGTCCTGCTGACCTATTTTTCCGAGACGCAGAAAAAGCAGGAGCTGATCGATATGTTCGGCCAGTATGTGCCTCCAGAAATTGTGGCAGAGCTCAGTACACGCAGCGAGCACATCAACCTTGAAGGCGAGTCAAAACACATGACCGTACTGTTCTGCGATCTGCAGAATTTCTCCGGTGTCTCAGAGCAGATGACACCCCGTGAATTGGTCCGGATGCTCAATGACTACTTCAATGAACTCACAGCCATCCTTTATAAATACGGGGCTACAATAGACAAATACATTGGTGACTCCATCATGACTTTCCGGAGCGCGCCGGTCACCCAGGTGGATCATGCCAGGCGGACGGTCCTGGCCAGTTTTGAAATGCAGCAGGCCGTGGACAAGCTCGCCAAAATCTACACCAGTAAAGGATGGCCTCGCCAAACCATGGGAATTGGCATCAACACCGGTATGGTGAACGTCGGCAACATGGGATCCCGGTATCGGCTGGCATATACGGTTATAGGAGATGCAGTGAACCTGTCTTCACGATTGCAGGCCATGACAAGGGTATATCATGTGCCGACCATCTGTGGGGAGGAAACCGCGAAGAGCATGGATGACATCGAGTTCATGGAACTGGATACCGTGCACGTAAAGGGCAAGCGTATCATCAGCAAGATTTATCATCCCATTGGCTTGAAGGCAGATATTTCCGACAGCACCCGGCAGATTCTTGACCTGCACAAAAAAGCCCTCGACTTTTACTACGCCCGCGACTTTGACCAGGCAGATGACCTGTTCTGCCGTCTGATCCAGCAAAACACAGGGTTTGAGGACTACTATCGCTATATGCTGAAGCAGGTGGCCGCCAACAAGAGCGATACCACGGTCCTGCAGGGCGAAATATGCTAGGCCTTTTCAAGCCAGCTGCCCACCTCTTTTCATCCTCTGGCTCACGGCCTAATGGCACACCTGATCAATCAGTGACCCCAGATCATCTGCCAGAAAGCTATCCTCAAAATCACAGCGGGAGCCTGCCAGGTAACTGTAATGGGATTCAATATGCTGGGGAGCAACGAGGCACTGTTCACAATATGCCGCTATCGCTATTTTTACGGATGGATAGGATGCCAGTTCAAAACCGTCTTCTGACATTAAAACGGCACTTTTGTCCGCCATTTCTTTGACATAGTAATTCATCTTCATCTCCTCATTTCCTGTAAACCGTTGGATTTCTGGGAAAAATGAGAACAGCGAAAAACTCTCATCTGCCTTCATGAGGATATACGGCAAATGTTATGCCAGATTTAGTGAATTTGAGGGTTGGTAGGGTTACTGCCTTGTCGCATGCCCGTAGTATTCGGCCAATGCCAGACCTGCAGCCACACTGGTAAAGGGATCATGCTCAACCACACGTCCCCTGAAGCGATGCTCGAGAATATCCCGAACTGCCGGAATCAGGGATGAGCCGCCTGTGCGCAATACCAGCTGAATGTCATCCCGAGACATTCCCGCCTTCTCCAGGGTGTCATCAACAGCCTTTTCAAAGCGCTGCAGCAATTCACTGATCATGGCCTCAAAATCAATGCGGCTTATTTCCAGAGCAACATCGATTTCAGGGATATCCAAAATGGCGGATTCACGCTGGGAAAGCGCTGCCTTGCAGTCCTTGATCGCCTGGAAAACCTGGTAGGAATAGTTCTGGGTGATAAGCTCATACAGACGCTCGAATTTTTCCACCCCTTCTCCGCCTTGCCGCATCTTATCCAGGACGGGTGTGGTGTACTCGTTCTGGTTGAGCATATAGCTGACTGTCCAGTTGATCAGAAAATCAGCATAGGACTCAAAGGGAAACAGGGTATCCACGACCTTGCCATCCACTTCCCGGACCCAGCGTTCACCTTTTCCCAACAGGGGAAACAGGATGTGGCGGAACATGCACTGGTCTATGTGATCACCACCCAGGCCTATGCCGTGAATGGCCACCACATCAAAAAAACTTTCATTGCGCTTGAGTATACAAAGGTCGAGCGTGCCTCCACCGAAATCAACAGTGAGCAGGGTATCGCTTTCCTCATCCGGATTGGCATACAGATAGCTCAGTGCTGCAGCGGTGGGTTCCGGGTAAAAGGTCTGATCGCTGATACCCGCATATTTATAGGCTTCACTGAGTCTGTCCAGGGCCACTTTATTATGGTCGCTGTCCCTGCCCTCAAAATTCACTGGATGGCCGATACAGGCCTTGTTGACCTTCGCCGGTTTACCCATAGCGGCCATGGAGTTTTCGATAGCCAGCCGCATCCGCAGCAGAATCGGTGTTATCAGCGCCACCAGGCGAAAAGGTCTGTTGAACACCATGATGCGCTGGGTGTCGACGCTGCCCAAGAGACGCTTGGTTCCCCTGAACAATCTTCCGGGCAGGCTGCCATCGTTAAAAGCCTGACCGTATACCATATGAGTATCAGCCTCTGCAGGAAGCTGGGTCGCCATGTCCATATGTCCGGTGCTGGTGCGAGCCTCACCCAGGACTTCCACACTCATCTCCACTTTCCGCCCCTGGTTCTGGGCAATATAGGTATCAATAGCTTCCTGCCCGGTGCAGGTCACAAAATCCCGGTCGATGTAACTGGCCGACGGCATAATGTCTGCGTCAGATTCCAGATGCACCAGGGTAATCCGGCTGCCATCGAAGATTGCCGCAGCGCTGTTTGAGGTGCCAAAGTCGATGCCGACACCGGGGGAAGTCTGGCCATGGCTGCCTGCAGGGTTTGCTGTCATTGCGTAAAGCTCGTCTTAAACCGCAAAAGAGATGGGAAGATACCGAAGTTCGAAAGCCAGAACAACAGGTCCATGGCCGCGCCGCCACATTGAATTCACCTACACTCCCTGCTAGTCTCAGACAACTTATTGACTGCTCACTTCAGGCTGCATAACGTTAAATATCATGACCCATCACCCTCGTACTGTTCTGACTTTCACCCTGCTCATCCTGAACCTGGCCGCCTGTTCCGATGAGGTACCGCCCCCTCCTGACAACCCGAACTCCGAAACAGTTTCCATTAATCTGCCTCCGCCCCGACCCAGTGCTCCTGAGACCAATGGTGTGGTCACTGAATTCCTGATGCCGGAGGAAAATGCAGGCCCCACTACTATTGCCATTGCCCGTAATGGCGACATCTGGTTCACCCTGAGCAATGCCAACGCTATTGGCCGGCTGCATGCCGATGAATCGGATATACAGGTGTTTCCCATCCCGACCCCGGACAGTTCGCCACGCATCATTTCCCTGGGCAGCGATGGCAACATGTGGTTTTCCGAACACAACAGCGGCAGGATGGGGAGAATCACTCCCGAGGGAAACATCACCGAGTTCGACCTGTCAGCACCAGACAGCCAGCCCAGGGCCATTGCCCTGGGTGGAGACGGCAACATCTGGATAGGCATGTTTGCTGCCTCGAAAATCGGACGGATTACCCCTGAAGGAAACGTCACTGAATTTGATATCCCGACACCAGACAGCGGTCCCAGGGCGCTGGCCGCAGGGCCTGACGGCAATATCTGGTTCTCGGAATTCAAGGCTGGAAAAATCGGGCGCATCACGCCTGATGGTGACATCACCGAGTTCGATCTCCCTCAGCCCCGGACGGGGCCCGGCGACATCACGGCTGGCACCGATGGCAATATGTGGTTTCTCGAACTCAATGGCGGCATGGACAACACCCCGGTTATTGGCAACCGTGTGGGTCGCATCACCATGACTGGCGAAATCACCGAGTTCGACATCCCCAGTGAAGGGTCAACGCCCATCAATATTGCTGTCGGACCTGATACAAATATCTGGTATACCAAGAACAACACCCTGGGACGGGTTACGCCAGCGGGGGATATTACCGAATTTCCAATCGCTGACGGACCTGCCAGAGCCGTGGGCCTCAGCGCCGGCAGCGACCGTCAGACCCCGGATTTCCTGACCGACAAGCTCTGGTTTACGGACCCGGCAAATAACCGAATCGGCTACCTCAAATTCGAGTAGCTGACTTAACCTTCATGGAGGGAAACTCATGCCTATGCGTTTGATACTCGTTGTGACGTCCCTCCTGCTGGTATCCGGGCTTCAGGCCCAATCACTGCGTGGCGGCGGCGTAGGCGACCTTCCCACGATCGTACGTGCTGCCGACAACCGCTTCATCAGCTGGCGGGAACATCTGGTGGATGATCAGGCCACCAGCGGCGTCGAGCTTCGCGGCAGTGACGGCCTTGAAATGGCCGACCTGGATAATGACGGTTATATGGACATCGTTTCGGTTCATGAGTCAGACGATGTCTATGATGGTGCACCTGAAGGCCACATCCGTATAGCCTTTGGCACTGCCGATCCCGACCGCTGGATCAATGTCACCCTGGCAGAAGGGCCTGAAGCCGGCGCCGCTGAAGATGTGGCAATCGGTGATGTCAATGGCGACGGTTTTCCCGACATCATCGCTGCCTGCGAACTTTCACACCTGATCTATTTCCAGAACCCGGGCCGGAATATCAGAGCGGCTGGCAACTGGGAAAGAGTCAGGCCGACCAGCACCCTGAACCGGGGCTCCTTTATTCGGGTTTTCCTGGCAGACCTGGACGGTGATGGGCGTCTGGAAGCCATCAGCCCCAACAAGGGAGCCCAGGACCCGACGAAGGCAAGGCAGGAACCCAGGGAGATTTCCGTCTTCCGTATCCCGGCAAATCCCCTGGATGCCGAGGGCTGGACCGAACATGTCCTGACCCGGGTACCCTGGCCGATCAATGCGGAACCGGTGGATCTGGATGGTGACGGAGATATGGACATCGTTGCAGGCTCCGTCGCCCAGACCCGCATGATGTGGTTTGAAAACCGCAGCACGGCTGAAACTTTCGACTTTGTCCAGCATGACATCATGACTGGCGGCTACAGCCTGGGTTCACGCCTTGAAGACTACGTCGCCAAACCCGCCAATGCACTCGGCCGCCTGGCCTGGTGGGAAAACGCTGGCAATGCAGATGGCAGCTTCATCCGGCATGATATTTCCCGCCGCGAGCGCGGCATGTTTGACATGTTCATGGCCCAGGATATGGATAATGATGGCGATATCGATTTTGTCGGCACCCGCGGTAACAGCGGAGCTTATGATGGTGTCTTCTGGCTGGAGCAGGTTCGCGCTGAATATCAGGATACCCGCTTCATCCGGGCCCGGGCATCCGAAAGCCCCGAGTTTCCTGCGCCTGAAGACCTCTGACATGATGGCCCTGTCTGAAGACTTCCTGCTGGCTGTTGCCACCCTCCCTCATGGAAGTATTTTATATGAGTAAAGTCCAACCTCCTCTTGTCCAGCAATTTGCCAATGCCCTGTGTGAGGGCCAGACCTATTCCAGCGACACACTGGGCAAGGCGCAGTATTGCCTGATGGATTTTCTGACATCCTGTCTGACAACAGGGCACTTCTCCTGGGTAGCCCAGGCCCGTGATGTTGCCGCAGCGAATTCAGCTGGACAGACAGGCGGAGCACCGATCATTGGCACCCCGCATCGGGTATCCATCCAGGACGCGGCGTTTGCCAATGCCGTCGCCGGGCATTCCCTGGTGAGAGATGACATGCACCTGGCCAGCGTATCCCATCTCGGGGTGGTGGTCGTACCGACAGCCCTGGCCCTGGCAGCTCAGCATGCTGACAGTGGCAAACGTTTGCTGGAGGCGCTGGTTTGCGGCTATGAGGCGGGATGCAAACTGGGCGGTATGCTCATGGATGTGGAAACTGCTCGCAAATTCCGCCCAACAGGCATGATTGGCGCCTTTGCGGCTGCCGCGACAGCCGCAAAATTATTGCGCCTGGACAAGGACAGCACCGCACACGCCCTGGCCTTTGCCGCCAATTACATCACGGGCCTGAATGAGTGGGCGGCCTGGGGTAGCGATGACATGTATTTCCACCCGGGCATAGCTGCCCGCAATGGCATCACAGCTGCACTGCTGGCACAGGCAGGGGCAGTTGCCGGAGCCGGCGCTCTGGACGGCAAGGCAGGCCTTTTTTCAGCGCTGGGCAAAACCCTGCCAGCGTCCCTTCCTTTACCCTTTTGTGAAGAACCGGAAATCATGAAGGTGTTTTTCAAACAGGTGCCTGCCTGCAACTATGCCCAGACTTCTGCCCAGGTTGCCCTGAAGTCTCGTCAGGATTACGGCGTATTGCCACAGGACATTGAACAGGTCGGCATTCATGTCCCCTACGCCGCCGCACATTACCCGGGATGCGATTACAGCGGACCCTTCGAGAGCATCCTGCAGGCCAGGATGAGCATCCATTTCAATGTGGCCAGCGCCCTGCTTGCCGGTGACTATCATGACAATCACTATCGTGACTTCGATAATCCTGATATTGCCAACCTTGCCACCAGAATTACCGTCCATGTGGATAACAAGCTCAGCCAGGCTTATCCAGCCAGGCAGGGAGCCAGGATAGACATCAACACCCGCGATGGAAAAACTGTCAGCAGCTTTCTGGACGACCTGTTATCTGCCAGCCCTGACGAAATTGAGGCTCGCTTTCTGGAAGCCGCTGGTGAGGCCTACGGGAATGTTCAGGCCAGGTCCTTGCTGGATGCCTTGATGAATCTGGCTGACAGCAATGACACCAACATACTTGCCGGCCTGAATACCCGGGCATAAAAAAGGGTGCCAAGGCACCCTTTTTAACCACTTCTGGACAGACGTTTTTCTAGCGACAGGCCATCAGGCCAACCACCAGTTCATTGATGTTTTCATTATCCGTACAGGTCGGCATCAATTCACCCGGCGCCGCAATGCCAATGGCCCGGCATTGCAATTCACGAACCTGCCCGGAAGCGATTGTTCTGGTGACTTCCTCTCCCCCACCCGGACAGACGCGATTGAGCCTGCCATCACAATTCACCTCGGGCTGGTTGACGCAGGTAAACATATTGGCCATGGATCCATTGGCCAGCTCGTATTCCCAGAACACCAGCTCATAACCGACACGGCCATTGCGCCCTGTGGCTGTGGCACCTGCCAACTGCGGCAGCAGGTCTGCGACGGGCTGTTCGAACACCTTGTCAGGCCCAGCGGTAACGCCCATGGTACGTGGCGGCAAACGCTGTGGTGTGCTGCAAGCCACCAGGCCAAAAACCAATACGATCAATCCCGCAAACCTGTATTTGATAGTTGTCATGTCTATATTCTGATTCCCAACTTCACTGAAAAAATTAACACCAAAAACCATGGAAATACGTTCTGATAGAAAGGGAAAACATGAAATATATTTCAGATTTCCCGGGTTTCCCTTGCTGCTGATCAAGCACTTCATTATTCTCCTTGAAGCAAATCCTGAAAACAAACTGCAGGTAATTCACATGTCCAATTCTTTTCACAAAGTCGGCCTTATCCTGGCCCTGTTAATGACCTCACTGACCGCAGGGGCACAGACCATGGAATACAAAGACATCATTTATGCCAGCCCGGACGGACTGGACCTGGGCCTGGATATCTTCCTGCCTGCCGGTCGTACCAATGCTCCCCTGATCGTTCAGGTACATGGCGGCGCCTGGCGTTTTGGTACCAAGGAAAGCAGTGTCCCCATGGAATTTGTGGAAAACGGCTATGCCCTGGCAAGCCTGGATTTTCGCCAGTCCGAACAGGCTGCCTTCCCCGCCATGGTGCACGATATCAAGGCCGCCATCCGTTTCCTGCGAGCCAATGCCGGGAAGTACGGTTATGACGCCTCCAAAATAGCCATCACCGGTGCATCATCGGGTGCACACCTGGCCCAGGTGGTCGGTGTGAGCAACGGACACAAAGCGCTTGAGGGCAACCTGGGCGATTACACCAATACCTCGTCTGATATCCAGGCCATAATCAGCTATTTCGGTGCCAGTGACCTGACCACCATCCTGAGCCAGTCCACGCCTTTCGGGCTGAGCGTTCGCGAACCTGCCTTGACCCTTCTGCTGGGCGCCCTACCCGATCAGAATGAGGTACTGGCCCGCCTGGCCAGCCCAGCCCTGCTGGTGGATGCCGGTGATCCCCCCCTGCTTTTGCTGCATGGAGATCACGACCCCCAGATGCCTATCAACCAGAGCCTTCAGATGCTTGGAGCCTACAAGGATAAGGGGCTGGATGTGACCTTTGACCCGGTACACGGCGCCGTGCACGGTGGGCCCGGATTTTTCGACGAGGAACACCTGGCCAACGCGCTGGCTTTCCTGGCACGTACCATAGGTAAATAAAAGCAGGCCGGGATTTTTCCATGATTCAGGTTGGTGATATTGCTGTCGGCCGGATTCTGGAAATGGAAATTCCCTTCCTGACACCACGGGAGGCTTTTCCTGATTTGCCGGAAGGCGTCATCGACGCTCACCGGCACTGGCTGGAACCCACTGCCCTGTGTCCCGACACCGGTATGCTGATCATTGCGATCCAGACCTGGGTCATCAGGACGCCACAGCACCTGATCCTGGTGGATACCTGCATCGGCTGCGATAAAACCAATCACTATTTCCCGAATTGGCATCAACGCTCTGACGATGGCTGGTATCGAAAATTACTGGCCAGCGGCATCGATCCTTCTGCCGTGGATTATGTGTTCTGCACCCATTTGCACGGCGATCACTGCGGCTGGAACACCCGCCTGCTGGATGGGCGCTGGGTACCCACCTTCCCCAATGCCCGGTAAATCATTGCCAGGGATGAAGTGGAAGATGTTGCCCACGCCAATACACCGGCGTACCAGGAAAGTGTGCTGCCCATAATTGAAACCGGCCAGGTCATGGCCGTGGATAGTGACTTCCAGCTTGATGATCATGTCTGGCTCCAGTCCACCCCTGGTCATACGCCTGGTCACATTGCCGTACACCTGGCGTCCAGGGGTCAGAACGCGGTGCTGTGCGGCGATCTGATCCACAGTCCCATCCAGTGCCTGTACCCGGAATGGCACTACTGGATCGACAGTAATCCGGTACAGGCGGTTAATACCCGAAAGACCTTTCTCGCCAACCGGGCTGATGACCAGCACCTGGTCCTGACAGCGCATTTCCCCTCGCCTTCAGCCGGCCGGGTGATGACTTCCGGCAAGGCATTCAGTTTCCAGTTCATAAAGGAGATTTAATTCAAAATTCCAGCAATCTCTCCTCAAGCTTCACCTCCCTGCTGTCGATAAGATAGCTATGGCCCTAGTAGATACCAAAAACACGAAAAAACTGCATCCGGCGTTCAATGGAATGAATGACCGCCAGATCGCTGCCATCTACCGGGAAGACCGGATCAGCATGCTGCAACCCGGTGACATCCTCTTCAGGGAAGGGGAAAGTAATGATTCTCTCTATCTTGTCATCCGTGGCGAACTGCATATCAAGCAGGGCAAAGGCGATGTTGAAACCGCCATCACCGACATTGTAGGCCCTGGTCATATCACGGCAGATATGTTCACCCTGCGGGACAAACGTTCGGCAATCGCCAGCGCCAGCACGCCAACCACCCTGCTTACCATAGACAGTACGGCCTTGAGAGCCACTGACGCTGAAATAAAATCCGTGCTTTTCCAGAACCTGTCCCGCCAGCAAAGCCTGGAGGGTAATTTCCTGCTCTCGGAAAAGACCACCCTGAGGGACATGAATGAGCACCTGAGCAAGCAGGTTCAGGGCGCTCTGAACAAATCCTCCAGCTATGCAGGATCCAGTGCGATACAGGGCTTGCTGGTACGTGTGCCCAAGCTCCCGCCCTATGCCAGCCAATTGACCGGCCTGCTCATGAGCGAGGATGTCTCGGCAAAAGAGGTTGCCGAACTGGCAAGGCGTGATCCCTCCCTGACCAGTGCTGTGTTAAAACGGGTTAATTCGGCCTATTACTCCCTGAACCAGAAAGTAACGGATTTCCAGCATGCCTCCCTGCTGCTGGGCTTCAACCAGATCTATCAGGTTATCCTCGGCCTTGGCATCCAGAAAACCATGCCCAATACCGGACAGTTCAAGCGTCTGCAGACCCATTCCATTCTGATCTCCGTACTCAGTTTTGAAATCAGCCAGGCCACCCAGAGCGGCAATGGCCCCATTATGAATACCATTGGTCTGCTGCATGATATTGGCAAGAGTGTGTTGCTGTTATTAATCTCACAGAATCCGAAACTGGCCTTTTTCATCAGCCTGCTGGATCGGGACCGCGTTGGCGCCCTGCTTCTGCAGAACTGGGAAATTCCCGAAGCCATCTACCAGCCCCTGGAATACCAGAAGTACCCGGAATCCCTGCCACCCGAATTCATCCCGGATGAGTGCCGCAAGAAAGCCGCCATTTTGTACCTGGCGCACCTATGTCATGACTACCTGGCAGGCACACCCGAACAAAAAATTCCCACGACCTTTCTAGCTGACTATCTTAAATTGCTGGGCATACGGGAAACCTCCGTTGAGGATTTCGTGCGCAAGGCACTGCTCAAGTGCGTTGCCAAACGGATGCCAACCTACCCGCGTGACGTACAGGATTTCTTCCACAACGCCCCTGGCCTGAGCCCCAAGGATACGCTGGTATTCCAGGCCGAAGCCGCCGCCTGATCCTTGCCGGGTCTTCCGTCAAAATCACCGGCAACATCTGGTTTTTAACCCCTGAAACAACATCCCGAAAGTCAGGGATCGGTTGTTTTTATTTATAATATTCAGTTAGTTAGCTCACTTCAGCGGTGTTTCGATTGATGAGGATCAAGCAAGCCCCACGACTGACAAAAATTATCCCGCCATAACCGGCTGCATTCGCTATAATGGCGGCCCTTCGAATAGCGAAACGCACTGACAAGACCAATAAACAGGAGTCATTTATGGCCAAGATCGTCGGTGGCATAGCCACTGCCCACACTCCCACCATCGGCTTTGCCGTGGATTCCCACAAGGAAAACGACCCAGTATGGGCCCCTATCTTTCAGGGCTATGAACCCATCCAGAAATGGCTGGCTGAGAAAAAACCCGACGTCCTGTTTTATGTGTTCAACGATCACATGACTTCCTTCTTCATCGACCACTATTCCCACTTCACGCTGGGTGTAGGTGAGGAATACCCCTGCGCAGATGAAGGCGGTGGAGCCCGTAAACTGCCTCCTTTCCATGGTGATCCGGAATTTGCCCAGCATATTGCCATGGGCCTGGTTGCTGATGAATTCGACATGTCCTACTTCCAGAACAAGCCTCTGGACCATGGCTGTTTCTCGCCGCTGTCCCTGTTGCTGCCTCATGAGCCTGAGTGGCCATGTAAAATCATTCCGTTCCAGGTGGGCGTCCTTCAGCCACCAACACCTACGGCCAAACGCTGCTACAACCTGGGCAAATCCCTGCGTAAAGCCATCCTGAGCTATCCGAAGGACATCAAGGTGGCCATCGCCGGTACCGGCGGTCTGTCTCACCAGGTTCACGGCGAACGTGCCGGTTTCAACAACACCCCATGGGACATGGAATTCATGGAGCGTCTGGAGAAAGATCCGGAAGGCCTGACCGATATTACCATTGCTGAATACGCTGAACTGGGCGGCATGGAAGGTGCCGAAATCATTATGTGGCTTATCATGCGCGGCGCCCTGTCCGAGAAAGTGGAAACTGTTCACTCCAGCTACTACCTGCCCTCCATGACGCCTGTGGCCAACATGATCCTGGAAGAGCGCTCCGATGAGCCGATGGATGAAAGCCAGGAAGACTACATGAAACGCATCAACCACCAGCTGGCCGGTATCGAGAAGCTGGAAGGTAACTATCCCTTCACCATCACCCGTGGTGTGAAGGCCTTCCGACTGAACAACTTCCTGCACGACCTGATCAAACCTGAAAAACGCGAAGTGTTCCTGAACGACCAGGAAACCGCGTTCAATGATTACGGTCTGACCGAGGAAGAGAAGGATCTGGTGCGCAATCTCAAGTGGCGCGAAATGATCCACTACGGCGTGATCTTCTTCATGCTGGAAAAACTCGGCGCCGTGGTCGGCACCTCCAACCTGCATATCTACGCCGCCATGCGCGGGGAAAGCCTGGAAGATTTCCAGAAAACCCGTAATGCGCAGGTGATGTATTCGGTTGCCGGTGATACGGATACGGACTGGGACAAGGAACAAACCCAGAAGTAGGTTTCTTTTTTTGTAAAAAGAATGAAAAAGCCCGCTGAAAAGCGGGTTTTTTTATTTCTGGAATTAATGTGGCTTTTTCATGGAAGTTTTTCTGACTGGCGTTTATTCTCCTGACGGAGATTATTCGCCTGCCGGCGCAGGTTTTGCCCTGCCGGGCGGGCGTTACTTCTTTTTGAAAAGAAGTAACCAAGAAAACCCCGCTTCAAGTGGCCTGGCCTTCGGCTTCCTTCGTCGCAGAATACTGCCGACGGGACCGTCGAC
>Ga0181582_10001270_pt1 | contig 19577 bp, 16 predicted proteins | sample 071ome_32_FD_132438 | JGI IMG/M metagenome (GOLD analysis project Ga0181582, IMG submission 132438) | Coastal salt marsh microbial communities from the Groves Creek Marsh, Skidaway Island, Georgia - 071405AT metaG (megahit assembly) | ecosystem: Environmental > Aquatic > Marine > Intertidal...
AGCGGCAATGCCTTCAGCCGCGGGCGCCGTGTGCGTAAAAGCTGTCACACGCAGCACGTTGGACATGCCGGGGAAGCGCCGGGTGCCGAAACCGTAGCCCACGCCGCCGAGCGTTCGCGGCGCACGTCCGACCTCAAAGGCCGGCGCGAGATGGCGCAGGATGGCCGCTCCGGTCGGCGTCACACGCTCACCAGCATACCCATCGTCAAGGCAGGGAAATCCCTCGAGCAGCAGCACAGTTGCAGGGGCCGGCACCGGCAGCATGCCGTGCGCGGTGTTGACCCGACCGCGCCCCAACGGCAGGGGTGCGACCGACCAGGTTGCGGGACCGAGGGTCTCGATCAGGAACGCGGCGGCGACGATATCGGCAATTGAATCCCACGCACCGACCTCGTGGAAACTGACGTCATCGATCGCGCGGCCATGGACGCGCGCCTCGGCGTCAGCCAGTCCGGTGAAGATGGCGATGGCACGCTCGCGCACTCCCAAGTCCAGGCTGCTGTCTGCGAGGCGCTGTCGCAGCATCGACCAGCGGACGTGCTCGTGCTCGTGCTCGTGCTCGTGCTCGTGCTCGTGCTCGTGGTCGTGGTCGTGGTCGTGGTCGTGGTCGTGGTGATGATGCGCCTGCCGCGTGCCAGCGGTGATCGTACGAGGTGCGCCAACCACAAAGCGACGTCCGGCGAGGACGCCGTCGGTGTGAGGAATGCAGTCGAGCGCGCAGGTATCCGACAGCCCCGCAATGCGGACGGCAGCAAGAACGCTGTCAATGAGCTCCGGCCGCAGATCCAGAAGCGCCGCGACAAACATATCCCCCGCCACTCCGCCGAGCGGGTCGAGATGGAAATGCCTCATCAGGTTCAGCTGCTCCCGCAGACCTGACGCCGACGTCTCGCTCGCAACCAGAGCAAACCGAGCGCAGCGCAAGCCGTGGCCAATGCCAGGGCCAGAAAGTATTCACCACCCTGGTGGAGCCACCGATGAACACCACTATCGCGCGTGAAACCCTCGTGGGCCCACGCCGGCGGCGCAACGCTCGCAGCCCCGAGAAAAATCCGTGTACAGCGCAACATCAGCGTTCTCCTTGTTTTGACAGAGTTGCGCGTCACAACTCAATGGCAATCTGTGCTGGCGCTTCATCGCTCAGAAGGCGGCTCTCGACCAGCGCTTTCAAAGTCGCCAACGGAAGGCTGCAGCCGAGCTCACGCAAGGCCGCACAGGCGTCACTGAGATCGCTCTGCTCGGCCTTGACCCGCGGCACGCCGGGGCCGGTCTGAATACGTTTGAAGCGCTGGACAAAGCAATGTTCCAGAGCGCCGCTGGAGACCCGGACATGAACCTGTCCATGTCGGATATCAAAATGCCGATGCTCCGCGGCCAGGACCCGATAGCCCCAGGTGCCGAGCTCGCCGCCAAGCAGCGCGGCGGCCGCGTCTTCCAGTGCGGCCGGCACATCGAGATAGACCAGGTATCCCGGGCGGTTCTTCTTCGTCAGGCTTGGCACTACCTGGATGTTGCGCACCCCGATACGTTCGGCCTGGGTGATGAATTCTCCCATCACCTCCCCCGAGACATCGTCGACCTGCGCCAGCAGCAGCCTGAGTTCGTCGCTCACGACAGACTCATGACATCCAGCGCCAGACGAGCCGCGGCCTCGGCATTCCGATCCGACCCCGGGATCCCGGACGACACGAAACCGGCCTGCTGCGCGATCCGCGCGGCGTCTTCCGCACTGTGCAGACCCATTGCCGCAGCTACCGCGGCCGGCACGGTCACGTTGATTACCACATTGGAGGCCAGCATCACCTCGCTGGCCAGCGGCACCACCAGCGGCACGGCCCAGGCGATTTCCGGGCGCTTGCCGAGCGCAACGTCCGGAATAATCTCGTCTGAATAACGCTCCAGGCGAGTCGTTACCCCGTCAACCGTCACCTCGGCATCGATGTGCGCATCGAAGGCGAACCATTCTCGCGCCAGCCTGCTTGAGCGTCTGGCGCCAGGGCCGATGTGGGTCAGACGCACCTCGACCGATTTACCCATATTGCGACTGAGCATGGCGCTGACCCGCGTCTCCACCTGACGCTTACGCTCTTCATCGAGCGTGCGCACAACGGTTGCCAGATCCTGACCGGCCTCGAGCGCGTCGTAGGTGCGCGCGGCCCGCGTGTACAGCGCACGGGCGCGCACCGGTTCGGAGGCGAGCAGCATGGCGTTAGTCACCGGCCCGCCGCGCAGCTGCTGCGCTTTCTTGGCCACGATGTTCATCGCCACCATCGCGGTTTCCGGGTCAAAGGCGAAGTCGAAGCGTCGTTGGCGCAGCGCCCGCGCCACGTCGGGGACGGTCGCGCCCTCTTCGAGCAGGCACTTCATCGCGATCACCGCGTCAGTGCACACGTGCCCCAGGGGCGGATTGACCGGCCCGGCAGAAGATCCGGCGATCCCTTCCTGGAACACGCCCATGATCTCGTCCACCGCCATGATCCCGATTACCGTCGGACCACCGACGTCTTTGAGGATCAGCCCGAGATCGCCGATCACCTGGCCGGTCTCATAGGTCTGCCCGGTCAGCCGCACGGTGAGCTGCGGCGGCAGGCCGGCGGTTTCCGCCGCTGTCCGGCCCGCGAGAAAGGCCGTGGTGACTTTACCGTGTGGTCCGTACTCTTCGGCGATATCTGCGTCAGGGTGAATGATCTCGAGGATCGCCGCGGCGCCGAATACCGCCGCGTTCAACGCCTGCGGCTTCATGCCCGCTCCGGCCATGCAGTCCATCATGGCCTGGGTGCCAATACGCGCGCCGTTGACCGCCATGGCCGGGAAGATGATGTCCTCGCCCAGACGTCCGTGGCCGACCAGCGGTCCGCCCGATACAGCCATGTCGTAGCCGCTGACTGGTGACAGCTCCCCGGCCATCATGGCCTGGTGAATAGCCATCACCGCGGCGAAGCCGGATACCTTGTTGTTCTTTTTTGAGGTTGGAATGGCCGCCACACCGCTGCGGTCGACGCCAGCAATCATGCGCGCGCTGGCGCCGAGCTTGCGGTTACCCGCCGGGATCCCGACCTGGGCCTTGGTTCCGGTGAGATACATCATCACTGCGGCAAGCAGCGCGGCATTGGCAGGGGCGGCGCCGGCGCGACGCGCAGCGTCTATCGCCTTGGCCAGGATCTCATCAACCGGCTGCGACGCAGCGTTGGCAAAACGCAGTTTGTTATCCAGGCCGCGCTTGAGCTCGCCGGTGAGCACATCCGCGATATTGATCACGGCAATGTTGAGCATGCCATGGCCGCCGAGCAGCGCATCGACCATATCGCTGGTCAGCCAGTTGGGGTTGGCGTTAGCGCCGGTAATTGCGGCGAGCAGCACCTGTTCGCGCAGGGCCTCGTTGGTTTCGGCCATGTCTATCTCATGTGTTCAGCTGTTGATGACCATCGCGCGGTATGCCGGCGTCTGCAGGAAAGCGGCAGCGGCTCATTCAGCTGCCGATCACGCCCGCCTGCGCCAGGCGCTCGACGGCAGCCTCGTCATAGCCGAGGCTCGCCAGCACGCTCAGGGTGTGCTCGCCCAGATCAGGCGCGCGATGCGGGGCACGCTTGGTTTCGCCGACGACGGTAATGGGTGAATCCACCGTCCGACGTCCGGGCAGATCCGCGATTTCCGGGAACAAGTGCTCCGCCTGCATCTGCGCGTCGTGCGGCAGCTGGTCATAGCGCTGCACGATGCTGAAAGTAATCCGGTTGCGCTCAAGCGCAGCGACCCAGTGCGCCAGATCTCTGGCGGCAAAGGTGCGATCGAGTAAATCAACCAGCTCGGGGGCGTTCGCTCGCCGCTGCTCGGACGTTTCGAATCGCGGATCGTGTTTCAGATCCTCGCGCTCGATGGCGTCACACAGCATCTCCCACTCGAAAGCCTCTTTGACCATCACCAGGAACACGGCGCGAGCGTCGCGTGTTTCGTACACGCCCATCAGCGGGTTGACCGCTTCACGATGGGTGAATGGCACGAATGTCGATGCCTCGCACAGCGCCGCCTGGGCCATGATGCTGTTTGCCCAGACGCCGTTGGCCATGAGCGAGGTCGCAACCTTGGTGCCCTTGCCGGTGCGCTCGCGCCGGTACAGACCGGTCATGATCGCGCCGTACATGGCAACCGCGGTGGGGTGGTCTCCCATTCCCGGTGCCGACATCGGGATCTCGCTACCGCGCGCGCGCACCAGATCCATCATGCCCGAGCGTGCCCACCAGGCGCTGGCGTCATAGCCGGGCCGCTCAGCCTCCAGACCGCCCTCGCCGTAGCCGGTGATGTGCGCATAGATCAGCCGCTCGTTCAGCGGCGCCAGCTCCTCGTAACGCAGGCCGAGGTCAGTCAGCACAGACGGCTGGTAATTGGTCAGGAAAACATCGGCGGTCGCCACGAGTTTGTACATGGCCTCGCGCCCCGCCTCGGTCTTGAGATTCAGCACCACCGACTGCTTGTTGCGGCTGTCGAGCAGCCAGGGGTAGTTTTCCCCACACTCCGGCAGCGGCCGCAGCTGGTAGAGCAGGCGATAGGGATCACCAATCCCCGGCGGCTCGACGTGAATTACCTCGGCCCCGAAATCGCCCATGATTGTGCTGGCCGCAGGCCCGGCAACGAAGGTTGCCGCCTCGACCACCCGAATGCCGCTCAACATTCCGCTCATGCTCGCTCCCCTCAGCGCTGACGGACTGCAGAGTAAACGATCCGCGATCGCGGCGGGCAGAGCCCGCCTCAGCCCTGCAGCAGCGCGGTAAGCTCCTCGAAAGTAGGCTGTCCCGGGAACTGCGGCACGCCGGGCAGCAAGGCCCAGGGCTGAGCCGAGCGGCACCAGATCTGAACCCGCGGCACCAGTTCGGCGCGCTGTTCGATAGTCCCGAGCCTGAGCCCCATGAACCCGCCACCGCCGGCATCGGCGGCATACAGATTGGTGCCACAGGCCGGGCAGAACGCGCGCTCGCGCAGACGGCCGCTGTCGGCCACGCGCTGGATCGCCCGCAGCTCGCCGGTGAGAAGTTCAAAACCATGGTCGGCAACTGCCGCCACGGCCCGGTACGGCGACCCCGAGTGCTGCTGACATTCCGTACAGTGACACACGAGGCAGACGTCCTGTTTGATTTCAGCGCGATACGTCACCGCGCCACATAGACATTGTCCGGTCACCTGCATGCTCTGTGTCTCCCGTTGCTGGCTACCACAGCCGTTCGGGGCCGCTTGGCACGATCCCGTTCGGGTTCAGACGGCGAATACTGAAGTAGGTCTGCTTGATGTGCTCGAAGTTGACCGTATCAGCGACGCCGGGCACTTCGTACAGGCGCTTGAGATACGCACTGAGGCGCGGATAGTCGAGGATGCGCCGGAGGTTGCACTTGAACAGGCTGTAATAGACGAGGTCGAACCGGATCAGGGTCACGAAGACGCGCCAGTCCGTTTCCAGCGGCTGCGCGCCAAGCAGGAAGTCCCGCCCCTCGAGACGCTGCTCGAGTTCATCCAGGCAGGTAAAGATCTCCTGCACAGCCTGCTCGTAGGCTACCTGGCTGCCCGCCATGCCTGCACGATAGACGCCGTTATTAAGGCCCTCGTAGACACGCTCATTCAGCGCATCAATGTCAGCGCGGCGCGCGGGCGGGTAGAAGTCCACCGAGGCGTCGCCGTAATCATCGAAGGCCTCGTTGAACATGCGGATGATGTCGCTCGACTCGTTGTTCACGATCGTGTGGCGCTCTATGTCCCACAGCACTGGCACCGTCGGCCGGCCGGTGAACACGGGATCTGCCAGCGTGTACAGCTGATGGACGTAACGCACGCCATGCAGCGTGTCCGGGATCGCGCCCGGGTAGTCGGCAAAACCATAGCCCTGATCGGTGAACTCCGGTGCCGTCACCGACAGCCCGATAATCCCGTCGAGTTTTTTGAGCTTGCGGTAGAGCAGTGCTCGACAGGCCCACGGGCAGTTCAGTGCGACATACAGGTGATAACGCCCGGGCTCTGCTTTGAACCCGCCGTCGCCGCTGGGTCCGGGTGCACCGTCCGCCGTGACCCAGTGGCGGAAAGTCGACACCTCACGCACGAAGCGTCCGCTGGCGTCCGCGCGATTGCGCTGCTGCCAGTCACCCTCCCACCGACCGTTAACCAACATGTGTCTGCTCTCCTGCGGCGGCGCGGCTCACGCCGGCGCGCGGGCGGTCATGATCCAGTTGATGGCGTCCTCGCCGTCGCGGCGCCCCCAGACGCCCACCTCACCGCGGCCGCGCGCGCCGCTCACCGGATCGACCCGGCGCCACTCAGTCACGACCACGCGATGGGCAATCTTCCACGCGCCGTCGCGACACTCGAACCGATCGACATAGCGGATCCCGAGAACGTCATCCTTGCCGTTGCCGTCGGTATCCTCACGCCGGTGGTAAGCCACCGCATAGGTCTCGGCACGCGCCCGGTCGCCTTCGACCTCGATCAGCATATTGCCCATGAAATGCTGGGTTGCCGTCCAGCGCGGCAGGAAGCTTGCGGCCGCATCAATAAATTCTTCCACCGATCCGGCAAAACTACCGTGATCGTCGTAGGCGTCAGGGTGATAGCAGGAGCGCACGAGGTCGAAATCCAGGCGGTCGATGCCGCGTGCGTAACGATAAATCACGTCCGCAATGGCCTGGCGGCTGAGCAGTCGACGCAGTTCCGTGGTTTCGTCGTTCGTGAGCATGTCATCCCCCCCCAGAGACCTATTCGGACGAGCCCATCATGGGTCATCGCGCCGGACAGTGACAAGCTCAAAACAATGCGGCTAGGATGGCGAGGCGTCGCAGGGGAGCCGCATTCAAGATGATTTTCACGCAGCTGCTTCGCAGCGCCACAAAGCCGGTGGGTCCGCTGCGCGCAGCGTCCCTGGAGAGCCGCGGGAGACCCGGCACTTGAGCGCGGAAGAAACCGCAGCGGCCTCCTCACCGCCGGCCGATCGCACCAGGCGCGTGCGCCGTTACGTGCTCGCCGTGCTGGTCGTGGTGTACACCTTCAACTTCATCGACCGGCAGATCCTGTCCATTCTGCTGGAGTCGATTAAAGCCGACCTGGGCCTGTCGGATCAGGCGCTCGGCTTTCTTGCCGGCTTCGCCTTCGCGGCTTTCTACGCCACCATGGGCATGCCATTAGCACTGTGGGCCGACCGCGGTAACCGCCGCAACCTGATCAGCCTCGCGCTGGCGCTGTGGAGCGCCATGACGGCGCTGTCCGGCCTCGCACAGAACTTCTGGCAGCTGGCGCTGGCACGGATCGGGGTCGGCGTCGGTGAAGCCGGCTGCAGCCCGCCGGCGCATTCTCTGATATCTGACTACTACGCCCCCAAAGAGCGGGCCACGGCCCTCGGCATCTACGCCCTGGGGATCCCTTTCGGCATCATGTTCGGGCTGTTCATCGGCGGCTGGATCAACGATGCCTTCGGCTGGCGCAATGCGTTTTTTGTCGTCGGCCTGCCCGGCCTCGCCCTGGCCATGCTGGTGCGGTTCACGCTGCCGGAGCCCGAGCGCGGCCTGTCCGAGCAGCGTGTTGCCACCGATGACCGGCCGGGGATCATGGAAACCTTCCGCTTTCTCGCGCGCCGACCGGCGTTCATTCACCTCTCGTTCGGCGGCGCGCTGGCGGCTTTTGTCGGTTACGGGGTCGCGGCCTGGTTCCCGGCTTTCCTGATCCGCACCCACGGCATGAGCACCAGTCAAATCGGTCTCTGGCTCGGTCTGGCGATGGGGCTCGCGGGCGGGGCCGGCATGTTCGTCGGTGGCTGGACGGCCGACAAACTCGGCGCGCGCGACACGCGCTGGTACCTGTGGTCTGCGGCGGTCGCGCTGCTAGCGGCCATGCCCTTCGGCGCGGTGGCCTACCTCATTGACGATCCCTATCTCGCCATCATCCTGTTTCTCCCGCCCATCTTTGCCTCGAATTTCTGGCAGGCTACGAGCTTTGCCCAGGCGCAGGGTCTGGTGCGCCTGCGCATGCGCGCGATGGCCTCCGCGATCCTGTTGTTCATTGCCAACATCATCGGACTCGGCGTCGGCCCCTGGGCGGTCGGCGCGGTCAGCGACCTTCTCACCCCGGAGTTCGGATCCGACGCGCTGCGCTGGAGTCTGTTCCTGTTCGGCGGGGTCAATTTCTGGGTCGCCGCGCACTACTACATTGGCGGCAAACTGCTCGCGCGCGACCTGGCGCGTGCGGACGATCCGACCTGAAACGCCGCGCCCCTGGCATCTTCCTGCGCTGCGGAGGTGTAACGTGACACAGCCGGCCACGCAGTCACGCGGGGTACGCCTGGTCCTCTGTCTGGCGTTGCTCGGCGGTTGTGGTGACGATACCGCCACGCCCGACAGATCAGCGCAGGGGACGGCCGCCGACCAGGAGAGCGCCGCCGCAGTGCTCAATATCTACAACTGGTCGGACTACATCGCACCGGACACGATCGCGGACTTCGAGCGCGAGACCGGAATCAAGGTCAACTACGACGTGTTCGATACCAACGAGGTCCTCGAAGCGAAGCTGCTCGCGGGGCACTCCGGCTACGACATCGTCGTACCTTCGGCCGACTTCGTGGCGCGGCAGGTCCAGGCCGGCCTGCTGCAGCCGATCGACCGCGCGCGCCTGTCTGGCTTCGACAACCTGGACCCCATGCTGCTGGATCTCATGCAGACCTACGACCCCGGGAACCGTTACGCGGTGCCCTATATGTGGGGCACCACCGGCATTGGCTATAACCGCCAGCGGATAGCCGAACGCTTTTCTGGCGCAGCCCCGCTCAGCTGGGACCTGCTGCTCGATGCGGCCAGCGCCGCACGCATCGCCGACTGCGGCATCGCCCTGGTCGACGCGCCCGCGGAGGTCTTCCCCACGGTGCTGCACTACCTAGGACTGCCGCCGAACAGCCGCGACCCGGCGCACCTGGCGCAGGCTGAAGCGCTGCTCCACGGCGTGCGGCCGAGCATCCGCTACTTCCACTCCTCGCAGTACATCAATGACCTTGCCAACGGTGAGATCTGTGCCGCCTTCGGCTGGAACGGGGACGTGCTGCAGGCCCGCGATCGGGCGCGCGAAGCAGCAAATGGACAGGATGTCGCCTACTTCGTGCCGCGCGAAGGCTCGATGCTGTGGGTCGATGTGCTGGCTATCCCGATGGATGCCCCGCACGTCGACAATGCGCACCGCTTCATCGACTACATCCTGCGGCCGGCGGTCGCCGCGTCGATCAGCAACGCGGTCAATTACGCCAGCGCCAACCGCACCGCAGAACCGCTGGTCGAGGTCAGGCTGCGCCAGGACCCCGGCGTATACCCGGACCCGGCAGCGCGCGCGCGTCTGTTTGCCGTCACCGCGACCACGCCGGATTACGAACGACTGCGCACACGCGCCTGGACCCGGATCAAAACCGGTCACTGACGCCCGACAGCGACATGACTGATCCCGAGGCAGGCGCACTGGCGGTTTCCGGGCTGAGCAAGCGCTACGGCGCCGAAACCGCCGTCGACGACCTGACGCTTGACGTACATGCAGGCGAAGTCCTGTGTCTGCTTGGCGCCTCCGGCTGCGGCAAGAGCACCCTGCTCAGGCTCATCGCCGGCCTCGAAACGCCCGACGCCGGAAGCATCTCCCTGGACGGTCAGGAGCTGGCAGGCACCCCGCCGCACCTGCGCGCGATCAATATGATGTTCCAGTCCTACGCGCTGTTCCCGCATCTGTCGGTGGCGGGCAACGTCGCCTACGGCCTCAAGCGCGAAGGCCTCGCTCGGGCCGAGATCCGCCGTCGGGTGCACGACGCGCTCAGCATGGTCCGCCTTGACGGCCTCGACGCGAGAAAGCCGCATCAGCTTTCCGGCGGCCAGCGCCAGCGCGTGGCCCTGGCCCGCGCGCTGGTCAAGCGACCGCGCGTGCTGTTGCTCGACGAGCCGCTCGGCGCGCTCGATCGCCAGCTGCGCGAGACGACCCAGCTGGAGCTCAAGCGTCTGCAGCGCGAACTGGGGATCACTTTCGTCATCGTCACCCATGATCAGGACGAAGCCATGATGCTGGGCGACCGCATCGGCATCATGGAGCGTGGTCGGCTGGTCCAGATCGGCCCGGCGCGGGAGGTGTACGAAAAACCCGCCAACCGCTTCGTGGCGGAATTTCTCGGCGCCGCCAACATCCTCGCCGGCACAGTGCGCGCCGGCGGCGCTGATCGCGTCGAGATTGCTCTTAACGCCGGACCGCTCACGCTTTCCGCACCGAGATCGGCGCCCTGCGCAGATGGCGCGCCGGTGTGGCTGGCCGTGCGCCCCGAACACGTCAGCCTGGCGTCAGGAGACGCGCCGGGGCCGGCGTGGAACACCCTCAGCGGCACGCTGATGCAGAGCGTCTATACCGGCGCTTCCTGGGTACACCACATCAGCCTCGCCGATGACACGGTCGTTCGCGCGATGTCGCGCAGTGGTCAAGCACCTCCCGCACCCCGCAGCGCGGTCACCGTAGGCTGGCCGATCGACTGCACCACCGTGCTGACCAGCTGACCGATGACCCGCGCGCCCGGGGCTGCACGCCGCGCCCGCCTCCTGCTCCTGCCGCCCTACCTGTGGCTGCTGGTTTTTTTCTGCCTGCCCTGCCTGATCGCCTTCAAAATCTCACTCGCAGAACAACTCATTGCGCAGCCGCCCTACGGTCCGCTGATCGACTTCGGCGATGCGGGCCGGATGCAGATCCGTGCGACTCTGGAGCACTATCGTTTTCTGCTCGCCGACGATCTTTACTGGCGCGCCTTGCTGGGCTCGGTGCGCATCGCCGGCGTCTCAGCCCTGCTTTGTCTGCTGCTGGGCTATCCGATGGCCTACGCCATCACCCGCGCACCACGGGTGTGGCGCCTGCCGCTGCTGATGGCCGTGGTGCTGCCCTTCTGGACCTCTTTTCTGCTGCGCGTCTACGCCTGGATGGGCCTGCTCGGGCGCGACGGTCTGGTCAACCAGCTGCTGCAATGGAGCGGTCTGAGCGACACTCCACTGGTGCTGCTCCGAACCGAGGCGGCGGTCTATCTCGGTATCGTTTATGCCTATCTGCCGTTCATGGTCCTGCCGCTTTATGCCAACCTGGAAAAGCATGACCGCAGCCTGCTCGCAGCCGCCGCCGACCTCGGCGCGACGCCGCTGCGCGCGTTTCTCACGGTCACCCTGCCGCTGTCGCTTCCTGGGATCAGCGCCGGTCTGGCCCTCGTGTTCATTCCTGCGCTCGGCGAGTTCGTCATCCCCGACCTGCTTGGGGGGCCGGATACGCTGATGCTGGGCAAGGTGCTGTGGGATGAATTCTTCGGTAACCGCGCCTGGCCCCTGGCCGCGGCCGTCGCCACCGCCATGCTGTTGCTTGTCGCCGCCGCGGTGGCTGTCCGCGCCTGCGTCGAACGCATGTTGCGCCCGTCATGAGCAGCGCCCGTCGCTTCCAGCGTGCCGCGCTGCTGCTGGGCCTCAGCTTTCTTTACCTGCCCATCGTGTCGCTGGTGTTCTACTCCTTCAATGCGTCAAAGCTGGTCAGCGTGTGGGGCGGTTTTTCGACGCGCTGGTACGGCGAGCTGCTGCACGACCGCGCGATTCTCGAGGCCGCGTGGCTCAGCCTGCGCATCGCTGCGGTCAACGCAACCTGCGCCGTGGTCCTCGGCACCGCAGCCGCGCTCGGCCTCGCCCGCACCCCCTGGCTCGGCGGCCGCGCCCTGCTCCGCGGCCTTGTCGGCGCGCCGCTGGTCATGCCTGAAGTCATCATGGGCCTGTCCACTCTGCTGCTGTTTGTGGCGCTGGAAAGCGCGATCGGCTGGCCGGCAGGTCGCGGCCTGCTCACCATCACCCTTGCCCACATCACCTTTTCCATGGCTTTCGTCACCCTGGTGGTGCAGTCGCGTCTCGCCGGTCAGGACCACGCGCTCGAAGATGCCGCTATGGATCTCGGCGCGTCTCCGCTGGTCGCTTTCCTGACCGTCACCCTGCCGCTGCTGGCGCCGGCTGTGATTGCCGGCTGGCTGCTTGCTTTCACTTTGTCTTTGGACGATCTGGTGATCGCCAGCTTCGTCTCCGGGCCGGGCGCGACGACCCTACCGATGCTGATCTATTCACGCGTGCGCCTCGGTCTTTCGCCCGAGGTCAATGCGCTCGCCGCGGTGGTGATCGGACTGGCCATGAGCGTCATCGGGCTGGCCGGCTGGCTGCTGTCGCGCAGTCCTGGCCAGGAGCGAGGGCGCGACTGACAAACGTCAGCGCCGTCGCGGCTTGGCGCGCGCGGTAGCGGGGGCAGTCAGCGGATCGTCAGGCCAGGGGTGACGTGGATAACGTCCTTTGAGTTCTTTTTTCACCTCGGTGTAGGCGCCAGCCCAGAAACTCTGCAGATCGCTCGTGACCTGGATCGGCGCACCGCGCGGCGACAGCAGATGCAGCACGACTGCGACCCGGCCGCGCGCAACCGTTGGCCCTTCCGCGGCACCGAACATTTCCTGCAGCTTGACCTCGAGCACGGGCGACGCGTCTTCCGCATAGCGCAGTCGACGCTCAGCACCGCTCGGCACACGGACCCGGGTAGGCGCATGTTCATCAAGCGCGCGCCCACCGGCATAACCGAGTCTGGCGGTCAGCGCGTGCTCGAGTGCCTGAGATGTCACGTCGTCCAGCCGGGTGCGGCCCGCAATCAGCGGCGCTAGCCATTCCTCAAGGCTTTCGTTGAGCGCCGCGTCGCTGCAGTCGGGCAGCGCGAGTTCCGGACAGCTGTCGCGCAGAAACGCGATGCGGGCGCGTTTCTCCACAGTCTCGGCGCTCCACGCCAGGGACCTCAGACCGGCAGAGCGGACGCCTTCCAGTAACAGGGTCTCGACGGCCGCGCCAGGCACCGTCGGCACCCGTTGACGTTCGAGGACAATAGCCTCGAAGCGTACGACGCGCTCTGACTCGACCGTCCCGGTCTGCGGGTTGAAGCGTATCTCCGCCTGTTCAGTGAACCGTGCGGCGAACGTAGCAAGGAGATCGTCCTGCGCCAGCGGCAGCGCCCGCTGCACGCGGCTGTCCCCGCTGTCCGCCGCCAGGTCTGCCGCTACCAGCCAGGGCGTCCCGCGCAGCGCGGAATCCGGCGCAAGACGCGCGCCGCGTCCGCTGCTCAGACGATAGCGTCCCGGATCGCCTGGATCGCGGGCAGCGATGCGGTCCGGGTAAGCATGCGCCAGCAACAGCCCCAACGCCTGCGCGGCCCCGGCCGTGGGCGCGGTTGCATCGCCCTCCACCCGTCGCCGCCAATGGCGCGCGGCGCGGTCGATATCGGCCAGCGCGCGCGTATCAGCGGGCGTCGCCTGACGTCTGCGCCAGCGCCACAGGCTCTCCAGGCGGGCATAGAGGTCATCGGCTGCCACATCATCCGCGCGCATCAGGGGATCGCGGGCTTCGAGCAGCGCCACCAGGTCGCAGGCGAGCCCCCGTGACTCCGGCGGTGCCCGCAGCACGGCGTTGGCCAACCGGGGCGCGGTGCCGAGAGCCAGCATGGCGCGACCGTGAGCGGTGATCCGGCCACTGCCGTCGAGCGCGCCTAGCGCTATCAGCAGACTCTCGGCCTGGCGCAGCGGGCCGGGCGGCGGCGGGTCAAGAAAGCGCACCGCATCGCTGCCCCAGGCACGCAACTCCAGCACCAGCCCCGCGAGATCGGCCTTGAGCAGCTCAGGTCGCGCGGCGCGCTCCAGCCGCTGCCCCTCCGCCCACAGGCGGTAGCACACGCCCGGCCCCAGCCGGCCCGCCCGGCCGGCCCGCTGCGTAGCCGACGGGGCGCTAATCATGACCGTCTCCAGACGGCTCATCGCACTGGCCGGATCGAAGCGCGGCTCCCGCGCGAGGCCGCTATCCACCACGGCACTGATCCCCGGCAGGGTGATACTCGATTCCGCGATATTGGTCGCAAGGATCACTCGCCGCCCCGCATCAGCGGGCTTCAACAGGCGCGCCTGCTCCGCCACCGAGAGGTCGCCGTGCAGCTGTTCGATCGTGAGCCGGGGATCTGCTTCGCTCAGTCCTGCGGCACAGCGCCGGATCTCCGCCTTGCCCGGCAGGAAACACAGCACGTCGCCGGCAGTCCGTTCGAGCGCTTCAGCGACCGCCCGCCGCACGCGGAGCACCAGGGGCTGTTCCCGTCCTGCGGTGGGCGGCTGATAGTGGATTTCAACCGGGTAGTTCTGCCCCTCGGCCAGCAGATAAGCAGCCTCAAGGCGAGCAGCAATCTGTGCGCCATCGAACGTGGCCGACATCAGCACAATGCGCAGATCCGGTCGCAACGCGGCCTGGACATCAAGCGCCAGCGCGAGACCCAGGTCAGTCGTGAGATGACGTTCATGAAACTCGTCGAACACGAGCGCAGACACCCCTTCGAGAGTCGGATCGCGCTGCAGCAGTCGGGTCAGGATCCCCTCGGTGACTACCTCGATGCGCGTCGCCTGCGACACGCGGCTCTCGAAGCGCATGCGGTAACCCACAACGCCACCCGGCTGTTCGCCAAGCTCTGTCGCCATGAAAGTCGCCGCGGCCCGCGCCGCCAGTCGTCGCGGCTCGAGCATGAGTACGCGACCGCTGCACCAGGACGCCGTCATCAGCGCCGGCGGCACGCGCGTCGTTTTACCGCTGCCCGGCGACGCCTCGATCACCAGTCGACTCTGCGTGTCCAGGCGCTCGATGATGGCCGGCAGAATTGCGTCGATCGGCAGAGACGCACGCGCCGGTGCAGCGGCCTTGCTGCTAGCATCTCGCCCCATCATCAATCGTCGACCTGGAGCGAAGCGCAATGAAAATTGATACGGACTGGATCGAACGCTGGGTGAAGGCGGTGAACGCCGATCCGGCCTGTCAGAACAGCGGGCGCGGCTTCCACGCCTCGTTCACCCTGGCGATCGGCGCCGCGCGCTACACCCTGCACGTGCGGGATGGACGTATCGAGCGCACTGTCATTGATGGTGGTCCGCTCGAGCCCAGCACCTTTACCCTGAGCGCTGAAGAAAGCGTCTGGGAAGCGCTGTTCCAGCCCGATCCACCGCCGATGCAGCACGCGGTCTTTGCCGCGATCGCAAGCGGTCAGATGAGCTTTGAAGGGGACATCCGCGTGCTGTTCCAGCAGATGACCACTCTGTCCAACTGGGTGCTGGCCGGTCGGGCGCTGCAGGGGCCGTCGACTGTCGCCGCCGACCCGGAGTGGCACGAGCACTGGCAGGCGGTCGGGCGCTACGTGAACGTCGAGATCGATGGATGCCGCCACAAGGTGTTCTATTTCGAAGCCGGTCAGGGAACGCCGCTTCTTTGCCAACATACCGCGGGCAATGAAAATCGCCAATGGCGCCACCTGCTCGAGGACCGCGAGCTTACCCGCCATTACCGGGTGATCGCTTATGACCTGCCGGCACACGGTAAATCAGACCCGTCCTTTGACCGGGACTTCTTCGCCGAAGATCAGCTGCTGACCTCGGATTGGATCACCCGCTTCGTGGTCGCGCTGGCCGACGCGCTGCACCTCGATCGGCCGATTTTCATGGGCTGCAGCATCGGCGGGGTGATCGCCGCGCATCTCGCCGAGCGTTTTCCGGAGCGCTTCCGCGCGCTGGTCGGGCTGGCCGGCGCCGTGCCGACCTACGGTTTCTTCCACGACTGGTGGATCGATCCTGCGGTCAACGTCAATCACATGGTGCCGGGCATGATGGACGCCGTGATGGCGCCGGGCCTGTCGGCCGCCGACCGCCAGATGAACCGCATCATGCAGGGCGCGCCGCCGCGCAGCCTGCGCAACGACCTTTACTTCTGGGGCGTGGAGAACGCCGATCCGGCGCGCGCCGACCGCATCGACGCCAGCCGTGTGCCGCTGTATCTCTACGCTGGCGAGTACGACTTCACCTGCCCGCCTGAGCTGGTCGAAGCTGCCGCAGAGCGGATCGGTAACGTGACGTACCGCAAGCTCGACGGACTCGGTCACTTCCCCATGAGCGAGAACTACGATCTTTTCCGTCCGGTTTTGATGGAAACCCTGCAGGACATCGCCGCACGGCACAAACGTTAAGGAGAGCAGGATGCATGCGCCCATTGTGATTACCGGCTGGGGACAGATCACTCAGCCTAAACAGGCCAACCCACCGTGGATGGATCCGCTCGACATGATGGAGCACGCAGCACGCGCGGCCGCCGAGGTCGCCGGACCCGATGCGCTCAGGGCCGTCGACACACTGCTCGTGGTGCGCTCACAGAGTCGCTCGCTGACGGCCCCGGAACAGGAGCTCGCGCGACGCCTGGGGATCAGGCCCCGTCTCAGTCGCGTATCGGGGATCGGTGGTCAGGTGCCGCAGCAGTTCGTCAACCAGGCGGCAGGTCTGCTGGCGCGCGGCGAAGCCGAAAGCGTCCTGATCTGCGGCGCAGAAACCTACTATCCACGCGACGCCAGCGCCGTGCGCGGCGAAGCGGCGCTGACCCAGGGGATCCCCGCGGACTACGACGCTGAGGATGCCGTCGGCGCAAGTCCGCTCGAGATGCGCCACGGCCTGTCGCTACCGATCCACGGCTTCCCGCTGTTCGAGAATGCCCTCTGGCATGAGTCAGGACTGGACCGCCAGGCCTGGCTGGCTCGGGTGGGCGCAATGTGGTCCGGCTTCAGTACAGTCGCCGCCAGTCACCCGAACGCCTGGACACGCACGCCGCTCAGCGCGGATACCATCACCACCCCTTCCCCCGATAACCGCCCGATCGCGTTTCCCTATACCAAGCGCATGGTGTCTCTGGTCATGGCCGATATCGGCGCAGCCATCATCCTGACTACGGCAGGCCGGGCCGCAGCGCAGCGCGACGGCGCAGGTAAAGTCGTCTACTTCCGCGGTGGCGGCTTTGCCAAGGACCGTCAGCGTTTCATGGCAGACAAAGAAAGCTACACGCGCAGCCCGGCCATGGCCAAAGCGGCAGCAAAAGCCGAGATCCGTGCTGGCCTCCGCGCCGCCGAGGTCGAATGCTTCGACCTCTACTCCTGTTTTCCCTGTGCCGTGAATGTGGCGCGAAAGCATCTCGGGATCGAAGATGCGGATCCGCGCCCGCTGACCCAGACCGGCGGGCTCGGCTTCTTCGGTGGACCCGGCAGCAATTACGCCCTGCACGGGGTCGCAAGCATGGCCGAGACGCTGGCGACGGGGCGCTATCGCTCCGGACTCACCTCGGCACTGGGCTGGTTCATGCACAAGTACGCGGTCGGGATCTACAGCACCGAAGCAGGCAGGCATGATCTGCGCGGCGCGGATCTGGAGGACGAAGGCCAGCCGGAGGCGGGAAATCCGCCCGTGGAGCTCGATGAGCGCCCGACCGGCGAAGGCACCATTGAGACCTGGACGGTGCTGTACAACCGCGAGCGTGAGCCCGTGCGCGGCATCATCTACGGACGCACGGCAACTGGCGGACGCTTCATCGCCAACAGTGCTGACGACCCCGCAACCCTGGCCAGCCTGACCGCAGAAAACCGCATCGGCGAACCGGTCGTTCTGCGCACTGAAGGTGAACGAACAATCGCCGAATTGCGGGCCTGAAACGCGTCCGTTGAAGGGGCGGACTACGCGTTGACAGCCCCTCGACAGGCGGGCTAAATACGCGCCTTCTCAACCCACTTGGAATCGTGAGCGATGGCCAGATACCAGGAAAACTTCAGACTCAATACGCGGGATATCGATCTCATCGAGCAGGCACTGCGCAGCGAGATCGCGCGCTGCGCACGGCACCACGGCGACCCGACCACCGGCACCGAGCTGCGCGGCGAGGTTCAGGCGCTCAATGCCCTGCTCGGCAAGATCCACAACCAGAAGGTGTTCTACGCGCAGGTCAACGCGGTCGGCGTTCCCGCCGGCTGATTCGTCTGGGTGGGCTATGCGCTGCCCCGCCACGGCGGCGCAGCAAAGGTCTGCACGCCGTCCTCCACGAAATCGCCTTCGGCGTCGTAGCAATAGACCTTGCGGTCGACGATTAGCCAGCGCTCGCCGCGCTGCTCGAACTCGTCGTGATACGAGCCACGCACCAGCCAGCGGTTGACCGTGCCGTCATCGCGATGCTGGATATGCGTGGCGGTCACCCGCGCGCTCGCGAGCACGCCGCGCCCACCGGCCTCAACCATCGGATGCGCGATCAGGTGATGCGTCCAGTAGCAGCGCTGCAGGAAAGCGCCGAAAGCATCCGCAGCCTCGCGGCCGCTACAGGTGAAGTCGTGCCCGGCAACGAAATAGCCGAGCGTCGCGTCATCGGCAAACACATCCGTCAGCAGCTCAAAACGTTTTTCGTCAAGCGCTCGCGCGTAGATGGCGTAGTTGTGGGAAATGGCAAAGCCAGTCTCAGCGGTAATCATGGGCGGTCCTCGGTCTTCAGCGGCTGGATACAGGTCAGGCGCAGACCGGCGGACGCCGCTCAGCCCACGGACGCGCGCGTTCGAGCTGCGCAGCGAGCCGGATCAATACATCCTCCGCCCCGTAGCGCGCGGTGAAATGCAATCCTATCGGCAGTCCCGCTTCGGACCAGGCCAGAGGTAATGAGATTGCCGGCTGTCCGGTCGCATTTGCCAGGTAGGTATACGGCGAGAAGGCCGCCATGCGCCGTCGCAGCTCGAAGGGGTCACCGGCATAGACCAGCGTTCCGAGCGGCACCGGTGGCTGGCCCAGGGTCGTCGTCAGCCACAGATCGTGATTTTCATAAAAACGACTCAGCAGGCGCACCTGCTGCTGCACGTCCTGCATCGCCAGCAGGTAATCGGCGGCGGTGAGCCCCTGCCCGCGCTCGGTAAACGCCCACACGAACGGTTCAAAATATTCTGGCCCGGGCTCACGCCCCAGGCGCCGCGCCCAGTCCGCCACTGCCCAGGCCACCAGTGACGCCAGCAGCGTGGTGAACTTGGTCCACAGCTCCATGGCGTCGAACTCGGGCGCGGCCTCGACCACCTCATGGCCCAGAGATTCGCACAGCTTCGCGGTCTCCAGAATGGCCGCGACACATTCAGGATCAAGCGGGTCGCCCAGCGGCGTCACGGTTGAGAAGCCGATCCGCAGCCGTCCCGGTTCCCGCTCGACTTCGTCGGCAAACGGCCGCCCCGCGGGCGGCGCCACATAGGGTTCTCCGATCCCCGGCCCGGCGATCGCGTCAAGCAAAGTCGCACAATCGCGCACACTGCGGGTCAGCGCGTGTTCGACAAAGTAACCCGCAAGGATGTCGCCATAGTGAGGCGCCAGCGTGCTGCGCCCGCGCGAGGGTTTGAGTCCGACCAGACCACAGGCGGACGCCGGAATGCGGATCGAGCCGCCGACGTCATTGCCGTGCGCCATCGGCACAACCCGAGCAGCAACGGCGGCACCCGATCCGCCGCTCGACCCGCCTGGGGTGCGCGTGAGATCCCACGGGTTATGGCTCGGCCCGAATTTCTGCGGCTCGGTCGTCACGCCTATGGCGAGTTCGGGCAGGTTGGTCTTGCCGATGGTGATCAGGCCGGCCCGCCGGAAACGGGTCACAATCTCCGAGTCGTGCTGCGGCACATAACCATCCAGAAATGTGCTGCCCTCAAAGAAAGGC
>Ga0181582_10001273_pt1 | contig 19560 bp, 11 predicted proteins | sample 071ome_32_FD_132438 | JGI IMG/M metagenome (GOLD analysis project Ga0181582, IMG submission 132438) | Coastal salt marsh microbial communities from the Groves Creek Marsh, Skidaway Island, Georgia - 071405AT metaG (megahit assembly) | ecosystem: Environmental > Aquatic > Marine > Intertidal...
CGGCGTGGGGCGGGGGCGCCGCGGGGGGGGGGGGGGACCCCCCCCCCCCCCGGAACCCCCCCCCCCCCCGCCCCACGCGGCTCCCCCGCGCCCCGCCTCCGAGCCCCCCCCAAACTGCCGCGACCCCCCACAGGCGACCCTTTGGAGTCTCGAGACGAACCGCAAGGTGTGGGCCAAGCAGTGTCACTCGAACACGGCGGGGGTGCTGCATCTCCGGGTGATCCCCGACGCGGGGCGCGGGGGCGAGGCGTCGGCAAGCGGGGGCGGGGACCTGGCGTTCCGACTGGTGACACAGGGGCGGGACGGCTCGGGGCGGGTCTGGCGGCTGCGGGTCCGGCGGGGCGACGCGGGGTGCTCCGTCGAGTGCCCCGAGGGCCCGGCGGCGAGCTTCGACACGGCGTGCTACTCGTTCTGCAAGTTCGCCTCCGTGCGGCACCCGTCGCTGGGCTGGGTCGCGTGCGTCCCGGCCGAGGACGGGGACGCCACGCACTGCTACTCCCTGGAGACGGGGGCGCTGCTGGCCGCAGGAGCGCACGCGGGGGTGCGGAAGCAGGGGGGCATCGCGACGAGCATGTGCGCGGCGCTGTGGGAGCGCCCGGGAGGCGGGGCGCCCGGGGTGCTGGTCGTGTCCGGGCACGAGGACGGGACGGCCCGGACCTGGGGGGTGCCCCTGGATGCGGGCGGGGGGCTGCCCGCGTGGCACGCCCTGGGGGTCGCCAAGCTTCACGCCGAGCCCCTGACGTCGCTGGCGCTGAGCGCGGACGGGAGGACCCTCGTGACGGGGGGCGCGGACAGCAAGGTCCAGTTCAGCGCCGTCCGGGAGGCGGCCGGGGGCGGCGGGGCGCCGGGAGTGGCGGTCAAGGTGCGGAGCGGGGAGGTGCTCCCGCGGCCGGGGGTGAACCACGTGGGCGTGCGGCCCGACGGGCGCCTCGTGGTCACGGCCGGGTGGGACGGGAAGGCGCGGGTCTTCAGCGGAAAGACGTTCCGGCCGCTCGCGGTCCTGCAGTACCACTCGGAGCAGGCGACGTGCGTGGCGTTCGCCCCCGACTGCTCCCGCGTAGCCACGGCCGGCCGGGACAACGCCGTCGCAGTGTGGGTCATCTACCCGCCCCAGGTTTAACCGGGCTCAGCCCGGCCGTCCCCGCATCGCGAGCATGGCCAGGCTCAGGCACGCCACCGACGCCCCGTTCAGCGCCCCGGAGCAGAACAGCCCGGGGAGCTCCCGCACGGGCACGCGCACCGGCGTCAGCCCCAGCTCCTCGGGGTCCGGAGCCCCGGGGGACGGGTCGGGGGCGGGGTCGAGGCAGAGCAGCGGGTGGACGGCGTTGCCCGACCACTTGAGCTCCGGCAGCCGCGCCCCGCAGTGCATGAGGGGGACCATCAGCCCCCCCGCCAGCCGCGCCTCCTCGGACATCTCGGCGCGCGCCGCCCCCTCGGCGTCGCCGTGCCTGGCCGGGTCGAAGGCCCCCGCCACGCACCCGAGCATCCGCCTCCCGGCGCCCTGGTGGTACTCGCTGACGAGCGTCACGCTATCGTCCCCGTCGGGCGACGTGTGCCAGGGAACCACGTAGACGGCGGTCCAGCCGGCCCCGGGGTGGCCCGCCACGTCGAACGCGACCGTGGGGCCATCCGGGTCCAGCTCCACGGTCCGCCTCTCGACCGTCACGTAGCCGGCATAGCGCCGCTCGGTCTCCACCACCCGCGGCGTCACACAGCCATCACATCCCGCCGGGTTCAGGTACCCTTCCAGCGTCTCGCGGGACAGGGCGGGGACGAACTCGCCCATCGCGACAATCCAGGGTTGGGCAGGCAGGGAGTCTCGCCGGGCGACCGTCCCGCCATCGCCGTAAGTGGAGCACCTCGGGATACGCGCGCGCCGTTCTCCGCCTCCCGGGCGAGCGGGGGCACCGCGCGCTCAGCGGCCGCTTCACACGCCGGAATGTTCTTGGCCCCGGGCCAAACCGTGTCACCCCCGTCTGCCAGACCGGACCTCTGCCCGAGCTCGGGTCGGGTCGTCTCCTCGCGCGAACCCTCGGCACCCCCCCTTTTGCGGCTCATCGCTGCTGGGAACGCGCCAATCTTCTTACGAAGACCCACGGAACGAACGAGGAACACGCGAGATGACCCAGCCTGCCACCCCTGCCACCATCGCGCAAGAGGAGCTCAACTTCGAGCCCGGTCCCACCATCTGGGAGGTCGCGGTGAGCATGGATGTTTACATCAAGCATGGGCGCCCCATCTTCGGGAGCCTCGAACCCCCGCCCTGTCTCGGAGGGCCACCCCTTCGGCCTCAAGAAGACGAACGGGCATTGTCCCTCCTGCTCCCGCTCAGCGCTCCGCGCGCCCCCGCGCCCCCCCGCAGAAGGACGAGGAGATCCCCGAGGACCACTGGGAGTATCAGACGAGGAAGCGCAACAACGACAACGTGTACAAGGGTCTGCAGTACGTCCCCTACTCGTCAACGATGCCGGCGTCCAGTGACTCGGAGTCGTTCAAGTGGATGTGGGAGAAGAAGGGCACCAAGCACACCTGAGCCGCGGGGACGAGGCGGGCCCGGGCGGCCTGGGCCTGGTGGCCGGCCCCCCCCCGCCGCGCGCTTAGAACTCCTCGGCGGAGCCCACGGACGCGCCGTTGATAGCGTCCTTCGCCCACTGGGGGGTGTCCCAGCTCTCGATCCACTGCGGGCCACGGGGGCGGGGCGGGCGCGGCAGTGAGCGGCGTACCCCGGCGGCACGACGTGGGCCCGTCCCCCGCCACACCCCTCGCCACTCACCAGGGCGGCGTTGTCGCGCTTCCGCTTGAAGTCGGGGTGGCGGGGCTTGACGGACCCATTCGCCTTGCGCGCCCGGAAGTCCTCCCACTCGCCGCCGAAATCGGCCTCGAAGAGCTGCTGCCACTGCTGCTCCTTGGCCGGGTCCGCCTGCCTGTTCATGGAGCGGCCGCCGCCCCTGCCCCCCATCCCCCCCGTGCGCTGGGCGGCCCCGGGGGCCGGGGCTGCGGCCCCGTAGCCGCCACCGCTCCCCGTTCCCTGCGAGGGCGACCCGCGCGGCCGCGTCAAACTCCGCCCCGGCTCCCCCTCCCCCTCCACCCCGCCCCGCGGCCGCGCCGTCGCCCCACTCACCTGCACAGCGGCCGCCCCCTCGGCCGCGGCCTCCCCCCCCCCGCCCCCCGGGGGCATCCCGTCGTACCCGTCCCCCCTCTCCCCTTCCGAGGCGCCCTCCCCGGCCCTGTCGACGACCAGGTTGAGCGCCTCCGCCCTGACGAACGTCCGGGACATCTTCTTCCCCGAGGCCCGGTCGGTCCACGAGGAGGTGCGGAGCTTGCCGTACACGCAGATGCGGTTGCCCTTGCGGATCTGGGCCCCGACGGCGCGGGCGAGGTCGTCCCAGGCCTCGACATTGATCCAGTGCGTCTCCTTGCGGTCCACGCCCACGTTCTGGGCTATGCTGAAGGACACCACGGCGGCCCCCGACTCGAGCCGGCGGAGGTCGGGGTCCTGGCCGACGTTGCCCATGAGGTACACGCTGTTGACGAAGTTGGGGTCGTAGTACACGGAGGTGATGACGGGGACGCCGCTGTCGTCGCCGGCGAACGCCTGGGGGGCCAGGTCCGGCGCGCCGGTGGTGAACCGGCGCAGGGGCGCCTGGGCCGCGAAGGACCTGGGGGGGGCGACGATCCCCCCGACCAGGGGGAGGGAGCGGGGCCGCGAGGGCACGCACGGGGAGTTTGGCGCCGTCTTCGCCGAAAGTACACCGCGCATTGTCGCCATCATCCCGGGACGAGGTGTGGAAGGTCCTGCTGCGGAAAGAAGGGCCGGCTTCGCGCGGTTACAGGCCCAAGAACCGTCATTTTGCCTCTGCAGACCGCGTGCCCGGCCAGTGCGGGGCTGGATCGCGTACCGAGGCCGGCGGCGACTCGTGTGTACGCCGCGTTGCAGAGGCTGGCGCCGGAGAAAGAGCGGAGGAGGCGAATCCCCTTTGCCGGGGCCGAGAACATGAGAGAGTAGCCCGGAGGAGCTCCCTTGGCGTGTGGATGTCGGGTGCGTCGGGGAAAGGGCGAGGGGCGCAGCAGGAGAGGCGGTCGGGTCTAGAGGGCGAGTGGGGCGTGCGGGCAATTGGGCGGGTGGGCAGGGGGGCGAGGAGCCGCGCGGTGCAGGTCGCTGGTGTCGCACGCCAGACGGCGCATTCAGCAGGCGAGCCCTGGCCAGGCCTGGGGGGCGGGTCGTCCCCGGCCGCAGGCGGCCAGCGCCCGCCGGGCTACCCCCTAAGACTCGCCCTTGAGGGCGGCGAGGCGGCGCTTGACCTCCTCCGGCATCTCGTCCTCCTCCTCGTCGTCCCCCTCCTCCCTGCCCCGCTTGGCCCCGGCCGCGCGCATGCCCGGGTGCCCCGCCGCAGCCCCGGGCTGCACCCACACCGCGCGGTTCGTCTGTCCCGCCGCGCCCTCCCCGCCCTCCTTATCCCCCTCCTCCTCCAGCTGCGTGTTCCACCAGATGGGCCCCCCGTACAGCCCGTCCCCCGAGGCGCAGGAGATGCAGCCAGTGTTGACGTTGGGCGTGATGCGTTGCGCCGACGCCCGCTGCTTGAGGGGCACGCGGCAGTGCGCCACGCCCCCGAAGTTGTGGTTCCCCTTCTGGATCGCCAGGGTGCTACAGAGGAGTTCGTACCCCGGCTTCCGCCACTTGGAGATGAGCGCCCCGTCTGCGATCTTGTGCCGCGTCAGCCACTCGAACAACGGCTGCTTCATCACCTTCTTCTTGTACATGAGGTCGTAGATGAACCTGTTCTTCTCCCAGTGGAGCCTGCGGACGGGGGCCGGCAAGGGGCGTCCTCTCGGTACGCGAGGCGAGCAAGCGTGCGGCCGGTGGGGGGCGGACGGGCGGGGAGGCCCGGGACGGCGAGCGTTCCGGCGCGGTGTGGAGGAGCCCACGCGCGGAGGGCGCGCTGCCGCTGCCGCCACGTCCATGGAACCCTCCCAGTCTCGCGGCGAGCGAGGCACGTATGACGGGTTGGACGATCCAGGCCCGCGAATCGCTCCGTATTCGGGGCCAGTGGGCGCGCGCACCGGTGAATCTTCCAGTTCAGCTCGTTCTTCCGCTTCCCATTGTGGTCCTCGTTCACCGCCTCCCTCAGCTGGTTCTCGAAGTCGTCAATGACCTCTTCAATCAAATCCCACCCCTCGGGCGGCTTCTTCCCCTTGATGCGTGCCCTCCACGACATCGGAGTGCAGTCGCAGCAGACTCTCTCGGGAGGCAAGGACGATCCGTCAGAGAGGACGGGGTGAGAGATAAGACCCACCGTCTGCATCGGGCCCCGTCACCCGCTCGCGCTTAGGCCGCGGCACGTACCCGGCTGCCCGCCCTGGGCCCGTCGGTGCCAGATCCCGCTGGTGCCAGAGCCCGCCGCCCCCCCCCACTTTCTGCCCCGCCCCCGACTGGCCGCGGTCACCGGATGTCGTTGCGGTACATGGCGTTGCACAGCGCCGTCATGGCATCCGGGGGGAGCCCAAAGTACCACCCCCACCCGATGACGAGGTGGATGGCGAGGGTGCGGGCATTGCCAAGCCTCTCGATGCGACGGCCGCTCGTCTCCACGAACTTGGGCACTTGCACGACCCTCCCGCGCGACTTGCCCGCGAGCGCCGCGGGGCCCTTCTCGTGCAGCCGGATGCAAAGGTCCAGATCCTCCATGATGGGCTGGCTCTGCGGGGGTCGGCAGGGGCGGGGCGCTGTGGGGCCGGGCGCCGGGCTCCCCCTCGTCCCCTCCCCACCCCCCCCGGTTCCCCGGGGTGACCCCCCCCTCGCCCGCCCGCTCACCTCGTCGAAGCCGTCGACGCCGGGCTGAAGCAGGTCCTCCCGCCGAACGAACATGGCCTGGTCCCCAAACATCACCCGGAACCCCCGCGCGAAGGACCGGGGCCGGGCGAGGAGGGCCAGGTAAGACGTCTTGATGAAGCTGTGCACGGTGCCGCCCCAGTAGGTGCGGGTGGGCGTCGACATGAGGATGGAAAAGCCCCCGACGGCGACCTGTGGGTCCGAGAGGGTGCGGCGGACGACAGAGACGGTCTCGGGGTGCGGCAGCGTGTCGGCGTGGAGGAAAACCACCACGTCCCCGGCCGCCGCCCGGGCGCCGGCGTTCATCTGCCGCGACCGTCCCCGCCGGGCCGACGCGACGACCCGGGCCCCTGCCCCCCTCGCCCGCTGAACGGTCCGGTCGGTGCTCCCCCCGTCCACCACGATGACCTCCAGGGGCGCCGGATCCATGCTCCAGGCCGCCGAGACGACGCGCGCGATGGACTCCTCCTCGTTCAGCGCGGGGATCTGCGGGCGCGGGGGGTCGCGCCGGGACGCGTCGGGTGTGCGTGTGGGGGGGGCAAGACGGGGGCCCCCGGCGGGCTGTGGCGGGATGCGTCGCTCACCACCACGCTGACCGTCGAGGCGGACGTGTCGGCCCGGCCCGGCCCCACTCGCTCGCCGTCCAGCAGCGCCTCGGCCGTCCCGAGCAGGAGGGAGGAGCCGTAGCGCTGCGAGGACCGCCAGGCCTACCAGCGCGGGGTGGGCCCGGCGGCCGCCCCCGCCGCCGCCCGCCCCGCCGCCCCCGCCGCCGCGTCCGCCGCGCCCCCCGCCCCCGCGGCCCCGGCTACCGTCGCCGACCCCCCCGCGCCCGCCGCCACCGTTCGACCACCTGCTCCCGGGCCAGGGGGCCAGCGGGTGGGGCCGCACCATCGTGTCCGCGACCTGACCCGTGATCTTGCCGGCGCGCGCCCGGGTCTGGCGGCCCCGGCCGGGCGCGGCGGTGGGCGCGGGCCCCGGCGCGGGCGTGGGACGGGCCCGCCCCGCGCGGCCAGCGCGAGGGCCCTTTCCTGCGCAAGACAGCCGGCCCGGTGGGGACTGGGGTCGCGGGGCGCCTCCACCCACTGCGCGGGTCAGCGAGTCGCGCTCGCCATCAGCATCTCATTCTCGCACTCAGCCGTCCGCACCTGTATTCGAGTGACTGGCCGACATGGTGGCCCGCATCGCAACGGAGGCTCTCGTCCAAGAGCTGAACGCGCGGCGGCCCCGCTCCCGAGGGCTCCGAAAGCGATATTTAAACGTCGCAGACGCTAGATCGGGTGTTGAGTGAGCCGAATAAGGGCACGACAGCGGGACCGAACCCACTTGTGGAGCATATTTTTCGCCCCCAGGGGGGCCCTGCTCACCCCCCTGCCTCCGTGCTGGTGAAACGAGTGTCAGGGCCCCGGCACGAATCCAGGCCAATCAGCCCGCCCTTCATTCGGATGACGCACTGCTTTCCTACTGTACTCTCAGACTTCTCAGGGCTCCCCCCTCGCGGCACTCGAGGATCGCCGGGCGTCTTTCACCCCCCCTGCGCATGCGAGCTTGTCGAACGTCGCCTGCTGGGCATTTCGCGCCGATTTTGGACGATCTCTGGGCGTCATTGTTGTAACACAGAAACAATATCCCAGAAAACGCTCTAGAAAGCTTGGTAAGGCCGCAAACAGCGACGCGGGAGCTCAACCAAGGGGAAGGATGAGCGCTTTGGGCTCGCGCCCCGGGACCACGGCCCGTTCCCGCGCTGAATCGCGGCAGGCGGAAGCCCTCGAGGTGAGACTCTCCCCCCGAGGCAAACGTCGTGGGTCACTCCCGTCTCTTTCGGCTCCGTAATCTCGCACGTCAGCGGAGGAGGGGAGCTCGACATGCAAAGACTCCTTGTTTGTGCCCCCCCCAACAGTTTCGTCGCGGCCCTCCTCACCACGACCCCTTCGATCCGAGCGCAGGGCATGATGAACAGGGCGGATGCGGTGGTTGGGACCCTCAAAGGGGATAAGCTGGCGGCGGCTATCGAGGGTGAGCCCCCCGCCCACATCTTGCCCCCCACTGGCCCCTGGCCGCACTCACAATCGAAGCTCCACCGAGCCTCGCCCTGCCCTCCCCCGCCCCGCAGGCGTGAAGGCGATGCCGCTGATCGAGCCCAAGCTGCTCCACACCGTCGTGGAGAAGTACGAGGGGCAAAGCAAGGACAACGGGCTCCCCCACGGCCACGGCACGGCATACCTCCGTGCGGGGCACAAGTACACGGGGTCCTTCTTCATGGGGTACATGCACGGGCGGGGGCGGTACGAGTGGAACGACGGCCTGGTCTACGAGGGGGATATGTCGTGGGGGACGATCAACGGGAGCGGGTCCTTCTCTTGGCCCACCGGCGCCGTGTACACGGGGGACGTGGTGGACGGGCTGTGTCATGGGGTGGGGCAGCAGCAGCTCAAGGACGGGATGGTTGTATACGACGGGCAGTGGCAGCACGGGGTACGGCACGGGCACGGCATGATCATGTTCATGGGGCCCAACGGGCTGCACTACAGCGGGCAGTGGGACCAGGACGCCAAGAGCGGCACGGGGGTGATGGTCTATGCGTCGGGCAACTGGTACGAGGGGGAGTGGAAGAACGACGAGAAGTGCGGGGAGGGGACCATGACGTGGGCCACGCGGGCCGAGCAGTATGTGGGGGAGTGGGAGGGCGATCTCCCCCAGGGGCGCGGGGAGTACGTGTGGTGGCTCCGTCTCCCCCGGACCAAGATTCGGCCGTCCCAGGTGCAGCAGTGCAACCGGTACATTGGCGAGTTCTCCGCGGGCCAGAGGCACGGGTACGGGCGGTTCTACTACGCCAACGGGGCATACTACGAAGGTCTGTGGGAGCAAAACCTCCGGCAGGGGCGGGGGGTGTTCGTGTTCGAGGACGGCACGGTCGTGTCGTCCGTCTGGGAGGGGGGTAAGCCGCAGATGGCCATCAACGAGGTCCGGCCAAAGTCGAGCGACCCCAAGGTCGCCATCGACGACCTCGTCCATGACAACCCCGGAGAGACCCCCTCGCAGCTCCTCAAGTCCATCGGCGCCGTGCTCCTCCGCTTCATGTCGGAGCTCCGGCACATGTACAACCACTACAGCGCCCTCCCCATCCCGGGCCTGATCGAGGCCGAGCACCTAGGCTTCCCCGCCGAGGGCGTCGAGCACGAGGGCGAGGAGTCCTTCAACCCCGGGGGCGGGTTCACCCCCAAGCATCCGAACCCGGGCGACCCCCTCGAGGCCATCTGGCACAGCGGGCGACCCTCCTTCAAGCTGCTCATGTGCCAGCTGCACAAAATGCTGCGCGACTGCTCCATCCCGACCAGGCTCGTGCCCACGTCCTTCATCGACATGCTCGCCGCCAAGACACACCGGGACGCCCCCGCCATCCTCGAGCTCCGCCGCGAGCTCGGCGCGGAGGGTTGGGACGTGCCAGAGAACGAGGACCACTTCAGCGACCCCCACAACCCTGTCAAGGAGCTGGACTTCCGGCGGTTCTGCGAGCTCGTGGTGCGGATCGCGGCTGTGCGCAACCAGCACATGCCGAGCCTGGAGCGCCGGGTTCACGCCCTCATCTCCCAGAACATCGTGCCGACGCTCGAGGCTATCCAAAGGGGCGACCTCCTCGGGGCGCCGTCGCCCCTGGACGGGGACGAGGCCCGCGAGGCGGCCATCGCCCTCGATGACCACCTCTACGACTGCTTCCAGCACGTCCGCTCTGACGAGTACTCCCAGCTGCCCGCGTCCCGGCCCCCCACGGCGGCGGGCGCGCCGGGGCACAACGACGCTGTCCTGGGGGTCCCGGGGGCCCGCGTGGGCGTACCCGTGGGCCCCGTGGGTGGCAAGGTAAAGGAGCTGCCGGCGCACGGGGCCTCGCACCCCGAGGGTGGGGTGACGGTCCGGCAGCTTGTGCTCCTGCTGGTCCGGCGGGGTCTCGTCAAGGGGACCCCGCAGTACCGCGCCCCTCCTCCGCCCCCCTCGGAGCCCGAAGGGGAGGAGAGTGGCCTCGAGCTGGAGAAGCAGGACTCCAAGGCCGACCCGAAGAAGAAGGTCGCCGCAGAGAGCAGCACGGACAAGAGCAGCGTCTCGCAGCGGCCCAGCGAGTTGGCCGAGGAGGAGGGGGAGCCCGGGCCGTCCGGTCCGATCTTCATCCAGAACATCGGCGTGTCCCTCGCCACAGTTGTTCAATGCTGCATGCTCGCTTGCTGCCCCGGGGACGCCCAGCACGCGGTCCGCGTCAGCGAGAACGGCACCCTCCAAGAGGACGTGGAAGAACTCGACTCGGTGCCCTTCCAGGACCTTCTGTCCTGCGAGGTGGAAATGCTCTACGGCGAGTTCGTCGAGGTTGTGGCGATGCTCGCTGACCGGGCCATCCCGGAGGAGCGGATGGGGGTCCCGGAGAAGCTCCGGTCGTTCGTGCTAGGGGGCTTGCTCGGATGGGAGGAGCAAGGGGCTGAGTACCCGCCGTTCCTCCTGCCGACCCCGGAGAACACCGAGGGTGGTGAGGCGGACGAGGGCAGCGAGTTCGACAGCGGGGACGAGTCCGGGATCAGCGGGGGCAGCGAGGAGTCGGATGGCGACATGAGCCACGACTCGGCGCTTGACTAGGCGGCCCCGCTTGAAGGATCCACGGCGTCGACACGCAGACGTAGTCCGTGTGGCCGCACCCCGCACTCAAGTGTGTCCCCCGCGAGGGCTCCCCCACGCGAGCCACTGGCACCTTGGGCTGCGTCCCGGGCACCGGGTAGCGGCCCGGCGGCCCTGCCGGCCTGCGAGCCTGCTCCTAACACCTCGCCGTGCCATTGCAGTTCATAGTAACGGGTCGACGCTGCAAGCAGTTTATCCCAGCGTCGCCGCGACCCCACAACAACACCCTTGGAATCGTGCAGCGAAGCTGAAGGAGCGCCCCGGGCAGCGGACCCTGAACCTGCGCCGTCACCGCGCCGCCAACGCATTCGTCCCTGCTGAGGGTGGTGTCGAGGGCGGCAAAGAACGATGGCGGAAGAGGGGGGGCACAAGAAGGGTCTCGACCCTGTCGAGGAGGAGCTCACTGCCCAGGAGGGGCTCGAGCGGGAGTTCCAGGAGGTGAGCGACCGATAAGGGGGATCGACGGGGGATATATATATTATTTATTGCGGAAATCGTGGGAAGAGCGACCTCAAATGTGGCCTACAACTCGGGAAAATGCTTGCATGTGGCGATGCTGAGAACCCCGCCACGGGCCCGGTGATGGAGATGTATCGCGAGAGTTATTATGGTTCGAAGGATTTATAGATAAAATAGGTGTATAGATCGCACTGCTCCCCCCGGGTGCCTCAAAGGGAGGTTAAAAGCCCCCGACGGAAGAGCTCACAAGCGACCCCGCCAAAAGCGAAAGCTTGCGCACTACCCCCTTACCTTTCCGCAACAGATTCTGCAAGACATGATCGGCGATGAAGGTCTCGAGAATTTCCGCGTTCAATACGAGAAGCTCCTGCGGGCGCTGCGGAAGAGCAACGACAAAGCTCGCAAGCTCTTCAAGAAGTGCAAGGAGATGAATGCGGAGCTCATCGCCAACGCCGCCAAGGTCCAGGCCGCCCTGCGCCTTTCGGAGGACGATCAGCAAACGATCTCGGCTCTGAAGAAGGAGGTCGAGTCGGCCTGGCAGGAGGCGGACGAGAGCCGGGAGAAGGAGGTCAAGCTGAGGTGCGACCTCCCCTGGCCCCGCTCCCCTCTCGGCGCCCCCCAGACCCACCCCTTCCCCGCCGCCCACCTCTCATCGCCGCCGCCGCTGGTATTGACGCACGCGCAGGGAGCAGGTGCAGTCGCTGCGCGCCGAGCTGACGGCCCTGCAGAGCGACGACAAGCCGAAGGCGACAATCGTGGACGACGAGTACCAGGAGCTCTTGCAGGCGAAGGAGGAGCTCCTCAAGGAGCGGGACGAGCAGGTGGACGCCCTCGTCCGACTCCGCTCCGACCTCGCCGAGGCTCAGGAGCGCCAGCGCGCCGCCGAGAAGTCCCGCCTGGATATGCTGGACGAGGCAGTCAAGCTGCGGAGTGCGATGAAGGAGCGTGAGCGGAGGGACGATGCGGAGGCAAAGAAGCGGGACCGGATGGAGCGGACTATCAAGGACCTCAAGGCTACGATCGAGTCCAAGATGGAGGAGGTCAAGGGCAAGCAGGCGTCCATTCAAGGCAAGGAGGAAGAGAACAGCCGCCTCGAGATGATGCTGCGGGAGCGGGAGAACCAGCTTGACCGGCTGGGGCGGGACCACAATATGCTGACGGAGAAGTGCCACCGGGTGCAGCAGGATCTGGACGACAAGGTGCACGAAAACACACAGCTGCAGGCCCTGTCGTCGCAGCAGCAGGTGGATATTCGGACCCGGGAGGACGAGATCGCCGCCCTCCGCGCCGACGTGGCCAAGGCCGGCAAGGCGCGCGACGCGGCCATGGCCAAGGTGCGGCAGCTCGAGCGGGCCAAGGCGGAGGCAGACAAGAAGAATGAGATGATCAACCGGGAGAAGGCGACGGTAGAGCGGGAGATGGAGGGAATCAGCGTGGACCTCCGCATGGCCGGGAAGAAGCAGGAGGACATGGCGCGCGAGCGGGACGTGCTGTCCAAGCAGAAGGCGAACGCCGAGACGCTGGCCTCCAAGCGTCTCGACGAGGCCAAGGTGGTGGAGGGGGCCAAGCGGAGCCTCGAGAGCGAGATCGACGGGTTCAAGATGGACGCGCAGCGCATGGCTATGAACCTCTCGTCCCTGGAGAAGTCGCGTGCCCAGTTCCAGCGTGAGGCCGAGGACGCCACGCAGAAGTACCTGCAGGCGCTCGAGGAGGTCAAGACACGGGAGATGGCCGTGATGGACCTCCAGAAGAAGGTCCTCGAGGGGGAGGCGAGGCTCAAGCAGCAGCAGAACCTGTACGAGGCCGTGCGGTCGGACCGCAACCTGTACAGCAAGAACTTGATCGAGGCGCAGGACGAGATCCAGGAGCTCAAGCGCAAGATGAAGGTGACGAACCACCAGATTGACCAGCTCAAGGAGCTGATCAAGGTGCGGGATTGGTCGCTGACCACGTCGCTCATGGCGGGCCAGCAGCTGGAGAAGCAGATGGAGTCGCGCAAGGTCGAGCTCAGCAAGGTGAAGGATGCCCTGGGCGAGAGCGAGGAGAACTCGCGCAAGCAGGAGCTCGAGATTATCAAGCTGAGCAACATCGTCCGCGAGGCGGACCAAGAGCGGGCCCGGATGAAGAAGGAGTACGAGGTTGTCGTCAACGAGCGCGACATCCTCGGCACGCAGCTCATCCGCCGCAACGATGAGCTCGCCCTCCTGTACGAGAAGGTCAAGATCCAGCAGAGCACCCTGCTGAAGGGGCAGGTGCAGTACCGCGACCGGGTCAACGAGATTCGCGTCCTCAAGGTCAAACTGTCTGATCTAAAGCGCGAGGTCGGGGTGCTCAGGACGTCGGTCCAGAACATCACGGTCCTCAAGCGCGAGGTGCACCACCTGTCGCGGGAGCTTCTCCGGGAGCGGGCCCGGGTGCGCGCCCTGAGCGAGGAGCTCGAGACGCCCATGAACGTCCACCGGTGGCGCAAGCTCGAGGGCAGTGACCCCGCGACTTTCGAGATGATCCAGAAGATCCAGACGCTCCAGAAGCGCCTCATCAACAAAACGGAGGAGGTGGTCGAGAAGGACCTCGCCATCAAGGAGAAGGAACGTATGTACCTCGAGCTCAAGAACATCCTGGCCCGGCAGCCGGGGCCCGAGGCGGCGGAGCAGCTGTCCGTGTACCGGTCGAGCCTCAAGGAGAAAACACGGCAGATGAAGGCCATGGCCTCAGAGCTCAACATGCTCCACGCCCAGGGCAACGAGTACAAGTACGAGATTGAGCGGCTCGTGAGGGAGCTCAACGACATGAAGCGCAAGTACTTCGAGACGAGGAGGCGGGAGCAGCTGGACCGCACAGGGAGGAGCCAGGGGGGCACGGGGAAGGGGGGGGGGGTCCAGCAGCCCCCAATGTCCATGTCAGTGCCTGCTCCCGACAACGAGCGCGCCCGGTTCATGGGCGGTGGGTTCAGCCTCGCTCAGCTGCCCGGGTAGGGTGTGTTCGGTTCAAGAACGCGAGTCACCAGGAGCGCAGCTGCCCGCCGCATGACATTCCGCAGGCTCACTACTTATTGAACTCGCGCGCCTTCTGCTTCTTTAGCATCGCCTTCTCCGCTTTGCTCATCTTGCTCTTGGCCTTGATGTTGCTCTTCTCCACCTCCTTGCGCGCCTTGGCCCGCTGAACCTCCTTCTCCGCGGCCTCGTCGTCCTTCTCGAGGAAGTACTCATAGTCCCCCTCGAAGTCCTCGATCTCCCCGCCCTCGACCGTCAGCACCCGCGTCGCGATCTGACGCAGGAAGTACCGGTCGTGTGACACGGCGATCACAGCGCCATCGAAGTTCTTGAGGGCGCTCTCGAGCATCTCCTTGGTGGGGATGTCGAGGTGGTTGGTGGGCTCGTCGAGGATGAGGAGCGTGGCGGGCGTGAGCATGAACTTGGCCATGGCCAGCCGGGCCTTCTCCCCCCCGCTCAGCACGCTGACCTTCTTCTCCATCCCCGTCCCGCTGAACATCATCTGCCCCAAGAGCCCCTTAATCTCGTTCAGTGGCGCGTCGGGGGCCGCGCGCACCAGGGTCTCAATGACTGTGAGGTCCATGTCGAGGGCCTCGGCCTGGTTCTGTTCGAAGAAATTGGGCACGATGTTGTGCGGGCCGAAGCGGGCCACCCCGGAGGTGGGCTTCTCGACCCCGCGCACCAGGCGGAGCATCGTCGACTTGCCGGCGCCGTTGGGGCCCATGATGGCCACGCGTTCGCCCCTCTGGATGACGAAGGAAACGTCCTCGAAGAGGTTGCCCCTCCCCGGGTACCCGTGCGTGAGATTCTGCACCTCCACCACCTCCTGCCCGCACCTGTCCTCCGTGACGGGGAAGAGGAAGCGCCGGGACTTGAACTCGAACGGCTTCTCGATAAGGCCCTCGTCCTGCATGCGCTGTATCTGCTTCTCCGCCTGGGCTGCGCGCCCGGACTGCGCGCCGCCGGAGAGCTTGCGCACCATGTCCCTCAGCTTGTTGATCTCCTTCTGCTGCTTCTGGTACGCCGACAGCTGCTGGGCTGTGCGCTCACTCTTCTGCCTGAGGTATGCGGTGTAGTTGCCCTGGTAGGTGGTCGAAACGCCCCGCTCTGTCTCGACGATCTTTGTGCAGAGCTGGTCGAGGAACTCGCGGTCGTGGGACACGATGACCATCGGGATCTCCTGCTCCTTGAGGTACCCCTCGAGCCACTCGATCGTCTCGAGGTCGATCTGGTTGGTCGGCTCGTCGAGCAGGAGCAGGTCAGGCTCCTGGAGGAGGAGCTTCCCAAGCATCATCCGCATCTGCCAGCCCCCCGAGTAGCTCGCCACGAGCTTCTCGTTGTCGTCGGGCCGGAAACCGAGCTCAGGCATCATCTTGTCGATCTTCGAGTCCATGAGGGACGAGTCGAGCGTCTCGAGCTTGCGCTGCTCCTTGTCGAGCTCGTCTAGGAGGGCGCCCATGCGATCCATGTCCTGTTGTACCTCCTCATCCTGCAGGAGCTCTTCGATCTGGGCCAGCCGCACGTTGGCCTTGTTCGCCTCCCGGAACACGGACTGGAACTCCTCACGCACCGTGCGCGTGGGGACCACGTCGAACTCCTGCTTGAGGTAGGCGATCTTCATGTTGTTCTTGGCGCGGGCGAGCTCGCCGGCGTCGGGCGTAATGTTGCCCATGATGATCTGCAGCTGCGTCGTCTTGCCCGCGCCGTTCACGCCGACAAGGCCCACGCGCTCCCCCTTCTTCACCTCCCAGCTGACGTCCTGGAGCACCTGCTGGTTCCGGAACGCCAGCGAGACCTTGGACAGGCGGATGCCCGACGTCGAGCCGACCAGGCCCTCTGCGAGAAGTGCGAGCAGAGGGTTGCACTCAGAGGAGGGCGAGGGGGTCGAGACCCGGGCCAGGGAGCGACCTGCGGCGCCGCGAGACTCGGCTTCGGGTGCCGCGGAGCGCCTCACCGGTGAACACCATCTCGTTCTCGGGCTCCTGCTCCTCATCGGGGAGGCCCGCGAGGTTGTCCTTCTCCTGGCTCGGGGCGCCACCCTTGGCCCCCGCCTCGGCCCCCGCGGGCTCGGCCGACTTGTCGCTCGGGGCGGAGGCCTTCGGGGCCTTGGCCGCCTTCTTCGCGGCGAGAGCGGCCTTCTTCTGCGCGAACGTCGAAACGACCAAGGTAAGGAGACGAGGGCGCGCCGGGAGACGAGGGCGCGCGGCTGTGCAAGTGGATAGGGGTGGCCAGGGGTGGCCGGGGGTGTCCGGGGGAAAGCCGGCGGCGTCCAGGCTTAGCGGGAAAGGGGGGGGGTCGTCCGTGCCGATGGGACAGGCGGCTCAAGAACGACTTTCGCGCACCCTTGCTTTCTCCTCCTCCTTCGCCTTGGCCTTCATTTCCTTCGCCGAAAGCTGGGGGCTGTCGTCCATGAACTCGACGGGGAGACTTCCCTTCTTCTTGGCGCTCGCGAGAGTCATCCTGCGCGGCGATGCGCAAAATGTGCGGGACTTTCTCCACGTGTCGGCAGCAGCGACGGCCCCGAAGACCGTCTTGCGCGACGCGAGACCCCCCCTGCCCCGAGCGCGAACCCGTGGCCCGTTTTTCCCCGGGGGCCAGCGGGACCCTGGGGTGGGAGCGGCGATCATGGCCGGACCGTTGGGTTCGTGTAGGGGCTGAAAATCCGTCCATGCGGTCGTTGTATGCCTACGCGGGCTGACGACCACGGAGCGCGAGCGGAGCTGCGGCAGCACCCACCTCCGAGAGAGCCCGCGGTGCAGCGCGACGTTGGGGACGGGGGCACAGACACGCGCGGCGACCGCCGACGTGGACGCGCGCATCCCGGAGACGGGAGCGCCAGGGAACGCCCGCTGCGCAGGGTGCATGGCTTCCGGGGCGGGGGAGGGCTCTTGGAGCGAAGCGGGACCCGGGAGTGCCCGTGGTGGGTGAGTGCGGGCACGCGACGCGGCGGGGCCCTGATCTGGCGGGCGAAGGTGGGGAGAGACTCTCTCCGAGAGACTGGTGCTGGCGTCGGACGGGCCAGTGTCGGTCGGACGGGACTCGGGAGTCCCGCCCCCCCCGCGTTTCCCATGCGCGACTGACAGTGCCGCACGGGCAGTGTCGCCCGCAGGACCCCCCTCCCGGCCACTTTCGTCCACAGGTCCGTTTTCAAACTCGCCGGCCTCAGAAGACGGCCGTGCTCAGAATCTTCACCTCGGTCTCTGGGCGGTCGTTCCGGTCCGTCGGCACGGCCCCCAGCTTGGCGACGACACCCATGCCCGCCGATACCCGGCCAAAGATGGTGTGCTTCCCGTCCAGGTGCTGCGTAGGGGCCAGGGTGATGAAGAACTGCGACCCGTTTGTGTTGGGCCCCGCGTTGGCCATGGAGAGGATACCTGCGCCCGTGTGCTTGAGGTCGGCGTGGAGCTCGTCCTCGAACTTCCCACCAAACACGCTCGTCCCTCCCCTGCCCGTGCCCGTCGGGTCCCCCCCCTGGATCATGAACCCCGCGATAACGCGGTGGAAGATGGTCCCGTCATAGTACCCCCTTCGCGACAGCTCGGCGAAGTTTTCGCACGCCTTGGGCGCATGGCGTGTGTACAGCTCGACCTGCACGAGCTTTTTAGAGGGGGAGTCGTCGACCGCGGAAATCAGGGGCGCCGGGCAAGGTTCTCCCGCGTTTCCGCCTCATAAAGGTCTCTTATAGTCTAGTTAGTCACGAAACGCACCGTGAAGTCCCCCAAACTGGTCTTCACGAGGACCCTCGAGGCCATTTGTCTCGTCCTTGTCCAACAGCTCTGCCGTCCCGATGCGTGTCTCTGAGCCGAGCTCGGGGCAGTCGATCTCGGGTGCAGCATTGTCTAGCCCTGGCGGCCGCAGCCGCTCATGAAGGTCGCCGGTGGACAGCAGCAGCTAGGCCCCCGTGAAGTCGGACACCGTTTGGGGGGGTTGGATGACGGTGGCAGCGTGGGTTTTTAGAGTCAGGCGGTGCAGTCGAGGACCTCCTCGTACATCGCGCCCAGGCAAGAGCTCGTCACCCACTCGACGGCGATTTCACACAGAGGCGGAGCATGCGGACGTCCTCCACGTCTGGCTCCGCGGCGTGGTCGTGGACCCACGGCGACGACTCCCAGGAGTCCCAGACTTCGTCGCTGCCTGGACGCCGGCCATGAGAGCCTCCACAGCGGCCTCCCGCGGGAGACCATCGAAGTTGTACGACGCGGGAGGCCAGCGTAGTTGCACGTACTGCCGGTGCGGGGCTCCCATAGACCCCAGGAAAGTGTGCAGGGCGGCGTGGGGCTGGCGGCCGCCCAGGCCGCCAGCAGGCCGGCGCGCAGGGGATGGGCACGGTGGGCAGCGCGGGCTAGCGCGGCCTGGTGCGGCGGTATGACGTGCGGTGCGTGGTGTCGAGCCTCGAAGCGGGGTGCGCCGCGGCGGCGGCCGTGGGCGGACCACGGTGAGTGCCGGCGTCGGCGTGCCGGGTGACCCCGTGGCCGTGGCCCCTGGTCCGACGCCTTCCCCGTCCGACTCCATCGCAACTTGCAACCACATCTGGAGCGCCTTAAATGGGGCGACCGCCCCTCGATGGCCCTCAATTCGGCAGAAGAAAACCCGCAGATCCCCCAAAATGACCGCCGCCGACGTCGAGAACAGGCCCGCGGGTGAATTCCCGAAGGAGGAGGAGGTAAGCGCGAAAGAGCACGCGACGCGCACCTTTCAGTCGCATTAGTATTCCAGAGGATGAACATCGACAACTTTTCGTAATTACCGCTCGCGTCGGAGCTCCCTGCCGTAAACCGGGGGGAAAGTGACCCACGTTTTGTTCCCGCCCCCCGAGTACCTCCGGATTGCGTCGTCGACGCCCCAGCGATCACCACTGCGGCGTCCACTGTCCTCTTTAACCCCAATTTAGACGCTTGTCGTCAAGAGAGGCGACTTCGTGAGGGGAACGACGAGATCCGGGAACTCCTACTACATAATCCCTAGGGACGCGCGGCAATTATTGCTCCCCGGCGGTCACCGACACCGCCGCTCGAGGAGGTGAGAAGCACTCTATTTTTGTGTTACATTTACGCAGGTTCGCGACACTTCCTCGAATTCGGACAAGTACACCGTCGTGGACGAGGAGGATGAGCCTTCCACCCCCCCGACCCAAAAGGTGAGCTTCCACGACGCTGACGGGTTCGTCGACAGAGTATGTAGCGTGTACCGCTCAAAAAAGATTATTCGTGGCAATAAGTGTTCTTTTGGTGCTTCGCGAGGAACATTAGAGGGTTGGAGAGCTGCACAGCTGCGCACCCCGCACCGGGTTCGCACGGCCTCCGATTGGGGCTTGCCAGGTTTAAGAAGCCCACATAAATGTCTCGCTGCGCATTCAACTGTGATGTTTCGCCCGAGTAGACGCACCGGGTCAGGATCAACCTGCGAAGGGCGCGCTCCCGCCACCCTGTCGCCGAAGTGGATGGGGGCTTCTTGCCCACTCCGGGGACTTGCCTTCATCTTAAAATACAAATACCGCTTAACGTACACGTATCGCTTTTAAAGTACATTCATCGCTCGACCCCGACCGGGTCCAATCCCCCCCCCCCCCCCCCACCCCCCCCCCTCCCCTCCCCTACACCTCCGCGCCCCACGACCTGCCCA
>Ga0181582_10001278_pt1 | contig 19530 bp, 17 predicted proteins | sample 071ome_32_FD_132438 | JGI IMG/M metagenome (GOLD analysis project Ga0181582, IMG submission 132438) | Coastal salt marsh microbial communities from the Groves Creek Marsh, Skidaway Island, Georgia - 071405AT metaG (megahit assembly) | ecosystem: Environmental > Aquatic > Marine > Intertidal...
CCAACAAGAATCGCACGATTACAGCCCTGATCTCGTACTTCCCGCCGAATGGCCGCGAAAATGTCACCCAATGCGACGGCCTCTGGCACTGCATCTCGAAGGGGACTTTCAGGATCGATCCCGGTGAATTCCAAGGCGCTCGGTTCGAGGTTGGCGCCTTCGAAGGGGTCTACATTGAAGCTGATGGTATGGCTGAAGGCTAAAACCCCCGAATCATCGAAACGTACAAAACTGGCAGCAATCTCAAGAATTGCATCGGTACTTGCGTTAAATCCGCCGGTCTCGAGGTCGACTACCACTGGCAGGAATCCTCGAAATCGGTCACGCATTGCCGCAAGCTGATCGATGTCGCTCATGATACGAGCCGCCAGCGCAACTGCTCACCAGCGCGCAGGGGAATCAGTGCCTCACCCATGAGCTCGAGAGATGGCGGGATATCCAGTGGCTGTTGCGTGATGGTGATCTTGTTTTTGTTGCGCGGCAGACGGTAAAAATCCGGTCCATGCTCGCTGGCAAAGCTCTCGAGGGCGTCCAGTGCATCTTCATCTTCAAAGACTTCAGCGTAAAGCGATAGGGCATGCAGGCCGCTGTAGCAGCCCGCGCAGCCACAGGTCGTCTCTTTGGTCCTTTGTGTGTGCGGTGCCGAATCAGTACCGAGGAAAAATCGCGGGTTACCTGACGTGGCCGCTTTTCTGAGCGCCACTTGATGCGTGCTGCGCTTGAGCACAGGTAGACAGTAGAGGTGCGGACGGACTCCGCCGACAAGCAAGTCATTACGGTTGTACAGGAGGTGTTGCGGAGTGATGGTTGCGGCGATGCCCTCGCGCGCGCTGATCACATAGCTGGCAGCGTCGGCGGTTGTGATGTGTTCAAACACGATGCGCAACTGAGGAAACTCTTGTGCGATAGGGTGGAGATGTCTCTCGATAAAAATTTTTTCACGATCAAAAACGTCTATCTCTCGGTCGGTGACCTCGCCATGGACTAACAACGGCACATCGTGTCGCTGCATCGCTTCCAGAGTTGGGTAGAGCGCGCTCAGGGCATTAACCCCTGCGTCGGAGTTTGTTGTGGCTCCCGCGGGATACAGCTTGACGCCGTGAACGATGGGGCACTCCGCCGCCTCTGCGATCATATCGGGGGATGTGCCGTCGGTGAGGTACAGGGTCATTAGTGGATCAAAGTCACCGTGTTCTGGGGCTAATGCTGCGATAATGCGTTCTTTATAGGCTACGGCATCGCTCACTGTGCGCACAGGCGGCGTGAGGTTGGGCATCACGATGGCGCGACCTGCCCAGCGGGCAACGTCGTTCACGGTGCGTGGTAGGGCTGCGCCATCCCGCAAATGAATGTGCCAATCATCGGGCTGCGTCAGGGTCAGTGATTTCATCGTGGCAATTTCCCTCAGTTGTGCCTAGTTTAACAGGTGATTACTGGGCAACGGAGGCTGTGAGGCGTAAACTCCGCGTCCAACCGAGATTACACACTCAGGAAGTAATTGCCTATGTCATCTATCAACAAAGTTGTGCTGGCTTATTCTGGCGGCCTTGATACCTCCGTCATTGTGCGTTGGTTGCAAGAGACCTATGACTGTGAGGTCGTGACCTTTACCGCAGACATTGGTCAGGGAGAGGAGGTAGAGCCGGCGCGCGCTAAGGCGCAGGCGCTAGGCGTCAGCGAGATCTATATCGATGACCTGCGCGAGGAGTTTGTCAGGGATTTCGTATTTCCGATGTTTCGAGCCAATACGATTTATGAGGGCGAGTACCTGCTGGGTACGTCGATAGCGCGTCCTTTAATCGCGAAGCGACTCGTTGAGATTGCCAATGAAACAGGGGCCGATGCCATCTCTCATGGCGCGACTGGTAAAGGCAATGATCAAATTCGTTTTGAGTTAGGAGCCTATGCGCTTAAGCCTGGCATTCAGGTCATTGCGCCGTGGCGGGAGTGGGATCTTGGTTCTCGAGAGTCGCTCATGGCCTATTGTGAACAGCGGGATATTCCCGTTGACTTTGCCAAAGCCAAAAAGAAGTCGCCGTACTCAATGGATGCCAATTTGCTCCACATTTCCTACGAGGGCGGTGTACTGGAGGATCCGTGGACCGAATCCGAGGAATCCATGTGGCGTTGGAGTGTGAGTCCAGAGGCCGCGCCAGACCAAGCGGAGGATATTATCCTCACCTTTACTCGCGGTGACATCACAGCCATCGACGGTCAGGCCATGTCGCCTGCAACGGTGCTTGAGCACCTGAACCGAGTGGGCGGGTCGCACGGTATTGGACGCGCCGATATTGTCGAAAATCGCTATGTTGGAATGAAATCCCGAGGTTGCTACGAGACACCGGGTGGCACGATTATGTTGCGCGCCCATCGGGCGATCGAGTCTTTGACACTGGATCGTGAGGTCGCGCATTTGAAAGACGAACTGATGCCGCGCTATGCCAAACTTATCTACAATGGGTACTGGTGGTCGCCTGAGAGAAAGATGCTGCAAGCGGCTATTGATGACTCCCAAGCGGTGGTTAATGGTGACGTGCGGCTCAAGTTGTACAAAGGGAATGTCACCGTGGTGGGTCGACGTTCGGCAGACTCCTTGTTCGATGAATCTGTAGCCACTTTCGAGGACGATGCTGGAGCGTACAACCAGAAAGATGCAGAGGGCTTTATCAAGCTCAATGCCCTGCGTTTGCGTATTGCAGCGAACAGAGGCCGTCGCTTCGATTGATACAATCGAACAGGATAAGGACATGGTTATGCAGTCAGGTGCACAGCCCGATCAGATCGATTCCAATTCCCCGTTTTTTGACGTATTGATTATTGGCGCCGGATTATCGGGTATTGGCTCAGCAGTCCATCTTCGTAAAATGTGCCCCGAATTAAGTTTTGCATTGATCGAGCGGCGGGCGGCAATCGGCGGCACTTGGGATCTGTTTCGTTATCCCGGTATTCGCTCAGATAGTGACATGCACACATTGGGTTATCGCTTTAAGCCTTGGGAGGCGAAGGAAGCCATTGCCAATGGCCCAGCAATTCTCAATTATGTGAATGAAACGGCGGATGAATACAGCATTCGTGAAAACATTCACTTTGGTGAAAAGCTTGAGGCGGCGCACTGGCGCAGTGAATCATCCGATTGGTTGATCCGAGTCAGCTCTGACTCGGGCGATCGGTATTATCGATGTAACTTCCTCATGATGTGCGCGGGCTACTATAGCTACGACCGAGGTCATCAGCCTGAATTTGCCGGTAGGGATTCATTCTCGGGCGATTGGATCCATCCTCAATTCTGGCCCCAAGATCTCGATTACACCGACAAAAAAGTCGTGGTGATTGGTTCGGGTGCGACGGCCATGACGGTTGTGCCCAACATGGCCCGCAAGGCGCGTCATGTGACAATGCTCCAGCGCTCGCCAACGTATGTGATTGGGCGTCCTTCGGTGGATCCCTGGGCGAACCGGTTTAGACGCTGGCTACCAAAGCGATGGGCCTACAGCCTGACTCGATTCAAAAATACGGTATGGCAGCAAGCAGCCTACAACATGACGCGCATCGCGCCCGACTTTATGCGGCGCACACTGATGAAACCGGTGCATGACGAAATTGGCCATCTTGTCGACGTTGATAAGCACTTTTCTCCGCGCTACAACCCGTGGGACCAGCGACTCTGTTTGATCCCCGACAACGACTTATTCGAGGTCATCAAATCCAATCAGGTCGATGTGGTCACCGATCAGATTGAGAGGGTCACGCCCACTGGTGTCCAGCTTGTCTCCGGTGAACATCTGGATGCCGATATTATCGTCAGTGCAACGGGCATCGAACTCGTGATTCTGGGTGGTGCCGAATTTCTGGTTGATGGTGAGGCGCTCGACATGGCCAACGAATGGACCTACAAGGGCATGATGTGTACCAACCTACCCAACATGGTGCATACCTTTGGTTACATCAATGCTTCGTGGACATTACGAGCCGATCTCATCGCCCAATGGACCTGCCGGTTGCTGAACCATATGCGCCGCAAGGGCTATCGTAAGGTGACGCCGCGTTGTCCTGATGCGCTGGCTCAGCACATGCCGCGTCGTCTATGGATTGATGACTTTTCCGCAGGTTATATGCAACGTGCACTGCCGCTGTTCCCTAAGCAGGGTGATCAAGCGCCTTGGATCAATCCTCAGAATTATCGTAAAGATCGCAAGTTGTTTCGCAATGCACCCATTGAAGATGGTGCGTTGATCTTTGAAACAGCGGCAGATGATTCGCCACTGCGCAAAGCAAGCTAGTTGATGCTCGATCTCGAGTCCGCTGAGATTTACTGTCCCTATTGCGGGGAGCCGCTCGAGGTTTTCCTTGAGCCTGAGGAAATTGAGTCTGAGTACATAGAAGACTGCCAGGTCTGTTGCCGTCCAATCGTATTTCGACGCTTGCTGGTGGGGGATGAAAGCCAGCTCAGCGTACACAGCGAAAACGAATAGAATCGATTATTTCGATTAAAATTTGAAATCGATATGGAATATCCGATCTAATAAATCGATCGTATTAGACGATTAATTCTGATTTATTGATCGGAATTATTGGATGACAATGCCCCTGTCAACCGATAACCCCAGACAGGAGATGATTCAGATGTTATCCAATGTACCTCAAGTGACTTTTAAAACCCGCGTTCGTGATGAAGCGATTGATGGACCGAACCCCTATCGTTGGCGTGACACCACGAGCGATGACATCTTTGCGGGAAAGCGGGTCGTCGTCTTTTCACTCCCCGGCGCTTTTACACCAACCTGTTCGTCTAACCACCTGCCTCGTTATGATGAGCTGTATGAGGAATTTGTCGCGCTCGGTATCGATGCCGTTGTGTGTATTTCAGTCAATGATGCGTTTGTTATGTTCAAGTGGGGTAAGGAGCTCGGCAATCAAAATATTCAGCTGTTGCCCGACGGTAATGGCGAATTTACTCGCAAAATGGGCATGTTAGTGGACAAGGGAAACCTCGGCTTCGGCATGCGCTCGTGGCGGTACTCGATGGTAGTCAATGATGGCGAGATCGAAAAATGCTTTGTTGAGCCTGGCTTTGCTGATTACTGTGATAGCGATCCTTTTGAAGTTTCAGATGCCGATACGATGCTGGCGTATTTGCGTGGTGCGCAGCCGGTCGCTGCGGTGGCTGCGCCGAGGTTGGCATTCGTCGGTTAGCCAATCGTTTAGCACATCGTCACCGGAGGGGGCATTGCCCCCTTTTTTTTTGCATTGGCCATCTGCGTCAGTGAGGTAATCACTGTTGTGGCAGGCGTTGGTTATTGTGCTCGAGATCTCAGTGTTTGATGTTTGCATGTCGAGAATCGTTTCGATATGCCATGATGGTTGTCTCGCGGCTGATCGCAGAGAGGAGCAAGCCATGAAGCAGGTAGAGCAATGGGGGCGGGTGCTGCTCGTCCTAATGGCGTGGTCGCACGCTGCACTAGGTGATGATGTTATGGCCCAGATGGCGCAGGTCGATGTGCTGACCAAGGCGACTCATAGCTGGAATGGTTCGACTCTGCCCAGTTACGCAGCGGGTCAACCAGAGATTTCTATCGTGCGCGTCACGCTGCCCGAAGGCGCTGCATTACCACTGCACGAACATCCATACGCCACCGCTGGAGTTGTTCTACAGGGTACGATCACCGTGTCGACGCCCTCGGGTGATGCGCAACAGTTTACGGCGGGAGACGGTGTCATTGAGCTGGTAAACCAGCCGCATGCCGGCGCGAATACTGGTACTGGCGATGCGGTGATATTGGTCATTTACGCGGGTGTTGAGGGTCAGCCGGTGACCCATATCTTGGCGTCCTCCTCGGAGGAAGATACGCCGCTATAGCCGCTATTTGACTCTAGCTTTGGTCATTTCAGTGGAAGTCCCGAGAGCGGACATTAAGACTGGCTAGCGCTGCAGACTGGTCATCGAGATGACTGGCAATGACATGGCGGACCCCCTCGCGGACTTCCAAAGTGCCTTTGACGACGAGTAGTTGCGCGGACATGAGCGCCTCGCGGCAGCGCATTTGAACTTGGGGCCAGACGATCACATTGATGTTGCCAGTCTCGTCCTCTAGCGTGAGAAACACAACACCTGACGCGGTACCCGGGCGCTGTCGACACGTGATGATTCCCGCGACACGTACAAAACGACGGTGTGTGATTGCTGTGAGATCTGATTCACGCAGGCATTGATTGAAGGGTGGGCGATCGCGCAATAGCAATAGCGGGTGACTGCGTAGCGTTAAGCCGGTGCTCTGATAATCAGCCAGAACATTTTCGGCAATGCTGGGTGGTGCCAATTGATCTGTTGGCGTATTGAGCAATTCCGCTTGATCAAGCGAGCGCAGAAGTGGTCGCTCGGGCTGGAGGGCCATGATATTCCACTGACTTTGGAAGCGATTTCGAGCAATGCTCGTGAGTGCATCGGCGCCGCCGAGTGCTTCAAGGTCATGGCGATCAAGTTGTGCTCGGCGGCGGAGATCATCCACATTGTGGAAGGGCTGTTGTCGGGCCGCACGCGCGATGCGCAGTCCGGCGTCACGACTGAGGCCACTGATTAGCCGCATTCCTAACCGGATCATCGATGGTTGATTTTGAGGCTGTTCGAGAAGTTCATGGTCCCAGTCACTGTGATTCACATCGATGGCGAATACCGCAATGCCATGCCGCTTTGCATCTTGAATCAATTGCGATGGTGTATAGAAGCCCATCGGCTGGCTATTGAGGAGGCCGACATAAAAAGCGGCTGGGTGGTGACATTTAAACCATGCCGAAACATAAGCCAGTAGGGCGAAACTGGCAGAATGCGATTCTGGGAAACCATAGCCCCCGAAGCCTTTGATTTGATTGAAGAGTTGTTCGGCAAAGCTTTGACTATAGCCGCGCGCAACCATGCCATCGATGAGTTTGCGTTCAAAGCTGAGTAGTTTGCTGTTTTTACCCCAGTTAGTGATCGCCCGCCTGAGTGCATCTGCCTCGCCGCCACTAAAGCCCGCAGCGACCATTGCGAGACGAATGACTTGCTCCTGAAAGATTGGCACCCCAAGGGTGCTTTCTAGCACGCTGCGAATTTCATCGCTGGGGTAGGTGATGGGTTCGAGACCCGCTTTTCGTCTGAGATAGGGGTGCACCATATCGCCCTGAATGGGTCCTGGCCGGACAATAGCGATTTCGATGACAAGGTCATAAAAACATCGCGGTTTCAGCCGCGGTAGCATCGACATTTGTGCGCGCGATTCGATTTGGAAAACGCCAATTGAATCGGCTTTTTGTAGCATGCGATAAGTCGCTTGGTCATCTTGTGGGATGTCTTGAAGTGAGTGAATATGAGGCGCATACCGGCGCACTAAAGCGAGGGTTTTTCGGAGTGCAGAAAGCATGCCGAGCGCTAGAATATCGACTTTAAGTAAACCCAATGCCTCGATATCAGTTTTGTCCCATTGAATGACTGTGCGTTCTACCATGCTGGCGTTTTCTATTGGTACGAGGTTTGATAGCGGACCGCGGCTAATGACAAAGCCGCCGACATGTTGTGACAGATGCCTCGGTGAGCCATGAATCTGTTGTACGAGGCTAAAAAAACGTTCGGCGAGCTGCGTGTGCTCTGCTATTCCTTGTTCAGAGAAGCGATCGCGGAGTTCTTTTTCTCGGTTCCACCAAGCGAGTGACTTGGCGAGATCATCGACAAAGACAGCATCTAGCCCGAGCGCTTTACCGACGTCCCGCACGGCGCTACGTGCGCGGTAGGTCACCACTGTGGCGGCGAGTGCGGCACGACGCCGCGAGTATTTTTGGTAGATGTATTGGATCACCTCTTCTCGACGTTCATGTTCAAAATCGATATCGATATCGGGCGGTTCATCGCGCTCTTTGGAAATAAAACGCTCAAACAGTAAAGAGATTTTTTCTGGTGATACTTCGGTGATATGCAGGCAGTAACACACAACCGAGTTAGCTGCTGAGCCACGGCCCTGACAGAGAATGCCTCGTTCGCGTGCGAACTGTACGATGTCATAGACCGTCAGAAAGTAATATTCGTAGGAGAGCTCGCTAATGAGGTCGAGCTCGCGCTGGATCTGTGTTTGTATTTCCGTGGGAATACCATGGGGCCAGCGCTGTGCGGCACCGAGGGCGACCTGCTCGCGAAGGTAGCTGTTGGCGTCCTGCCCATTTGGAATGACCTCTTCCGGGTATTCATAGCGCAATTCGTCCAGTGAAAAGGTACAGCGTTCGGCAATCCGGAGTGTCTCTGTCAGCAAGGCCGGTGGGTATAGATCCTCCAAAATGGCGAGTTCGCGTAGGTGTTGTTGGCTATTCGCCAGTCGGCGGTCTCCGAGCTGAGAGACCGATGTGTTGTGATAAATAGCGGTCATGACATCATGCAACGCTTTGCGACGTGCGATATGCATTTGTACATCGCCACACGCAACCAAAGGGATGTTGAGTTCTCGTGCGAGTTGGTAACGCTCCCGAAAACAGCGGATTTCGTCATTGCCTAACAAGCGGCTAACACCAATCCATAGGCGACCTTTAAAGCGGCGAACTAGTTGCACGCCGTAACGATGTTGTTCGGGATTTTCAGGTAGCCAAATGATCAGTGCGCGTTTTAGGTGGAAGATGATGTCGCGCAGGTGGGTGCGATATTCGCCTTTTTCACTGCGTCGTCGCGAGCGACTAATCAGTCCAGAGATTTCTCCATAGGCCTCCCGTGTGGGTGCTAGGGCAATGATTCGTAGACCTTCGGTAATGCGAAATTCACTGCCAATGATCAGCTGGATACGATGCTCACGTGCAGCGACATGGGCTTTGACAACCCCCGCGAGGGAACACTCGTCGGTGATTGCGAGTGCCTGATAGCCACAAAAAGCGGCTCGCGCGACTAACTCCTCGGGATGTGAGGCGCCGCGTAAAAAGCTGTAGTGGCTGAGGCAATGAAGTTCTGCGTAGGGCATGATGATAACTGTATAAATATACAGTTATCATAGCGCATATTTCTTGCGTATGTTGTTGATTAAAAATTAGTGATGGCTAAGGCGTGTATTGATGAGCGGATGGATGGTGATGACATTGCGGTGTGTGGTCAATCGGCTAGGCGCGAAGCTAACTATGCGGGTCACGCTCTACGTGACATCGATTGTGATGCTGGCGGGTTGTGTCGGAATACCAGAGGGTATTACACCGGTCAAATCGTTTGATCAGAGTCGTTACCTTGGGCAGTGGTATGAAATAGCGCGTCTTGACCATAGTTTTGAACGGGGTTTGAGCAGTATTTCAGCGACTTATACGGTGCGCGAAGACGGGCATATTCGTGTGGTCAACCGAGGATATGATCCTGAAGAGGGCATCTGGCGTGATGCAATTGGTGTGGCTAAGTTTGTTGATGCGCCCGATATTGCCCATTTGAAAGTCTCATTCTTTGGGCCATTTTATGGCAGTTACGTTGTGTTTGAACTCGGTGAGGCGTATGACTACGCATTAGTCACAAGTTATAACCGCGACTACTTTTGGTTTTTATCAAGAACGCCAACGGTCGACGAATCGTTGCGGCAGCACGTGTTGGGTCGCGCACATGCTTTGGGTTTTGCCACGGAGAAAATGATCTGGCCTTCGCACGCAATGACGCCTAAGGATCCTGTCCTTTAAGCAACAGATTGCAAATGGTCAGCTAATGACAAGCTGCTATCAGGATGATCTGATCGGTATGCTGACATTCAAGACGTCCCAGTACTCGCGCCCATTTTGGACCCGGTAATGGTAACGGACGGTTGAGCCGACAGGTAGATTTTGTACTTCGGGTGCCGCTTTGAAGCGGACGCTAGCACGTGTTGCACGGCGGTTGGCCATAGGGCAACGTGCTTCATTGCCGTGTTGTACTTCCTTGAATACGAGGCGAACATGCTCGTCGGCCTGACTGCGCTGAACCTCACCAGTCAGGATGCACTCTTGCGAAACACCAGGAGCAGCCCAGACGTTCATCGATAGTCCCGTCGCGATAGCGAGAGTGGATAGCATTTTTGTTACGAAGATCGTGTTCTTTTTCATGGTCATCTCCTACGCCTCACGGCGTTTTGCGTATTGTCACACTAGGATCTTTCTCGTTGATCTTTTTTGTTTTATCTCCAAGCTGAGGGTAATTCAGCCTGAATGACACTTTATGCCCTGAATACCCCCCCCAATCAAGGCTGTCATGCAAATGACATCTAATTGTCATATTAGGGGAACAATCCCTGTAAATACCAACGCTGGTTATGGCGATTTTGAAAGACCCAGATGCGTTGTCCCTGAGCCCCCTCGGCGATGTAATAATCGCGACAGATAGGCGTTTGCCACCATCCATCCTCAATGCGCTCAGGGCCATAAATGAGCTGTAGCGGGCCTTGCCAGCAGAGCGCACCTTTTTCTTCGCGCAGAGGTAGTGGTTGAGGGAGTAGCCAGAAGGGGCGCTGCGCTCGCGGTTCTTGAGGATGTGCTTCACCGAGTGGCGTTTCACTCGTAAAAACACAAAGCTCTGGAATATGTTCTGCGCGCATTGCGAGATAATGTACCGCTTGTTGCCCTAGCCGACTCCGCAGACGATCGACGAGATGATTGAGCGGTTCCTGATGACGTGGAGTCACAAAAAGGTCGCTGTGTTGTGCGGTTCGGGTCTGTAGTTGTTTCGCGTGTAGTGCAATGCCTTCGATATCACGCCCGATCTCTATGTTGTCTAGGCGTAGCGTGGAAAGGGCGAGCCAGGTTTGCCATTCGGTAGGCGCTTCATGACTGCGTTGCACTGAAAAGGTGGTCGGACCACCGCGAAAGCGGAGTAACTGCCACTCAATGTGTTGGCAGCTGAGCTGTCGGTGATACAAAAATCGTGTCAAACCCTCGAGTAACTCTTGCATGGCGGGTAGTAGCTCTTGCCGTTGCTGAATATCGAAGCCGAACCAGCGGCTATCGCTAAATGTCATCGGTGGCCGATAGTCTTCCCAGGCCTCTTCGGTGCGGCCTGTGAGCACATCGAGCCAATGAGTCAATGCACGGCCACAACGTCGGCGCAGCGATGCGCTGTTGAGTGCGATGAGATCGCCATGTGTGCGAATACCTGCCTTGGTTAAGCGCTGGGTGTCTGTGTCGAAATCAGTCAATAAAGAGAGGGGTAAATCTGCGATACGCTCGGCGAGCGGGCGCTCGATGGATATCGCTGTCTCGTGATCTAAAAAACTGGTGAGCCAAGCACCTGGCCTGGAGTTGGCAACGCCCGCTTGGAAGTGAACATCGCGCTGTGCGAGATCTGACTGCACAGTAGCCAAAAGTCCTTCAAAACCACCAAAAAGCCGCAGACAGCCACTGATCTCTAATTGTAAGCAATGCTCTCGCCAACGAGTCACTGACGGCGTGATGCTGTAGCCCCAGCTTTCGAGTTGGGTGAGGGTCTCCTGTTCTCGCTCTAAGCTCCGTTCAAGTAGTTGGTAGGGCTGTGCGTTGAGTAGACCGACCGCGGTCTGAGTTGATTGTCCTGTACGAACACCCCAAGCTGCCGCTTCGTCATTGCAGCTCAAGACGCGCTGGGAGGCGACCACAATCACCGCATCGTCGGTCGCGATACGGAGGGCCTCCAGAGAGAGTTGATCGAAACGTAGGCACAGCCAAAGAGGCATAAGATTCTCAAATACTGTTTATATATACAGTATTTGAGAAGTCTAGCGCTTGCAACCGTCGCGTTGTGAGTATTGTGATTGAAAATAGCAATTGAGAATCATTATCGAAAAAATCGATGAGAGAAGGCAGTTTTTCGCATTGGCGATCTCGGTGACACCGCTCTACCTTAAGCTCAAGTCCAGTTGTTTTTGGGCTCCCTCATTAACATCAGGAGAACGTCACGATGAACGCTAGAACAGGATTTAAAAAAACATTACTCACGACGGTATTGACCTCTGCCGTCGCTTCAATGGCGGCTTTTGCATCTCCGGGACATCCCGATAATACTGACTGGTGGCCCCAGGCATTAGATCTCTCTCCACTACGTCAAAATGAAGCGCAATCCAATCCATTTGGCCCGTCTTTCGATTATTCGGCGGCCTTTGCCACCTTAGATCTTGACGCGGTGCGTGCAGATATCAGTCAGATTTTAACCACCTCTCAGGATTGGTGGCCCGCCGACTATGGTCATTACGGCCCCTTTTTCATTCGTATGGCTTGGCATAGTGCGGGTACCTATCGCACCTTGGATGGTCGCGGTGGGGCGGGCGGCGGTCAGCAGCGATTCGAGCCTCTTAATAGCTGGCCGGATAACACGAATCTCGATAAGGCGCGTCGCCTTTTGTGGCCGGTGAAAGCAAAATATGGTGAGCGCCTATCTTGGGCTGACCTCATGGTTTTGGCAGGTAATATTGCAATGGAGTCGATGGGTTTTAAGACCTTTGGCTTCGCCGGTGGTCGCGAAGATGATTGGCAGCCTGAGTGGGTGTATTGGGGGCCAGAGATGGACATGCTGGCAGACGAGCGTTATCAGGGTGAGCGTCAGTTGAGTAATCCATTGGCGGCGGTTCAAATGGGATTGATCTATGTCAACCCCGAGGGCCCTAATGGCAATCCCGATCCTCAGCTTGCGGCCCACGATATCCGAGAGACCTTTGGGCGTATGGCGATGAATGATGAGGAAACGGTCGCCCTGATCGCCGGAGGACATACTTTTGGTAAAGCGCACGGCGCGCGCAAACCCAGTGGTTGCGTTGGCGCTGAACCCGCCGCAGCACCGACTGAACAGTTGGGCGAAGGTTGGCAGAACAGCTGCGGCAAAGGGCACTCTGAGGACACCATTACCAGTGGTCTTGAGGGCGCATGGACCGCATCACCCACGCAATGGTCAATGATGTACTTGGGCAACTTATTCGCCTTTGAATGGGAGCAAACACGCAGTCCTGCTGGCGCTATTCAATGGGTTCCTGTGAATGGACAAGCGGCTAATACAGTGCCGGATGCGCACATAGCAGACGTTCGTCATGCGCCTATCATGTTTACTACCGATTTGGCTTTGAAGACGGATCCGAGTTATCGCGAAATCTCTCAGCGTTTTTTGCAGAACCCTGAAGAATTCGAGCTCGCGTTTGCCAAGGCATGGTTTAAGTTAACTCATCGCGATATGGGGCCACGCGCTCGTTACTTGGGCGCCGAGGTACCTGATGAGGCGTTGCTGTGGCAGGATCCGCTGCCGACATCGGGTGCCAGCGAGCTCGGTGAGGCGCACGTGTCAGCTCTGAAAGAGGCGATTGCGAGTTCAGGCCTCTCTGCCGTGGCATTGGTTAAAACTGCATGGGCTTCCGCTTCGACTTACCGCAATAGTGATATGCGCGGTGGCGCAAATGGTGCGCGGATTCGTTTGGCGCCGCAGCGTCATTGGGCCGTTAACGACCCCGCACAGTTGCAAGAGGTGTTGGCGACTTTGGAGCAAGTGCAGGCGGCTTTTAATGCGGCGCATAGTGATGCCTATGTCTCCCTCGCGGACGTGATTGTTTTGGCCGGTAACGTAGCGATTGAGCAGGCGGCAGCGGCAGCGGGTCATACCGTGATGGTTCCCTTTTCGCCGGGTCGAGTAGATGCCAGTGAGGCCCAGACGGATGCGAATTCCTTCGCGGTTCTCGAACCCTATGCTGATGCGTTCCGCAATTACGTGGGAGCCAATGCTTATCGGTCTCCAGCAGACTTGATGGTAGATAAGGCGGATTTGCTGGGCCTGACAGTGCCTGAGTTGGCAGTGCTGATTGGCGGGATGCGTGCGCTAGGTGCTAACGCGGGAGACTCCGATCTCGGTGTGTTGACGGGTCGCCCTGGTGTCTTGAGTAATGATTTCTTTGTTAATTTGCTCGATATGAGAACGCGCTGGGCACCTGCGACAGATGGCACGTACGTGGGTACTGATCGTCTTTCAGGCGAGTCTCGTTGGACAGCGACAGAGGTCGATTTGGTCTTTGGTTCGAATGCAGAACTCCGAGCTGTCGCAGAGGTGTATGCATTCGATAATGCCGAACCTAAGTTCGTAGCAGACTTTGTTGCCGCATGGTCTAAGGTTATGAATGCAGACCGCTTTGATTTGTAATCGGCTACTGATTACAACGCATAAAAACGGCCGCAGTTGCGGCCGTTTTTTTTGATAGGTGAGTTAGGACGCTTTGTTGACCGTGGCGTTGAGATGCACCTCAGTCACCATAGAATTGGTGACCAAACAATTTTCTTCCGCCTTATGAAGCAGGCGTAGCGCGCGCTCGGCATCAACATCCTCAGGAATCGTGAGACCCACTGTCAGTGTGATTTCGGTGAATCGTGTGGTGCGTTCGACTCGATCTAAAGTACCTGTCGCGGAACATTCGAGTGTGCTCCATGGAACTCGCGAGGGGCCGGCAATCGCGCGAAAAGTGAGGATGAAGCAGTCGGCTACAGCAGCCATCAATAGCGCCTCTGGCGACCAGTGCTCGCCAGAGCCGCCAAATTCAATCGGGGCATCGGTGTCGAGTGGTGCGACGTTGTGTGTCGCCACGACAACCTGCTGAGAGGTCTCTGCCGCTTGAGCAGTAACTGTGTAATGGTGGGGCAGTGCCTGCATATTGGATACCTCGATAGGAAAACGTTCAGAGTGGCTGTGCTTCGGTGCTTTAAGCTTCGGTGCTTTAAATAGCAGCGAAGTATGGAGTGTAGCAGACTGCGCTATGTGCGCCTCAACTGGCGCGTTGATCGTACGGCGTTGAGGTCTGGGACTGATTCATTACCTCTTGCCATGTCCTCGCATGAGGGGCAACTTCATGGCTATCCAAGGTCACTTGAATGTCCGGTCGTCCGTGTCGTTGTTTGCGAATCAGTACATCGTGATAACGAGATAACTGGATGCGCAAGCTCATGGGGGAGTGTTGCTCACTGGCATCGGTTGCACGAAAGAAAATCGCCAGCGTGTCATTTTCGGCAGCGGCGAGTTGTAGTTTGCGTAATTCAGCGTATCGGTAGTCATCGCTACCTAACCAGGAAAAAACGACGCTGCAGGTGGTGCTCCTTAAAGCCTGCTCAGTTGCCCACAGTCGTTCCTCACGGCTTCGAGTATGGATCATTAGGATCTGTGGTGTGTCGATCCCTTCGGCGGCGAGCTGTGGTGCATAAGGGATATGGGGTGGGTCGATGAGCGCTTGCCAGCGCCCTTGCTCACTGAGGTTGCGCATCGTGGGCAAAAACAGTCCCATGTCACCCATGCCGCGGCAATCACACAGCACCTCACAGCCGCCATGTAAGGGCCAGCCACCCAATTGGAGTGCTTGATCGAGCGCTGTATGGCCTGTAGGCATCGCATCGACACCATGCCAGTCGCTATTTGCGGGTGCGATTGTCGTGGTTGTTGTGAAGTAGTGGTCTGGTTTTGTGCTCGCTGGCGAAGAAAATCCGCGCCAAGTATCTGGACGGAGAGTAATTTGTTCAATAGTTGGTTGCATGGCGGACTCCAAATGGGTTCATCGATATGTGGTGGCAGGTTAGGTTAGGTCCAATGCGCTTTGGGTCGTTGTTCCCTTGCGGTGCTTTTTTTGTGCTGTTTGTGCTGTTTGTGTTGTTTGTGTTGTTTGTGCTGGTCGAAGATGCATTGGTGCGACCTCAGTGTGTTATATTGGCAGTGCAAAATACTGTATAAATAAACAGTATTGGTAATTCATTGAAAAATCAATAGGAGTGATTTTGCGTGTGTCGTAAAAAGCGACAGACTCGGGTGACGGCGCTTAGCGACACACGTTTTAGACGTTTTTTCCCAGTGATCTGCATGTCCACGATCGCTGGTTGGATACTCCGATTTTTACTGGGACTGTCCGCCTGGGAGCTCACCCACTCTTCGGCTTGGGTTGGCATAGTGGTCTTTGTGTTGTTGGCTCCGACATTCTTGCTGACACCCTATTTCGGGATACAAGCGGATCGCATCAACCCGCGTCGGGGGATGCAACTGGCTATGTTGTTCAACATGTTGATCGCGGTTTTTGCCAGCTTGGCCGCTCAGCTGGGTTTGTACACGATTTGGACCGTTGTCGTTTTAGCCCTGTTTTCGGGCGCCGTGGTCGCTATGCAGGTGCCGATGCGGTTGGCCCTTGTGCCGTTACTGGTGCCGCGCGATCTACTCGCGAGTGCGGTCGGGCTGTCCTCTGTGGTCTTTAATTCCACGCGAATACTCGGTCCCGCACTCGCCGCGGCTCTGGTTTTGACGTGGTCCACCAGTGCGGTGTGGTTGTTGGCAGCACTTTTTTTTGGGCTTGCAGCTGTGCTTCTTTACGGACTAAAAGAAGTGGGTGTCAGGCCGCCACCCCTGAAGGAGTCGTTGTTCAGTCAGTTTCGCGCCGGCCTGCACTACGCTGCATCTCAGCCGGCGATTAAATTACTTTTTGGCTTCGCTTTTTTAAACGGCATGCTAGGGCGCACGGCGATGGAGTTACTGCCGGCGATTTCGGGCCAGTTGCTGCATGGTGAGGCAGCGGAACTGGCGGTGTTGTCCTCAAGTGCCGGCGCAGGCTCCATTTTGGCCGGTTTTATGGTCAGTCGTTTGCGTGATCAACACGATGTCCTGTTGCGGTTGATTGTGTCCTCACTGTTGGCGGTTGCAACACTCCACCTGAGTGTCCGCTGGGCTAGCGAAACCGCCGGATTAGCCATATTCATTGGCCTGATGAGTTTCGGCACAACGATTGTGGGCACCGTCGGTCAGATCCTCGCACAGCTTGTCGTCGCCGATGAGTATCGAGGTCGCGTGATGAGTCTGTGGTCGATCCTGATCCTGGGCATCCCTGCACTGAGCGCGCTCGCAGTGGGGACCTTGGCTGAGCAGTTTGGTTTTGCCAGCGTATGGCTGTTACTCGGTGCCATCGGCTGGGTTCTAACACTGGTATTTTACGCTCGACGGGCGGTGTTTGCGGAGCCACCTCGCCCTTGAGCGAGCAGGACCACCAGCTGCTCGAGCAAAACCCAGGGGTCTCCCGGTAGATAGCTTTTGACAGCACCGTCGACAGCAAGGGTCAGCGACTGTAGCCGCGCGAGCGTGGCTGTATTATGTCGTTGCAGGGCGTGTTGGACCCAACTCATTCTCGAGCGCCAGACGCCCTGTTGTTGCATGGCATTCTGAGCGCTTTGGCCCTGGTTGATTGATGCTTGCAGTGCCGCGAGAGATCTGACTTCACGCGCCAGTGCCCAGAGTATTTGTGGTGCGGGTGTGGCCTCTGCCCGCAAACCTCGGAGTTGCCGCAAGGCTTGAGCTACTTGACCACGCAACGCAGTGTCGACCAAGCCGAAGCTGTCGTAGCGTGCGCTATCTGCAACCGCATCCATCACGATATCGATCGTGATGGTAGCCTCTGTGACCAAGAGCAATAATTTATCAATTTCTTGGTTGGCGGCGAGAAGATTGCCCTCAACCTTATCTGCGAGTAGTTGCGCCGCGTCGCGCTCGCAGGTCATCCCTCGCGCCTGAATTCGCTCCTGAATCCATCCAGGAAGCGCCGTTGCGGATACGGGCCAGATCGGCATGACAACACCACATCGATCCAGGGCGGTGTACCATTTACTCTTCAGCGACTGTTTATCAATCTTTCCAGAGATGATGAGTAGCACATCATCGCTGTCTTGCTCTAGGTACGTTTGCAGGACTTTACTGCCCTCCGCTCCAGGCTTGCCGCTGGGGACTCTCACCTCAATTAATTTGCGACTCGCAAAGAGGGAGAGACTGCCGGCGCTGTGGAGCAACTGCTGCCAGTCATCACTGCCGGCAACATCAATCACTTCACGCTCCTCGATGCCAACTGCACGACATTGCGAGCGAATCGCATCCACCGCCTCTTGCACGAGTAGTGGCTCATCGCCACTGCCGAGATAGCTGGATGCGAGTCCCTGTTTGAGATGTTGCGATAACTTTTCCGGCTGAAGCTGCATCAGGACTGCAGGCTGTGATCAACTTGTTGTACGAGGCGTTCTGCTAGGTCGCGGCGCATTTCCGACTTCAGCAGCTGAAGCTCCTCGAATTTGCCAACCACATTGCCCGGGTCGTTGAGCATTTGGCGCGAAATTTGTACAGCGCGGTTATCGATCAGGATGTTCTCACCTCTCGAGAGTGAGAATCGAATGCTTAGCGTGAGTTCAATTTCCGCAGCGCGCGCCTGTACCGTCAGCGACAGATTGCGCTGCTGAAAAGCCTCGCGATCCAGATGTAATACCCAAACAGCCTCCTCGCGGCTGACAAGCTGCGCATTGGCAGCTGTCAGGGCTTGGTTCACGGCCCGGACCATTTCGCTATGCGACTCGACACTGACGAGTGCGATCGCGGCCTGATTGAGAGACTGTCCTACCGTTGCGGATTCGCCCCGCAACTGAAAGCCACAACCGGTGAGGCTAATGAGTAGACCGCATAGACAGAGACAGCGAGCGACGAGCTTCATTTACTGGGCGACCACATTGACGAGTTTACCGGGAACAACGATCACTTTACGCACAGTGAGGCCCTCGGTAAACCGCAGGACATTGGGTTGGTTGAGCGCGGCGGACTCGATTTCATCTTTTGATGCATCTGCAGCAATGGTTAGTTTGGCACGGACTTTTCCATTCACTTGGACAACAATTTCAAGCTCATCGCGCCCCAAGGCACTCTCATCGACCTCTGGCCAAGACTCAAGGAGAATATCGGTGCCGACCAGTTCAGCCCATAAATGGGCACTGATATGCGGCACTATGGGGCTCAGCATCAAGAGCACGGCGCGCAGGGCCTCATCAACGACCTGTTGGTCATGGGAATCTTCGACAACAAAGCGACTGATGTCATTACACAGTTCCATAATGGCGGCGATCGCAGTATTGAAAGTCTGCCGCCGACCAAAGTCATCGCTGACCTTGGCGATGGTTTCGTGAATTTTGCGTCGTAGGTCTTGTTGTTCTCGACTGATATCACGCGGTGCTCCATCAGCCTCAAAATGGCGAACCATTGCCTCAGTGACCAAGCGCCACAGCCGCTTCAGGAACCGATTTGCGCCCTCGACACCTGAGTCAGACCATTCCAACGACTGCTCCGGCGGTGCGGCAAACATGCTGAACAAGCGCACGGTATCAGCACCATAGCGATCAATGAGGGCCTGAGGATCGACAGTGTTACCCTTCGATTTTGACATTTTGGCGCCATCTTTCAGCACCATGCCTTGAGTCAGCAGTCGTTTGAAAGGCTCATCACTGGAGACCAGACCCGCATCGCGCATTAACTTGTGAAAAAAGCGCGCGTACAGGAGATGCAATATAGCGTGCTCGATTCCACCGACGTATTGGTCTACCTCTAGCCAATGGTTCGCCTCCTGATCCAGCATGACCTCGCCGTTGTTAGCGCTGGCGTATCGGGCGTAGTACCAGGAGGATTCCATGAAGGTATCGAACGTATCTGTTTCCCGGGTTGCCGGAGCATTGCAGCTTGGGCACGTGGTTTCATAAAAGGTGGGCATGTCTTTGATGGGTGAGCCGACACCCTGAAATGCGACGTCGGTCGGC
>Ga0181582_10001281_pt1 | contig 19463 bp, 12 predicted proteins | sample 071ome_32_FD_132438 | JGI IMG/M metagenome (GOLD analysis project Ga0181582, IMG submission 132438) | Coastal salt marsh microbial communities from the Groves Creek Marsh, Skidaway Island, Georgia - 071405AT metaG (megahit assembly) | ecosystem: Environmental > Aquatic > Marine > Intertidal...
GCTGCTGCAATAGTTTCACTAGTTCCAGGTTTGCAGTAGCAAAGAGGTATTGCTAAAGTATATCCTAACTCTTGAATACTATCCTCTTGTGCTGTACGCATCCATAGCGGTAAGAAGTTTCTTTCTGTTCTTCCTAGTTTGCTAAATTCTGTTCTTACATTACTTATATTACTAATGTATTTTACAATCTTATTTGGATCACTAACTAAAACTGCATTACTGTCTGCTCGTACTGTGTTTTCAGCTGGTAATGGTCTTTGACTAAGATTGTTTGCTGGTGTGTTTGATAGATCTACTGTTACAGTCTCAGTTCTTGTTTCAATATAAAAGTCTGTACCATATTCAAAGTCTACTTCGGCATTACGTTGTGTTATTGTTAAACTACGTCTATTAGGTACAACTCTTGCTGTGCCGCTTCTTGTATATACTGGAAGATACGTTTGAACAATAGTATCATAGTTTACATTGTTTGGTGTTGTTCTAACACTGTCTACAGTGAACTTGCTATCATTTTTAATTGTAATACTTTTAGCAACTTTGCCGCCTCGTTCATAAGGGTCAACAACTTCTAAATATACTACTTCGTATACAATATCATTAGTTCCTGGTGTTTTAGCTACTGCTGTTTTTAAGTTACTAATTTTATAGTTCTTACGATTAGTAGTTAATGCTGATGCTGCAACATATCTCTCTGCTAGTTTAGTTTCAATACCGGAATAAACTAGTAGTTTAATATCTCTAGTTAATCCAAATTCAGGATCGTTTGGTCTATAAATATCGTTTGGTGGAAATATTGCAGGATCTGTAACAAATTCATTAAACGTTACTCTTTGGTCTTGTTTTAAAAGAGGTTTGAAATAAATGTTTGAATATAGTTTATCGTCTGGGTCAGATACACTAACTGTAAATGTTTTTGTTATTGCACTGTAACCAAAATGGTCTTGTGCTCTTACAGTGAATACGTAATCTCTATCAACTGAAGTAGTGTTTCCGTCCAGCACAAGATTTGCACTATCAAACACAGTTAGGCCTAAATTATCTACAGAACCAAAACTATTAATCTTACCAATAATTTCGCCGTCGTATGCTAGTTCTAAACCTGGCGGGAGTCTTCCATCTACTAATGAATATAAAACAAATGCATCTGGTACATCACTTTTTGCTGTTACACTTAATGTAGAAATATAGTTAGAATTAATATCACCTAAATCTGCATCAGTTACCCAATTAATATTACTATTAACTTCGCCTAACAGTGTAATCTTAAATGTTTTTTTAGTTTCTGCTCTTTCGTCTGCGCCGCCTGTAACACGTATTGCATTAATTGTAAATTTATATTCTCGTGTTACAGCAGGTTGATAAGGAACAATTCCAGATACTTCGCCAGACTGTGCATCTAAACTCATTCCAGGAGGAAGTGTGCTAGGCGAACCATCATCGTTAGTATCTAGTAATTCGTAAACTGTAACACCTAATAAACTGTTAGGGTCAACAACATCTAAAAACAATGTTACATAGTTGTTAGCTCGTCTAAATCCTAAGTCTGCAGGTGTTAGCCAAATTGGAGTTCTAATTGGCGTGGCGTCTGCACTAAACACACCTGTACCAACTTGCATAATAGTGTTGTCAGCACGTAGGAAATCGTCTCCTACAACAAAAATTCTAAATGTACGATCAGCAGTAGTATCTCCATCTGTAACACTTACTGTAAATTGATAAAAGCGATTTAACTTTCTAGGAACCTGCGTTGGTGTTGCAAAGTCGTAAATTGTAATATCGTAATAAAAGCTATCAAAGCCTTGTGCGCTTTGAACACTAAAATCATAAGGATATCTATCAAAGTTGTTTTCGTCGTATACACCACTCTTGGCTTGTTTTTCTAATGCAAGTACAGGATCGACAACACCTACTAGTTTACCATCTCTTGTTAAAGTAATACCTGGAGGCAGTTCTCCTCCATTTGATCCAATAAAGTAAACTAAACGTTGACCTGAACTAGTATCTCTGTCAATAACTTGTAGTTGATATTCAACAGGAGTACTGTCTAAGATAAAATATGTTTTGTTAGGACCAATGTCAAGTAAATCTTCTGGAGTAACCCATTCTGGCTCGTCGGCGCCTTGTACTTCAATAGAATATGTTCTATCTTGTTTTAAACCGTTTAGTTCGCCGCGTAGTACAAATCTGTATGTGGTGTTCCTCGGAACTTCAAAAGGAGTACCTTCAATTATAGTTCCGTTTAAACGCATTCCTTTAGGAAGATCTCCACTGTGAAGCGTTACAGTTGCTCCAGCGTCAACTGGTAGTGCTACTGTTGTTGTAATTCTTTCTTGTAGAATTGCTAATTTTGTTCCAGAATTTTTTGTCCAAATTGCCATCTATACGCTCTCCGTATAGTATTTATCGGCATTAGCTAAGAGTGCCAAGGTCAATGTTTACGTCTCTAATTTCGTCGCCGATAAGTCCGCCTGCATCAACTGGATAATCGCTGATAATATATTCTATAATAGAATTGAACTGTCTGTTAATGATACGACCAAAATCCCAATCTGTATCAAAATATTGGTGTATATCTCGAATATCAATACCGTGTACTAGACCAGTAAGGTTACCTAAAAAAGAACCAGATGAAACAGTATCAACATTAACAATGTTATGTTGATCAGCATTAAGTGGACCACCTAGTCTAGGATTAGTATCTTGTTGTACAAGATTAGTAGGATCAATATCAAAAAATACTGCACCGTTAGCAGACGATGTTGTAATGTTTTGTCTACCTTCTAGTTCAAGATGATTAGTGCCGTTAACAGTTAAACTGCCGTTTTGAGTTAAAACTAAGAAACCCGAAATGCCCCCGGTTGAACTAATTGTAACAGTTTCGTTGTTTGATGTAATAGTTGTGTTTGAGCCAGGCACAAGTTTTTTAAACTGTAATGTATTGTTTACAGTATCGGCATAAATCCCTTGTCCAGTTATACCTATGTTAGAAGCACTTAAAGGAATTTCAACTACTCTGTCGTTTAAGTCTGTAAAGTTGTCGTTTACTTTAATAAATGCTTCACGGAGATCGTCACCTGTCCCGTCATTTGCAATGTTACCTACGTTAATTGTTTGAATAGCCATTTATTGTCTCCGTTTTATATATTTATCTGTTCCTAAATCTAATACTTATTGCACCACGTAAGTTTAAAGATCCTCTTAATATTCGAACAGGGTCGCCAATAGGAGACGGTGTACTAATAGTATACGGTGCAAGATATGCAACTCTTGCTTCTCCACCTTGAAGTCTGTTACGATCACTCCATTCAGAACCTTCAGCTGTAGTTCCTCTAGTGTCATCATAAAAATCTGCACTATCCTGTATCTCTACACTATCTTGTATCCAGCTGCGTAAGTCTTCGTAAGTCCAACCTCTATTATACTGTAATACAGTTGCTAAAAACCCTGCTGCTACAGGACACGCTGCTGATGTTCCACTGAATCGTGTATCTCTACAATCGGATGAAGTTGATAGTCCGACATAACTATCATCAAAACGTGCAACATCAGTTCCGTAAGTTCCTACGGTTGCTGCTAGTGTTCCATCTGCCGGGGCATATAAATCAATTGCGTTCCCCATATCGCTATAGGTAACTTTACGCTCTTTAGGGCCTGACGCAAATGCATCGTCTAATGCGCCAATATTAATAGCAGGAAATTTAACAGTTGTATTGCCTCGTGTTGTCTGGCTTTCTGTTTTTCCTATGTGTTGAGGGAAACCTCGGCGATTAATAGTACCAGAAACTTCGTAACCAAATTCAAAATATGTGTCATTATAGACATTAGCTGTGTTAGGACTTCCTGAAATATGATTATCATAATTAGGATCATCTGGATTTGTTTGCATTTGTCCCGAGTTACCGGCAGCAGCAACAAATATAAATCCGCTATCAACTAATTCTTTGCCTGCTTCGGTCATTGAATTATCAAGCATTTCGCTTTTCCAACGTCCGCCATCGCCGTCTACACCCATATATCTCATAAATTCTGGTTCATTGGATTGCGAATACGATACACCGTTAGCAGCGTTCTGGAACCAATAATAATTATCTCCCTTATCTGCTCTAAAGCCCCAGCTGTTAGAACCTATAGTTGGATCTTTAGTTCCGTACAACGAATTAATTGGTTTGTATTGATGAAATATTTTACAAACATCAAACCCTATTTCAAAACTACCAACATTATTATTACTATATAAGTTTAAGTGCCATTTGTTAGCATTGTAAGCCCATCCGTGTGTACGTCCGTAAATTAGACTTGCACATTGAGTTCCGTGATCTGCATTTGCACTTGTTGGATATGTTGAATTAGAGCCGTGGCAACCATTTCTAGTATAGCCGTTGTTTACTAAAATATTTCCAAATCCTGCAAACTGTGCAGAACGTTGTGTGCTATCTCTCCACCAAGATCTTGCAGTATTTTCATCTGGTACAGTTGTACCATCCCATCTTGTAATCAATCTATTGCCTGGATCTGCATTAAACCAATCTGGATCGATATAGTAAGGTGCATCCAATACAACATCTAATACATCACAATAACCTTCACCTGGAAGAACGTTCCCGCCGACATAATCTCGAGGACTTATTGTAGCACCGGCATCAAAGGGCACTCTGTTTGGATTAATAAATTCAACGTGACCAATCCAAGTGCCATTATCCATACAAATAATATCAACATTTTCACCAGCACCTTGCGCTGTTGGATTAGCATCAATGTAATCAGTATTTCCTAGTCCTCCGCTAATCCAAGGATTCCTTTTTTGTTTACAACGTAGTAGTTGGCTACTAGCACGACCTACGTCGGCCGGAGTGTCTTCTGTGAACGATCCTAGTATAGAGCCGCTGTTTGCCCAGAACTGCCAGTTTTTAACTGTAGTACCATTTGCATATCTACTATAGTCTACACCTCTTACATCCATACGCAAATCATCGTCTGTTGCATTATAAATTTCTGGATATCTTGCAGGAGTTAAATTAATAAATTTTATTCGAGCATCACTTTTAACAGTAGTTGCTTCTTCTTCAGTTAGTAAAAATTCTCCTCTAGTAGGACTATGATCTGTGTGATTTTCACAGACAACATTTCTACCAAGTAAAGAACCAGTTGTTAATTCTGTATGGACTTCGTTAAACTGTTCAGTAGTATGTGTGCTTAGTGTATAATATAGTTCGCTCATTAATCACCTTAATGCAAGTCTACCCAAGAGCCGTTTGCATAGCCTTGGAATTTATTAGTTGTGGTATTATAAATTGTATCGCCATTTTCGGAAGTTAGTGCATCTCTTTCAGCAGTTGTAAAACTAGCCATTTTAAATGGACTTTGAGTTATTTCAACTCTATCTGTTGCTGTTAGTAAAATATTACTTGTTGAAAATACTTCAGGAGCATCAGTAGAATTAGTTATAATATCACCGTTAACTATAAGATCATTATTTACAGAAACACTATTATCAACTTCAAGATCGCTTCGTATACGAACCGAAGGCGTAATAGTAATTTCACTCGAATCGTCTGTATCAATGTTACTTGCAGATAAAGTAAAGTTTCCAATAGTATCTTGGTTAACATCTCCAGGTTGCCATCTACTATTAGAATCATTCCATACCAATGCTTGTCCATTAGTTGCACTTGCCTGGTCTAAGTATTGAGTAAAGATGATCTCGTTTACAGCATCTACCATAATTGATAGACCATCTATGGTATTTACATTACCATTAAGATTTGCTGTAATATCGCCGCCAATTACGTTTCCCGGAATAACTCCTGCTACTGCATCAACTAACACAGTGCTATCGTCGGCAAACACACTACCAGTAAGGTCGCCTTGGATATTTAAAATATTAACAAATCCACCACTAGCACTACTAATGTATACGTTTTGGTTTGCAGCAATAGTAATATTTCCTGATGCACTTGAAATACTGTTAGTTGTAATTGCTGCATTAATATTATCTAGTGCAACACTATTACCACCACTGATACTTAAATTTTCTCCATCATATGAAAGTGACTGGCTGTCTGTTTCACTTGATATAAATCCAGTATCGTTTACAAACTGACTTAGTTTAGTTGGGGTATTCTGTACTTCAGCGTATGTAACATTTGCTGTCCTCCAAGCACCTGCATAAAATTTTAAAAACTTATTTTCTGCATCACCTGAAATAATAACGTTCTGTAGTTCTTGAATGTTCTTTTCACTTAGGTCAACACTAGAACTTAAACTCTGTGGTTCCCATTGTGTGTTTATGTTGTTCCAACGTAATATGTCTCCGTTATTTACTGGTACGTTAAGCACGTCAAATAATTCAAAAGTTCTTGTTGGAATTTCAGGTTTATTAGTTAAATCGTTGTAGCTACCACTAAACAATACTGGTGTATTATCTAAATCGTGATAACTACCAGTTGTTGCTACTGTTGCTAAACTAGTTCCATTAACAATTACTTGTCCCGCTGTAATTGTTCCAGTAGTTGTAATGCTTGTGGCGTTAATTATTGCCGAGCTAGTTAAATCTAAGTTATCACCTGCTGGTAATTCTTTAATTTTGTTTTCGTCAGCTGTATCAACTATTAGTGGTATTCTGTCTGTCATTATGCTTTTCCTACGACTACTTCAATTACACCCTTGTCATCTGTGTCTTTAGATTCAAGGGCCTTACCTATTACTGTTCCTATTCCTGGACTATTGTTAACAATAGCATATCCTGGAATTGCTGATGTTACTAGCATATCACCTTTTTGTACTCTTCCAAGTACTTTACAAGGTACACGTCCGGCAAGTGCAACTTCTACTGTATTTACCGCATCTAAATCGTTGTTCATTAAGTAAGCTGGATTTGTTGAAACAACACCTGCTACTCTATGATCGCCTTTGGTATTAGTTACAGTAACTTCAGCATCTCCTCCAAACACTAGTACAGTACCTGGTTCGTATTCTGCGTCACCTACATACTTCTCTGCCAAGTCAGCATATTTTGCTGTTGTCGCAACACCGTTAAATGTTTGTGCATATATTGTGCCAAATCGTGTACCGCTTGCACCAATGTTTCTAGTTCCATTACCGTCAGCTGCGATATTAGAAGCTACAGAACCATTAAACACAATATTATCAGCCGCTGCATTACCTAGGTTAATAGCTCCGTTAAGATTTGTTGTGCTTGTAACTGTTAATGTACCACCAACTGTGGTGTTACCATTGTCAGTGTCAACTACAAATCTGTTTGTTGATGTTGATCCGTCTCTAATTCTAAACAAGCTATTTGAAGCATTAACATATAGGTTACCTTCAACAGTTAAATTAGCAGTATCAATCTCAACGTTTTCTGTCATTTTGATTGAGCTGTCTTTAACTATAATTCTAGGATTGCCGCCAGTAATTAATAGTACTGTATCTGCCGCAGCATCAGTAAAGCCGTTTCCTGCACCTAAACCAATACCTGTAGTAACGTTTGCATTACCGCCTGATTCACTTGCTGCTTCAATAAAGTTAGTATACATCCAGGTAGACGCAACATAACTGCCATCAGCAAAGCCGCCAGTTAAACCTGACTTAGCAGCTGATTCATTAAATGCTGTGTTACCTGCGTTATTAGTAATTCCACCTAATACAAGATGTCCTGGAACTTGAACTTGTAAATCTGCACTTGTACTACCTGCTGCTGTAAATACGTTTGCACCACCTGGTGTTTTTACAGTTAATGTTGAAGTAGAACTGTTAACTAATACTGTGTCAAATCCACCAACCTTAACACCTTGGCTGTCAATTTTACCATTAGTATCTCGTCTAACAATAGTGTCACCATCTGTACCAATTGAGATATCAGTTGTTGCATAGTCACCGTCTGCTAGTCTAATTAATGCACTACCAAGTTCTGTTATTGCTACAGCACTATCTGGAACACCTAGCGTAGATGTTAGTGTTGTGTCAGTTACAGTTCCTGATTGATTAAAGTTTCCGCCTGTTACGTCTTTAACGTAAACAGTAGTTTCCAAACTAACAGTACCTTGTGCAGTTCCGCTTACACCGCCTTGTGTAATAGTATCGCCGTCATTAACACTTACAGGAGTAAGGAATGTTAATCTAGTAACACTAGAATCTGACCATTCTCTATTGTTAAAGTCTTTGTCTTCTAATCCTGCGCCGAACTTAGCAACATCGCTAAAGCTAATTGCACTTGCATCTCCTGAACCTGATGCTGTTCTACCATATAATTGATACTGTGTAAGATCTGGAATTTCAGCAAATACGATACCATTATTTTTAATTCTTACATAACCGCTTGAAGTTTCAAAGTTGTCAGCACTGAATTTTGCAAGACCTAAATCTGCTTGTACTTTAGGGCCAGTCCAGCCTGTTGATTCAACAAACGTATCTGCTGTCTCCATAAGCAATTTACTTTGACGAATGTTTGCACCGCTGTTAACATCGTTATCAACAATACTGTCTGCTACATACTGCAAGTTAATTGTTGCACCACTTGCATCTCGTTCAACAGTTAAATCAATATCTGTGTAAGTTGCATCTGCTGCACTACCAACTTTCTTAGTTGTTGCATTTGCAATTTCATCAATTGGACCATCTGAAATTGTAGCAAATACGCTTTGTCCTGGTTTATCGTATAATGTTTCGCCAATTACAAATTGTCCTGCATCTTCAGAGTAAGTAACAATAATTTGGTTACCTAATAACGAATCTGTAATTGGTTCAATGTCAATAATTGTTCCAAGTTTAGTTGAACTATTTTGTAGGCCAATTTCGTCACCTACGTTCCAGTTGCCGCCTGTTGTTGGTGTTAAGAAAATTCTCTTATAACCTGTTGCTACAACAACATCGCTAGTTGCAATATTGTTAAATTCAATGTTACGTAGATCTTCTAACTGATCATAGTCATTAACTTTGTCATCAACGTAGTTTTTGTTTGCTGCCGCAGTTCCATCTGAACCAGGTAATGCTAAGTTAGTGATATTGTTTGTACCCATATCAATATCACCTTCCATTGTACTACCGCCGTTCAATGGTAGGAAACCAACACCTAGTCTGTTACCAGCTGGAGCAAGTTGAATTTGTGATCCTGCACCCACGTTCCAGCCTAGCACACGGTTAATATAACCGACAATAGCTTTTTCAGTCGGTACTGCCTGTCCTGAGTTATCACTCATCGAGTCATCTGCTGAGAACTCGTTGATTGTAACACCACGCTTAAAACCTAGTGAGTTAGCGTTTGTAATACCAATCTCACCAGCAAACTCAATGTCGCCAGTTGACTGGTCAACGCTGAAGAACTTACCTACACGGAAGAAACCATATTGGTCAGTTGACATCCAGAACACACGCCCTTTACGTCTTTCCCAAACTTGGGCAGTTGTAGCAGTTGGTGCATCAGAATAGCTATCAGCAAGATCGTTTTCAGGATCACCTAAAATAACGTTTGGATAGTTTGAATCATTAAATCCACCAGTACCAATTTGTGTAAAGTCGTGTGATGTAGCACGACATAGTGAAATAGCAATAGTAATCTCAGCAGTTGCACCGTCGTCTAGACCACAATAAAGTACTCTGTCACTTGCTGTAACTGCTACTGCAACACCTGCGCCACTAAATCCACTAATGTTTGTTCCTTGGTCTTCAATAGTAATATATGTAAATGCACCTGAAGAATCATAATCGATTACTCTATGTGTTTTACCGTACCAAGTAAACAGCATACCACCTGTGTATCCTGCGTCACCAGGTTGTCTTCCTGCAGTATCTCTAGTAATTCTGATTACATCTTTTGGATTTGGAATAGGTTTAATAGCAATTTTAGTATCACCTTGTGTTCCGCCATAGCCGCTACCTAAGTTTGCTGTGTCAATTTCTGGAATAACATATCCAAAGCCAACTTCAATACCACTGTAAATTTCATCTGCTGCTAGTGGCTGTTCAAATGTATCAACATTCTGGAAGCTCAAACTACGATATGTAATATCGTCACTTTCGTCAAAGTTAATAGCAGTTGAAGGACGAGTTACTAGCTTACTTGGTTCTCTAACGCCATCAAATGATAGTGTAAAGTTATGTCTGTATTCGATAATTGCTCCGTTTGGAACTGTGGCTCTCAAACTACCAAAGAAGTCAGTAGCACTGACATCGTCTGCTCTAAGATCTAGTCTGTAAACTCTGTTACTGTATACACCACCAACTGCAACAATATCATCAACACTATTACCGTCTACACCATCATTATCAGTATCTGACATATTAGTTACATTAGAAATAACATAGTTTAAAACACCAACTGATCCACCGTGGTCAATAGTAATTTGAGAGTTAATTGTTGGAGTGTAACGCATATCAGTTACAAACAATGAACTTTCTTCAAAAGCGTTAGGTGTATCAACAGTCGTGTATGCTTTTGCAGGCATAACCATTGGATCTTTTAGTGTAACTTGGTCTGGAATTTCGTTAGGATCAGCACCTTCAGCAACAAGACCAAAGAAACCATAACCATTAGAACCGTTTAGTGAACGAATCTCTGAACCGTTCTTAGCATAGTATGCTGCTTGACAGTAGTATGTGAACATAGACACCATCTCAGAGAACGCACCATTGTTTGTAACAAGTCCGTAACCCAAGTCGTTGATCTGTGTAAAGTCGTTTCCAAGCATACTTCTGTTACCAGCAGTTTGTAGGAAGATATCTCTGTAGTACAATCCGTCTGGGAATTGTGTTTCATCATAACCAGTGCCGTCGTTTGAGTCAGCATCTAGATAAATTTTACACCAGCCGTTTCCTGAGTCGTAGTCTGAAATAGCGTTAACCTGATAGCGTCTACCTTCTACATAGAACGGACACGGTAGTTCTGGTGGACGAATAAACAAGCCTTGTCCTTCTTCGGAACGTACCCAAAGTTCAAAGTTACTGATTTTACCATTTTCTACACCAGTACCTGGATTAATTGTTTGTGGAATATAAACTGGAATATTACCAGTAAACGCATCAACATACATACCACCTCTAAAGCGTTTTTCGTTATCACTCTTAGAGAAGCTTGAACCTGTTTGGATATATGGTGATTTAGTTAGGATCTGTCCTGCAGGATCAAGTACAACCATAAAGCCGCCGTGTCCTTGTACTGTACAGTTACGTACAATAGTAGCATCACTCATCATAAACACATCCATACCGTCATCATCATTACGTTTAGGTGGATTGTATGCAGGATCAAATGCAAATGTAACTAGATCAACTAATCCGTCTACAAGTGCTACTGTTCCTGTTTCTGCTGTGCCTAGTGAAATATCAGGTTCTTGATTAACGTTTTGTGCAGGAGCAACACCTGCAAGTAGGTCTCCTGACAGTGTTGAAATGTGTTGTATTGCTGCGCTAGTAATTGTTGCTTGGCCACCAAAGCCTGCAGACCCGTCATTTTCGTCAATGTTAAATGAATTGATATAATTTGAATAGTACTCGCCTTGTGCTTCTAATGCAAATTCTTGTCCACCTCTAATCAAGTCTTTAATGACAGCATCAACAATTAACCCTACATCTCTGTAACACTTACCTGAATCGTAAATGAATACAATGTTGTCGTCTAAGTAAGTAATTACATTATCAACGATTGTGTTTGTGCTTGTAAGAATTTGGTTAGCTGCATTTTCTGTGCTATCTGTAACCCAAACAATTGAAGGTGCTGTTTCTACTGGAAGGTTATCTAAATCGCCTTCGCTAATAACAGTCTCGATAATGTTTACAAGACTGTTTACTTGAGTACCTTCAGTTGCAGATGCGTTGTTACCGCTTGTATCTTGAGTTTCAAGGTTACCAGTAGTTGGTGTAACTGCTACACCCCTAACAATAGCATCAGCAATGTCGCCTAGTCTTTCATACGCTGCAACAGTAGCATCTCTTTCTCCTACACCTAGCTGACTTTGTGTTCCTACAAAGTAACTTTCTGCTGCAATTCTAGTTGCACTGTTACCGCCATATAAGATATCGTATGCTAGAGCATCAACAATTAGTCCTACGTCTCTTTCACATTTAGTAACATTATAATCTAGTAATGGAAACTGATCTTCTATCCAAGCAATAATTTCTTTTTGCATAAATGTTCTGTTGTTTACCAATCTTGTGTGTGCATCATCTGCATCAGCTGTTGGTAATGAACTTGGTGTTGGATAGACTAATGCATCAGGCGTGTTATTGTTAATAATATCAATAATCTCGTCAAACGCTGCATTTGATCTTGTACCTGCTGTAACATCTGCAACTACATTTGACAGGGCGTTTACTTCTGATCTTGCTTCGTTTAATGCAAGAATAGTATTAGCTCTTTCATATGTAAGGTTGTAAGCATTGTTTGCACGTTGATATGCTAAACCTGCTGTAACACTCTTATAGTTAGAACCAGTAGCAATATCATATGCAACAGCATCAAGAATTAAACGCAAGTCTCTTCTACAAGTATTTCTATTGTAAAGCAACTCATTTTTGTTATTGTCAATATAATGAATTACTTCTTCTTGAATAAATGTTTTGTTTAAGCTCATAACTTGAGCAGCAGTGGTATAGTTACCAGTGTTAACAAGAGTTGGTCCTGTATTTCTAGGTGCTTCGTTATTAGTTAGGTAATGTCTACCAAAGTAACCTTGCAATTCTCCTGTTTGGTTATAGAATGGTGCACCAGTTTGTGCTAGTGGAATTTCGTCAAATTCTTTATCACGGAAGAAATATGTATCTGCCCAAGGCGATTGTGATACACGTTTCTTAGGACGAATAATTACACGTCTAAATTCATCACCTTTTAATGATACGTTGTTAGCAAGTTTAATTGGTAAGTCTTCTTCGTAAATACCCGACTCAATAAAAATTGTAACTTGTTTCTGCTTAACAAAGTTTCCGTATCTTACTGTTTCATTAACTGAGAAGTCTTTACCGTTTAATTGGATAAGTTCAAATGTGTCGTTATTATCTTCTGTACCATCATTGGTTGTAATTTTTACAATACGACCTTCTGCACCTGAAATATTACCTACCATAATTTTACCAGGTAATGTATCTGTATTGTCTGGGTCTGCTTGGTCTACAAATGTTCTTGCACCATTGTCAAGTACTAGTTTGTAGTTCATACCATATACAAGATCCGGAGCAGCATCAATACCGTCACGCATAATATCAATGATCTGATCAAACTTACCACCATCGCCTGTAATAGCAAGTCTTGCAGTATCATCTGCGTTAGGATCATCAAATGTTTGAGCAACTTTAATGCTATCAAAATCTGATACACGATCTTGGAACACTTGACCTAATACGCCGCCAGCTGTATAAGGAGTAAATGTGCTAATGTCCCATAGTTCTAATAAATCTTTATCTTTGTAAAGTTCAATTACTTTACCATCTAATGCAATATCATCTTGTTCAATGTTTTTAACATAAGCAGAAAGTCCTTCAATTTCAACCATACCGCCCATATTTTTAAAGATTACTTGATCTCCGTCAACTAATCCGTGGTCTGTACTAGTTTGTACTCTAGCACGTTCATCTAAATCACCACTAAGAGTAATAAAGTCAATCTCTTTTTCATTGTATAGTTTATTTCTTAAAATAGCATCAACAAATAAACTTAACTGTGCAATAGAACCAAGTGTTTCTGTTTTTTGTTGGGTAATTGCAAGTCTGCCGCTTGTGCTTGAATAATATCTTTCAGCTGCTTGCACTGAAAGGAAGTTTGCTGTTAAACCTCTACGAATATCGTATTCAACTGCATCAAGAATTAATCCAGTATCTCTTTCGCACAAGTCAATGTTGTAAACAAAATCTGGGAATGTGTATTTGATCCAGCCACTAAGTTCTTCAATGAGATACTCTCTGTTGATCTTAATTAAGTCACCTGTTTGTATTCCGCCCCAAGTGTCTGTTCCTGCAAATCCTCTAGTGGTAACTTCTGCAGGGCTGTCTTGTTCTTCTTTAGTAACTGTTTGGAAATACGGTCCTGGTTCTGGTGCAGATGTTCTAATAATTTCTTCTGCACGTTTTGCCGCAGCATTAATTGTTCTGAATGCATAGTTTAGTGATGCACCTTCTTTACCTGGTGGTACACCAATCATTCTATCGTCGCCGTCTAAGCTAACAAAAATGTTTTGTGTAGACGCATATCCTGAATTGTCAACATAAAACTTAGTTGCTGCTTGTAAGTCGTCTGCACCATTTGGTTTACCAAAGCCTGCTAGTTCTCCTGGGTGATCAGAAAGAGTAAGGATACCTTCCATCACATCGCCTTGTCTACGAACAATGGCATCTCTTGGCATAGCAACATCGCTTAAGAAATTACCTTGTAATGATTCGTCTACACCAGTATCAACCATTTGGTGTACATCGTCGTCTGCTTTAATACCAGATACAAATGTTTTTGCTGCGTCAGCTTCTGTATCACTTACTAAAGAAGCATCATCTCTTGTTAAGAATACTGATAGTAAGTTTTCACTTACAAAACGTAAAAAGTATACTGGCTGTACAACACCTGTTGCAGATGTTTGTGCTGTTGCTGTAAATACTTCACCAACAGTACCGAACTTAGCACCAATTGTTAGCCAAGGCACATTGCCTACTGTTTTAATTTTATATGTATTTCCTTCTTGAATATCAGTAGCAGGAAGTTCACTGTTTAAGTTTGTTGGATCATTATAAACAGAATCAAAAACAAATTTTAAACCGTTAATACTTGTGTCATATCCGTGATCAACAACTTCAATATCACCATTTAGGTAACGTGAAATGTTTAATTTGTATGGATCTTGTGTTAGTGGTTCTGGCGCAACTCTAATAGGAAGTCCTGAACTGATATAACGTCTATCAGCATAACCCTTGTTAATAACAAGATCGTCAATGTTAATATTAGTATTATGGATATCATTAAACTGTTGTGCTGCTTCATTAGATACAGCAATGTTTGCAATAGCATTAGATGCAGCGTTTAGTGGAGCTCCTAAACTTGGGCTTGTATCGTCTGATAACTGTGTAAATCCTGTACTAATAATAAGTTTTCCAGGAACAGAATAGTTAAAAGTAATAGTGTCAACTGCTTGTGAATCTAACGCTTTGTTAGATGCTAGTTCAACTAAATCAAGTGCGCCACCGTCTGTTCTAACTAAAGGTACTGTATTTGGAAATAATGAATCTGGAGTATCACTTAATGCTGTAAACGAAATAGTTCCACTTTGTCCGAAAATAGCATAAATTTCTTGGAAGTTTTCGTTTACTTTACGGAATGATTCTCTAATACTATCGCCGGTGCCGTCATTACCCTCAACACCGATATTAATGTCTTGTCTTGCCATTTATGTACGCTCCACTATGGTTTTTGTGCTTAACATAGTTATTTATCGTATCGTTTTATAATCTTAATGTAAATACAATATGTTCATTCGAGAATACGTTTTAAAGAAATTATACGAACGTCCTAGTAAACTAGGAAAGATCCACAAGTACTATAGAAATGTTACTATGGTAATACTTCGTTGTGATAATTGTGGAACAGAGTTTGAAAGATCAAGGGGAAGTATGGATCCTAAACGTCTTAATAATAACTATTTTCACGTATGTAGTAACTGTGATGCAAAGGTATTTGCACAGAAAAAAGGTGTAGAGCGCAAGCAAATCTGGGATATGCCTGCAAGCTCTGACATTCCTATTAGCCAAATATAGAATCGTTAAAGTTTACACTAACGCCACATCCACAACTAGATTGTGCATTTGGATTTTGTATATCAAACATTGCTCCAATGATGTCTTTTTTATAATCAATAGTTGATCCTATTAAAAACATAACACTTTGAGCACCTACAACAAAAGCACAACCTTCTGCTGTTTTAATAACTTCGTCAGTATCTTCTAAGTCTGTCGGAGATTCTATAAGTTGCCAATCGTATTCAAAGCCAGCACATCCGCCGCCCTTGACATTTAAACTAACACCGTAGCATTCGTTCTCTGTTGCTAATGTGTTGATTTGTTTCTCCGCTGCTGGAGTTAGTTTAACGATCATTACTCAGACTTCCAAATAGTCCAAGCACCATATGCAATAGCAGCATATGCCATTAATGCAGCGATTGGCTTAAAGATCAAGAATGAAATTCCTGCTACTACTAGAATAACACCGTCTAATGTTGTACGCTCTTTGATTCGAGCATTAATCCATTTTTGTATCATTTTTATTTCCTCCTGTGACAATATTTAGTAAATAAAAGTTCCTATAGGAGAATATTATGATTAATTGGTTAAAATCACTTTTAGGTATTGGTAAAATTGTTCCGCACGATACAATGACTGTGGATGAATACAAACAGCACGTTGAAGAAGCTAAAAAACCTGCTGCGCCTAAAAAGAAAACAACTACAAAGAAAAAATCAGCTAAAACTAATCAAGACAAAGTACTGAATGCAATGACTAAAAAGGAATTGCTAGAAGTTGCTAAAGTTCACGGTATTAAAGCTAACGCAAGTCTTAGTAAGGCTGAGTTAGTTAAACGTGTTAAGAACGGTTAATAATAGCTGACTGTAATTGTTGAATTGCAGTATCTTGGCGAGCCAGCTTGCGTTCTAGGACGTCTATAGCGGCTCGCTGTTTTCTTGACTGCTCCTCCAAACTGCGAACATATTGAAGTGAAGGGAGTTCTTGAGAGCTACCATCTTCGCCTAGCATAGTAATGGTATCTACACCTTGTGCTTTTAGACCGCCTGTTACACGGTTAGGATTTTTATCAGACGACTTCTCTAATGCGGGTGTCTGTTTGCGTCCATACATTTTGTTCAAATAGCTCATTGTTCTTCTCCATATAGTATTTATATAGTGCAATGCTTGCTAGGTTCTTACACTTAGATTCTACCATAATATCGGCATAAGGCAAAAATTCTAATGCCCAGTCATTTACAGCGTTGTTCCACATAAAGTCACTGTGTGCTCTTAGTTTCGCTTTTTTGTATCCTTGTTCGAGTAGCGTTTGGAAATCGGGTCGAACATCTCGTGGTAGGTGTCCGATAAGGTCTTCCCTCGATACGGAATAGTGTACCACAGGGCGTACACCACGCCAGCTGTCCATAATGCGATTAAAACGCTCATCGCTAGGTCTAACATACTCTCCCCCACTATGGCACCAGTGGTGATGAATATCTAACACTAGTGCTACATATTTACTTAGCTCTAAGCTAGAATCGATACCCCATTTGTTTTCGTCGTTCTCAATAGTAATGCAGTTTCGTGCTTCTGGAGACAATCTTGGAAGGACGTCGATGATACCGGCTGGACCTTTTCTACCGGAGATGTGGACGTTACACTTGAAGTCTTGCCAATTCTGACCGTAACCCATCCACCGTATGACATTCGTGTGATATTCAAATTCTTCTATGCTCCTCTCTACGATTTCTTCACTATCCGAAGCAAGGACTGTAAATTGGCCTGGGTGCATTGAGAGTCGAACATCGAGTGCTCTTGCTGTTGCACCGACTTTTGCGAATTCTCTCTCGCAATACGCCACCACATCAGGACGCTGCCAAAAATAGCACCAGTCACGCTGGGTATAAACAGGAAGAACATCAGAGCCCAGTCGTACCATACGTAACTCTTGAGGAAGGCTTCCAACATACTCAATCAATCTCCCGTAGCTTGCAATATTATGTACCATAATATCCCACAAGCGTTGTTCAGCAACATCACGTGTCTGTCTGTTCAGCCACTGTACTGTTGTGCTACGAGTATTTAGCGGTCGTTGAATTTCTTCTAATAGCTTCTTTTTTTGTGTTTGGTCTGGATGCATATACTTGCAAGCAAAACCTATGCGTTGTACAGCCATTAAAATGTCCTTGCAGTGTTAAAACTTAAAACGTAACGTTCTTCTACAGTATTAATTTCAGTTTCGTGTTGTAACCAACTTGGGAAAATATACAATGTATTTTCTTGGGCTGGAAAAAAATTAAAGTATGTATTTGCTTCTGTTTCTCCTTGAAATACATCATTCATTCTATACATACTAATTGGACTATGAAATACTAAATGAGCACTACCGTTAGGCGTTTTAGGATAGTATGCTCCGCTTACAACACTGCCTTCGTGTCTATGCGGCTTTACTTTAGCACCCGGTCCCATTTGATTCATCCAGCTATTGCTAATAAACATATCACTAAGGTTGAGTTTATCTCTGTATATATCAACACAGTGTTGTAACGTTTCTCGCAGACCTGGATGGTCATCAATATTCCAACCGCCGCCTTCATAACTACTTGTTCCGCCGTCAACGAGAATATGTTTTTTTCCGTTGTAATTATCAACTAATTTTTTATTATCGATCTTGCCAGTAAGATCGTATGCTACGACAAGTGTAGGAAATAGATTATAGTCTTGATGTTTCATTGTATTAGTATACTTTCTTTTGCTATATAAGTCAAGTCCAATGTTTTACCACCCAAGGATCTTCACAGTTCTCTGGATTAGGATCTCCGTGGAATACACAAATACAACAACCTGCTGGCGGCTCACAGTGTTCTATAGTTCTTAACTGTCGTTGTCCGCGAGGCATATTATATTTTAAATCTCTAGTTTGTCTTACTTCCCACTTCCAACTTTGTATCCAGTTATCAGGATATAGTTGTGCAGGATTGTCTTCGTGTGTTGCATCATATAGCCAGTCTTGATCTCCATAAAATGTTTTTTGTATTGACTGTTGATTCTTTTTAAAGTTTTTCCATAAGTAATCTAGTTGTCCTGATTTAAATTTAATAACACTACTGTTATATTTAGGCCAGGTTGGACGCATCTTGCGAGTAAAATCTCTAATAGTACACCACTTGTTATCGCCAAATGTAAACAAGCCGTCTATGTTGTCTGCAATAACAACATCAAGGTCCATATAAAGGATAGTTCCTTTTAACGGCAAGTCATTTGAAAAGATGTATGGTTTGCACCACCATCCTGCTATTCCTGCTGGTAACTTAATTATTTTGACATTTGAATTAATATCTTTAGGATTGTCAGTTAAGCAAACAAACTCTATATCAAGTGTACAATTACGTTTCACCATATTATAAAGTTTGTTTACATATTCTGAACTATACTTTGTGCCGTGTTTAAGGCACAGCACATAGTATTTGTCCTTGATTAACGGATTGGCGTTATAAGGAATATCATATAAGCCAAGCTCTTGACCTTGTTTAGCTAGTTTGTCAAGAGCTTTACGAGCCTTACGCTGTTCCTTAGTTTCACCTTCGACATATTTTTTGACCAAGTCATACCTCGTAGATAGCTGAGTTTGCTCCGTGTTCAGCACATTCGCAACGTACACAATAACAACGATTGTCTGTTGCTTCACGTATGAGTTTGTCTGCAAAGTTAAATGCGTGTTCTGCAAACTTCTCTGCGCCAACACCGTCAAAGATTCTAATTTCTGCTAGACCAAA
>Ga0181582_10001285_pt1 | contig 19439 bp, 10 predicted proteins | sample 071ome_32_FD_132438 | JGI IMG/M metagenome (GOLD analysis project Ga0181582, IMG submission 132438) | Coastal salt marsh microbial communities from the Groves Creek Marsh, Skidaway Island, Georgia - 071405AT metaG (megahit assembly) | ecosystem: Environmental > Aquatic > Marine > Intertidal...
AATTTTACGTAGATCAATCGTTCGTGTCGTTCGTGTCGTTCGTGTCGTTCGTGTCGTTCGTGTCGGGCGATGACCGATCCGCCGCCGTCACTGCGCGTCGCCGTGCTCGTCCACGTAACTGACGACGACGGTGATGTCGTCGAGCTTTCCGCCCAAATACCTGTATCCCATCTGCTGCGCGCCGTACGCAAACGGGCTCAGATACTTGGGATCGAGCGCCCTGCTCTTTGCGTACTTTGACAGCGCTGCTGCAGCCTCGGCCGGCCCCTCGCCCTTCTTCTTGCTCAAGTGCACCAACGCCGCCGCCTCGTCCGGGAACACGTTATCGAATAGCCCGTCGGTCGCGGCGATCACGATGTCCCCCGGCCGCAGGTCGACGACGTGCGAGTTCGCCTTGGAGGGCGAGTCAGACATTGAATCCGGGGAGCCAATCTGGTAGGGGAAATTGAATTCATGCTGCTGTTGCGGCGAGATGAACGCGACGGTTCCGTCCCGAGCGACGAGGAAGCCAGAGTCGCCGAGGTTGCTGGCGTGGGCCTGGCCCTCGTGCAGGCAGACGATGCAGGCAGTGCATGACCCCCGCGCACGGGTTCTGGCATGCGCCTCCTCAAGAATACGCTGCGGCACGCCCGGATGAACGCTCTCGACGTCGTCCAGAAGGTTCAGTGCGTGCGACATGAGCTCGCGGGAGTAGAGGCCCGGGTCGACGCCGACTTCGGCCCAGCCCCCGACGCCATCCGCCACGCCGATGCAGTAGTCTCCGGCGTGGATGAAATATGCATCTTCGCCACCTCGATGTTCCTTTTCCGGATGCGGGAGCATGGACGCTGCGGAATTGAGCTTCAGCGCCTTCCCGAAGACCGGCGGGGTCTGCTGGTTGGAGGACGGCGTCGACGCGGCAGAGACGTCGCGCTTCTGGTTGGAGGACGGCATCGAGGCGGGCGAGGGAGACGACAGGTCCCCCCCGATGCTGCTGTTGCGCCTTGCGGACAAGCCGGGAACGGACACCAGGCCGCCCCCGTACAGCGCTCCAGCGCCAATGGCCAGCCCCAGCGCCACGCACGGCATCGCAAACTTCCCGTGCCGCATGGACGACTGCACTCGCTTCAGGAAACGGTTCACGGGCTGCGCGGGCTTGGCGCCCTGGTGCGCCGGCTTGCCGTTCTGGTTGCTCCGCCCGCCGGAAGGGCTCGAGTTGCCCCGGTTTGTGTTCATGCTGGCTCCTTCGGTTCGTGCGGTGTTGAGGACGACGCGTCAATTCACAGCCGTCTGTGTATGTTTCTGACAAGTTGCGTCACGAAATCAAACTCCGAGTCGGCCAGAGAGCGCGGGATTTGAGTGTATCCAATTCCGGTTGTGAATGAGCGCCGCTGTCTCTTGGCTGCTGGGTACGGTTGGTGTCTGCGCGCCGTATAGGGAGCTCGACGGATGGTCGGGCCGGACGCGGTGGGGTCGGTTGGTCGGTTGAACAACCTTTACAAGTGTGGGGTGGGCCTCCCGAGAGGCTCACTTCCATTCCGGTCAGGCCAGAGAGTGGAGACAGTTTTCCAGCGGACACGTTTTCGCCCAGCGACAGTCGTCCTCGTATAGAGATCTCCCCGTGCACGCGCAGCGATGGCGCCTCGGCGACGAGGGAGCGCGAAAGCGGCAGAGGTAGCGCAGCAGCCCGAAAACGACGAGTCAGAAACGCTCGAGACAGACCTCGTGACCCAGCTCCAAGAGGACTTGGCGCTCGTGTGCGAGCACCTGTTCGTGGGCATCGGCTCGCTGCAGCGGGACGCGCGGCCTGTGCCGCTGGACGACGAGGAGGTCGTGAGCACGAGCGCCGTCGTTGCGAGTGCGGCTGATGCACTCGCACAGGAACAGCAGGAACAGCGGGGCCCGGAGGATATCCAAGCCGCGGCCGAGAGGATGGGCGCCGACCTGCGGGAGTCGATGCGGCGGCTCGAGCGTCACATCCAGTTGTTGCCCGACGACGTCGTGTACGACACATCGAAGCGGATGGGTGGGGACGGGGTGGACAGCGCGGAAGTTCGGGGACTGGTCGAAGAGAACAAGGCGCTGCGGACGAAACTAGAGGAGGTCGTGCGGTCGCGAACGCGAGAGGTGGTCGGGCTCGAGGAGCGGCACAGGGCACTGGTCGAAGACATGTTTAGCTGAGGGATCGTGTCTGCGCTCGTCGGGAGCGAGCAGGCCACCGTCGCCTTTGTAACCAGGCGATGAAACCGAGGCTGCTGCTCAAGGGAAAGTGGGAGGGAGAGAATGCGCAGCCCCCTTAGTTCAATGCAATGGCCCCTCCCAGGATGAAAACATTTCCTCCCCACACGCAAAAGATATGTCGAGTCCTCCGGAGCAACCCCCTGCTCCACCTGACGGAACGGCCCCCTCGCCTCCGCGAGGGGGTGCAGAGGGCGAGCCAGAAGGACCGCCTCCGGTCGAAGACTTGGAGGAATTCGATGGACTGCCGCTTGACGAGCCGGAAGCGTCGCTCTCGGACGACTCTGGCGACGAGGATGGTGATGGAGACGACAAGGTGCGTGCACGGTGGCAGTGAGAGGCCTGCGTGGCCTGTATTTTCGTCGTCGGTGATCGAAATTCCCGCCTGAGTTTCTCGAATTCCCCCTCACGCCCTCGACCCGGATCTGTTTGGCGTGAACCTCCCGCAGGATGCTGACGAGGAGGACGGGGACGACGACGAGTTTGACTTCGAGGACGGCTTTTTGGCGAACGAGGAGGGAGAGGACGACGACGAGGACGGCCAAGAGCAGGAAGGAGAAGCGCACAAGACGAAAAAGAAGCAGAAGCAGAAGCGCGATCGGGATCTCGAGCTCGACGAGGACGACTACGACCTGCTTGAGGAAAACACCGGCGTTCGCGTCGAACGGCCGGCCGTTCGACGTCTGAAAAAGGCCCGGGACCGGGACGGCGCACAGCAGCAGCAGTTCAACGACGCCGAGGACCTGCAGGCGGACCTGTTCGGGACGGGCGATAATCAGTTTCAAGATCTCGAGGACGACGTGGGCGACGAGGGGGGACAGGTGCCGGGAGTGCGGCGCGGGAACGGGCCGGCTGGCGATGGAGGGAACGACGTGAACGCCGGGGACAACGAGAACGTCGACGACATTGACGATTTCCTGGACGACGAAGACGCGTGGATCATCGACGAGGAGGAGGAGGCTGCGGCGCTGGCGGGCGGGGAGGAGGCCGCCAGGGAGGCGAGGCGGATCAGGCGCGAGCGTCAGGAGCGCGCCAAGGCGAGCATGCCTGGGGTCGACTTTGAGGCGCTGGAGGAGGCACATGCGATCTTCGGAGACGTGGATGAATATATGGAGATCCTGGAGAGGCAGCGTCAGGAGCGGGAGGACGAGGAGGAGGACGACGTCGACGACGTGTATGGCGGACTCGATCCGGACGACTTCGGGGAGGGCGAGGCTGCGGAGGAGCTCCGCGCGCAGAGGGAGGAGCGTAGAAAGAAGAAGGGTGACCGCGGAGACAAGAACAAAGCGCTTCACCTGCAGATGGATCCAGAGGCGGCTGCGAGGCACTTTTTGCTCCCGTCTGACGACAAGATCCGGGAGACGGACGTGCCGGAGAGGGAGCAGATTCAGGCATCGATGCTTGTTTCTGCTGACGTGCTGACGAGTGACGAGTGCGCGACGTGGATATGGCGGCAGCTGGTGTCGGAGACCGAGTCCAGGGCACGGACCGTGCTGGAGGACGGAATCAGGGAGGTGGACGGGCCGCCGCCGGCGTGGATGGGCGGCATGTGGCCGCCCGGGTCTCTGCGCAACGGTCTGTATGATACGTCGTCGTGCCGCGGCCTGTACCAGGGCAGGTTCGGAAATGACCTCGAGGCGTGGCTGGAGGACCCCGAGGCGCAGGACGACCTCAAGCGGTGCATCAAGAACGTGCTCGTGCGCAGGTTCAGGGATCACGAAGAGATTCCGTACATCGCCATGTACAGGAAGGGCGAGCTGGGCGAGCTGCTGTGCGTCCGCCAGGAGGACGAGCCGGCCGACAGCATGTCGGGGGAGCTCGGCGCCGAGACCCGCAAGATGCGCCGCTGGGATATCTTGTACGCCGTCAACCGACTGGCCCTCAAGTATTCCAGCATGAGCAAGCGGAAGGACAAGAGGAGGGAGGTCTACGACAAGGCGGCGGCCGAGACGGCTTACTACGACCTCAAGAGCTCGGCGGCGATGGCCTGCAGCGAGGCGCTGGACGGCGCCGCAACGCTTGACGCGCTGGACGACATCGAGTCCAAGTTCAAAGCGGCCGTGACGATCGGCGCGTCGAACGAGGACGAGGCGGAGCTCACGCAGGGCAAGATCAAGCGCGTGCAGAAGGGGAGATTCTTCAAGATTGCCGCTCAAGCCGGACTTCAGGCCGCCCTTGACGGGTTTTCGATCCGCCCGGGGGACTTTGCTGACAACGTGCAGGCCGGTTTCAAGCTCCACGAGCCGGAGGACCCAGCCCTGGATCCCGCGCAGCACTTGGACCACTTTGTGGACGCCGAGAACCCGGTCTTCGCCGACGTTAGGTTCGTCGTCAAGTCTGCGGTGCGCCTCATGGCGTATTCTCTCAGCTCTGAGCCGGCCGTCAGGAAGGCAGTCCGGGAACAGTTCTGGGCCAGGGGCGTCGTGTCTACCTCGCTGCAGGCGGCCGGGATCACGGCCCTGAACGCGTTCCACCCCCTCGGTATCGCGAAGCGCATCAAGAACAAGCCGCTGGAGACGTTCAAGAACAAAGACACGTTCCTCAGGCTGACGGCCGCCGAGCAAGAGGGCTTCGTGAAGATCGAGCTCACCCTGGCCAACCCCGAGGAGGATATGGAGGCCATCATCGCCCCGCTGCAGGATTTGTACGTGTCTGACGGCATCTCCGAGAGCTCTCAGGCATGGAATGACATGAGGAGGGATGCTTTGAGGCTCGCCGTGGAGAAGTACATCATGCCCGCCATCAGGAGCGAGACCCGCAGACGCTTGGCGGCCGACGCCATGGAGGTGGCACTCCAGGAGACCGCGGACAACCTGTGGAACTTCGCAACGAAGGCTCCGGTTCCCATCGTGGACGACGAGGGACACGAAGTGCACGACAAGCGCATCATGGCGGCCGTGTATGGTGCCGGCGACAAGGCCGGGCCGCCCTCGACCGTCGTGCTGCTCGATCAGCACGGGACTATGATTGACTTTCTGCACCTGCCGCAGTTGTCTGGGTTCATTCCCAAGAGAAGGACATTTGCAGGCCAGCCATACTCCATCTTTGACGACCCGAAGAAGAACAGGGACGCGATGCGGTTCAAGGAGTTTGTCGAGGCCCACCTGCCGCACGCGCTGGTCGTCGGCATGGGGCACCCGGAGGCCAAGGCGCTTCGTGACGAGCTTCACAACGTCATCGAGCGTGTCACCGCGGAGAACACTATGGTGCTGCAGAGCCTCGAGACGGGAGCCATCCTCAAGTTCTCGGCCGACGAGTCCATCGCCATGGCATGGGAGAACTCCCATGCCGCCGAGGCCGAGATGCCGTCGTCGCCGCCCATCATCCGTCGTGCAGTTGCGCTCGCCAGGCTGGCGTTGGATCCGCTCGCGGTCCTTGCGTCGACCTGTGGCCAGTTCAAGGAGATCCTGACGGTGCGGCTCCACGAGCTGGAAAAGCACATCCCGAAGGAGCTCAAGGGCCGCTACATCGAAGAAGTCGTCTGCACGGCCGTCTCTCAGTCTGGAGTGGACCTGAATATGGCCGTCAGCGAGTCCTGGAAGGCATCGCTGCTTCCCTTCGTCCCCGGCATGGGCTACCGCAAGTCGGCGGCCCTGATCAAGGCGATCGGAAAGATGGGCGGCGCGCTGGGATCGAGGGCGTCCCTCTTGGATCAGGACATGTTGGGGCCCGTCGTTTTCCGCAACGCGGCTCCGTATCTCATGGTCACCAACTCGACTGGCGCCTCGCTCCAGTACGGGTTTGACATCATCGACAACTCCAGGATCCATCCGGACGACTATGACCTCGCGTTTGCGCTCGCTTCGGACATCGAAGGGACGGGGGCGCTCGAGACCGTCAACGACGCCATCGAATACACGATGGAGAATCGGGACCGGGTGGAGTTGTTCGACCTCGCGGCGTTTGCGCTCAAGTACGCGCAGGGGCACGCGGGCAATCCGGCAACGAAACCGGCGGTCGGGGAGGTCGTCGGTCGTCAAGAACAGGATATCGACGACATATTCGGCGATGACGATGACGATGACGCCGATGACAACGTGGTCAACGACGACGCGGGCGGTGCGGGTGTCCCGGAGACGAACGCTGACGGGACTGCCGCTGAGGCCGTGGAAGCCGTGGAAGCTGTGGATGTCGCGTCTGCTCCAGGAGACCCAGACCCCGAAGCTGCCGCAGAGCCGCCGGTCGAAGAGGCACCGGTCGCGGAGCCGCCGGCCGCAGAGGCCAATACGGAGGCCGTCATCGCCCCGTCGGATACCACTGCCGGCCCTGCATTGGATGCCGTCGCCGTGCCGGCGCCTGCAGACGAGGCTGCGCCCGGAAACGTCGTCCCGACGGCAGACGTCGACGCCGCTGCCCCCGAGTATGGCGAGCAGCCCGTCGCCGACGAGCCGTCCCAGCGTCCAGACGCCGCCGCCGAGACCGTGGACGTCTCGACAGTGGACACGTCCCTTTTCCTGACCAAGTTGATCGACATCAGGATGGAGCTCGTCGCGCCCGCGAGCGACATCAGGCCCATCTTCAAGGATCTCAGCAACGAAGACATCTTCTGGATGCTGGCCGGCGAGGAGAAGAGCGCCGTCAAGATTGGTCGCAAGATTGAGGCCAAGATCCGGCACGTGAGCGAGGAGGCAGCCGCCGGCAACATCCCGGAGCTGAACAACGCCGAGGCGCTGATCGAGGCCGCCGCCGTCAGCAGCAAGCAGCAGGTGATGAACTGCAGGGACTACTTCAGGCCAGGAGATACGGCGTTTGGGGTGATCATCGCCATCGACACCGAGAACGCGGTCGTGTACCTCTCCACGGCATCGACGCAGCTCAATGCCGACGTCCAGTACGAGACGCAGTACCTCGCGTCCGAGGATCCGTACTACGTCGTGCCCGACAAGGAGACCCTCCAAGAGGAAGAGGCCAGGCTGAAGGGCGTCAAGGCGAAGCCGAAGATTACCGTGCGGCCCATCCGCCACCCGTACTTCAAGAACGTGACGGCGGCCGAGGCGACCGCCGAGGTGCTCGCCGGACCTGTCGGTGTGGCCGTCATCCGCCCGGCGGCCAAGTCCTTCAAGAGGCTGTACATCACCATGCACATGCCGAGCGGAATGGTCTTGAACGTGGGCATCAAGGAGCTCGGCTCGACCAAGTCCAACCTGACGCTCGCCGGGCCCCTGGAGGTCGAGCCGATCCCGGGCCACAAGTTCGAGTACGAGGACTTGGACGAGTTGGTCGTCAGGTTCATCGACCCGATTGCTGCGGCGATGCGCGCGCTCTCTATGCACAGAAAGTGGCGCGGCGGCCCGGACACGGGCCCGGCCAAGTCCTGGGAGGAGATCCAGGACGAGCTCCGCCTGGAGAAGGAGTCGGCGTCCTTCACAGGATACTGTCTCGCGCCTGACGTCCACCGGCCTGGGGCTTTCTTCATTGCGCACCACATTGGCTCCACGCCTCGTCGCGAGTACTTCGTGGTGCTCCCGGACGGCTTCTACTTCCGCAAGAAGATGCACGGCACGGTCGATTCCTTCTTGGCGAGCTTCAAGAACAACCCCTTCGGATCGCAGCCCCCGCAGGCCCACGTGCACTCGCATGCCCATGCGCGTGCCCATGCTCCAGATATGTACGCCCAGGACTACATGCAGCCGTACTAGACGCTCAAATGATTACACGGTAACGTTACGCCGACTTTGGCCCCGACGCGTTCACGATCGCCAGACGGTACTCGTCGTCGAGGTCGCCCTCGTCGTACGACGAGTCGGTAAAGTAAATCCTTCGCACCCGGCACGTCGCGTTGACCTGGATGCCCACCGTCTCGACGTACGAGGTACCGTACCACCGCCGGAGAAACTCGCCCAGGTCGAACTGCACGTGGTTCCAGCCGGCCTCGAGCTTCAACGGCATGGCAGTAATCTTATCGTCCGACGTTACGCGCTTCTGATACGTCGCCGCCCGGAACCGACGACGGCGGTCCTTCGAGTCCAGCACCTCGAGCTCGATCCCGCACGGCACGTCGGCACCCAAGCTCTTAATCAAGAACACGGCATGGGGGAACTTGATCGCGAGCTTTGGCGAGTTGACATATGTCGTGGCCACAGTGTTCCCTCGAATGTCGATGACGGAGCGTTTCAATTCGTCGTCCATGATCCGCTCGACGGACCCCTCCGGGTGGTGGACGAGCCAGCCGTCGAGCGGCTGCGAGCCGACCGCGTACAGCGCGGTCTCTTCGTGCACCTTGATTCCCATGACGTTGTTTCTGGGGTGGGGGATCGAGGATATGGCGCGATTTCGACTAGGGTTTCGAGTGTCGGCTTATCCTTGGAAGCTCCACAGAGCAGCCTCCACATTGAAATTTCCTGGCGGAATCCGCTCAGCTTTCTCCGGGCGAGCAGTGTAACGCGACCCGTGTTCGTATGATCGCAGCGGCCACGGCGGGACAGAAGCCCCGCACGCTGCTCGTGAGCGCGGGGGTGCTGGTCGACACGACGAATTCAAACCACCCACCAAGGATACTGCTGGCCGAGCGGAACAAGGGCCATCTGCAGGGCACGTGGGAATTCCCTGGGGGCAAGGTCGAGATCAGCGAGTCTCCGGAAGAGGCGCTCGTCCGAGAGCTTCAGGAAGAATTGGGGGTACACGTCGACTCGACGTCCCTCGTCCCCGTGGCATTCTCGTCACACTCGTATCCTAACTTCCACCTCCTGATGCCACTTTTCGGAATCACACAATGGTCAGGAGCCATCGGTGACGTCGGCGTCGAAGGTCAGCGTTTGGTCTTTGTCACAGCCGAAGAGCTGAGGGCCAACAAGTACCAGATGCCACCCGCCGACGCTCCTCTGATCCCGCACATTCTACGATACGTGTCTTCCCTCGAACGTCAGGGAGGTGACGGTGGATTCGAACGTCAGTAGTCTATTAAGCTATCAAACCTACAAACCTACAAACCTAACCTACATCTTCCTCCTCTTGTGATACCCCGAATGCTTCCCGCCACGTCCGCGCCCACGCCCGGGGCGCCTTCCACCGTCGCGCTCCCTGGTGGCCCGCTCTGCGGCTGAGACGGCCTTCGCCTCCAGCATCTTCCTCACGTACGCCCTTTCGGCATCTCCCTCGAGCACCGACACCGCCGCCTCAAACCCGGCGATCATCAACTTGCCACCCTCGGCCCGCTCAACGGCCTTCTTCGCCGCCTCCCCACAGTTGAACCTCGCACACCCGTCAATCCCAGCGCTCTCATACTCCACGTACACCAACCCGGCCTCCCTCCCGCCGAGAGAATCCTTCACAAGCCCAAAGCTCACCGACTGCAGCTTCTCACGCTCCCCCTCTGGCAACGTAAACTCAAACCTCACCACCGTGCCCCCCGCCCCGACCTCCGCGACCACGTCCTCGTCCGTCACCGCCTTCACCGCCACCGGCGAAGGCGGCTCATTATTATCGTTCCTGTTCCTATCACTATCCCTATCCCTGTCGTCGAACCGCCGCCGCTTGCCGTCCTCTCCCTGCCCACGGTCGCCCCGCGCCTGCTCCCTGGCCTGCCGCTCCGCAGCCCGCTTCTCCAAAAACGCAACCTTCCTCTCCATCTCAATCGGCGCCCCGTCATACACGACTGACCCCTTCTCTTTCCCGAGCACCCGCTCCGCCTCCTCCACGGACGCAAACTCCACGAACACACTCCCACGGAAATCCTTGCTCTGCACGTGCCGCCGCATCCGAACAGACTTCGTCTCCCCCAACGTCTCGAAAAAACCCTGAAGCTCCTCCAACGTCACATCGAATCGGAACGGCCCCGCCACCACCGACCGCGAGTCGATCGCTCTCGCGATCGCCGTCGGGTCCTCCTCCAGCGCCCGGACCCGCTTCACCCGCGTCCCGTCCTCCGACACTGTGAGCTCGGTCGACGACGTCAACGCGTCCACGACAGTCCCCACAGCGTCCCCCGACACGTCACCCGCCACCTGCGCCGACAGATTCAACAGCTGCTTCATACGGTTGAACATACAGAGCGTGGCAAGGTCGACGTAGCCGTCGTCAGAGGACGTAATGAGGTCGTGCAGGAACTCATCCCGGTAGAGATTCGAGTCGGAGAAGTAAAACTCGACCTGGACGATCGACGATCGGTGAGGAAGCGAGCGAGTGAGGGCGGGCGGGCGGGAGCGAGCCGAAGACAGTGCTCATGCGCATGCGTGAATCGATCGGCGATTCGGCGCGAATGGACGCTCGGATGGATTTCCCGCAGAGACGACGACGGACGGACGACAGGAGACGTACCTGCTTCTTGATCTTGGCTTTCACGTCCGCCATAGGTTCGATATCGTGGACAAGGGCGCAGAGGTAAGTTTTCAAGTGGCCGGCGGGCGAATCTCGATTCGAATTCGCGTGTGTGATTCGTGCGGCCTGGATTCGCGTTCTAGACATCATCAAGGTGGTTTTCTTCTGGATACGGGCGAACTTAACGGTCGGGCGGGGGCGACGAGGGCCAGAACGACATGGGCTCCTCGCTCTTTGACGAGTACGGTTTTGTGACCGAGGTGGACAGCGAAACGCTGGGGTTTGTCGTGCCAGACCACGGGACGGACAGTCTCGGTTCGTTGGGTTCGGTCGACGGGGGCAACGGGGGCAACGGGGGCAACGGGGGCAACGGGGGCAACGGGCCGGTGAGGCAGAGGGAGGGGCCGGAGCAACCACAGAACAAGAAGGGTACCAGGGGCAACACCGGTCACCAGCGGTATTACGCGGTTCGGACGGGGCGGGTGCCTGGAATTTATACGGCCGCTGGCGAGTTTCGGAGTCAGCTCGACGGCATCAAAGGGTGTGAGGGGAAACGTTTCAAGACGCGGCGGGAGGCAGAGGCGTGGCTGAGAGATCGGAAGACGCCGGTGCCTGCGTCATCGAGCGGGGACGGGAATGGAAAGGCGAAACAACGGTCGACGAAACAGCAGCAGAAGGAGGCGGGAGATAGAGAGCGGGATCAGATCAGACAGAACGCACCGACGACACGGGCAGCGCCGACGCGGACACCGGTGCCCGTCGCGCCGCCGCCGCCGCCGCGGCGCAACCGCCGGGCCGTCGCCGCGGAGGAGATCATCACTCGGGAACTCTCCCCGCAGGGTCCCGTCTCTCCGCACGTGGTCACCCCGGCGTGGTTCCAAGAGGTTCTCGCGATGAACGGCGCCGAGGGCGTCTACCGGATCTTGTCCGACATGGAATCCGAGGCGCGTTTCCGCTTTGGAGTCGACTTCTGGGTCCGACTTGAGGAGAAACTGCTCGACCTGGCCTTCTCCGCCATGCCGCTCCGGGAATATGACCTGGTCATGGACCAGGCCAAGGACGACCTGGCCCGCATGGTCGAGAACTTCAACGGCCTCAGCAACCGGAGGGGGTTTTCGAGCGCGTTCTCGGGGGCCACCTGGAACTTCACGCTCAAGGCATTTGGGAGCTTTGCGAGCAAGTTACACGGCGTCGGCAGCGACGTCGACCTGCAGATCGACGGCTGCTTCCTCGTGGCCGGGGATCCCAAGGCGAAGAAGCACGCCATGCAGATTGATCGGAACGACGCCAAGAAATTCATCAACGTCTTCAGCGCGCGTCTGAAGAACATGCCGGACAAGTACAAGGTGGAGAAAAGGCCAAACGCCCGGACGCCCGTCGTCAAGGTCAAGGACATCCGGCGGGGCGTGTCGTGCGACATTGCCTTCCCGTGCGGGGACAGCGGCAGCGGCGACTTTCCTAAGGCGGAGCTCCTCCTCGTGCTGAACCACCTGGACTACCGTCTGCACACGCTGCTGGCCCTGGTCAAGATCTGGGCGGGGCACCACCACCTCCGAGACGCGGCGCTCGGCAGGTTCAACACCTACACCCTCACGTCGCTGGTCATTTTCTATTTCCAGACGCTTGAGCTGCCCATCTTCCCCCCGCTAAACGAGATTGTCTCGAAGGAACTCATCTCTGCCGCCAAGCGCTTTGACGACATGGCCCCGCACGTTGCCGACATGGCGCGACGGGCGAATCGCTGGCGGCGCACGAGGAGCGATAACAGGATGGGCGTGATGGAGCTCTTCCTGGGGTTCTTGACGTTCCTCGAGGAGACGGTTGGCGAGGCGGAGAACGTATCGCCGGTTCGGCTGTCCACGTACACGGGGACGCGCACGACGTTCCACTCCATTGACAGGGGCGGAAACAAGAAGATGATCCACGTGGACGACCCGTTCGATGCCGACGATAACTCGGCGAGGGCGCTGACGCAGGGGTGTTTCGCGCACGCGGGCAAGTGCGCCACGGAGACGCTGCGGCTGGGCGCCGAGCTGGACGCTGACGAGTGGATCTGGCGCGTGTTTGTCGACGGCAAGAAGGCTCCGCGGTGCGCGAGGTCGAAGCGGTACAGTTCGAACGGTCGTCAGCGAGGCGCGACGCGGTGATCTACTTGACGACGAAGCGGTCGGAGCCGGTCGCCGACCGGCTCTGTCGGGACCCCGAATTTCGGGGTGCTTCGAAGCAAGCAGGAGTCCTCGGCTCGTCAAGTCGCCACGGCGAGCATGCGTGCACACGTATTTTTTTGTTGAACGCTCCGAGCATCACAGTCTTCCTCTCGCCCAGCCACTGACCCAAGGGCGAACGAACGAGGCAGGAACAAATTCACGGGAAAAATCCCAGCTCGGTACGCTTTCAGCCCTCGTCTCCGGATGCCACGCGCCTTGTAGAATGCTGATACGTGATTCCACTCTGTCGTGGCCTCAACGACGGCCAAATGTCCCGCCCTGGGGTATGCCCCGCGAACAACGAACGATTGGTTGTTCGAGTCAACGAGAATCGGCGCGTTGCCTCTTTCGCGCGTCATTCGCTCACTCGCGCCTTCAATACGTGGTCAGATGACGAGCCTATAGATATGCGCCGTGGGATGTCAAACGCTTGGACCCAAGAGGACCTCCGATGAACGCAACCGACCCTTTCGGACCCGGACCGTCTGCGGCACCGCAGCTCAACGGGACGGCGCAATTGGACGCCACCCAAAGTCCCGCGAATGAATCCATCTCGGCCCCTGGGCCAGAGCCGGTCGCCCCGTCGCCACCGCCGTTCCTGCAGTTCCCCGACCAGGATCAGTTTGTCTCGTCCTGCGCCAACTCCGACTCGCCGATTTGCTACAATACGTCCATTTCCGGGGCCAATATTATCACCAACCTGTGGTTCTCCGCGATCCTGGGGCTGCTGTGCTACCTGGCGTTTGTGATGTTCAGGACCAAGTTCCGGCTCTACCAGGCCCGCCTGCACATGCCGACGGTGACGCACAAGCCGCCGCAGCTGAAACTGAGCGCGTGGCATCATCGGTGGTGGTCATGGGTCGTCCCGGTGTTCCGCGTGTCGGACGAGGAGCTGCTCAAGAGCGCGGGTATGGACGCCCTGATTGCCGTCAAGATCCTCTACTTTGGCATCCTCTGCTTCCTGCCGATCACGCTGGCGGCCATGGCCATCTTGATTCCGATCAACTACACGGATGACTACTACAGCAGCACGGCGCAGGCGGACGGGTTGAGCGACACGTACTCGACCGTCTTCATCCGGCTGACGATGAGTAACATCAGGCCGGGGAGCTCGGTGCTGTGGGTGCACTTCTGCTTCGTCTACGGGGCGGTATTTTGGACGTGCTGGCTCATCACCGAGTTCTACAAGGAGTACATCAGCCTCCGACAGGCGTACGTGATCCGGAACACCGAGGCCGCCAACGCGCACATCGGAGGCAGCGCAGAGGCGTTCGAGCAGGAGAAGCAGCCCATCATCACGTCGCGCGGGTCCGAGAGACGGTCGTCGTTCCGTTCTTCGATCAACTCGCTGGCGGATCTGGACGGGAGCGGCAAGCACCTGGGAGCGACGCCAGACGCGGCCAGGTCGCAGCGGCGGACGTCCTTGGACTTCATCAACGAGGTGCGAGACGCGAGCCTGATGAGCCATCTCAGCACGCCGCTGCGGATTTTGCACGCGGAAGGGGCGCCTCGCAAGGACTCTATCGGGGTCCTGACCAACCGCTCCGTCTCCTTCAGCGGACGCTCGGTGTACGAGACGCCCTACAACGCGAGGCCCGGATACGGAGACGGGGCTGGCTCGGGTAGCAATTCAAACTCTCCTTCAAAGAGCCCGGCCACGTCCATCTCTGGGTATTCTGGCCTGTATGCGCAGGAGGGATGCAGCGACCGGGATGGCGAGTTCGACGTCGACGATCACCTCGACACGGAGACGGACAACGAGAGTGTCGTCGAGAGGCACGTCACCATCTCGGAGCGATGGACGGACCATGACTTCTCTCAAGACGTCGGAGTCGGCCTCGCCGGTCCCAGTTCTGACCGTGGTCCCCGTCCTGGTTCCACGCAGACGGCCGGCGGTCGGCGGTCCCCGCTCAAGCACCGATCGGGCTCTGCCGCGGCCGCCGTCGCGATCGCCTTGGACACTGGACACGATTCGACAGCAGCATCGGCCCTCGCTAAGATTCGTCATCATCGCGCTGCCTCGGGGGCGTCGTATGCGTCGTCCTTATCGAACCACACGGGCACCCCCCACGGCAGCCCGCGCCAGCGGTCTCCCCGGCAGGGCGGGGGCATGAGTGGCATGAACGCGTTCGACGAGGCCACGTCCATGGAGAGGATTCCCGAGAGGGTTTTCGAGGGGATTCCCGGGGAAGCGGACCACACGACCGCCGACCACAACACGGCGGCGGCGGCGACAAACCCCGGCAAGCCGCCGCGTGGGCTCGTGCAAATCATCACCACCGTGGCCGAAGACTCGGAGCGGGACGGCAACATGCATGTGGATGATTTGCCGACAGCCATGGCCCTGGACCCCGCCATGTGCGACCCCGAGGGCCAGCAGGGCATCGGGCACCGTTGGTGGAGCTACATGATCGAGGCCGGCAGCGGCAGGCTTCGGACCGACCACGGCAAGGGGTTCGTGCAGTCCGATATGCGTGTCAGGACAGCCCCGCCGGACGCTCCCGGCGTCTGCGATCCTGACCGCCCGGAGGACGACTGCGTTACCGTCAACGCCAGCCTGTACACGGTGCTCGTCACGGACGAGCCCATCGAGAAGCTCCACCTCAAGAAGCCGTTCAGGAAGACGAAGCTGACGAACGCCAACCTGCCCGGTCGGAAGAAGACGGGGGGAGGAGCTTCTCGAAAGTCGAAACAGGTGGGCAAGGCCAACACGGCGGACACGGCGGACGAGCAAGGGGACGGCAGCGGCAAGTCGTCCCTGAGGTCGTTGGCGTCGTTGGACGACATCGACATCGACGCTATCATCGCGTCGGCCCCGTCCGACGATCCGACCCACGTCATCGACGCGACGAGTCCCCTCAGCAGGGGCTTGGACCTATCGGAGCGGGGCCTGACCGGAACGGAGCTCGCGCTGGAGCGTGGATCGGTGACGACCGCGACAAAGCGCAAGGAGTCGTTCCACTTCCACTTTCGCAAGGACCTCAAGACGGATCCCAAGACCGACAGCCGGGAGCTCCTCACAGACGCCGCCAAGGCCAGGGAGATGGTGAGGGAGAAGGAGGCGGAGAAGGAGCAGGAGCGGCAGTCGCACGCGTCTGCCATGGCATCGATGAACGTCTCCGAGCGGGGTATGGGCTTGACATCGGGCTGGTCGGCGACCATCACGAACTTGATGCAGTGGTGGAAGAACAGGGGCGGCTACAAGGAGTGGCGCCGGGACGTTCGTTGGGCCATGTTCCGCAAGCGTGCCCGCATCGCCACCCAGATGTTCACGGAGCTCTTCGGCGAGGACTTTGACAGCCTCGTCCCGATCTACCCGACCCAGTCGGTGGACAAGCTCATCGTGGCCTGGGACAAGAAGTGCGCGAAACTCGAGCGGGCGCAGTACGACATCAAGAGCCTGGTCAAAAAGGAGGAGGCCCGCCTCGGCCAGGTCGCCGGCGCGGGCGAGTCGCAGGTCGTCTTCGACAAGAAGCTGGAGAGGTATCGGAAGAAGATTGCGATCCTTAAAGGGCGTATCATCCAGCTCAAGGAGGAGGCCACCCAGCTGCAGGACCAGATTGTCGAGGAGCGGGAGCTGGTCCTGTCGGGCCTGCCGTCCACCTGCTTCTTCGCCACCTTCAAGTCCCAGGAGGCTGCAGCGATCGCCGCGCAGGCCAACCTGAACCCCATCCAGCAGCGTCTCCTGAACGTGCAGGCCGCCCCCAGTCCCGACGACGTCAACTGGCCGTCGCTGACGAGGAGCTGGTGGCAGCGCCAGTCTCGACCCATCATCGTGCTGCCGCTCATCCTGTTCATCATGCTGCTGCCCATCGGAGCCTTTTCTGGAGCATTCGCGCAGCTGACCATTGCCGTGTGCGGCTCGCCCGCAGACACGAGCAAGCCCCCGAACGACTCGTGGTACTGCTCGGACGATCCCTGGGCCAACTTTTTCAGGAACCTCGTCACGTCGTTGGCGCCCACCCTGCTCCTGTCGTTGTACCACATGTGCATCCTGCCCGTTCTGGTGTACTACGCCGCCCAGGCCGAAGGACAGCAGTTCAGCCTGTCGGGCCTCGACAGGCGCTGCTGCTCGCTGTTCTTCTACTGGGACGTGTTCAACGTCTTCCTCGGGGCGATGCTCGGAGGCTCGGTCATCGCCGAGCTTCCGACGTACATCGAAGACCCGGCCCAGATCTGGTCGGCGCTCTCGGCGGCCATCCCGAGTTCCAGCAACTTTTTCATCAACTACGTCGCGTACCGCGCCCTCGTCATGGCGTGGTTCAGGCTCTGGTACCCGCACATGGGGACGACCGTGTCGGCGCTCAAATGGATGCGGATTCTTCCGTGGGCCAAGTCTCCCAGGGAGAAGGCACTCGAGAGTCCGATCCGCAACTGCCGCTACGGGCGCGACGTGGGCATCCCGGTGCTGATGAACTTCGTCATGGTCCTCGCGTACTGCGTCGTGTCGCCGTTGATTCTACCGTTCGGCCTGCTCTACTTCATGCTGCTATGGATGGTGTGGCGATACCAGATGCTCTACGTCTACCAGCGCTCGTACGAGTCTGGCGGCCAGTTCTGGCCGCTCGTCGCCCATCGCGTCGTCGCGTGCCTCTTCATCTGCGTCCTCTTCACGAGCACCGTGCTCATCCTGAAGGAAGCCTACACACAGGCCGTGCTGATGCTCTGCTCCCTCCCCCTCTACCTGCTCCGTTTCGACATCTACCTGAACAGTAGGTATGACGGCGTGGTCGAGCAGATCCCGCTGATGGCCGTCCACAAGGCCGGACGCGTCGACTCTGTCGACCCCGACCTGTGGACCCCCGCCCCGCTGAGGGAAGGCGCCCAAGGATGGCACCCCCAGTGGGGTGTGGTGTGGCAATACTGGGGGGTGCCACGGTATAGTTTGTAAAACCCCAAATGCCACCTTTGCCGACGCCCATGTACCCATCCAGTCGTTCATTCCGAAACGACGTCGTCGCGATGCGAGAGAGCGAGAGCAACAAGACGAGTCGACTTCGGTCGTCGGAGAAGCACTCGCAACGAACGATGGACAGCCTCCAGCCAGGCGCGGGGAGAAAGCTGTGCGCGCCTGCCGCGGAACGCAACTGCGAGCACATTGTCAAGGAGCTCCTACCGCTCATCGAGGAGCGCGTCGTTTCGAACGCCGGCCGCCAGACCCACCTGCTCGAGGTCGCCTCGGGAACCGGCCAACACGCGGCTGCCCTTGCAGAGGCCCTTGCAGCTACGCTCTCAAATCGCCCACAACGTCACAACGTCGTCATCCACCCTTCAGACCTCTATTCTCAAGACGGATTTGGATCGATCGCGACGTACGCTGCAGAAGTCTCGTTCGAGTGTGTGGAAGTGCGCCAGCCGGTACACCTCGACTGCACGACCGACTTTGCAGAAACGTTCCGGGACGAAGAGACTGGCGCCCAGCACGTCGACGGTGGGTATTGCGGTGCCCTCGCTGTTCGCTCGCCCAGAATCGACGCTCACTCGCACACCCGCGCCCGCTCGCCACCCAGGCATCTTTGTCGCCAACATGTGCCACATCAGCCCGTTTGCCGCGACTATGGGCCTCGTGTCGGAGGGGTCAAAGCTGCTGGCCCCCGGCGGCTTCCTCGCCATCTACGGCCCCTTCAAAGACGAAGACGACCGGTTCACGACGGAGAGCAACCGGGCGTTCGACGAGCGGCTGAGATCGCAGGACAAGACGTGGGGATACCGGTCCGTCGCCCAACTCGATGCTTTGTGCGCCGAGGCGGGACTGCAGCTCGTTTCGAGGCGCGACATGCCGGCCAACAACTACTTTCTGACGTACAACTTAAACTGATCACTTGCAAGTGAGTGATCGGTTCCGGGTCTCGCTCGGAGACCGTCGAGCTCCCTCCCTCAGAACAATCTATCGTAGCTATCACGCCCAACGCGTTGTCCTCGAATCCACTCAGGCACGGAGCGAGGTGTCTGCGTCGGTCGTTTCCACGGCGAGAGAGAGAACGCCGAGACATCTCAACCACATTCTCGCGATTCGAAATTCAAATCTCGCGCTGAAAACCTGCCTCGAACGATGACAGCCATCAACGTCACGAGTGTCAATGTCCTAGATAATCCATCCCCGGTCACAAATCCCCTGCAGTACGTCGTCGTCGTCGTCTCGGCCTGGGCCAACCGATCCCAAGACGTGGAGCTCACACACCTTGCCTCGCTCACACCGTTCCAGGTTTGAGATTCAGTACGACTGCCTGTACGATCTGCCGGACGACTTGGAGTGGAAGTTGACGTACGTCGGGTCGGCAGAGTCGGAGAAGTATGACCAGACGCTCGACGCCGTGTACGTCGGACCGGTGGCGCCGGGGCAGTACCGGTTTGTATTTCAAGCCGATCCACCCAATTTCAGCGCGCTGCCTTCCTCCGATATCGTCGGGGTGACGATCATCCTGTTGACGTGCAGCTATAAGAACCAGGAGTTTCTGCGGGTGGGGTACTACGTCAACAACGAGTACTTGGACGAGGGGATGAGGGAGGAGCCGCCGGCGGTGCCGGTGCTGGATAAGCTGGTGCGGAGCATTCTGAGCGACAAGCCGAGGGTTACGAAGTATCCGATCGATTGGGAAGGGAACGGTATCGTTGCTGTCGGGGGTGGGGCGGCGGATATGGGGGCGGGGGCAAGCGGGAGCGGCGCGGCGGAAGATATAATGGTGGAAGGCGAGGGCGGCGAGGCCGGCGAGGCCGGCGAGGGCGGCGAGGCCGGCGAGGGCGGCGAGGCCGGCGAGG
>Ga0181582_10001295_pt1 | contig 19370 bp, 3 predicted proteins | sample 071ome_32_FD_132438 | JGI IMG/M metagenome (GOLD analysis project Ga0181582, IMG submission 132438) | Coastal salt marsh microbial communities from the Groves Creek Marsh, Skidaway Island, Georgia - 071405AT metaG (megahit assembly) | ecosystem: Environmental > Aquatic > Marine > Intertidal zone...
CCCGACCCATACGCATAAGACCTTTGGAAACTCTCGCTCGCGGCAGACGCGCATGTCCCTCGGAAGCTCGGAGTCGGGCAGTCTTCCGCGAGGAAGAGCACCTCACGCGAGGCCGCAGAGACCCGGAAATGCATCCGACGGGGTTGATCGCTCCTCAAAGTGGCGTTCGATACGGCAACCCGCGCCAGTGCAATCCGCCATCAGGTGAGCCGGCCCGAGACCCAAGAACCTGCGGCACCAGGCTCCCAGCGCCGCGCCAACCCCCCCACCCTTGGACCCGCCGGGGATCGCGGTTACTAGAGAGATGATTTTGAGGGCGGATGGTGGGTCCCTCATCGGCTACCCTGCGACCGGAACGCAGCCTAGCATCGGAGCACCTGTTCCCCGTGCCTCTGTGCCCTGGGCCCTCATCTGGGCCGCCCTCGCCAGAGCCGCGGCCTCAACATCCGCCCGCGGATAGTCGCGCCGACAAGAACTATGCCCGAGCATCACGGACGTGGGCCGTGACGGGCTGACCCGCGCCTGTGTTTTGTCTTTCCCGGGCTCGGCCTGTCTTGGATCGTTTTGGAAAGAACCCGCCCGTGCGCCCCGCTCCTGGACCGCGGCGCGCGTCCCTGGTCACAGTGCGGTGCCGATAGATGTACCTCGCGGGTCCCGCGCGTCTCGCTCCCGGTGGCCTCCGGAATCCCCCCAGGCCCGCCCGCCCCCCCGCTGCCCCCAGGAGCCGACTCAAAAGGGTCCCCCCAGGCGGCCACGGAAGACCCGGGACCGGGAAGCGGGGAGCGAGGAGGGGCCGGCGAGATGACGGCGACGACGGCTGGAAAGCTGAGGAAGTTCCTCCTGCGGTACTACCCCCCCGGCGTGATCATGGAGTACGCGGACGCGTCGGGCCAGATCCGGCAGAAGACGATCGACCTCCTCGACCTTGAGCCCGGGGTGGACGTGGAGGCGCTGGTGGGGGAGATGATCCGGGGGGAGCCGCTGCTGAGCGAGAAGCGGCGGCCGGCGCTGCGGGAGCTGGTGGGCCGGCTGCTCGACAAGCTGGGGTTCGACCCGTACCACAGCTTCCGGCCGAGCAAGGTGCTGAGGGCCCACCTGCTGCCGCTGACCAACTGCGCGTTCAACAAGCAGGGGGACCGGTTCATCACGGGGAGCTACGACCGGACGTGCAAGGTGTGGGACACGGCGACGGGGGAGGAGCTGCACAGCCTCGAGGGACACAAGAACGTCGTGTACACGATCGCCTTCAACAACCCGTTCGGGGACAAGGTTGTGACGGGGTCGTTCGACAAGACGTGCAAGGTGTGGGACGTGGAGAGCGGGCAGCTGCACTACACGCTAACGGGGCATCAGACCGAGATCGTGTGCATGAGCATAAACCCGCAGTCCACCGTCATCGCGACCGGGTCCATGGACAACACGGCCAAGCTCTGGGACATGGAGCGGGGCGTCGAGGTGGCGACCCTTTTCGGGCACACGGCGGAGATCGTGGCCCTGAGCTTCAACACCGAGGGGGGGTACATCATCACGGGGTCTTTCGACCACACGTGCAAGATATGGGACGTCCGGGACCCCAGCGCGTGCGTGCGCGACCTCAACGGGCACCGGGGGGAGGTCTCGGCCTGCCAGTTCAACTACGCGGGCGACCTGTGCCTCTCGGGGAGCGCCGACAGCGAGTGCCGGCTGTGGGACGTGCGCACGGGGCGGTGCATGTCGATCAAGCGCGGGCACACGGACGAGGTCCTGGACGTGACCTTCGACTCGAGCGGGTCCAAGTTCGTCTCGGCCTCGGCCGACGGCACCGCCCGCCTCTACCGCTCCGACACGGGCTCCTGCACGTCGGTGCTGGAGGGGCACGAGGGGGAGATCTCCAAGGCGCAGTTCAACCCCGCGGCGACCAAGGTCGTCACGGCCTCGAGCGACAACACGGCCCGCATCTGGGACACGGCCACGGGGGAGGAGATCCAGGTCCTCTCTGGCCACACCGAGGAGATCTTCGCCTGCTCCTTCAACTACGAGGGCGACCTCATCATCACGGGCTCCAAGGACAACACTTGCCGAGTGTGGAGGGCGGAGGACGAGCGGGACGACGACCTGCATGGCGACGGGGGCCGGTACGCCTGAGGAGGGGGGCTTGAATCCCCGACGAGGGCGTCCGCGGGCGCGAGACGTCCGGCGGGACGGGGGGGCAGCCCCCCCCGGGGCCAGCGCACGAGGTCCCCCGCCTGGCGCCAGGGCACACCCAGGACCCCCCGCGCGGCCCCCCTTGAAGGGCGCTGCGCCGCACCGGGGGTGCGGTAGAACCTGAATTGTAAGCCTAGGTGGGCGCACTTGTACCCCTCCCCCCCCCCGCGCGAGTTTAGGTGGCGCGCCTTCACCCCTTGCATGCCGACCGTGTGATTGGGAACCGCGTTTCCTCCCAAGGGCGATCTTTCTCTCCGCTCAAGCGGGGAATATCCCCTAGCGTGTGAACCGGTCGGGAAGGGTTTGGTGCGCCATGCCGGTCGGCGCTGTCCCGCGCCCCAAGGCTCGCTTTGGGAAGAAGAAACAACCGGAGGAGAAGGTGAGCGCGGCGATGCGGGACCGGTGTGCGGCCTTTACCCCGTCCCCCGATAGGGTCCCCGATTTTTTCTTTTCGTGCTACACGTCGCGAAATATCAACGCTCACGTGTCGCTCACGCGACCGGGCGGGGGACCTGCATGCGGGCCCAGACCCCCGGGGCACAGCTGGAGCCTTTTCCGCGGGCTCCCTCGCCGTGCACCCAATACGGGGAGAGCCCTTCCACTTTGTGCGTTACACGATGTCAACCACATCGAAAGGGCCCGTTTTACGCCGCTGAAACCCCGTCGTGGCGCTGAGAGAGGGGACGCAAAGCCCCCCCTTTCCAAACCCATCCCCCCCTTCCTTCCCCCCGTGCTCCCCCGGGAGCCCCCGTCGCGGGCCGCGATGTAGCTCTCCGCATTCTCTCGGTTGTCTCCATCTTCGTTTGCTTCACGTACCCGCATGTCGTGGGGACATTATTGCGACGTCGCCGTTGCCCCCCCTGCCCTGCCCCTCCTTCGTCCCAGCCCATCTCGACAAAGAACCCCTTGCCCTCCCCGCCCACACTTCATGCAGGCGGATTCCGCCCCCGAGACGGAGCTTCAGCCGAGCAATGACGCCTCCGACGACGAGACGGCCCTCGAGGAGCCCCAGGAGGAGCTCGAGTACCTCCTCCCGAAGGTCATGGCCCCCTTCGAGGTGAGCTGCTTCCCCGCCCGCACGCGCGCGTCTCTCCGTTTCAGGGCATGCCGTCGCAGCCGTCGGGATCTTGTCATAGTGCGTCCCTTTCCCGTCAACATCGCTCCATATCGTGGACATCCCGCCGCGGAACCCCGGCCGCTATGGCCACCAACCAAAAATGACCTGCCGGGGAACGGATTCGCCCATGCCGCCCCATACCGCCGCAGGCTCCCGCCAACGAGGCCCCTCGGAGGGTGCAGATCCAGCGGAGGATGCGTCTGTACCAGAGCAAGGACATGGGGGCGCTCCTCGATGACCACGGGATCGCCCAGAACAGGCACCTGAACCGGACCCTCCCCCTCGCCGACTTCGACAGCCAGGAGTTCGAGACCCGAGAGCCCGCGGGCTGGGTCCCGCCCAAGCCGGGGATGGCGGTGGCGCCCGCGCGCATCGTGGAGCTCGACGCCAGCGGCCGCGTGAGCGTCACGCCCTGCAAGGTGTTCGGCTACGACAGCGACAGCGCGACCTTCCAGGTGGAGGTGGCCCTCTCGGGCGACCTGCGGGACGTGCCCCGCGTGTCCCTGTGCTTCGACGCGGAGGACCCGGAGATCTTCGCCGCCCGCGTCGCTGAGGCCCACGCCGAGCGCGCCGCCGTCGAGGACAAGATCGTCTCGGACCTCTTTGTCGACTGCATGCCGACCGACGACGTCCCGGGGCTGAGCGAGGATAGCCTGGGCCGCATCGTGGACGCGGCGCTGTCCACGCGCAAGCTTCGGGAGAAGACGGACGAGAAGACCACCGAGGCGCTCCTCGGAGAGATCGACCGCGACTACCGCACGTCCATGAACCGCCTGGCCCTCGAGCGCGCCGCGGAGGAGGCCTCGGGGTCCCTGGGGCTGGGGTCCCAGTCCATCGTGGAGCGCGACATGCTCGTGTCCTTCCCCGTACTGCCACCGCCGCGCCCCGCGAGGGTCGTCCCGGCCCGGGGCTGCGTCCCTGTGGAGAAGTACGACTTCGCCGACCGCTTCAGCGACTTCAGCTTCAACTCGATGCTGACCACGGACGAGGTCATCAAGGCCCTCGGGGAGATCCGGAGGGAGAACGCGCTCGTGCTGAAGCAGTCCATCTTCAACATGGGCGCGTTCAACAAGGCCGCGCGCCTCGACGAGCTCCAGCAGGCGCAGGACCAGGAGTGCGCCAAGATGTCCGGGTACATCCGGGACACGTGGTGCACGAAGGTCAAGAACATCATCAAGTCGAACTTCATGTCGGTTGGGAAGGGGTGGTTCCACCTCGAGGAGACCAACCGGGACACGTACGACTTCAGCAAGCTCAAGAAGTTCCTGGTCCTGACCCGAGTGATGATGCAGGACGTCCTCCGGTCGCTCATCGAGCAGTCCCTCGGCCAGCTCGTCTCGACTATCGAGATGGTGTGCAGCGCCGACGTCACGGTCACAAGCACTGCCGACGTGGTCCAGGTGTACCCCGAGTCCACCCCCCGGTCCTTCCGCTCCCCGATAATGAGCCTCGACATCGACATCTCGGACAACCGTGAGCACTTCACGTGGTCCACCAACATCGAGGACATCGCCCCTGTTCTCCTCGGCATCTTCGACCGTGCCCTGACGTCCCTGGCCGGGATCAAGCAGCTGGAGCCGCTGATCATGAGCCAGCTCTTCTGGTCCCAGATCAACGACCTCGCGGTGCCGCACCCGCGCGAGCCCCTCATCCTCGACCTGCGGAAGCGCCTCGCCGCCGCCGTTGAGCGCGCCATGGTGCCCCTGCGCCAGTACATGGCAGCGTACGATGAGTACCTGCCGACGCTGACGATGGACATCGAGGCGGCGGTCAAGGCTGTCGAGACGATCGACGGTCTGACACTCGAGATCGTAATGGAGCAGATCGCTAAGGCCGAGGACCAGCTCGCCCGTGCGTCGGCGTCCCTCCCGACAGGGATCACGATTGGGTTCGCCCGGATCTCCACAAAGAAGGTCCGCGACCGCGTGCTGGAGATCCAAAGCAAGCTCGTGCAGAGCCTCAAGGACCTCGTTGCCCTCATTCCGCGCCGGATGATGCAGGAGGCCACCAAGGGATTCGAGAGCATCAACCGCAAGCTTAAGGTCGCGACCGACACGATCGAGGACGTCGACAAGATGCGCAAGCTCATCGAGGACCTCCCGACCACCGTGAGCGAGCTGACAACCGCCATGGAGCAGAGTGCCGAGTGGTACGCGGCCCTCGAGGACATGAAGTACCGCATCCGCGACGAGGACTCCAAGGTCCGCTTCAACGCGCTGCACTGGCCCGTGCGCCTCAAGGCGCTCGTGGAGGAGACGCAGGGGACGCTCAAGTCGGACGAGGAGAAGTACAGGGACACGATGCAGGAGGAGCAGCAGGAGTTCCAGTCCACGATTGGCCGCCTGGACAACCAGGTGGGCAACATGGTCGACAAGGTGGACATGGCCAACCTGGAGGAGTACGACGAAGAGGTGGTCAGCATCATGCGGCAGCTCAAGCAGGCCGAGGCGGACGCGCAGCTCTTCAACTCGCGCGAGGTGCTCTTCCAGCTCGAGCAGAACGACTACTCGGGCATCCGCAAGATCATCGACAACTTCGAGCCCTTCTACAACTTCTGGCACACGAGCGCCGACCTGGCGCGCAAGCACCAGTCGTGGATGGAGGACTCATGGGAGCTCCTCAAGCCCGACGAAGTTGAGGCGGACGTGAACAACGCCTTCAAGACGTTTTACAAGGCCGGCCGCGTCTTCCAGCAGCGCGGCCTGGAGAAGCAGTCGGCGCTCGCTGAGGCCCAGAAGGAGTTCGCCGATGCCTTCAAGCGTTTCGTGCCGCTCATCCACGCCCTGCGCATGCCGGGGATGAAGGACCGCCACTGGGAGATGATCTCAGACAAACTCGGGTACCCGTTCCGGCCCAACCAGGACTACACGCTCGTCAAGGCCGAACAGGAGGGCCTCCTCAACCAGACCGAGATGCTCAGCAAGGTGGCCGACCAGGCGGCCAAGGAGTTCGCGATCGAGCAGGCGCTGGCCAAGATGAAGGGCGAGTGGGCCGACGTGGATATGGTGGTGATGGAGTACGGGGAGACGGGCACGTTCATCGTCAAGGTGGAGGAGAACATCCAGCAGCAGATGGAGGACCACATCGTGATGACACAGTCCATGTCCTTCAGCCCCTTCAAGGCGCCCTTCGAGGCGGAGATCGTAGACTGGGAGAGCCAGCTCAACCTCGTGTCGGACATGGTGGATGCCTGGATCCAGCTCCAGCGGCAGTGGATGTACCTCCAGCCTATCTTTGCGTCCGAGGATATCCAGGAGCAGCTCCCCGTCGAGGCCAAGAAGTTCCTTCAGGTGGACCGCATGTGGCGCCGCTCGCTGCAGGAGGCCAAGAGCCACCCGCACATGCTCGCCGTCTGCACCAACAAGACGCAGCTGGAGCAGTTCATCGACGCCAATAAGCAGCTGGACACGGTCCAGAAGGGCCTCGCCGACTATCTCGAGACCAAGCGCCTCGCGTTCGCCCGCTTCTTCTTCCTCTCGGACCCCGAGATCCTCCAGATCCTCTCACAGACGCGGAACCCCCTGGCCGTCCAGGACCACCTCATCAAGTGCTTCGAGGCGATCACGGAGCTCGAGTTCCAGGACGACCTCGAAATCACGGGCATGATGTCCAAGGAGGGGGAGTACGTCGAGTTCAAGGACCCCATGTACCCCGAGGGGAATGTGGAGACGTGGCTCGGTAAAGTCGAGAAGTGCATGTTCGACTCGTGCCGGGAGCAGACAGTGCAGGCGATGGAGGACTACAAGGCCACACCCCGCAAGGACTGGGTCCTGAAGTGGCCCGGGATGGGCGTCCTCGCTGTCGCCGGCATTTTCTGGGCCAAGCAGGTCGAGGACGCCATCGACGCGGCCAACATCCAGGGCTACCTGGACCAGTCCCAGGCCGAGCTCCTGGACCTCACCGCCCTCGTCCGCGGGAAGCTGGACAAGCTCCAGCGCCTCACGCTCGGGGCGCTCATCACGATCGACGTCCACGCCCGCGACGTCGTCGAGGGGCTCGTCAAGTCCAACGTCTCGTCCATCTCCGACTTCGAGTGGGTCAGCCAGCTCCGCTACTACTGGCGCGACGACGTCTACCTCGACATGGTGCAGGCCTCGCGCGAGTACGGGTACGAGTACCTGGGCAACAGCCCACGCCTGGTCATCACGCCGCTGACGGACCGGTGCTACATGACGCTCATGTCGGCCATGCACCAGAACCTTGGTGGTGCCCCTGCCGGGCCCGCCGGGACAGGCAAGACAGAGACGACAAAGGACCTGGCCAAGGCCATGGCGAAGAAGTGCGTCGTGTTCAACTGCTCCGACAGCCTGGACCACACGCAGCTCGGCAAGTTCTTCAAGGGCCTCGCCTCGTCCGGGTCCTGGGCGTGCTTCGACGAGTTCAACCGGATCGACCTCGAGGTGCTCTCAGTGGTCGCCACGCAGATCGACACTATCCAGCGCGCCATCCAGCGCCAGGACAAGCGCTTCGTGTTTGAGGAGACGGAGCTGGCCATGAACCCGAACTGCGCCATCTTCATCACCATGAACCCGGGGTACGCCGGGCGCTCGGAGCTTCCGGACAACCTCAAGGCGCTCTTCCGCCCCTGCGCCATGATGGTGCCCGACTACGCCCTTATCGCCGAGATCCTGCTCTACTCGTACGGATACAACGACGCGAAGCCTCTGTCCAAGAAGCTGGTGACGACATTCACCCTGTGCTCGGAGCAGCTCTCGTCCCAGAAGCACTACGACTACGGTATGCGTGCCGTCAAGTCGGTGCTCGTCGCCGCCGGCAACCTCAAGTCGCAGTTCCCCGACGACCAGGAGGACCTCCTCGTCCTTCGGTCCCTCCGCGACGTCAACGTGCCGAAGTTCCTGGCCCACGACCTCCCGCTCTTCGAGGGCATCATCTCGGACCTGTTCCCCGGGCTCACAAAGCCTGAGGCCGACTACAGCGCCCTCCTCGGCGCGCTCAACAAGGCCTGCGGGGTCATGAACATCCAGCCCACAGACCAGTTCATCTTCAAGGTGATCCAGCTGTACGAGACGATGATCGTCCGCCACGGGCTCATGCTCGTGGGGCCCACCATGGGTGGCAAGACAATGTGCTACAAGGCCCTCGCCCGCGCGTTCAACCTTCTCGCCCCCGACCACGACGACTTCGAAAAGGTCGACCAGTTGGTCCTCAACCCCAAGTCGATCCTGGCGGGGCAGATGTACGGCGAGTACGACAAGAACACGCGCGAGTGGACCGACGGGATCCTGGCGCACTACATGCGCGAGTACGCCGAGACCAAGTCGACGGACAAGAAGTGGATCATGTTCGACGGCCCTGTGGACGCCGTATGGATCGAGGACATGAACACAGTCCTCGACGACAACAAGAAGCTCTGCCTGTCGAGCGGTGCCGTCATTCCCCTCACCGATGCGATGACCATGCTCTTCGAGGTGGACAACCTCGAGGAGGCGTCCCCCGCCACCGTGTCCCGGTGCGGCATGGTCTACCTCGAGGCAAAGGCCCTCGGGGTGGAGCCCCTGCTCGACTCGTGGCTCAACTCGTTGACGTCAGGGTTCAACCGGTACAAGCCGATGATGCGGTCTGCCTTCGAGGGCCTCGTGCCCCCGCTGATCGCCTTCGTGCGCAAGCACTGCAAGGAGACGGTGACGACCGAGGACCACAACCTGGTCACGTCCTTCTTTTCCGTGTTCAACGCCATGTCAGAGCGCTACAAGCGCTCCGAGGGCATGGACGCGCTGTCCGAGGAGGAGGAGCAGAGGGTCGACGTGCTCGTGCCGGCATTCGTGCTGTTCGCGATCGTTTGGTCCGTGGGCGCATCGCTCAACGGTCCGTCCCGCGAGATATTCGACAAGAAGTTCCGCGAGATCATCGCAAGCGGGAAGGTCGAGGGGGTCCCCGAGGCCAGCCAGTTCCCGGCCGACCGGACCGTGTTCGACTGGGCGATTGACGAGGAGCAGGTGTCGTGGACACTGTGGATGCAGACGATCCCCGACTTCAAGTGCAACATCGACGTGCCCTTCTCGGACATCATCGTACCCACCAAGGACAGCGTGTCATGCGCCTTCGTGATGAATAAGCTCATGTCCATCCACCGCAACGTCCTCTGCGTCGGCGAGACGGGCACGGGCAAGACGGTCACCGTCACCCAGAAGTTCAACTCCCTCCCTGACGGCTGGGACCCCCAGTTCATCACCTTCTCCGCGCGCACCTCCGCCAATCAGACCCAGGATCTCCTGGACTCGAAAGTCGACAAGCTCCGCAAGGTCGGCGGCGCCACGATCTGCGGCCCCCCGCAGGGCAAGCGCTACGCCATCCTGGTCGACGACATGAACATGCCGATGAGGGAGAAGTACGGCGCGCAGCCGCCGATCGAGCTCCTGCGCCAGTGGATGGACCACGAGGGTTGGTTCGAGCGCAAACCGCCCTTCAACATGCGGAAGATCGTCAACATCCAGTTTGTTGGTTCGATGGGCCCCCCTGGGGGCGGGAGGAACCCTGTCACGCCTCGATTCACGAGGCACTTCAACTACATCTCGTTTGTCGAGATGAGCAACGAGTCGGTGCGCACGATCTTCGACGCCATCGTCGGCACCTTCCTCGCCTCGAAGTTTAACGCGGACGTGGCATCGGTCGCCCCCGCGATCGTGGCTGCGACGGTGGACCTCTATGACACGATCAAGCTCGAGCTGCTGCCGACCCCGTCCAAGAGCCACTACCAATTCAACCTCCGCGACATGGGCCGCGTGGTCCAGGGGTTCATGCGCGGCGAGCCCAAGTTCATCACGGACCAGAACGCCGCAATTACGCTGTGGCTCCACGAATCAATGCGCGTCTTCCGCGACCGCCTGGTCAACCAGCAGGACCTCAAGTGGTTTGACGACAAGACCTCGGAGCTCGTGGTCACGCACTTCGACCGCAAGTATGAGGATGTCGTCACGACAGAGCGCATCATCTATGGGGACTACATGGTCCCCGGGGCCGACCCCAAGGTGTACGCCTCGATCACCGACATGAAGCAGCTGCTCAAGGTGGTGGAGGAGTACCTGGAGGACTACAACTCGATGGTCTCGACGCCCATGAAGCTCGTCATGTTCCTTGACGCGATCGAGCACGTTAGTCGAGTGTGCCGGGTGATCCGGCTGCCCCTCGGGAACTCTCTCCTGCTGGGCGTGGGCGGGTCTGGAAGGCAGTCCCTCACCCGCCTGGCGACCTACATGGAGGAGTTCGAGATCTTCCAGATTGAGATCATCAAGGGGTACGGCGTGAACGACTGGAAGGAGGACCTCAAGAAGGTGCTCAAGCTCGCCGGCAAGGACGGGAAGGACACGGTCTTCCTTCTCACGGACACGCAGATTGTGCAGGAGTCCTTCCTGGAGGACGTGAACAACATCCTGAACAGCGGGGAGGTGCCCAACCTGATGGGCCTGGACGACATGGACGAGATCACGGAGGTGCTGACGAAGAAGATGGCCGCGGAGGGGATCCCCGTGTCCCCACTCAACGTGCTGAACTACTTCACGCGCCGCGTGCGGCAGAACCTCCACTGTGTGATCTGCATGTCGCCCATCGGCGACGCCTTCCGCCGTCGCCTCCGCATGTTCCCTTCGCTGATCAACTGCTGCACTATCGACTGGTTCCACGAGTGGCCCACCGAGGCCCTAAAGTCGGTCGCCGTCTCCTTCCTCCGCGACCTCAACCTGGCCGCCGATCCCGCCGACCAGGACAAGATGCTGGGCGGTGTCGTCGACTCGTTTGTGATCATGCACCAGTCCGTCGAGCGCTTCTCCACGGCCTTCTACGACGAGCTCCGGAGGTACAACTACGTGACCCCCACGTCGTACCTTGAGCTGCTGACCACGTTCATCTCGCTTCTCGACGTTAAGAGGAAGGAGATTCTGACGGGGAAGAAGCGCCTCGAGGTCGGGCTGGAGAAGCTGAGTGGAGCAGAGGAGGTGGTCAAGGTCCTGCAGCAACAGATCCTTGAGAAGCAGCCCGTGCTCGAGAAGACGAGTACGGAGGTGGAAAACCTCCTCGTGGTCATCCAGCACGAACAGAAGGAGGCCGAGGCGACGATGGAGACTGTCGCGGTGCAGGAGAAGGAGGCGCACGAGCAGGCAGCCGACGCGCAAAAGATCAAGGACGAGGCCGAGGGGGAGCTCGCAGAGGCGCTGCCGGCGCTCGAGGAGGCCGTCAAGAGCCTGTCGGAGCTCGAGGTGAAGGACATCACCGAGGCCAAGTCGTACCAGAAGCCGCCAGCCAAGGTGCTTCTAACGCTGAACGCCGTGTGCGTCATGTTTGGGGACAAGGGGACCATGGAGACGGACCCCAACACGGGGGAGAAGGTCCGGTCCTACTGGGACCAGGCCAAGGCCCGCATGAAGGAGCCCAAGAAGTTCATCCAGACCCTCCTCGACTTCGACAAGGACGACATTCCCGAGAAAGTCATCGAGAACATCACGCCCTACATTGAAAACCCGGACTTCGAGCCCGCGGAAATCTTCAAGGCGTCAAAGGCATGCGCCGCCATGTGCAAATGGGCCAGGTCCATGCATAAATACTACTACGTGTCCAAGCGCGTGCAGCCGCTGCGCGAGGCGGCGGCCGCTGCGGACGCCAAGTACTCGGCGACCATGGAGGAGCTGGCCGATGCCCAGGCCAAGCTCCGGGCCGTGCAGGACAAGATCGACGACCTGCAGGCCCAGTTCAAGGAGGCCAACGAGAAGAAGCAGGCGCTCCTCGAGGAGCTCACTCAGTGCCAGGTCCGCCTGGACCGGGCCGACAAGCTCATCGGCGGCCTTGGCGGCGAGAAGATCCGCTGGCGCCAGACGGTCGAGCAGCTCGGGCACGACCTGATCAACGTGGTGGGCGACATCGTCGTCGCCTCGGGGTCCATCGCGTACGCGGGGCCCTTCACCCCGGCCTTCCGCGCCCGCATGCTGAAGGAGTGGCACGAGGGGATGACGAAGGTCGAGGTGCCCCACACGCCTGGGGCGACAGTCGTGTCTGTGCTCGAGGACCCTGTGCAGACCCGGGATTGGACCATCGCGGGCCTGCCCAGTGACGACCTGTCCATTGAGAACGCCATCATCACCTTCCGTGCCCGCCGCTGGCCGCTCATGATCGACCCCCAGGGTCAGGCAAACAAGTGGATCCGGACCATGGAGGCCGACAAGCTCGACATCATCAAGCTGACTCAGAAGGACTTCCTCCGGCCGCTGGAGAACGGCGTGCGCTTCGGCCGCGCCGTGCTCCTGGAGAACGTCGAGGAAGTACTGGACCCGGCTATCGAGCCCGTGCTGCTCAAGCAGACGTTCAAGCAGGGGGGGCAGGAGGTGATCAAGATCGGCGACAACATCATCCCCTACTCGCCCGACTTCCGCCTCTACATGACCACCAAGCTGCGCAACCCCCACTACCCGCCCGAGGTCAGCGTGAAGGTGTCGCTGCTCAACTTCTTCGTCACCATGGAGGGCCTCGAGGACCAGCTCCTGAACATCGTGGTCTCGGAGGAGCGGCCGGACCTCTCCGAGATGAAGACGCAGATCATGCTGAGCAACGCCAAGATGAAGAAGGAGCTGAAGGAGATCGAGGACCGCATCCTCGAGCTGCTCTCCGCGTCGTCCGGGGACATCCTCGACGACGAGGTCCTCATCTCGACCCTCTCCCAGTCCAAGATCACGTCCAACGAGATCGCCAGCAAGGTTCAGGAGGCCGAGCGGACCGAGAAGGAGATCGATGCCGCCCGGGAGCTCTACCGCCCCGTGGCCCTCCGCGCGGCGCTGCTCTTCTTCAGCATCAGCGACCTTGCGATGATCGACCCCATGTACCAGTACTCGCTGGCGTGGTTTATCGCGTTGTTCGTGCGCGCCATCCACGAGGCCGAGAAGAGCGAGGACATTTCGGAGCGCGGCCAGCACCTGAATGAGTACTTCACCTACTCGCTCTACGTCAATGTTTGCCGCTCGCTCTTCGAGAAGCACAAGCTCACCTTCTCGTTCATGATGCTCGTTAAGGTGCTGGCGCAGGCGGGTCAGATTGACGGCGCCGAGTGGCGCTTCCTGCTCGCCGGTCCCACGACGACCAACTTCGAGGCCAAGAAGCCCGAGGACGCCACGTGGATCACGGACCAGATGTGGGCCGAGCTGTGGAACGTCTCGCAGCTCCCGGCCTTCGAGGGATTCCAGGAGGAGCTCGTCAACAACCTCGCCCACTACAAAGAGCTGTTCGACTCGAACGAGGCGCACCGCCACCCGCTCACGGGCAAGTACGAGGCGAGCCTGACGCTGTTCCAGCGTCTGCTGGTGCTGCGGTGCCTGCGGCCGGATAAGTGCATCAATGGTGTGCAGGACTTCATCGTGAAAGAGCTCGGGCAGCAGTTCATCGAGCCGCCTCCGTTCGACCTGGGCGCCTGCTTCAAGGAGGCAGGGCCGTCCACCCCGCTCATCTTCGTCCTCAGCCCGGGAGCGGACCCCATGCAGGATCTGTGGAAGCTCGCCGAGGAGCTCAAGATGAGCAAGCGCTTCGAGCAGGTGTCCCTGGGCAAGGGCCAGGGCCCTAAGGCCGAGGCCCTCCTGCGCGAGGCCATGGACGTCGGCAAGTGGGTGTGCCTCCAGAACTGCCATCTGGCGGCGTCCTGGATGCCCGAGCTGGACCGGATCGTCGAGTCGATCAACCCGGACCAGGTCAACCCCCACTTCCGCCTCTGGCTCACGGCCCTCCCCACCGACGCCTTCCCCGTGTCCATCCTCCAGAACGGCGTCAAGATGACCCTCGAGCCCCCCAAGGGCCTCAAGTCCAACCTGATGCGCTCCTACACGCGCTTCAACGACGACTTCATCGCCGCCTCGGAGAAACCCGAGGCCTGGCGCAGGCTCCTCTTCGGCATGTGCCTCTTCCACGCCGTCATCCAGGACCGCCGCAAGTACGGCCCCCTCGGCTGGAACATCCGGTACGACTTCACTGATGGCGACCTGCAAATCTCCCTGGCGCAGATGCAGCAGTACCTTGACGAGTACGAGCGCGTGCCGCACCGGGTCATCCGCTTCCTGACGTCCGAGATCAACTACGGCGGCAGGGTGACGGACAACAAGGACCGGCGTCTCATCAACATGCTGCTGGAGGACTTCGTCAACGACGATGTGATCAACATCGGGTACAAGTACTCACCGAGTGGCGTCTACTCGACCACGGACGCCATCATGCTCCGGGACTACATCGACTACATCGGTCAGCTGCCCATCAGCCCGAGTCCGGAGATCTTTGGCCTCCACGACAACGCCGACATCACGTGCGACCAGAACGAAACGTACGAGATGTTTTTGACCATCCTGTCGCTCCAGCCGCGGAGCTCGGCGGGGTCGGGCCTGTCGCGGGAGGAGGTCATCGAGGCCAAGTGCGAGGAGATCCTGGCGCAGGTCCCCGCGCCATTCCCGGTCGACGATGTGATCGCCAAGTACCCAGTTGCCTACGAGCAGAGCATGAACACGGTGCTGACGCAGGAGTGCATCCGATACAACGTGCTCCTCGAGCTCATGGCAGACTCGCTGCGGCAGTGCGTCAAGGCGCTCAAGGGGCTGGTCGTCATGTCGGGCGACCTGGAGCTCATCTCAAACTCGCTCTTCGACAACCTGGTGCCTGCCGCCTGGGAGAAGCGCGCTTACCCCTCCCTCAAGCCCCTGTCCTCGTGGGTCGTCGACCTCCTCGAGCGGACCAAGTTTATCCAGAGTTGGATCGACAACGGCCCCCCGAACGTCTTCTGGATCTCCGGGTTCGTCTTCCCGCAGGCGTTCCTCACGGGGACCCTGCAGAACTACGCCCGCAAGTACACGTTCGCCATCGACACGGTGTCGTTCGACTTCCGCGTGATGGACCACCTGGGCGACGCGGAGACCGTGGCCGAGGGGCCCGACGACGGGTGCTACATCCACGGGTTGTTCGTGGAGGGCGCCCGGTGGAGCCACGACACGCACATCCTCGACGAGTCCCGCCCCAAGGAGCTGTTCACCGACATGCCCATCGTCTGGCTCCAGCCGGCCAAGGACCGCGAGGTGCCCAGCGAGGGCATCTACGAGTGTCCCGTGTACAAGACGCTCACCCGCAAGGGCGAGCTGTCAACGACCGGGCACTCGACCAACTTCGTGCTCATGATGGAGATTCCCTCAGACCGCCAGCAGAAGCACTGGGTCTCCCGTGGGGTCGCCCTGTTCTGCGCCCTCGCGTTCTGATAATGTGCCGTTAGAGTGTCTCCACTTTTTAGTAGGCTTAGGAAAAGTAGAGCGTTCAATCCGCATCCGACGTCCGCCCCTTGCCGCCCCGCCTTCGGCGCCCCGCGCGCTGGCCCCCCGTCGTTCGCCCTGCCCGTCGCCGGTGCATGCGAGACTGCGTGCAGCTCAGACGGCGTAGCACCCCGCGCCCCCGGGGGGGCTCCTCAGGCGCCGCAAGTGGGGGGGTCGCAATTGTGCCGCCCAGTACGGGTAACTGGTCAGACCGGGTTATCCCCCTGCCCCGGGCGGCATGAAGGCTCATGTTGGCGTTGGGGCCGCGCGCTAGGGGCACTCCTCTCCTCCCGCGCCTTTGGAAGAAGTCTCCCATGTCGTCCGTTACCCTGTGCTCTCGAGCCCTGTCGTCCTCGACAGCGGGACCCTCTCGCGCGGCCCCCCGCCCCCAGCTTGTGGCCGGGGGCTCGAGCGTCCGCGCGCCCCGCGGGGCCTCTTCGAGGGGGCGCTCCTGCGGTGACTGTGCCTTCTTCACGAGTTTCCCGACCACGGGGCAACTTGCTCGCCGATCGGCTCTGTCATCGTGCCCCGCCCAGCGGCTAGATGAGATACGTGGGGGTCCGGGGCCCCCCGGCCCCCTGGCCCCACGACACCCGTTCGGCCGGGACGGACGCCCCGCCGCCGCCGCCCGCAGTGACCGCACGCGCCAACGGGGACGACGCCGAGGAGCCCGACTTCTGGGCGGCGGACTGGGAGACCAAGGCCCGCATGTTTGTCAACTCGGACGTCTACTGGGCCGTTTCCTACGCCGATGCTCTGCTCCTGTTCCTCCTCTTCGACGCGGGCTTCTCCGGAGATTGGGTGCGGATCCACGCCATCACCCCGGAACAGGAGGAGCAAGCGCGTTTTTTCGCCCTGCTGGGCTCGGCCTACCGCTTCGCGACCGCGCCGGCGACGCTCTTCATCGCCCGGGAGCGGGGGCTCCGGCAGGCGACGTGGAGGACCCTTCTCGAGGGCTGGGCTTTCGGCGTGCTGGGGCCCCTCGGGGCCAAGTTCCGCAAGGGACCCCTGGACGCCTGACCTGCGGGCTCGACCCCGACGGGGGGCGCGGCCATGGCTCGGCGCGCGGGGCCGGGCCACCGGCCCGGGCCGGGGACCGGGGCCCGGGGACCGGTGTGTGGATGACTATACAGGTATAGTCATCCACACAGACCGGGGCCCGGGGGCCTGCACCCGGGGGCCGGGAGACGGGTCCTTCAATGACGAGGCTTAGCAGGGGCGGGGAATCGGACGGGGTTCGACGGGGGGGGTCCCGTGCGCCCCGCTAGGGCGCCGCGCCCGTCGCCTGCGTGGCGAGGCGGTGCTTCTTCCGCGCGGGCCCGTCTCCCTCCCCGGCGTCCCCCTCGGCGGCGCTGCGCTCCCCCAGGATCCCCCGGTTGATGTCCGAGAGGTCTCGTCCGGGGTTCTCGAACGCGTGGATGCTCTGGCCCAGCAGCACGAGGCTCGAGCTGGGCATCGGGTGCGGCCCGGGGCTCTTCGGGGCCCCCGGGGGCCGCTTGAGCGGGCTCACGGTGATGCCCGACGGCATCCGGGGCTTGGGCGACGTCATGGCCGTCGGCGCTGTCCGGCTGTGCGTCGGCGTCGGGGGCGACGACCCGGCCCCGGCGCCCCCCGCCTCCCCCGCGCGCCCCTCCTGCGCCGCCGCCACCGCGCTCTGCACCAGGCGGTCCTGCGCCAGCCGGGCCTGCTCCCCCGTTTCCAGCAGCGGCCCCTTGGTCGCCGGCATGAAGACCTTGTTGTAAAACTTGATGATGTCGTTGCGCTCCTGCACCTCGAGCGCCTCCGTCTGCTGCAGCACGACGTTCCGGAACACGGACGCGTCGCACTGCCCCTGCTTCTGGTACGCGTCCACGATGTCCTTGAACTTGACGTCGATCCGGAGCACCCGACAGACCCCGTAGAGGGAGCACAGCATGACCTGGTCCAGGTGGCGGTTGTAGAGGAGGCTGGTGGCGCGCCGGAGCGCGATGCCCACCAGCCGCATGGCCACCGAGAGGACGACGCGCTTGTCCTGCTGCTCGGGGGCCCCGCCCCGCGACGCGACCAGGAACCCCTGCGGGGGCAGGCGCTGGAGGATCCCCTGCATGCGCTCGTGGCTGAGCTTGACCGCGTCCGCGATCAGGTCCTCGACGACGCGCCGGCTCGACGCCGCGAGGGGGGACAGCTGCCGCGCCCCGGGGGCCTCGGGGGGCTCCTCGTCCAGCGCCCGCGGGAGGCCCCCGGCGGCGCCCGGGGCGGGGCCGGGCCCGGCCCGCTCGGGCGGGCCCGCGCCCGCCGCGGCCCCCGGGGCGGCCCCCGGGGCGGCCGACGCCGCCAGGCTCTGCGTGGCCGCCAGGCCCGACTCGGAGGCCGCCAGCCCCGCCGAGGCGGACGCCGCCCCCCCCGCGCCGCGCCCGCCGGACTGGGACAGGGCGTGTGGCGGGCATGGGCGCCCCGTGGCGGCGCAGAGGTACGCGTAGAGGGGGCTCCGCGCCTCCCACGCGTACCGCTCGACGATCGAGGCGAGCACGGAGCCCATGTGCCGCTTCACGTCCTCGGGCATCCCCGGCTCCCCCTTGGTCAGCGGCTTGACCAGCTTGAAGAGGTCGAAGGGGTCGAGGCCGAGCTTCTCCGGGATGGCCGGGAACTTGAGGTCCGAGAGGCGGGCGGCGCCCGAGACCATCTCGAGGCAGACGGCGACCATGACGCGGACGGTGCGGGGCTTGTCGAGGATGCGCCGGAGGGCGGCGGGGCGGTCCGTCTCGCCCGCGGCGTCGGCCATGGCCCGGACGGCGCGGACCCAGAGCTTGAGAGCCTGGAGCGGCCGCCCCGCGACGTGGGGGGGCTGGAAGATCTCGGGCTCGGAGGCGGGGCCCGACTGGAGGACCGAGAGGATGAGCTCGTGGGCGCCCGTGATGGCCGCCTGCGCGCGGTCCGCCGGGAGGGACGCGAAGGCCGCGGGGATGCCCGAGAGCGGGTCGGGCTCCTCGGCGGCGACGGCCGCGAGCCACTGGGCTCCGCGCAGGGTGCCAGAGATGGGGGTGTAGGGGACGGGGACGCCGCGCGGGGCGGCGGGGGTCATGAGGGCCGCGGACGGCACGAAGTTGGGGCGGAAGGGCGTCGACGCGAGGCCCAGGCCCCGGCTGGCCGGCGCGGCGCCACCCGCTGCGCCCGGGACGGGCTTGCGTGGGGTGAGGGCGGCCGGGTCGCCCACGGCGCTCTTGTCCGTCCAGAGCAGCCGATCGTCCACTTCCCCGAGGTTCGAGTAGGCCGCCTCGTAGCCCGCCTCCGCGGCCGCCACGGCCCCCTCGCTGGCGCCCGCCGCCGTGACGAGGCCCGGCCGGGGCTGGGCGGTGAGCGCGACGCCGGGCGCGGCCGCCGGCGCCGAGTCGGAGGCGGCGCCGCCGGCAGCGCCTGCGGCCCGCAGCAGCGAGTTGGCGGCGCCGTCCACCTGCTTCATCGTGTGTCGGATGGCCGGCATGGACTCTGCGCCCATGTGGAAGAGGTGACACAGCGACAGCAGCGTGTCCACGTTGCCGTCGGCGTCGCGCTTCCAGAGGGACCCCGGGGAGTCGAGCCCGCGGAGGGACGTTCGCGGGGCGTTGGCGACGATCACATTGGTGCAGCAGAGGAGGACCGTGAGGACGAAGTACTGCGAGGGCGCCGGGGGGGCGGGGGGTTGAGGGGGGGGGTTGGCGTTCGGCAGGGCGTCACCCGTGCCGTGGCGGTGGGGGGGATGGGACCGGGTCCCGGGAGCGCAGGCGGAGTGGGCGCGGAGGGCCGGGCGCGCTTCTGTGTGCCGGTTCCCGTCCGAA
>Ga0181582_10001299_pt1 | contig 19355 bp, 15 predicted proteins | sample 071ome_32_FD_132438 | JGI IMG/M metagenome (GOLD analysis project Ga0181582, IMG submission 132438) | Coastal salt marsh microbial communities from the Groves Creek Marsh, Skidaway Island, Georgia - 071405AT metaG (megahit assembly) | ecosystem: Environmental > Aquatic > Marine > Intertidal...
ATATCGTCGACCAGGAGTGCCGGTTCCTCCATCGGCGCGAAATGCCCGCCCTGCGGCATCGGGGTCCAGCGCTTGAGGTTGTAGTAGCTCTCCGCCCAGCTGCGCGAGACCATGAAAAGCTCGCCGGGGAATACCGCGATCGAGGTCGGCGCTTCGACGACCGGACGACGTTCATGCACCGGCTGCCACGGCTGGTGGAAGAACTCGTAGTAATAACGCGCCGAGGTCACGAAGGTTTCTGTGACCCAGTAGATGGTCATGGTGGTGCACAGGTCGTCCAGGGTGAAACGGCTCAGCACGTCGCCGCCGCAGTCGCTCCAGGCCCGGCGTTTTTCCAGGATCCAGGCGCACAGTGCCGCAGGTGAGTCGTGCATACCGTAAGCCAGGGTCTGCGGACGTGTGCCCTGGATCGCTGAGTAGCCGCTGCCTTCGGCAAAAAACAGCGCGGTGCGGTCGCACCAGTGGGCCTCGTCCTCCGCGTAACAGTCATGGGGCGGGAATGGATCATTCGGGAAGCCCAGCGGGAGCGTCAGCGTCAGATGAACGCCGTACAGATGCGCCGCATGCTTGTGGCCAAGCTGAGCGCTGAGGATGGCGCCCCAGTCACCGCCCTGGGCGGCGTAGCGTTCGTAGCCGAGCACCTCGCGCATGAGGCGATCCCAGAGATCCGCCGTGCGCCAGGCGTTGATGCCGGTCTTCGTCAACGGACTGGAGAAGCCATAGCCTGGCAGTGATGGCACGACGACATCGAAGGCATCCGCCGCATCGCCACCGTAGGCCGCGGGATCTGAAAGCGGACCGATAACCTTGTGGAGATCCCAGAACGTCCACGGCCAGCCATGGGACAAAACCAGTGGCATCGGCCGGGGTCCTTTTCCCGGAACCCGGATGAAATGGATCGGGATACCGTCGATGTCGGACCGGAAATTCGGCAGCGCGTTGATGGCCGTTTCGTGACGCCGCCAGTCGTATTCGTTCGCCCAGTAATCGCACAGCGTTTGCAGCTCGTTCAGGCGCGTGCCGTAGCGCCAGTCATCGTTACCTATCTCTGACGTCCAGCGCGTGTTTCTCAGACGCTGTTTGAGGTCAGAAAGAACCTCGTCCGGCACGGCAATATGAAACGGCTCCATGGTTTGTCTCCAGAGTGGAAAAGACTGGGCTGGCTGTGTCCTACGTCGTACCGGGCAAGCGGAGCGATTAGACTCTCCCTGCGATCGGCAGCGATGCTATCCAGCGCTGTGCAGGCCAGCTTGGCCGCTGTGTCTGATTCTAGTACGCGCTTTCCCGGGCGGCTCCCATTAAGGTGCTGGCGGGTAGATTGCACATGACGCTGACTTGAGAACGCCAAATCCATGGAACATCTGCATCTGCACGACACGATAGTTTTCCTGGCTGCGGCCGGGCTGGTGATACCGGCGGTCAAGCGTCTGCGGGTCAGCCCCGTACTCGGCTTCCTGCTCATCGGTACCGCGGTCGGGCCACATGGACTGAGTCGTTTCGTCGATGCCTACCCCTGGCTGAGCTTTTTTCTGATCACGGATATCAGCGGCGTGAAAGCGCTCGCCGAGCTGGGCATTGTCTTTCTCCTGTTCGCCATCGGCCTTGAGCTCTCGCTGGAGCGGCTGTGGGCAATCCGGCGCCAGGTGTTCGGCATGGGGTCGAGCCAGATCCTGATGAGCGCCCTGGCTATCGGGGGGATTGCGTACTTCTTTGGCAATTCACTCCAGGTATCAGTTCTGCTGGGCGCCTGCCTTGCACTGTCATCGACCGCCGTGGTGGTTCAGATCCTGATTGAGCAGGGCCGCTTCGGCACGCCCGTGGGGCGCGGTTGCTTCGCCGTGCTGCTCGCCCAGGACATCGCCGTTGTGCCGATTCTGTTTCTGGTCGGCACTTTCGGCGCTGGCGACGGCGGGTCCTTCGTGACCGGTCTTCTGCAGGCTCTGCTGGAGGCCGCCATTGCCGTGGTGCTCATCATGGGACTGGGACGGCTGGTGGTCCGACCGCTGTTCCGCTTCGTGGGCGCGGCGGAAAGTCCCGAGCTTTTCATGGCGGTTACCCTCCTGCTCATTATCGCGACCGCTCTTGCAACTGAGAGCGCCGGTATGTCGGCGGCGCTGGGTGCGTTCCTGGCCGGCCTGCTCCTCGCTGAAAGTGAGTACCGCCATGAGATCGAGATTAACGTCGAGCCATTCAAAGGGCTGTTGCTGGGCCTGTTCTTCATGTCAGTCGGCATGGCGATAGACCTCGCGGAGGTCTACCGCGATCCGCTGTGGGTGCTCCTCTCCATCGTCGGGCTGTTCGGTCTGAAGGCGGTGATCATGATCGCAGTCGCACGTGTGTCCGGCTGCGAATGGTCGCGCGCTGTGGAGATGGGGTTGCTGCTCGGCCAGGGGGGAGAGTTCGCCTTTGTCGTCGTGGCGCTGGCCGTCAGCCTTGAACTGATGCCCACCACCACGGCCCAGTTCATGCTCATCGTGGTCGGTGCGACCGTGTTCCTTACACCCTTTGTCGCGCGGCTGGCAGCCTATCTCGGCCAGGTCCTGTCCGCTCGTGAGCACGGCCGCCACGCCGCCGGTGCGGGGCTGGATGACGTCAGTGAACACGTGGTGATCGCTGGCTACGGCCGAACGGGCCAGCTGCTGGCCGAGCTGCTGTCAGCGCAACATATTCCCTATCTGGCGATCGACGCGGATGCAGGGCAGGTCAGCGCCACGCGGACAGCGGGCAAGCCCGTGCTGTTCGGTGATGCAAGCCGGGCGGCTACGCTGGAAAAAGCGCATCTGCGCGACGCCCTCGCGCTCGCGGTCTGCATTGATGATTCCGAGGTCACCGAGCATGTGCTCAACGCTGCGCGCCGCGTGGCGCCGGAAACGCGGATAGTGGCCCGCGCACGGGATGCGGACCACGCCAGCGAGCTGCTCACCGCTGGTGCCGATCGTGTGGTGCCGGAGCTGCTCGAGTCCGGTCTGCAGCTGGGGCACGTGATGCTGGAATCGATTGGCTTTCCCGCCGCTGCCGCGCGTGAGCTGATCGAAACGCACCGCGTGGAGCTTGAGCAGCAGACCGCGGCGGCGGCAGAGCTGACTGCAAACCGCCGCCGTTCCTGAAACGCCCGGCAGCTCAGGTTTTTCGCGCCGTTTTCCGACTGGTTTTTTTCGGCGCCGCGCGGCGTTTGGGTTTGACCGCGTTGAACAGACGCTCCTTGGGATACTCCGCGCCGGCGACATGTTCGATGCTGGCGATCCTGACCATCTGGTAGGTGCGGATGCGGAATGCCGGGTCGCAGGACATGCGCACGTAGAGGTCGCGCGGCGGCACGCCGTAGTCCTCTTCGAGCCACTGCATCAGGTTTGCGGTGGCGTCGTAGATTGCGTGCTCGAAAGGCCGGTTGATGCCAATGGCGACGATGCTCTCGGGCTTCTCGATGCGCACGCAGGGCAGGCGTTTGTTTTTTACGACGGTGCACGACAGTTGCACCGTGGCGCGCGTTTCGTCAGCGATCCCGGTGAACTCCGTGTCGCCCTGACCGCCGTGACAGTCGCCGATGTAGAGCAGTCCACCGTCGTTATAGGCATTCAGGTAGATCGTGTGACCGGCGCGGTCGCCAGGGTGCCGATGAAGGGTTCCAGCGGCCAGGTCAGTGAATCCGAGTATTTACCGTAGCCGTCCCGCGTGTGGCCGCTCGGCCCCGGCAGATGCTCGATAACGTGCACGTAGCCTTCCGCGCAGTCTTTGTAGCGCAGGGAATCGCCGAGCGGGCCCATACCCGGGATAACGCCGGAAAACCCGTAGCGCCAGGGATCGATCCAGTCGATGTGCACCGCCAACACGTCGCCCGCCTGACAGCCTTCAACATAGATAGGTCCCACAACCGGGTTGAACAGGCCCGGAGTCGCTTTGGCCAGATCGAGAAAATGCTGGCTTTTGAACCCATGGACCTTGGGACTGTCGCTGTCGTCTGCGATCATGCCGGACAGCGCGTCGTTGGTTTCGACCTGGAACACTTCGCCTGCCTTGACTCTGAGACAGGGCTTGTCGCGATTATCGAAAGCGTATTTCTGGACTTTGCCGCGTTTGATTTTTTTCATGGATATACCCTCCCCCTGCTTGGAAACCGTTCCGCATTCTATGTCGCCGCTGAAAGCCCGCAGTGCAGCGCAGTCAGATGACATTACCTGCAGCGGCCGCTGAGGTACTCGCGTTCTGTCTCCGCGGCGATGGAGCCGATCCGGCTGCCGAGGTGCGCCGATGGTTCCGCGTTGAGCCTGATTTTGACGCGTTGCTGGCCGAGCGATTCGGCGCTCTGGTCGAGCGCGCCCTGCGCGGCGACCTCGATGACTGGCAGGTCGCATCGGCGCACAGCGCCCTGGCGCTGGTCATCCTCTGTGATCAGGTGCCGCGCAATATCTTTCGTGGCCAGGCGCGGGCGTTCGCCGGCGACGCCTGCGCTCGAGCGACCGCGCTGGCCAGCATCGACAGGGGCTGGGATCGGGATTTCGAGCCCCTGGAGCGCTTTTTTCTCTACATCCCTTTCGAACACGCCGAAGAGCTCGCGCTGCAGGAGCGCTATGTCGCCCTGCGCGAAGCGGAGCACGCGGCAGCGCCGCGCGAGCTGCGCAGCTTTACCGGTGAAGCGCTGGTTGCCGCGCGCGATCACTGCGACGTTATCCGCCGCTTCGGTCGCTTTCCGCACCGCAACCGCGCGCTCGGGCGCCGCTCAACGCCGGCCGAGCTGGCATGGCTCGAGGCGCACAGCCATGGCTGGGGGCAGGGTTCCCCGTTACCAGGCGCGGAGCGCTGAGGGTTCTTTTTCTGTCAGCCGGATGAGCGCGCCGAGGGCACGCCACCCGGCTTCACCACAGTCGCCGGGATGCAATCTCAGCGCCCGCGACCAGAGCACCCAGTTTCTCAAACGCGATCCCCGCGGCCACATGGCCATATCGGGCGAAGGTTGAGAAGCCGCAGTCGGTTCCTGCCAGCACCCGCTCCCGACCGACAATGTCGGCGAAGCGGCAGATTTTTTCCGCCACGTAATCCGGGTGCTCAATGTAGTTGGTGCAGGTATCGATCACGCCCGGCATGAGCACCAGATCGTCCGGCAGCGCGGCGTCCTGCCACACCTGCCATTCGTGGGCGTGGCGCGGATTGGAGGCTTCGAAGGAGACCACCCGCGGTCGTGCGTTCAGCAGCACCTCAAGAATGCGGGACAGCGGAATATCGAAGTCGTGCGGCCCTTCGTAGTTTCCCCAGCAGATATGCATGCGGCACTGCTCCCCGGGCACATTGCGTAAGGCGTGGTTCAGCACTTCGACCTGCCGCGCTGCCTGCCGCACAAATGCCTCATCGGAGAGCTCCTTGTACTGGGTGTGGCGCGCCATGGCGAGGTCGGGGCAGTCGATCTGCAGGACAAATCCGGCGCCGGCGATGGCCTCGTACTCCTCGCGCATGGCCTCGCCAAGGGCCTCAAGATAAGTGTCTTCGTTCGGGTAGTGCTCGTTCGGCAGGAACGCGCTGATCACGCCGGGTGAAGACGCGTTCATGAAGGCGTCGACGGCACCGGCACCGGCCAGGGCATCGCGGAAATTGCTGATGTCGGTTTCGAGCGGCGCCCGATTGGTGACCCTGATGTCGCCGGTGCAGATCGGGCGTTTGACCGGCGGCGCCTGGTTGGTGTGTACCTGCATTTCCATGAAATCAGGAAAGCGCGCCAGATCGGCGGGCGGGCGCCGCGGACTGTCGCCGCTGAATCCTGAGCAGCGATCCTTGATGTAGGTCGAGTAGCCGATCTTGCTCATCTCGCCATCGCTGACGATGTCGATCCCGATTGCGACCTGTTTGCGCACGATTTCGTGCACAGCCTCGCGCGCGGTTGCCGCGAACACTTCGGCATCAACCGGCTCGCCGGCCTCTCGGGCGAGCAGCAGGTCGGCCAGCCCGTCGGGACGCGGCAGGCTGCCGACGTGCGTGGTGAGGATGCGATCGTGGCTCAGTTTCATCGTTGTTCTCCGGCGGTTGGGTGGGGGCCACAGCGGGGTGGCCGCGCCCGGGGGGCAGGGTGCGGACGCATGGTACCGTTAGCGCGTTATCGCTTCCCATGGTCGAGTCTCTGGTGCATGAGGTAGGTCGGATGGTTGTGAGCTTCAAATGGATCCCCTTGCTGGCGCTTCTCGGGACAGGGGCTCCGGCCGCAGAGCAGACTGAAGTGCTGCTGCGAGGCGTAGTCAGTACATCGCTGGGTCCGGCGGTCGGGGCGCGCGTCACCGCGATCGACCCCGACAGCGCGATCAGGATCAGCGGTTTTACTGACGGGCAGGGTCGCTATGAGCTGGGTCTGACAAACATCGGACGCTATCGCCTGGAAGCGCGGGCTGGGAGCGAGTCGGCGTACAGGCTGGATGTCGAGGTGAGCGTCGGCGCAACGGCAGATCTGATCCTCACCCCCGATCCAGACGTGCTGACAGCTGTCCCCAGTGACCGCTGGCTGGCGCTGCTGCCCGACGGCGAGATGAAGCGCGAATTCATTCTGAACTGCACCTCATGTCATGAGATCGACGCGCAGCGGGTGCTGATAGACGGGCACGCCCGCACGCGCGGACAGTGGGCCAGCGCGTTTGCGGCCATGCGCGCCATCGATCAGTACGCGCTGCTGCCACAGGATTTTGATGATGCGGCCTATGGCGACTGGCTCGCGCAGCACTGGACCGACGACAGCGTGCGCGCTCTCGAGCCCCGCGTGCCTGCGGAGGCAGGGGCGCTCGCTGGGATCCGCATCACCGAGTACCCGCTGCCGATCGACGGCGAATTACCCCACGACCTGGTCGTGGGGCCGGATGGCCGGATTTGGATCACGGCATTTTTCAATGACGTGATCTGGGCGTTGGACAGCGCCAGCGGTGAGTTCCAGACCTTCGCGCTGCGCGGAGCCGGAGCCGAGGGCTGGGGACAGGCGCGCGCGCTGGTGTTTGATGCTCGTGGGCGCTTGTGGGTGCTGCTGGGCGGGACCCATGAGCTGGTCATGCTTGATCCGGCGAGCGGCGCGACCGAAACCCATGCGATCGGCATGTACGCCCACAGTCTGGCTCTCGACAGCCAGGGACGGGTCTGGTTCAACGACTACTTTGCGCGCGCGGAACGCATTGGAGTGTTCGATCCGGAGACGGGAACGGTTGAACATCTGCCCCTGCCGAGCGCGGGACTGAGCGAGGCGGCCGGTCTGCCTTTGCCCTACGGGCTCCAGATAGACCGCGCGGGACGCCTGTACAGCACGCAGCTCGCGGCCAACACGGTTGCGCTTTACGACACCCGCAGCGGCGAGAGCAAGCTGATCCCAATGCCGCACGACAACGTCGGCCCCCGGCGGCCGGCGGTCGATGCCGGGGAACGGCTGTGGATCCCGGAATGGAATACGGGTCACCTGTCGCGATTCGACCCGGAGAGCGGCACGTTTGAGCGCTTCCAGCTTGGAAGCTCGGCCCTGGGCGGTTACGACGCGGAGGTCGATCCAGTGACCGGGGAGGTCTGGGTTACCGGGGCACTTGCCGCAAGCATGGTGGTGTTTGACCCGGAAAGTCGCCGGTCTCTGGAGATCCCGTTGCCGACCAATCCTGCGTATACGCGCCATCTGGCGGTTGACCCACGCAACGGCGACCTGTGGTCGGCTTATTCCTCTCTCCCGGCGGCCAAGCCGCGGGTGGTGCGCATTGAGCGCGCCGCGCGTCAGGCGCTCAGCGCGTCGCGCGCAGCTGCGCCGTAGCGTCAGTATCGAGCACCAGACCCTCCGGGTCGCGAGCCGGATCACCGCTGATCACCACGCGGTACTCGGCAGCCGCAGCCGCGATACTGACGTAGCCGTCTCGCACGTCAGCAAGCACGCGCTCGGGTGCGCGGGTGAAGGGATCGCCCCAGCCTCCGCCGCCATTGGTGATATAGCGGGACATCGCGCCGGGGCGCGTGTGCCACACATGCTGCCGGGCGAAGTAGGCGTATTCGCCTGCGGGGTCGGGAGCACGGGTCTTCGGATCGAGCATGCCCGCGATTGGCGTGGTGCGTTCGTATATAGGCATATCAGTCGGCAGCAGGCGGCCCGGACGGTCGATGGCCGGATCGTCCGGTTCGAACAGCCAGCAGGCGCCAAGTGCGCCGGTGCGACCGCCGTTGGCGCCGAACCCGGTGCCCTGCTTGAAGCGCAGCGGAATGCTGTAGTGCTCGCCGGCGGTTTCCCACAGGGCGTCTTTAAGCACGCCTGCGCCGCCCCGGTTGTAGCCCGCGCCACCGCTGTCGACCACGTACTCCTTGCGGATGAGGAGTACCGGTGATTCCTGCTCCATGGCCTCTGTCGCCGGATCGAGGCCGTTGATCATGTATGGCACCGTGTAGGACTCGCCATCATGATGCGCATCGGCGCCCCAGGGACCGTGTTCGCCTCCGACCAGACCGATGTTCTGCCATGCCGTTCCGTCAGCGCGCAGGCCGTGGGCGTTATGCACCGCAACGGAGCCGTAATCACCGCCGAAAGCGGACATGTTCATGACCCTGCCGATCTCGCGCACGATGCCGGTGAGGAGCGCCTGGGTCACCTCCCAGTACAGCATGATGGCGCCGTCAGGCGGCAGCGCGGACAGCACTGTGCCCGGCGGTACGACGACGTCGATGGGGCGGTAAGCGCCGGAGCTGAACGGGGTGTGGCGATCTACCAGCAGCTTGAAAGCCGCGCCAACCGCGGTTTTGGCGTCGAGCGGGCCGGCGTTGATACAGGTGCGGGCCTGGCGCGAGGAGCCGCTGCAGTCGACCTCGACCCGCCCGCCGTGCTTGCGCACCGTGGCGCGGACCACAATCGGCTCATCGTCGCCGGCGCCATCGGCGTCGAGCGGTTCTTCGATGTCGTAAACACCATCCGGTATTGCCGTGATGGCGTCGCTCATGGCCTCGGCCGAGGCATCGCAGCAGTAGCGCACGGCTCCCCGGTAGGCGGTTTCACCGTAGCGCGCGATGCTCTCCGTCAGCAGTCGCTCGCCGAGCTTGAGCTGCTCGGCCATGGTCATGAAATCGGGCTGCAGCAGCCCGGCGAAGCGGGTGTTGTCGAACACCAGGCTGAAGGTCGAGCGCACCGGGCGGTCGTTTTCGAACAGCAGCATGGGTCCGAGCACCAGGCCGTTCTCGTACACGTTGGCCTTGGTGCCGCTGAAGCCGCCCGGCGTGATTCCGCCCATGTCGAGCTGATGCGCGCGGGCGTTGACGAAGGCGATGGGCCGGCCATCGTGAAATACCGGTCGGATGAAGCACGCATCGTTGACGTGATTACCGCTGCGATAGGGGTCGTTGCACAACAGCACATCGCCCGGCTTCAGGCGCTCGACGCCGTATTCCTCGACGATATTGCGAATGGCGTCCTCCATCGTGCCCAGAAACACGAGCAGCGAGCTCGATACAGCGGGCATGGGGTAATCCATGTCCGGAGGCCCGGAGATGGTGATAGCGAAGTCGTACCAGTCGCGGATGATCGGCGAGAAGGCGCTGAACATGAGGCCGGTGCTCATATGCCCCACGATGTAGCGCAGCCGGTTGGATAGCACCATCGCGGTAAAACGGTCACAGCCGTAGATTGCCTCGAAGTGCTCCTCGCTCCAGTCGCGCAGGCGCGCGGGTGCTTCGTGGTCGGAATGTCGGAGGTCGTCAGCTTGTGTGCTCATGAGCGGCTCCTGTTCAACGGCAGCGCTGGATCAGGATCTCGCCGTAGCGACCGACCCGTCCGAGCTGGTTCTGGGTGATGTAAGTCGTGGACAGCGGTTCGCGCACGATCGCCGGACCGCGGATCTCGTCGCCCGCGCACAGACTGCTGCGGTCGTAGATCTGGGCGAGCTCTTCGGCGTCACTGACAAAGCGCAGCACGCTGGTGCCGACCGGGCGCAGGGGCGTCGCACCGCGTTCGCCGAGCGGCGCATAGGTGACTTTGTCAGTTTTCACCACCGCGTTGACCCGGTAAGTCACGCCCTGCACCGGGATTTGTTCAAATCGATTGCCGTTGCGCGCGGCGTAGGCGTCATGGAAGCCTGCGATCATGGTCGCAATCGTGTCCCCGGTGATGACACCGCCAGGCACCGGCACGAAAGGTGTTTCCCAGGTCTGACCGACCAGCTGGCCGTCGAATGAGCGCACCAGTTCAACGTCGGCATCCTGGCCGAGACGCTGACGCAGCTTGCGCTCCATCTCCGTATAAATCTGCGCGATGCCGTCGGCCGCGTCTGCGCTCAGCACGGTGTAGGCGCTCTGACTGATCCCGTAGGCCTGATCGGCGCTGAGCAGGCCAAGCGCTGAGAACAGCCCGGGATGGGGCGGCACCATGACGCCTTTGACATGCACCAGATCGGCCAGTGCTGGCAGCAGCAGCGGGCCAGCCGCACCGAAGGCCATGAGGACGTAATCGCGTGGATCGATGCCGTGTTTGATCGCGATATTGAAAATGCCTTCGGCGACGTTATTCAGGCCGATGTCGTAGGCATAGCGCACGCGCTGCTCGAAGGGCAACGGAGTTTCCAGACGTTCAAAAGCCTGACGCGCAAGGCCGACGTCGAGCTTCATCTTGCCGCCGGCGAACCCGTCCGGGTCGAGCAGCCCGGCGAGCAGGCAGACGTCGGTCATGGTCGGCTTCAGGCCGCCGCGGCCGTAGCACGCGGGACCGGGATCGGCCCCCGCGCTCGCGGGTCCGACGGTGATATCTCCGCTTGGTGAGATTGCGACGATGCTGCCGCCGCCGGCGCCGATGCTGGAGATGTCGTTGGACAGGGCGTTGACGATGAGGTCGTGCTCGAGCTCGAAGGTGGTGTTGACGAACGGCTGTCCGTCGCTGACCAGGCTGATATCGCACGAAGTGCCGCCGACGTCGGCGCAGAGCAGGTTGGGCTGACCGATGAGCGCGCCGAAATGCGCGCTGCCGACGGTGCCTGCGGCGGGACCGGCAAAGACGATGCGGAAGGGTGCTTCCATGGCGTCCTGCGCCGGGATCAGGTTTGCCGTGCAGTCGGCGAAATTGAGCTGCCCCGCGAAACCGATCTCGCGCAGCCCGTGATCAAGACGGCGCGAATAGGCGTCGTAGATGATCTTCATGAACACGTCGACCAGGGTGGTGGAGGCGCGCGCGTACTCCTTGGCCAGCGGTGAGATATCGCTTGAGACCGAGCACGGAATATCACCGAGCTCCTCGACCACGAGTTCCCTGAGACGCCGCTCGTGCACGCTGTTGGTGTAGGCGTTCAGCAGGCAGATGGCGACACCTTCCACCTTGCAGCGCTTCAGGACCTGCAGCTCTGCGCGGGCCTGCGCTTCGTCCAGCGGCGCAAACACGCTGCCGTCGGCCTTGATGCGCTCCTCGACTCCCCGTCGCAGATAGCGCGGTACCAGCGGGCGCGAGGCATCGCCGAAGCTGCGGCGCCAGCTCGGATCGGTCAGCGCAGCGACCGGACGCCAGGTGCGTCCGATATCAAGGATGTCGCGGTGACCGGCCGTGGTCAGAAACCCGATTTTGGGTAAGGAGCGGGTGATGATCGCATTCAGTCCATGGGTACTCGCATGATTGAACACGGGCGCCTCACCGGCGCCGAGTTCCGCCGCGCCGGCCACCACCGAGCGGTGCACTTCATGAACATCGGTGGACACCTTGGCCGTGCGGATCTGTCCGTCCGTGACCGACACGACGTCGGTAAAAGTACCGCCTACGTCGACTGCCATCATGCTTGCTGTTCTCCTTCAGACCAGGGTGTCTGTGGCCAGGCTGACGTAGCCCAGCCGGTTCCAGGCTACGCGCTCCACTGAGTGCAGGCAGGCCTGGCACTTGGTTGCCATGAACCAGCCGCCTTCGGAGAGAACGGGGTAGCGCGCGAGATTGGTGGCGCCGCAGGCGGGGCATTCGCCCTCGACGGCTTCGCGTTCAAGCACCGGGGTAGGATCCTCCGGGCGTGCGGCAATGAAGTTGCTCATGTTCTAAGCGTCCTTGTTGACGGCAGCGGGAGGGCGCCCCGCAATGAAAGCGCCCGCCATGTCAGGCCTGTGCCAGCCAGGGCTTAACCGCCCCAGCTGTTCCAGTAGGTAATGGTCTCCGGGCCGGGCCGACTGGCACGCTGGAAGTCTGTCCCTTTGGTGTAGGCGACCGGCAGCAGCGCAATCTGCATCACATCCTGCGGGATCCCGAGGATTTCGGCGGCAGCGTCGGCGTAGAACAGGTGCAGCGTCGTCAGCACCGAGCCCATGGCACGGGCGCGCAGCGCCAGCTGAAAGCTCCATACCGCCGGGTAAATCGAGCCGAAGAAGCCGGAGAGGATCGGTCCTGGCGCATCGGCTGCCGGTGGATTGGTCATGCACGGCACGACGTGAACCGGAACGTCGGCCAGAACGTCCATGAGAAAGGCAGCGCTGCCAAAAACCCGTTTCATCTGCGGTTCTTTCGCGTTCTTGACCGCCTCGGTGAGGTAGGCCTCGGCGCCCTTGCGATACAGCTCAGCCAGCTGCGCGCGTTTGTCGGCGTCATCGACGATGAGCCAGCGCCAGCCCTGATTGTTGGAGCCGGTGGGTGCCTGCTGCGACAGCGCGATGCACTCCAGAATGACCTCTCTGGGTACGGGCTTTTCAAGGTCCAGGCGCTTACGCACCGAGCGTGTGGTTGCCAGCAGTTCGTCGGTCTGGGCCAGATCAAAATTCATGGAAAACCTCTCCCCCGTAGTGTGCTCAAGACGACGGATGGTACGCTAGGCGTTGTGGCTGCGCATCGTTCCTTGCAGCCTTTTTCAAGCAGGAAACCAGAGTTATGGCGGAATTTGATCTCCTCATCCGCGGCGGGATGATTGTCGACGGGACACGCACGCCGCGATACCGCGCGGACATCGGCATTCTGGACGGACGGGTCGCCGAGATTGGACATATAGAGGCGCACCGCGGCGCGCGCGTGCTGGAAGCGGACGGGCTGATTGTGGCGCCGGGATTCGTCGATCTGCACACGCACTATGACGCCCAGCTGTTCTGGGATCCCTACTGCACCATCTCCGGCTGGCACGGTATCACCACCGTGGTCATCGGCAACTGTGGTTTCGGTTTCGCCCCGGTGGCGCCCGAGGCGCGCGAGCGCGCCATGTTGAGCATGACCCGGGTGGAAGCGATCCCGCTGGCGTCGATGAAAGAAGGAATGCCCTGGGACTGGGAGACGTTTCCTGAATTCCTGGACAGCGTTGAACGCACGCCCAAGGCCATGAACATCGTGCCTTACGTCCCAATCAGCCCGATCATGATCCAGGTCATGGGGCTGGAAGATGCCAAGGCAGGCCGACTGCCGACCGCCGCTGAGCACGAGCAGATGTGTCGCATTCTTGAGGAAGCGCTGGACGCCGGCGGCTGTGGCTGGTCAATGCAGCGCCTGCCGCCGTCCGGCCCGGGTGGCGCGCAGCTTGATTACGACGGCACCGCGATGGTCACGGACGTCATGCACAACGAGACCGCCATCGAGTTTGCCCGGGTGCTCGGGCGGCGCAACGCCGGGCACATGCAGTGCACCATGGTTTCCGGAAACCCCAAGGCAGATCAGGCCCACCTCGCCGAACTCGCTCAGATCAGCGGCCGGCCGATGATTTTCAACGTGGTTCAGGCGCAGGACGGCATGCCCGAGGTGCACCGCAAAGTGATGGCGTGGCTGGAGCGCTGCCGGGAGCAGGGGATCCGGGTCTACGGCCAGGGTATGACCACCGACGCGGGCTACTCCTTCACCTTCGAAGACTGGAACCTGTTCGACGAATGCCCCGCCTGGCGCGACGCCACGGTGGGCAGTCATGCCGAGAAGCTCGCCAAACTGGCTGACCCTGAGCGACGACCCGCGCTCCGCGCGCAGGTGCCCGCGTTTGTTCTCGGACCCTTCGGCGAAATAGTCGTTACCGGACCAAAATCCGACGAGACGCAGCAGTGGCTCGATCACACCGTCGGCCTGGTCGCTGAAAAGACCGGCAAGCATCCGGTCGACGCCATGCTCGATATCGTTGTCGCCGACGGGCTTGCGACCGAGTTCTTCTCCATGCCGCCGAACACCCGCCTTGATCTGCTCGAGGAGATCGTCGCCAACCCGTACATCCTTTTCGGCGTATCGGACGGCGGTGCGCACACCAAGTTCCTGACGGCCGGCCGCTACCCCACCGAGACCATCACCAAGATCGTGCGCGAGCACGGCATGCTCAGCCTGGAGGAGGCGCACTGGCGTCTGGCCGCCCTGCCCGCGCAGCTGGCAGGCTGCCCCGAGCGCGGTCAGATCCGCATCGGAGCGCCTGCCGATATCGTGGTCTACGACTACGAGAATCTGGCGGTCACGCCGCCGGAAGTCGTGCACGACCTGCCTGGTGGCGAGTGGCGCCGGATCCAGCGCGCCACCGGCTATCGCTACGTTGTGATCAACGGTCAGGTCACCATCGAGGACGACCAGCAGACCAACTGTTATTCCGGGCAGCTGCTGCGCCACGGTGAGGGCCGGCCCAGCGGCTCTCGGAAAGCCGCCTGAACGGAGAGTGTGACGATGGCCCAGCCCGCGAGCCTGTATTCGACGACCGGCTGCACCTACGCCGACGCGCGTCACATAGCGCCCCTGCTTGAGGATATTGCCGCGCAGGCGGCGGAAGCCGATCTCACCCGGTCGGTGTCTGCGGAGGTCATCGCAAAGATCAAGCGCAACGACATCATGCGGCTTTCCGCCAGCCCTGAGCTCGGCGGATTGAATGAGTCGGTTGTGGGGATCGCCAACGAGCTGCGCGCCATCGCGATGCACTGCACCTCGACCGCCTGGTGCATGTGGAATCACCTGTGCACTTTCCATCACTTTGTCGGCGTGCTTGGTCCTGACCATGCCGACTACCTGGGTGACATCGTTGCTGCAAACGAGTGGGTCTGCTTTCCGGCGGGCGCTTCATCACGCATCGTCGGGCAGGAAGATGGGGACAACGTCAAGCTCGAGGGCGTAGCCGCTTTCGGCTCGGGTGCGCGCTATGCGGAATGGGCCGGCGTAGTGTTTAACGAAGAGGGCGACGAAGCACCGCGTTTCACCATGGTTGATTTGCGCGGCCCGGATGTCCGTATCGAGATGACCTGGGAGGCGATGAGTCTGCGCGCCTCGGCGACCGATCACATTCACTACGAAGGCGCCCGCGTACCGCAGTCGCGGATAGGGTCGTGGGCGCCCTTTTATCGCGCCAAATTCCGTGACCCGGCGTACGCCATGATCAACGAGCGCTACCGCGAGGACTGGGTTGCGCTGTCGGTGGTGTGGCTAGGGGCGATGGCGACCGGTGTTGCGGAGATCTGCTTCAGCGAAACGGCCGCCGGGATCCGCGATCGGATCGCGATCCTCGGCACGCGCATGGCGGAGAAGCCGACTATCCACGTCAACCTGGGCAAGGCGCGAGCGCTGATCAGCGCCGCAACGGACACCGTCTACGCGGCTATGCAGGAAACCGACGCACGTATCGAGGCCGGAGTTGTGCCGAGCGAAAACGATTATTTCCGGCAGACCTCGGCCGGGATGCAGGCGGTGCTGCTGTGTGACGAGGCAATGTCCCTGTTGCTGCGCGTGCTCGGCGGCAACGGCCTGCGCGAAGGAACCGATTTCGAACGCCGCTACCGCGATTTCCAGGCCATGCCGCTGCATATCAATGGCCACATCGATCGCATCACCGAACAGACCGGACGCATCGCGCTCGGTCTGCAGGCACAGAATCCGATCTGACTCTCGAGCGCTTGATGCCCGCTCGCAGGCGCGCCTTCGCCAGGCCGCGCGGAGCAACAGGCATTTTCCAGGAGCGTTAGACCGCCGTTCTGCTGCGGCTGCTTTTTCTCAACCCTCGCCCCAGCGCCGCTGGATTACACGCCCTAGCGCGGCCAGTCCGAAGTTGATGGCGATCCCGGCCAGGGCCAGCAGCAGCAGCGCGGCGAACATCCGTGGCATCTCCAGGCGGAAGCTCGCTTCCAGGATGCGATAGGCCAGCCCAGAGGCGAATCCTCCTGACCCGGCTACCAGCTCGGCCACCACCGCACCGACCAGGGCGAGGCCGCCTGAGATCCTGAGGCCGGAGAGGAAATAAGGCAGCGCGGCGGGCAGACGCAGCAGCCTGATCTCGGTCCAGCGGCTCGCGCCATACAGATGGAACAGATCGGTAAGCTCCGCTGGCGGTGACATCAGCCCGGTGGCCGTGTTGGCGAACAACGGGAAGAACCCGACGATCGTGGCGCACACGACCAGTGAGACAAAGGGATCGCCGACCCAGATGATGACAAGCGGCGCGATGGCCGGCAGTGGCGTGACCTGCAGCACGACCGCCCAGGGCTGGATCGCGGCCTGGGCCCAGCGGCTCATGGCCATGGCAACCGCCATGGTCACGCCCAGCACTGCCGCCACCGCGAGGGCGGTAAAAGTGACCGACAAAGTCGAGAGGAGCGCCAGCAGCAGGCCGCCGGGGTCAGCGGTAAAAGCCGCGAGCACCGCGACCGGGCCCGGCAGAATATAGGGCGGTACATCGAGCGCCCGGACGATGCCTTCCCAGCCCGCCAGACCGATGATGCCGAAGACCAGGGGCGCGAGCCGCTCGGTCATCGCAGGGTGTCCTCCATCGCGCGAGTGATCGAGGCCACCAGCGTTGCGTAAGCGGGATCGAGGCGCGTGTTCTCCGTTGGGGTCAGGGGGGAGGCGATCTCATGGTGCACCCGGCCCGGGCGCGGGGTCATGAGCACGATCCGACGTGCCAGAAACGCAGCTTCGTAGATGGAGTGCGTCACGAAAACGACGGTCGCGCCGACGTCGCGCCAGAGCGCGAGCAGGTCGGCCTGCAGTTTGTGCCGGGTGAATTCGTCGAGCGCGGCAAATGGCTCATCCATCAACAGCAGCCGTGGCCGGGTCGCCAGCGCGCGGGCGATGGAAACACGCATGCGCATACCGCCGGAGAGCTGGCGCGGGCGTGCGCTCTCGAACCCTTCCAGGCCGACTCGGGTGATGGCATCAGCGATAGCCGGCTGCGCGGCGGCGCGGGATAGGCCGCGCAGGCGCAGAGGCAGGTAGATATTTTCTTCGGTGGTGGCCCAGGGGAGCAGGGTCGCATCCTGGAAGACGTAACCGATCGCGCCGGGCTCGGGTGGCTCACCCGCATCCCAGCGCATGGCGCCCAGGTCGGGCTGGTCCAGTCCGGCGATTAAGCGCAGCAGCGTTGATTTGCCGCACCCGGAGGGCCCGAGCAGGGCAAGGAAATCGCCGGCCGCAAGTTCAAGACTCACGTCTTCAAGGGCGACGGTGCCGGTGGCGAAACGTCGACTGACCTGGTCGATGGTCAGCAAGGCTGATCGATGCCGCTCAGCGGCTCATCCCGACTTTACGGTTGACGAATTGCAGGGTGTAGGCCTGCGACGGATCGAGTCCGGCGGCATAGATCCCCTGCGCAGCCGCCGCTTCATAGAACGCCTGCCAACGCGCTGCGCTCATCGCGCCGATACCGTTTTCTGCAGCGTCACCGGACTCAAGGATGCCGTGCTTTTTCATGGCCTCGCGGCCGTAGGCCAGCAGCGCATCGTCCATCTCCGGGTTGGCCTCTTTAATCAACCGGTTAGCCGCCGAGGGATCGCCGTGCAGGTAGTCGTACCAGCCCTCAATAGAGGCATCGATGAAACGCTGCACCTGCTCGGGATCTTCTTTTATCCGTTTATCGGAGGTTGCAATCAGACCGCCATACCCGGTGAACCCGGCATCGGCGATGAGCATGACGTTTGGTGTCTCACCGGTTTGCTGGTGGATCGAGAACGGCTCCGAACCCAGAAAGCCTTGTTGAATGGCGCTCTTGTTCATCAGGAACGGCGCGAGGTTGAAAGTGTATGGGCGGATCTGCGCGTCGCTGTAGCCGAAGCGGGCCTTGAGGAAGTTCCACCAGCCGACCCGGGTGTCGGCACTGATCATGATGGGTTTGTCCTTCAGGGCGGCGAAGTCGTCATTGCCCTGACCTTCGTGTGAGATCAGGACGGACATATCTTTCTGGTACATCGCCGCCACAGTGCGGAACGGGATGTTTTCTTTGACGAAATTCATCGCCAGGAAAGAATTGCTTGAGATGTTGTAATCAAGCCGTCCCGCGAGCAGCAGCTGCGTGTGGTTAACCTGAGGCCCGCCCTGTTTGATGGTGACCTCGAGTCCGCGCTTCGCGTATAGCCCGGTAGCGAGAGCCTGGTAGTAGCCGCCGTATTCGGCCTCCGCTTTCCAATCCAGGCCGAAGGTCACCTTGTCGAGAGCCACAGCGGGCAGCGCGAACAGGATGAGGCACAGAGCAGAAAGGGTGCGCATTGTGGATTCCTTCAATTGTCCGGCACGCCAGCGTGGTGAACCCTGAGGCTCGGCAGGCGGTGTCCGTTGTGCGACGACGGCTCCAGAGGTTCCAGGCGTTTTCGCCATCAGCGCCCCGCCCGCCGTCGGATGTTGGCAGATTTCTTTCGGTCTGCAACTTTGCAGCACAAGCCTACCAAGGAACCTTTAGTCAGCGCACAGGGAGCATCTGTTTCCCGGCGACGGTCGGGGCTGCGGGTAGAAAGTCGCCTCGGTGAACGGTCGTCGAGGGGGATCAGTCTGGCGCTGGTTCCTGTGACGCTTTGCTTAGTCGCGTATTGCTGGCGTTCATCTTTTTCCTGTCCCGCAGTAACGATGTACGGCGATGTTTTCCCGCTCAGGCAACCATCGCACCGAGCACCAGATCGGCCAGCATGCCCATGCGTTCGAAGTGGTAGCTGTCCTCCATCAGGCCTGTAGAGAGGAACGCGAGGGTCAGATCGCGTTCCGGATCTACGGTGAAGCCGGTCGAGCCTGCCCCGAAGCCTCCATAGGTTCGCGATGAGTTCATCACGCTGAACAGACCCGGCAGGAGCCCCTCACCGCGCATGAAAAAGCCCACGCCGATATTCGCCGGATAATCCTGCCAGTTCCGTGTTCCCATCCACATGTCGAACAGGATGTTGCGCAGTTGGCCGGTGTGGTTGCGGGTGCAGAAATCGAGCATGGCGGGGGAGAGAATTCGTGTGCCGTCCAATTCGCCGCCACGCCGCAGCATCTCGGCAAAGCGATGCACATCGTGAACGGTGGTCATGCAACCGCCGCCGGGGATCTCGCATCCCGGTGTGCGGAGCAGAGATCCGATCCCTTCAACGGCGGCAGGCGGCAGGAGAGCCGGGATGTCTTTGTAGGAGACTTTGACCGGGCACAAGCGTTCAAGCAGGTCGTCGCGAGGGCCGAGATTGGTGTCTGTCATGCCGAGCGGACCGAACAGGTCTTCCTGCAGCATGCGGCTGTAGCTGCGGCCGCGACCATCCGCTCG
>Ga0181582_10001300_pt1 | contig 19341 bp, 13 predicted proteins | sample 071ome_32_FD_132438 | JGI IMG/M metagenome (GOLD analysis project Ga0181582, IMG submission 132438) | Coastal salt marsh microbial communities from the Groves Creek Marsh, Skidaway Island, Georgia - 071405AT metaG (megahit assembly) | ecosystem: Environmental > Aquatic > Marine > Intertidal...
GACGCCGAAGTGGACTCGGGTCGCCTCAGACGGACCGAACGCGCCGGCGCAATCGTCTACGAGCCGACCGACGCGGCCTGTGATTGATTTCGCTTGCGACGATCTCGCATCCGCGAGACGAAGCGCGCCAGAAGTACTGAGACGACGACGGTCGCCAACGGATCGACCGCTGTTCGGAATCGCGATTGCTCGCCCAGTTCGGCGACCGCGCCGACCACCACTGTGAACGCAGCCAGCACAGCGGCCACGGCGATCGTCCAGTCTCCGACATCCATCCGCTTACGGAGCGACCCGCGGACGACCACGCCGACTCCCGCGACGATCAGAACGCCGTAGACGCCGACGAGCAGCAGTCCGAAGTCGGTCGGCGCCACGAGACGGCCATATATCGGCGTGCCCCAACCTTCAGTGGTCAACACTCCGCGGTAGTCGATCCGAGTCACCGAGTAGACGTCGTCGAGCACCCGCATCACGATGGATGGCGAGTCTCCGGGTGAGGTGGCCACCGCGAACGTGGTTCGCAACGACCACAATCGGCCCTCTACCCAGGCTTCGGGATGCGCCCGGATCACCGCCCAGGCGTCGTCACCAGCCTGCTCGAAGACGGGAAGAAAGCACTCGAAGTTGAAGTTGGGGCTGACGTCATCGGTGGTGCGACGAGGTTCAGTGAGAGAACGGTGCGAATGAGACGGCGCACACGGTTCGACGAACGGTTCGTACAGTCCGTAGTCGCCGAAGGGTCCGACCATCGCAATGTCGGACACCTCTCCGTTCGCATACATCTGCTCCAGATCGTCACGATCGAGGACCGGAATCACCGCGCGTTGGAGATTCATCCCGAACCAACTCGACAGATTAGCTTGGCCGAACAACACCTGGTTCTTCACCATCCAGCCGCCCACCAGGACGAGCGGCACGAGTACGGCGACGATCAGGCTTCGGCGATCGAGTCGACGACGACCCCATACTCCCAGGACGGCGAGGATCACCATGAGAAGAATCGGGTGATACAAACTTCGCGTCATCACGAGAACGGTGAGGACGGCCGACAACGACACAAAGCGACGGCCGAAGTTCGACGTCGACTCGAGGCGTGAAACGGCGACCGCAACGGCCAGAAGTAGAGCCGCTACGCCCAATTCGTAATTGGGTTCGAAAACTCCCTTCAGAACTTCGGGATGCAACGTGGCCACCAGCGCCACAGCCACCGATGCCCGACGACCGAGTCCGAGATCGCGGGCGAGCGTCGCCGCCAGAGCCACCACCACGAGGCCAAGTCCGAGCATCAAGAGTTGAACGGTGACTCGATCCGACAGCGGCGACAACCAAGCCGGTACGCCGAGGAACAGATTCCAGCCCGGTGGCTGTACGTGCAGGTACCAGACGCTGCGGAGAGGATCGGACGACAACACATCCCACGGGACGAGTTGCCAACCGAAGTTCAAGTAGCTGGTGTCGAAACCCGAATCGGTGGCGACGAGCAAAACGTAGACCGCCGACCAAAACGTCATAGCCGGGATGGCCGCCGACTCCTTCCAACGACGACCGAGAATCTCGAGCCGAGCGACCCGATCATCTCGCATGGAGGCTCCGGATCGCGTCATCGATCCAGTCGATCAGTTCGGGCGCATATTTCAAATCGATGTGCGCACCGTCGGGACGCATTCGGGGTTCGAATTCACCACCAGGATGAGCACGCACAGCACTCGCGAAATCAGCGAAGGTCACGCGCTCGTCGTCTGCAGACACGCCACGGATGATCTCGTTGTAACGTTCGGTTCTCTCCGGTGACGCCTCGTCGAAAGGTGGAATTCCGGTTTCACCAGCGATGTAGGGAAGATCGACCGACGGACTCGAGAACCACATCACGTCGGCCCCGGTAGCCGCGACGACATCGACGAAGGCCTCCATCTCCGATCGGAGCCACGTGTCGTAATCAAACTCTCCGACGTGGGACCACGTCGACGTTCCCGGCAACACGCGATTGGAGAGATCAGCCGTTCCACCCACGATCACGACGACATTGGGCTTCAACTTGTCGACGATGTTCGGCAGAGCGTCTCGCCATTCGGCACAGCCGGCGCGGCCGTCAGATTCGATCCCCAGGTATTCGATTCGGGTGTCGGATCCGATTCCGCAACCAACTCCTGGACTCGACGCAAGGAACACGCCATGGTCGACCCCCCAGTCGTCGAGACCGGCGACCAACACCCAGCTCTGCGAATCACCGACGAACAACACCCGTGCCGGCAGACCCGCATCGACTTCGGACGTGTTCGGTGCGTCGGGCGGCACCGCGGGGAGATCTTCGATGATTCGCTGCTGCAGTAACAGAGCGTCTCGATCGAGTGTGCTCAACAAGTCGTCGGCCGATGCGCGCCGATCGACGCCCAGAGCGACGACGAGCACCCCGACCACAGCCATCACCGTCAACCAGCCGTAGAGCCGCCTTCCGGCCCACATCTTGCGCTTACGAACCGGGTCTTCGAGGGCGTAGTAGAGCGCGGTGACGATTGCCAGGGTGATTCCGGTCTTGATGCAGAACGTCCAGAATCGATCGACCAGAACCCAGTCGACGATCGGTATGCGCCAGCGCGGGAACGACACGTCGATCCTCAGCGACTCCCACCAGAGGAACACCGGCCAATGCACGAGATAGATCGTGTAGGTGGTGTGCCCCATCCACACGATTGGCCGCAGAGCAAGGAACTTCGTCATTCCAACGTCGGCCAACGAAAAGAGAATCAGCCCAATGGTCAAGAACCCGTTGAAGAGAACACCCCACGGGAAGAAGACGTCGGCGTACTCGTTACGCCAACCAAGATTCCACCAGACCGCGTAACTGAACACGAGGAACGGCCACGACAAAGCGACGAAGATCGGACGCTTCAATGTGTCGATGACGCGCGGCGCGTACTTCCACACCGACCACAGAACTGCGAAAGCCGCCCCCAGCAAGAACTCGGCCACCCGTACTTCGGTGGCGTAGTAGGCGCACGACGAACCGTCGCACTTCGACGCCAGACCCGGAAGTTCGTCCCACAACGGCGCACGAGTCATATAGAGACCACCGAGCACGAATCCGACGGTCGCCATGGCTGCGAGGACGGCGAACAATCGCCAGACGGCTGCCTTGGTGTGCCGTCCCTTCAACATAAAGAGGACGAGTACGGGAAACACCAAGTACACCTGCTCCTCCAGCGAGAGACTCCACAGGTGTTGGAGCGGATTGCCCAACCCGAACAGACCTCCGTAGTCCTTGCCCGCCGACTGCAAGTAGACGTTCTCGAAATAGAAGAGCCCACTCAGCCATTCCCACGGTGCGAACCGACGTCCCGAACCCGGGAACGCGGTCCACAGGACTGCCACACCGAGAAGAAGCGCGAACGAGGCCGGGAACAGGCGCCGTACCCGTCGGTCGTAGAACGAGCGCAACGACACCGTCCCCTTCCGACCCCATTCGGCGACCAGAAGCCGGGTGATGAGAAAACCGGACAAGGTGAAAAACATCGAGACGAGAAGTTCGCCACCGGTGATCCAGGTGATGCTGTGGTGATACAGGAGCACGATGACGACGCCGATACCTCGGATGCCGTCGAGGCCCGCCACATGACCCAGTTCGGTCGCGACGACCGGCTGTTCTGCGCTCCGATCAGCCGCTACCCCGCCCATGACGAGCCGAGGCTAGTTGTCGGGCGACGGGCCTCCGGGGTCCCTCGGCTCGCCTTACTCGACCAGTCGCAAACCGGTCGGAGCCATCGAGGGTTCGGCCGACGGGAGGTCGACCACGAATTCGGTGCGATGGGCCGCAAAAACGTGTTCGGAGTAGAGAACGGCACGACCGTCGGTGTCGGTCGTGGTGCGCACACATCGCAGAACCGGCGAACCGACTGGAACACCGAGTAGTTCGGAGTCGCCCGCCGATGCAGCGTCGGCGCCGATGGTCTGGGTCGCGCCTTTCAGTGGGACGTCGAGAAGTTCGTAGAACGGCGAACGTTCGACGTCGGCACGAGACAAGTGCTGCCCGAGATCGGCTCGACACCACACGGTGACCACCGCGAACGGCTCGCCATCGGCCAAATTGAGACGCTTCACCCGTAGAACCTGATCGGCACCGAGTACTGCTTTCACTCGACGAGACGCCCGTTCGAATCCGAATTCGAGCACTCGTCGCTCGGGGCGAATCCCTCCTTCGGCCAACTGGGCTTCGATGGTGGCTAGTCGTCCGAGACTCTGCTGCAGCGGCTCGGCGGCCACGAACCATCCGAATCCCTGGCGAGCATCGACCAGAGTTTCGTCGCGTAACGACTCGAGCGCCCGCCGCACAGTGACTCGACTGACGTCGAACTCGGTGACGAGTTCAGATTCCGACGGCAGCAGTCGCCCGGGGGCGTACTCGCCGTCTGCAATGCGACGACGAATCTCCTCGGCGATAGTTCGGTATCTGATCTCCCGCACACTTGTATTATACTTGTCTCCATGAGCACCGTGACCGCCGGAACCCCCATCGAACTCGTCGCCAACGTGTACGCGAACCTTCCCGAACGCGTCGCACTCGGACGTCAGCGCCTCGGACGTCCGCTCACGCTCACCGAGAAGATCCTCGTCAACCACTTGGTCGACCCGGCCTCGCAAGAGATGGAGCGCGGCGACAGTTACGCCGACTTCAACCCCGACCGCGTCGCAATGCAGGATGCGACTGCGCAGATGGCGCTGTTGCAGTTCATGACGGCCGGGCTTCCCACCACCGCCGTTCCGTCGACCGTGCACTGCGACCACCTCATCTTGGCCAAGGTCGGTGCCAAAATCGACCTCGGTGTCGCCATCGACGACAACCGCGAGGTGTACGACTTCCTACGAACCGTGTCGGCGAAATACGGCATCGGATTCTGGGGGCCTGGCAGCGGAATCATCCACCAGGTGGTGCTCGAGAACTACGCCTTTCCCGGCGGCATGATGATCGGAACAGATAGCCACACTCCGAACGCCGGCGGACTCGGCATGGTCGCCATCGGAGTCGGCGGTGCCGATGCGGTCGACGTCATGACCGGCTTTCCGTTCAACGTGAAGTGGCCCAAGGTGATCGGTGTCAAGCTCACCGGAACCCTGAGTGGCTGGTCGTCACCGAAAGATGTCATCCTCGAAGTTGCTCGAGTACTGACCGTCGAAGGTGGCACGGGAGCCATCGTCGAGTACTTCGGACCAGGGGCCGACAGCATCTCGGCCACCGGCAAGGCCACGATCTGCAACATGGGTGCCGAGATCGGCGCCACCTGCTCAGTGTTCGGCTACGACCACAACATGTCGGTGTACCTGAAGGCCACCGGCCGCGAAGACATCGCCGATGCTGCGGACAAGGTGGCCGAACATCTTCGTCCCGACGACGGTGCCCACTACGACCAGATCGTCGAGATCGATCTCGATCAACTGAAGCCACTCATCAACGGCCCGCACTCCCCCGACCGTGCGCACAAAGTTGGCCACGAAGTCGGCGCGGCAGCCGCGGCCAACGACTGGCCGCTCGAGGTGTCGGCCGCACTCATCGGTTCGTGCACCAACTCGTCCTATGAAGACATCACGCGTGCAGCGTCGATCGCTCGTCAAGCCGCAGCCAAAGGACTACGAGCCAAGTGCGAGCTCCTCATCACACCGGGCTCCGAGCAGATCCGAGCCACCATCGAGCGCGACGGCCTCCTGGCCGACCTCGAAGCGATCGGCGCAACTGTGCTCGCCAACGCCTGCGGACCGTGCATCGGCCAGTGGGAGCGGGCCAAGGAGATCACCGACAAGCCGAACTCCATCGTCAACTCCTTCAACCGCAACTTCCCGAAGCGCAACGACGGGTCGGCCAACACGCTGAGTTTCGTGACCTCTCCTGACACGGTCATGGCCATCGCTCTGGCCGGTCGCCTCGACTTCGATCCCACGACCGACACACTCACCTCGCCTGACGGCACCGAGGTCCGACTCGATCCGCCGATCGGTGAAGTCCTCCCCGATCGCGGCTACGACGCCGGGAGCAACACGTTCACCGCCCCGCCTGCCGATGGCGGAGGAATCACGGTGTCGGTCGATCCGGCGAGTTCCCGACTCCAGCTCTTGCAGCCGTTCCCAGCCTGGAACGGACAGGACTACCTCGGACTACCGATCCTCATGAAGGCACAGGGCAAGTGCACCACCGACCACATCTCGGCGGCCGGCAAATGGCTCACCTATCGCGGACACCTCGAGAACATCTCGGGCAACCTCTTCCTCGGTGCCGTCAACGCCTTCACAGGTGCTGCCGGCGAGGGACTCGACATCACCGATGGCGGCACACGGTCGTATCCCGACATCGCCAAGCGTTACAGCGAAGCCGGAATTTCGTGGTGTGCAATCGGCGACCGCAACTACGGCGAAGGTTCGTCTCGTGAGCACGCGGCCATGGAACCTCGATTCCGCGGTGGTGTCGTCATCTTCGCCCGATCGTTCGCCCGTATCCACGAGACCAACTTGAAAAAGCAGGGTCTCGTGCCTCTCACATTCGCCGACCCGAACACCTACGACCTCATCGGTGAGAGCGATCGCATCAACGTGCTCGGACTACCTCCCGTGCCGGGACGCAACGTCCGCTGTCAGATCGTGAAGCCCGACGGCAACACGATCGACTTCGAAGCCGTGCACACCTTCAGCGACGAACAGGTCGAGTGGTTCAAGGCCGGATCGGCGCTCAACATCGTGCGCGCCAAGGTCGCACGAGGCAACTGACTCGATCGGCAGTCGACATGGATCTCATCGATGCACTGCGCGGTACCGGCTCGGTTCGTGCGTTCACCGACGAACCTGTCGACGACTCGGTACTCACTCGCGTTCTCGACATCGCACGTTTCGCTCCAAGTGGTGGGAATCGCCAGCCATGGCGCGTGGCCGTCGTCAAAGACCCCGAATTGCGCCGTCGTCTCGCCGATGCCATGACGCCGGTATGGGACGAATACGCCGCCATTTCGGCCACCGGAATCACGCCGTTCTCCTCGGCGCCTCCTGCTCCTTACGAACTCGAGTCGAAACGTCCCGGGAACGTTCCCAATCAACTGCTCACGGAGATCGCCACCATTCCGGTGGTCCTCGCTGTCGCCGCCGACCTGACCCGAATCGCCATGATGGACAAGGACCTTGATCGCTCCCCCATCACTGGCGGCGCATCGGTGTATCCGTTCTGCTGGAATTTGCTGTTGGCCGCCCGTTCCGAAGGGCTCGGTGGCGTGATCACGACCTTTGCGTCGCGCGCCGAGAGCGTGACCGGACCGCTCCTTGGCCTTCCTGAACACCACGCCTTGGCCGCCACGATCTTTCTCGGTCACCCGGTGAAGCAACCGACTCGGCTGAAGCGTCACTCAGTCGACGACTTCGCCACCGTCGACCGTTTCGACGGAGCGGCGTTTCCCCACCGCTGATCCATCGACGTCAGTCGGTTCCGGGTCGACGACTCGTTTCGCGCTCGGGATCCCCGGAGTAGCCGGGCGGAAAAGTCAAAAGGAGTTCGGCCTCGGTGGGGGTGCGTTTCACGCGGGCCTCGTCGGGCAAGAGCGTCGTGATCGCCGACATGATGCGCTTGGTCGCCGGTTCGGGCTGCTTGCCACGGAGAACGATCGGGCGACCCACTCGAACACGCACGAGAGGAGGGTTGGTGACGTTCAAGACGTGAGGAATCCGCGATGATCGTGGCCACACCTTCTCGGTTCCCCACAATCCGACGGGCACGACAGGGGCCTTGGTTGCCATCGCCAGCCGAGCTGCGCCCCAACGTCCCTTCAACACCGGATCGAAAAAAGCGGGTCCTCGTGGGATCGTGCCCTCGGGCATGATCGCCACCATCTCCCCGGCGGCTAGTGCCTCCTCGGCGAACTGGAGAGGTTGATCGCTTCCGGTTCCACGATCGACGCGGATGCCGCCCATAGCCGACGCCAATTGTCCGATCACCGGAGCTTCGAAAACTTCTTTCTTGCCGAGAAATCGAACGGTGCGCCCCGTTTTTGCGACGGTGAGAGCCATGGCGAATACGTCGAAATACGAACGATGGTTGCCACACAGAATCGCCGGGCCTTCGGACGGAACGTTCTCGACGCCCTCGATGTCGAAGCGAGCGAACGGAAACATGCTCGGCCGAGCGAATTCGAGAGCGATCCTTTGAACCTCCACGTTGGCCACCGGCACTTTCACCACTCCAGGTGACACGTCGAAGTGAAGGACAGGCCAGCGACGTGCAGTCGCCACGATCTGTAGTCGCGGATCAGGATTCACAGCGTGCGGGAAACCGACCGCGCTCAACAAGGGAAGGTCGTACACGCTGTCGGAGTACGCATACGAGTTACTGAGTTCGACACCTTCACGTATGGCCCAGTCACGAACGGCCGACGCCTTGCCGCTGTTCCAGACGAACGGGCCGTCGAGTCGTCCGGTGTACGTGTCGTTCTCGTCGTATTCGTACGTCGTCGCGATCACGTCGTCGAATCCGAGAAGCGATCCGAAGGGTTCGACAAGATCACGTGGTGTGGTGGTGGCGATCACCACGAGGCGGTTCTCCGATCGATGCCGTTCGATCTCGGCGCGCGCGAACGCAGGGACGAGTTCAGCGAGTCGAGGTGCGGCCGCCTCGGCGGCGCGACGTACTGCGAGTCTCGACTTTCCTCGAGCCAACGCCACGCCTTGTCGGGTGATGGCCATCGATGGCAGCGTTTCCCCGATTCGATTGAACACTTCGAAAAGAAGTCGCTCTCCGGGGATGCTGCCCGAACGAAGTCCGGCTTCTTGCAGAGCGTCCGACAGAACCGGACCCGATGCGCCAACGAGAAGAGTTCGATCGAGGTCGAAGATCGCCGCTTCTCTCATGCGATCACCCTACGGAGCTGATTGGCCCACATTCGATGTGCGGCCGACAACGGGAAAGGCCCCGCTTGGGGAAGCGGGGCCTCTCAACCTGGGGTTCCTGTGGCGGGGGGAGCCACTTCTTGGAACCACGTCGTATGCGTTTGGGGGAAACGCACAACGATCTATATGTGAAAGTATGCACGTGAATAGGGGAACGTTCAAGTCGATAGGCGAGATGACCCCTATCATTTCTGGCGATAAGGTGACGGGGTGGACCTCCGGCAAATTTCGTCCCTGATCGCCATCGCCGACCACGGGTCATTTTCGGCCGCCGCTCGAGCCTTGTACACGGTCCAATCGAACGTATCGGCCCACATCGCCCGCTTGGAGCGGGAACTTGGCGTCTCCCTCGTCGACCGCACCACCGGATCGATCACCGACGAAGGAACCCTGGTCGTGGAGCGAGGACGCCGAATCCTGCGCGAATTCGACGAAATCTCCGCCGACATCGCCGCCCTCGACGACATCGTCTCGGGTGACACTCGCATCGGCGTCATCGGCACCACAGGGCGATGGCTCATGCCGCAGTTCTTGAACCAGCTGACGATCGACTTCCCCCACGTGCGGCCGACCATCTCCGAAGGCGGTACGTCGAGCCTCGTACCTCGGCTTCTCAGTGGCAATCTCGACGCCTGCATCGTCCACCTTCCCGTGGACGACCCCGAGGCGTACGTCGAACCCCTTTTCGCCGAGGATCTCGTGCTGTTGGCGCCGGCCTCCCATCCGTGGTTCGAGGTCGAACAACTCACCATGCGCGATCTCGCCAAGCACCCCATTTTGCTGCCACCCACGTCGTCGACGCTTCGCCGCATCATCAATCGAGCCGCCGACAATGCAGGAGTGGCCCTCACGTCGCAGGCCGAAATCGACGGCGTTCGCCTCATGACGTCACTGGCTTTCGAGGGCTTCGGTGCCGCCATCGTTCCGGCCACCGCCGTTCCGAGATGGCTCAAAGGCGAGTTCCGACGCGTGGCCGTCCCCGAACTCCCCCGGCGGGTCGTGGGTTGGGTCCAGCGACGACGACCCCGCCCCGGACCTCCCACCCGTGCTGCGTTCGAGGTCGCCCGTGATCTCATCGAACGTCGCGGACAACGTCAGCCCGGAGTTCACGTGGGTGCCGACGCGTTCCCGCTCAAGGCGACATGAGGCCTACTGTTCTCGACATGGCCGTCCCCCTGCGATCCCGTGTTCCGGGAGCCGCCCGAGCCGAGGTCAGGCGTTGGGGCGATCGCTCAGTTGTGTGGGTCGAAGTCAGCGGCGAGGTCCACAAAGGAGCGCTGAGCAACGAGGCGTCCTCCATCATCGAAGCTGGCGCCCGCACCGCCGTGGAAGAGCAGATACCTCTGGTCGCCGTCATCGCCTCGTCGGGAGCCGACATCGCCGAGGGTATGTCGGCCCTTCATGGCTGGGGGCTCGCTGCCCGTGCCCTCACCGATTGTTCAGGCAAGGTTCCGACCATCATGATCGTCGACGGACCAGCTGTCTCTGGACCGGCCCTTCTGCTCGGCATCGTCGACCACGTGGTCATGACCGAACGCTCATACGCCTTCGTCTCCGGACCCACGATGGTCACCGAATTCACCGGAGTGGTGATCGACAACGACGAACTCGGAGGAGCCGTGGCCCACGCGCGCCACACCGGAGCCGCATCGCTCGTGGCTCCCGATCTGGAGTCCGCCATCGCCGCCGTCGAACAACTTCTGTCGTACCTGCCCGACAACTCCGACGTCGAACCGCCCGACGTCATCACCGATGACGTCTCCGAGCGTCCGACTCCTGAGGCTGGCGATCGAATTCCGCCGTCATCCACCGGAAGTTACGACGTCCGCGACGTGATCCGCGACATCTGCGACGACGGTGACTTCTTCGAAATCCGCTCCCGTTGGTCGGCGAATCTCGTCACCGGCTTCGCAACTCTCGACGGTCGACCCGTCGGCGTTCTCGCCAATCAGCCCATAGTGCTGGCGGGCACACTCGACATTCCGGCGTCCCAGAAGGGCGCCCGATTTGTGGCGTTTTGCGACGCGTTCAATCTCCCAATCATCACCCTCGTCGACACTCCAGGCTTCTATCCCGGCAAAGACCTCGAGTGGCGCGGCATGATCAGACATGGCGCTCAACTCGTCTTTGCTTACGGACGAGCCACCGTCCCGCGCATCTGCGTCATTCTTCGCAAGAGTTACGGCGGTGCCTACATCGTCATGGACTCAAAGAGAATGGGCAACGATTTGTGCATCGCCTGGCCGTGGGCCGAACTCGCCGTCATGGGTGCCGGGCAAGCCGCGGCCATCCTCCAACGTCGAGCCACACCCGACGAGCGGGCCGCCTTCGAAGCCGACTACACCGAGCGACTCCTCAATCCTTATGTAGCCGCCGAACGGGGCTACGTGGACGCAGTCGTCGAGCCGGCCGACACCCGGCGCGTGATCTGTACCGCCCTGTCAGCCCTCCTCGACAAGCGCGAGAACCTGCCCGGGCGCAAACACGACAATTCGCCTCTGTGATCTCGACGGTCGCCGCCGACGACCGTTGCCGGGACTGAGGGTCGACCACGCCCGACGGTTATCCTCGAACCGTGGGGGAGAAAGCCTCCGCACGCAGGACACGACCCGAACAACGGGCCGCCGAACACGAAGGGGACGAGCAAGGTGCCCGACACCATCACGATCATCGACGACCGCACCGGCAAGAAAGTAACGGTTCCGATCGAGGGAGGAGTCTTCCCGGCCTCGGCGGTACGAGAGCTGGATCCATCGCTCTACATCTACGACCCGGCCTACATGCAGACCGCGGCCTGCAAGAGTGCGATCACGTATCTCGACGGCGATGCCGGAATCCTGCGCTACCGCGGCTACCCCATCGAACAACTGGCCGAAAAGAGCACGTACCTCGAGGTGGCATACCTCTTGTTGAACGGTGAACTGCCGAACAAGTCCCAGCTCGAGAAGTGGACGCACGACGTCACACACCACACGTTCATTCACGAGAACATGCGCAAGCGGTTCGTCGACGGTTTTCACTATGACGCCCACCCGATGGGCATGTTCGTGAGTTCGGTCGCGGCCCTCGGCACCTTCTACGACGACGCCAAGGACATCCAGAGCAAGGAGAGCCGAGACAAGCAGATTCTCCGACTCATCGCCAAGTCGCCCACCCTGGCCGCCATGGCCTACCGCTTCTCGGTTGGCCTGCCCTTCCAGTACCCCGACAACAATCTGTCGTTCCCGGCCAACTTCCTCAACATGATGTGGAAGGTCGGCGAGTACGAAATCGACCCCCGTCTCGAACGAGCTATGGACGTTTTGTTCATCCTTCACGCCGACCACGAGCAGAACTGCGGCACCACTGCCATGCGCGTGGTGGGCTCCAGTCATGCCGACCCGTACACGTCGGCCGCAGCCGCGGCGTCAGCGCTCTATGGCCCTCTTCACGGTGGAGCCAACGAAGCAGTGGTCCGCATGCTCGAAGACATCGGCTCGATCGACAATGTGCCGGCGTTCATCGACGACGTGAAGAGTGGCACGGGAAGCCGCCTCATGGGATTCGGTCACCGCGTGTACAAGAACTACGACCCGCGAGCCACGATCATCAAGAAGACCGCTTACGACGTCTTCGAAGTGACCGGCAAGAACCCGCTTCTCGACATTGCACTCAAACTCGAGGAGACGGCACTCAACGATTCGTACTTCGTCGATCGCAAGCTTTACCCGAACGTCGATTTCTACTCGGGGCTCATCTATCAGGCACTCGGTTTCCCGGTTGCGATGTTCACCGTTCTGTTCGCCATTCCGCGCACCGTTGGCTGGCTGGCCCACTGGCAGGAACTGTTGAACGACAAGGAACAGAAGATCTCCCGGCCGCGCCAGTGGTACACGGGCGTCGACCCGCGCGACTACGTTCCCGTCACCTCGCGCTGACATCTGGTGACCGAACTCGCCGAGGTCGATCCGGCGGCACCTCGTGATGCCGATGTCTGGGCGGCCCCACCCCGTTGGGCTGGAGCCGTGGCGGGAGTCGTCGCCGGAGCACTCGGATTGTTCGTCGGTCACGTCGTCGCCCAGTTCGGCGATGGCGTCTCACCACTCGATCTGGTCGGAAGTTCTTTCGTCGACCGCACCCCGCGCTGGCTGAAGGAGTGGGCGATCGCCAACTTCGGAACCAACGACAAGTTGGTGCTCGAGATCGGCGCGTATTGCGTCATGTTCGTCGTTGCACTCTCATTGGGCGTCACGTCTCGACGGCGGGCCACCGTCTATACCATCGGCTCGTTCGCGGTCGCCCTCGTCGGCAGCGTGAGTGCAGCCGAACGGGCCGGCACTCCGGCGCTCTCGATCTTCGCGCCATTCGTCGGGGCTGCCATCGGCTCGATCGTGTTCGCCATTGCCTGCGACGCCCTCGTCGGGAAGTGGCTCGACGCCCGACGACCACACGTCTCACGAGTGCCGGGTGGCTGGGACCGACGTCGCTTCCTCCGCACCACGGTCGCAGCCGGGACAGCGGCGTCGATCGCCGGGGTCGTGTCGACGCGCCGCGAAGGTGATCGTCTCGACCGGATCGAGTCGCAACGCCCGACGTCGCTACCCAGTGCTGATGGCGGCGCCGTCTCAGCCGACGAGTTTCACCCGACCGACCCTTTCGTGACTCCGATCTCCGACTTCTACCGCATCGACACCGCTCTTTCCTTCCCGAACGTCGATCTCGATCGCTGGAGGCTCCGTATCTCGGGGCTCGTCGACCAGCCCGTCGAACTCTCCTACCAGGACCTGTTGGCGCGACCACAAGTCGAACGCACCATCACGTTGTGCTGCGTGTCGAACGAGATCGGCGGACCACTGATCGGAAACGCCGTCTGGCAAGGAGTGCTGCTCTCCGAACTCCTCTCCGAGGCAGGTGTAGCCGACGAAGCGGAACAGGTCTTCAGTACGAGTCTCGACGGCTGGACGTGCGGTTTCCCAGTCGAAAATGCACTCGACGGACGGGACTGTTTGGTGGCACTCGGTATGAACGGCGAGGCCCTTCCTCTCGTTCACGGATTTCCGGCCCGCCTCGTCGTTCCCGGGCTCTACGGGTACGTTTCGGCCACCAAGTGGCTGTCGGCGATCGAGCTCACAACGTGGGATCGGCGCGGATATTGGATTCCGCGTGGCTGGTCGCGACTCGGACCGGTCAAGACTCAATCTCGGATCGACGTCCCTCGTCGTGGGCAGACGGTGTCGTCGGGCGAATTCGTGATCGCTGGCACGGCGTGGGCCCAACACAAGGGTATCGCCACAGTCGAAGTTCGTGTCGACGATGAGCCGTGGCGCGAGGCGACCCTCGCCGACGACGTCAGCGATGACACGTGGCGCCAGTGGAAGATCCTCTGGAACGCAACCCCGGGCGAACATCGACTCACGGTGAGGGCCACCGACAAGAGCGGGTACACCCAGACCGATCGCGTAGCTCCGGTGGCTCCCGACGGGGCAACCGGTTGGCATTACCGGCGCATCAAGGTCGTCTGAACGACTCGCTTGCTTCTGCAAATGCCAGACGTACGCGAGGAATCAGGATTTCTCGAGACAACGTCACGGCGAACTGCTCCTCGAGGTGCGTCCCGTCCGGACGTTGCCGTCGGCCCTCGGGAGTCTCCGGATCGGCCAGCAGGTCGTCGTAGGGAACGACGACGACGTCTCCGAAGGTCTCATCCCACGATTTCATGACGGCGTTCCATGCCGAACGCGGCTCCTCGGTGTCGCCATTCAGCATCGGCTCGTCGGCCACCTCTGGTGACTCGAGGAAGAGAACCGGCAGCGAACGTGGAACTGTGATCTCACGGATCGACTGCAACCACTCGTCGAGGTCGTCGACGTACCGATCCGAGCCCACCACGACGCGTTCACTCGAACCCAACGGGCGATAGTCCCACTGATTCGCCACACTTGCGACCACGAAGATCGCGTCGATCGACGTGCTGTACTCCTCCACCAGGCTCACATTGTCCGGGCAATAGGCCGTGTCCTGGTCTTCGTCGACTCGGCGATGAACGAGCGTGACGCGCTGCAAAGGACACCCGAGGACACCTCCGGAAATCACCCCAAGCCCTCCGTCCGCGGCACGCGAGAAGGCCAAAGCGACGTTCTCGGCCACTGAATCACCCAACACCAGGACCGTCAACGGGCCGTCGGGATCGACGGCGTCGATGGAGGTCGATGGCGAATCCGATTCGGCCCCGAGTTGCGTGGAACTCGTCGGCTCCTTGCGGTCCTCGGCCAACGGAAGAGGCGCGACAGTGGACAACACACGGATCTCGGAGGCTTGAACCGGAGCACGGCTCGGAAGAAAGACGAGAGGGGTGACGACGACACCGACGAACGCTGCGGCGCCGACGATGGCAGCGACTCGGTTGCGGGCGAAGATTCTCTTCGAGCGAATCGGCTGCTCGATCAGTCGATAGGACACGGTGGCTATCGCGAACGTCACGGCAAAGCGAACGGCCAGCAGCGGTGCACCTGACCAGCCGACGAGCTCTTCGTCGACCCAGACGAACACCGGCCAATGTGCCAAGTAGATGCCGTAACTCATGCGGCCGAGAAGAGTCAGCAACGACGTCGACATGATGCGTCGCATCGGTCCGGGAAGTACCGCCCCGACACAGAAGGGAATGTTCACGAGAACGAAGATCCCGAGCCATCCGTCGTAGAGCCACGACGACTGTGGATCGACGATTCGCGAGAACAGGACGTAGAGAACGAGAGGCACGAGCCAGATCACATTGATCCACCTGAAACGCCCCGTCGCCCATCGCTCGAGACGAGGGCTCAGAAAGCACGCCAGAACCGCTCCGGCGAAGAGTTCGACGGCGCGGGTGTCGGTGCCGTAGTAGATCCGGTCGGGGTCGTCGGCGATCACCGCCGCAGCGATCGACACGAGACTCAATCCGACGAAGAGGAGTCCGATACCTCGTCGACGGAGACCACACAAGAAGCCCACCGCCACGACGAGCGGAACGAGTACGTACAGCTGCTCCTCGATCGACAACGACCAAAGGTGCTGCAATGGACTCTCGTCGGCGAACAACTCGCTGTACGAGTGCCCGGAGAAGATCGCATTCCAGTTCGCCACGTACAGGGCGGCCGAAATTGCGTCGCCCCGCACCCGTGCTTGTTCGACGGTGGTTGCGAGCCAGGTGGATAGCAGAACGACGCCCACCAGAGCGACGAGCGACGCTGGAGCCAGTCGTCGAAGCCGGCGTTCCCAGAAACGACGCAACGAGACCCGGCCGTTGGCCTCACCCTCGAAAAGGAGCAGAGACGTGATGAGATACCCCGACAACGTGAAGAACAGCGACACGCTGATGAATCCACCCGGCATCCAACTCGGCTCGGAGTGATAGATCATGATCATGACGAGCGCCGAAGCTCGGACGCCGTCCAGACCCGGATGGTGGGCCATGCCCCGCCGGCCCTCTGCGACCAGCGGCACGGTCACGACGATGAACCGACGTCGATCAGAATCTTGCCGGTGTTGGCATTGCTTGCCATGTAGTCATGGGCTGAAGCGATGTCGTCGAAGTCGAATCTCGAGTCGACGATCGGCCTCAGGCGACCACTGTCGAACAAGGGAAGCATCTCGGCCACGAATTTTTGCGTGACGGCGGCCTTCTCCTCGAGAGGACGAGCGCGCAGTGTGGTGCCGATCCAACGAACTCTCTTGGCCATGATCAGACCGACGTTCACCGTCGTGGAGGCGCCGCCCATCAGACCGACCTGCACGATCGATCCCTTCAGTGCAACGACGCGAAGATTGCGATCGATCTCGTCGCCGCCGACGACGTCGAGAATCACGTCGACGCCACCCGGAATGGCGGCTTGAAGATCGGACGCCCAGTCGTACGGTGAACGTTCGATCACCAGGTCGGCGCCGAGTGAACGGCACGAATCGGCCTTGCCCGACGAACAAGTGACGGCAATACGAGCACCGATCGCCTTGGCGATCTGGATGGCGGCGGTGCCGACACCAGACGCTCCCGCGTGCACGAGCGCCCAACGTCCGGACGTGAGACCACCTTGTAGAACCAAGGCGTCCCATGCAGTGAGGAAAACTTCCGGAATGGCCGCCGCGTCAGCCAGTGACACACCCGTTGGCACCGGCATGAGTTGACGTTCGTGCGTGCACACGAGTTCGGCGTACGCGCCACCAGCGTCGATGGCCATGACCTCGTCGCCGATCTTCCAGCGGGTCACTCGTCGACCGACGGCTCGTACCGTTCCCGAGTATTCGAGGCCGGGAATTTCGAAGTCGAGGTCCCGACGGGGGTCGGGGTAAGCACCCATTCGCTGCAAGAGGTCGGCGCGATTCAACGCCGTGGCCCGAACGGCCACCAACACCTCGTCGGGACCGGGTTCGGGGTCGGGAACGTTCTCGAACGTGAGGACCTCGGTTCCGCCGTAGGAGCGAAGGACGACGGCCTTCACGTCGACTCAGCCCATCTTCTGCTGGAGGCGGCGATCGAGTGCGGCCAGGTAGTCCTCAGTGGTCAACCACGGCTGGTCCTTCGACACGAGGATCGCAAGGTCCTTCGTCATCTCTCCGCCTTCGACGCTCTCGACGCACACGCTCTCGAGGTTCTCGGCGAACTCGATGAGCTTCGGGTTGTTGTCGAGCTTGCCGCGATGCTTCAGACCACCGGTCCAGGCGTACACCGATGCGATCGGATTGGTGGACGTCTTGTTGCCCTTCTGATGCTCGCGGTAGTGACGCGTGACCGTGCCGTGCGCCGCTTCGGCTTCGACGGTCTTTCCGTCGGGGGTCATGAGAACCGACGTCATGAGGCCCAGCGAACCGTAACCCTGGGCCACGGTGTCGGACTGCACGTCACCGTCGTAGTTCTTGCACGCCCACACGTAGCCGCCTTCCCACTTCATCGCGCAGGCAACCATGTCGTCGATGAGGCGGTGTTCGTACGTGAGGCCGGCCTTGTCGAAATCAGCCTTGAATTCGGCGTCGAATACTTCTTGGAACAAGTCCTTGAACTGGCCGTCGTACGCCTTCAGGATCGTGTTCTTGGTGCTCATGTACACCGGATAGTTGCGGGCGAGTCCGTAGCGGAACGACGCCCGTGCGAAGTCGCGGATGCTGTCGTTGAAGTTGTACATGCCCATCGTGACACCGCCGTCCTTGCCGAACTTCGCAATGTCGAACTGCATGGGCTCGCTGCCGTCGTCGGGCGTGTAGGTGATGGTGACAGTGCCGGCACCGGGGACCTTGAAGTCGGTGGCCTTGTACTGGTCGCCGTGTGCATGACGGCCGATGACGATCGGCTTCGTCCAGCCCGGAACGAGACGCGGGATGTTGTTGCAGATGATCGGCTCACGGAACACGACACCACCCAAGATGTTGCGAATGGTGCCGTTCGGCGACTTCCACATCTTCTTCAGACCGAACTCTTCCACTCGAGCTTCGTCGGGGGTGATGGTCGCGCACTTCACACCGACACCGTGCTTCAAGATCGCGTTTGCCGCATCGACCGTGACCTGATCGTCGGTTTGGTCGCGGTACTCCATGCCGAGGTCGTAGTACTCGAGATTCACGTCGAGATACGGAAGGATCAGACGGTCCTTGATGAACTGCCAGATGATCCGGGTCATCTCGTCACCGTCGAGTTCGACGACCGGGTTGTCGACCTTGATCTTCGCCATGTTGGTGCCACCTTTCGGACCCGAGGTCCGGCCACTTGTCTAGGACTTGTATTATAGGTCCGAGCGAGAGGCTCGCACGACTTCACCGCCCAAGCGCCACCAATGCGACGGCCACGCCCACGCCCACGAGCCCCAACACCTGTGTTGCGCTGAGACGCTCTCGATCGAATCTCACGGCGAGCAGGATCGTGCTCACGGGGTAGAGAGCGGTGATGACCGACACCAAGGACAAAAGCCCTTCTCGAGTAGCGAGAACGAACAACACGTTGGCTCCCATGTCGAAGACACCAGCCGCAACTGCGTACCTCGTGACACGGCCACCAGTTGCCGTACGCCGCCGCCCGGCGACCACCGCCGCCGCCACACCGATGGACACGACGCGCGCCGCCACCAGAGGCCACATCCCCGACTCGTCCGACGTCTGGTCGAGACAGACGTACATGAATCCGAAACCGGCGCCGCCAACGACGGTGAGCAGCACGATGCGTGGTGCCGTCGGCACATGTGGCGTGCCGATCGCTCCGGTCACCAGCACGATTCCGGCCAGCGCAAGAACGATGCCACCGAATGCGACGAAGCTCGGGCGCTCCCCCAGCGCGAAACCCACGATCACGGGCAGTACGGCACTCACGACGGCCGTCAGAGGACCGACCACGGTCATCGCGCCGTTGGCCAAGCAGTAATACAAGAGACCGAGGCCGATCAGCCCACCGGCCCCGCCGAGCGCGCCCCACGCCCAGTCGACGGCCGGGGCCAA
>Ga0181582_10001302_pt1 | contig 19334 bp, 13 predicted proteins | sample 071ome_32_FD_132438 | JGI IMG/M metagenome (GOLD analysis project Ga0181582, IMG submission 132438) | Coastal salt marsh microbial communities from the Groves Creek Marsh, Skidaway Island, Georgia - 071405AT metaG (megahit assembly) | ecosystem: Environmental > Aquatic > Marine > Intertidal...
AACCGTCAACAACCGTCAACAACCGTCAACAACCGCCAACAGACGCGACACGTACCTGGCACGTCCCAAATGCGGAGGGTGCTGTCCATCCCGCTGCTCAGCAGCCACCGACAGTCGGCGCTGAACTGCAGATCCGTGATCCGATCCGTGTGCCCCATGAACCGCCGTACGATCGTGCTCGCCTCCACGTCACACAACCGAATGATCCCGTCGTCGCATGCCACCGCAACCAGACAGGTCGTCGGGTGGAACGCGATGCGCCCAATCTTACTCCCGAGGTCCATCTCCCCCCGCATCGCCCGCGTCTTGAGCTCCCAACACTTGAGCATCCCATCGAGCCCGCCCGACACCAGATACTTATTGCACGCGTCCGCTGCGAGCCCCGTCACCGCCCCGGAATGCGCCGAAAACCCCTCTGGCGTCGTATACGCCCCCCGATGCAGCCCCGACTGCATGTTGTACCGGTCGATCCGACCCCCCTCCGACCCCACAAACCCAAAGTTCCCGCATCGACTCAGGCACACGCTCGACACCGGCAGCGCCTGGTTCTCCGATCCCCGCGCCGACCCCGTCGGCGGCGCCAGCGCAAACTCCCCGCGCGCAAACCGCTGAATCCGCCAAACGTACGCCACCGCGTCCTGCTCGTGCGCCGTGATCACATTCGACCAGTCCCGCTCCCGCACGTCACACGCGTCCAACGCGGTGATCCTCCCCAGCTTGAGCTCCTGCTCGCTCACCTTGAGCTTCTTCGCCCGCCGCACCACGTGCCCCTGGCTCATCTCCCTGCTCTGCGCATCCTGCACCGTAGAAAAGTACCGGAACGCCCTATCCTGCCCCCCGGACAGCAGCCGCGTGCTGTCCGCGTAATGCCGAACGATCGTCGGCGGCGCCGCGTGCCCGCTCCGATACCGCAACAGCCTCGGCTGCCCGTCCGCCCCATCAAACACCCACTCCTTGACCGAGTTGTCCTCCCCCGAGCTCACCAACACCGGCTGACCCTGCAGAAACTCCATGTGCGTCACGCCCCCGTCGTGCGCATCCCGAATGATCGCATGCACCGTCTGCGTCTCCAAGTTCCAGACCGAGATCACCCCCGCCGTGCCGCCCGTCGCCAGCAGCTTGCCCCCGGCGTACCCGTCAAACGCCACTGCCGAACACGAGCTCTCCATCGACCGATACCGCATCTCATCCAGCGACTTGGACAGGAACGACTGGGCTTTCGCCCCCGCCCCCGAAGCATTCTTCAACGACAGCATTGTCACGTCCTGCCGGACATCCCGCAGCACCACCCGCCCGTCCAACAGCCCGACAGCGACCACGTCCACCGCCGGCGACGCCACGATCGTCTCCACCGAAGACTCCAGCGAGGCAAACTCGTAAATCACCTTGCCAGTGTTGATGTTCAGCACCCGTATCCGCCCATCCGACGAACCCACCAGGATTTTGTTCAGGTAAGTCTGCGGATGCGCCATGCACGTCGGGTGGAACGACGACGACGACAAGGACGAGGACGAGGACGAGGGGGAGGACTGGTGCATGAGCACGCGCGTCGGCAACCCGTAGCTCCCGACCTCCCACACGTAGACGCCGAGCGAGTTCAATCCGATCAAGAACCCTGGCGAGCGGAAGAACGCGTATCGCGGAGTGCGAGTGAGCGAGCGAGTCGAGTCGAGGCGTGCGAGCGCGTGCCGGCGAGGTCAGTACCCACCGCCCAACACCAAGAGCTGCGTCAAAACCGACGACGCTGACGACGTCGAGTTCGACGACACCCGATACACGCCCGTCCGATGCACCCGCCGACACTCCACCACGCAGTCTCCGACGGCAGCGAACGTCAGGTCCCCGGCACACGCCAGCGCCGCGATCCGCGCGTCGTCGACGGACGCCGACGCGTCCGGTCGAGCGTGTCGAGAGGGAAGCACCCGAGTGACGTCCGGTCCGATCAACCGCAGGCGAAGCGACGCCGCGTTGTAAATCTGAGCCGGCGAGGAAGCCGAGGAGGGGTGAGTTGAATGAACACAGCGGGACGGGAGGCAAGTGAAGAGAATCAGAAAACGTACCTGCCAACTCGTCCCCACGCTCGTCACCAGAAAGGTCTCCTTCCCCCGCCGCTGCAGAGCAAACGCCACCCCGTCACTGATCAGGCCAAGGGCCCTGAACGGGACGAACAGGGCGGAAGAGGAAGGTTTCGAACGAGTTGTTGCATCCGTCATTTGTGCATGTGCCGAATCGTCTGCTTTCTTCTGCTTTTCCTTCCGCCTCTTCTGACCAGAAGGAGGTACATGCGTACCAGCGGCTGCAGCCATGTGTGTCAAGGATGACAAGTTCAAAAATCTGACTCGAGGAGAGAGTCCTTTCCAGGACGGCAGAGAGAGAGAGAAGAGACAGAGAGAGAGCCGACGACGGCAGGTGGGATTCCACGCACATGGATGAATAATCACATCACTCCTCCTCCAGATACAATGCGTTCCCGAACGTCCCGTACAACTCACTCTTCAGCACCGCCATCTCCCCTTGCACCTCCCCGAGCCTCCCGAGCACCGCCTCGAGCGCCTCCTTCTTCGCCTCCAACTGCCGCTCCAGCCGCCCTTCCACCTCTTCCGCGGGCAATCGCACGAAACACTCCCCGACGAGGTACGGCACCGTCTCCTCGTCCGTCAGCATGACCTCGTTCCCGGCCTCCTCCACGTCCTCGACCGTACGCTCGAGCGCCCGCTTCCGCTGCTCCAGCTGCTTCTTTTCTGTGTTGAGTCGGGAGAACCGGTTGATGGACTCCTGGTGTTCTAGGCGCATGGTGGGCATGGCGTTGGGTTCCGAAGGGTTGGGAGGTGGGGCGGCTGCGGAGGGTGCTGACATTGTGTGTGCGGTTTTGACCGAGCGTGTTGGCGCGGTGGCGGGGTCTACGAAGGGATCCACGGCAGGGTGGCGTGTGTTTATGTCTTGTGAGTCACTGACCTCAACACTGAGTGTTTTATACGTATAGACGGTTAGGTAGAAAGAGTTATAGACGGCCCGGGCTTCTCTCAGAGAGAGTCTCTCCCTCGACTGAGAGAACTTTTTCTTCTCGACGAGTCCACAACAACTGCCTTGTACCAGAACTCAGCGGTGCGATTGGGTGCATATAGGGACAAACCCGCGAGCGCGTGGGAGAGCCAGCGCGACATATCTCGTGCCGTTGATTCCTCCGAATCATCCCGCGTTGTTCTTGTCCTCCTCAAACATCGCTCCGCACACGGACGTTCGACCCGAATACACTATGATTCATTCGTCGTCGGGGGAGAGCGTTCAGGGGACTGCGTGGCCGGAGAAGACCGAAACGCCCGATGAAGATACCAATTTGGCCGCGTATCGCGCCGCGAACCGTGCCCTCGTCGACGACGACGGCCATCAGGGTCCCGCCATCGCCGACCAGCTCAACTCGCTGCTCTCCGAGCCCAAATTCTCGCAGCTGAACAGTCGACACGCCCGACAGTACGCGCGCCTGATCGTCTGGTTCCGACGGGACCTCCGGCTGCAGGATAACCCCGCGCTGCTCGCCGCGAGCATGCTGGCGGAGGAGATCATTCCGGTGTACATCTATGCGCCGGAGGAAGAGGGTCAGTTCCAGCCCGGTCGGTGTTCGAGGTGGTGGTTGGAGCGCGCGCTCGGCTCGTTGCAGACCGACGTTCGTGCGGCCGGTTCCGAGCTGTTTTTCTTTCGTTCTGCAGAGTCGTCGCCGTTGCTTTTGGGGTTGGTGGACGATCTGCAGGCGGACGGCGTGTTTTTCAACCATTTGTACGATCCGATTTCGATGGTGCGGGATAACGAGGTCAAGACGCAGCTGCGGCGGCACGGCGTCGTCTGCCAGAGTTTCAACTGTGACACGCTGCGGGAGCCGTGGAGCGTGGTGCGTGTAGAAGAGGGGGAAGAGGCGCCGTATTCGACGTTTGAGAGTTTCTGGGAGGCCTGGGGGGACGTCGAGCGGTTGGGGGCGGTGGGCAAGCCGGCGCCGGGGGTCGATCTCACCGGTGGCGTTGTCAGCAACGGGAACGCGAACCAAGGCGGAGGCGGAGGTGGAGGCGCGGCGTCGCGTGTTCCGGCTATGATGTCGACGTACGTGCGTGGGTGTTATCGGGAGGTGTTGGAGGACGTGGGGGTTCTCAGTCGGCAGGAGGCGGCGAGTAACGCGCAGTTGGAGGTGCATTGGAGGCCGGGGAGGGAGGGGGGGATGGCAGTGTTGGGAGGGTTTGTGGAGGACAAGCTGCGGCTGTTCAGCAATGATAAGGCCAAGACGGATCGGAAGAGCACGTCGAAGCTGTCGCCGTATCTTCACTACGGGGAGATTGGCGTTCGCGAGGTGTACGAGGTGGTGACGCGGTGGGAGTCGTCGCTGTCGTCGGTTTCCTCGGACTCCGAACGGCCACAGCGCCGGTCGAGCTCGGCGGGGGATGATCGTGCGCGCCACGCCGAAGCCTTCCGCAAGCAGCTGGGGTATCGCGAGTACTCGCGGTACCTGTCCTTTCACTTTCCGTTCACGCACGAGCGGGCGATGCTGGAGCATCTCCGGGCGGTCCCGTGGCGCTACGATCAGCGGCTGTTCAAGGCGTGGCGCACGGGGAACACGGGCTATCCCATCGTGGACGCGGCCATGCGTGAGCTGTGGTCGACTGGGTGGATGCATAACCGGTGTCGGGTGGTGTGTGCGTCGTTCCTGGTCAAGTACCTGATGCTGCCGTGGCAGTGGGGGCTGAAGCATTTCTGGGATGCGCTGCTGGACGCAGACCTGGAGTGCGATACGCTCGGGTGGCAGTACTGTGCGGGGTGTCTGACGGACGGCCACGAGTTTTCGATGGTGATGGATTTGGAGGAGGAGGTGCAGAAGTACGACCCCAAGGGGATGTACGTGCGGCGATGGGTTCCGGCCCTCGCGAGGCTGCCGATGGCGTACGTGCACTGCCCGTGGAAGGCGCCCGAGGATGTGTTGGAGGATGCTGGGATCGAGCTCGGGGACGATTATCCGTGGCCGGTCGTGGAATTCGAGGCGGCGAAGGAGACGGTGAGCCGGGTGGCCGAGTTCGTCGGGTGTGCCGGCGGTGGCGAGGAGAAGGCGGCGGCAGCGGCGGCTGTCAAGTCGCCGTATCGGCCGGCGACGACCCCGTTGTCGAACGCGACCTCGATCGAGGATATCATCGGCGGGGCGAGCACGGACTCGGTAGTGCGGCGGGAGGGCTCCCAGAGCCTATCGGTCGCGTCGGCGATGGTGGGCGGGGGCGAGGGTGCCGACGGGGCGGCGAGCGCGCGGCGCGCCCAGCGCAAGCGCAGCAAAGTTTAATTAATTGTATACTCGATGATATATATCGACCGACATTCGTTACGTGCAAAATCACGACACTGAAAGATTCGTTCACCACCCGCCATTCAACTACACGTCAAACCCACTCCGCCTCGTCCGCCAGCTCTCCACAAACTGATCGGCGACCGGCGGCACGTACTCCCCTCCGGCACCATCCGAGTGCGCCCCCGTCAACCCCACCCCGACGCTCGGCTCCTCCACCCGCGTCAGCGTGAAATGCGTACACGAGCAGCCCCGCGCGACCACAGAGCACCCGGCCTTGAGCAAGTAACACCCCTCCACGCTCGACCGCGCCTTTGTCTGCACCACGACCCCCCAGAACCCGTGAAACGACCGAGAAGACCTCCGAGACGACGAAGACGTCAAAGTCGGCGGCGAGCCGCCGATATCCACAACCTCTTCAACGTCGGACAAATCCAACGACACCACGCCTTCCTCGACGTCACAACAGTCACCCACCCGCCCCGAATTCACCAACAGCCTCGACTGACTCGCATACAACAGCTCCTGACACACCTGCTCGACCTGCACCTGCTCCGGATTCGACATCTCCAGAGGTTCCTTCTGCATTTCATCCACGCTCGCCATGGCCAACGCCAGCAACCCATTCTTATTCTCCCTTCTCCCGTTCCCATTCCCGTTCCCGGCCCCTCCCGCCACGCTTATATGATGCGCATCCAGGTCCATCCGACTCACAATCTTCTTCACCAAGATCACCGCCTCGTCCCCACCGGCCACCTTGACCACCTGCGTAAACTGGTCCGACGCCGGCGTCCCGTCCAGCCGCCGAACAATGTCCTCGACCGCCTTTGAAAACCACCGCACGTTCCACTTCCCGTGATGCTCGTAGTTTGTTGTATGCGGCGTGGGAGCCACCGAGACACCGGGTGCGGCGTCGGACGTCGTCTGCACGTCTGTCAAGGTCGTGCGTGCGGTGACCACCGCTGCGTAGACGTCCCCAGGGCCGGTCGCCTTGGATGCACGCACGCCGACCGCACGACGACCGAGTCTACACTTGACAAACGACGTGTCCGTTCGCAGCCACGTGTCCGAACACGTCTCGAAAGAATTGCCCGAGCAAACCGCAGCCCACGCCATCGTCGGTCCCTAGTCCCTACCTGCTCTATATATCACGTCTGCTGTTCTGTTCGTCTGTCAGTACTCTGTTCTCGTTCTCGTTCTCGTTCTCGTTCTAGACGTGTGGTGGGAATTAATTTTGGTCAAAGCCAAATGAGGCGTGAAGGCGGGTCTGTGAGCGTTGCTCCTCTGGTCTACACTGCCTCTGTAGTCCCATAGAGCACGTATGACCTAGACAATTCGATAAAATCTGGCTCGGGGCCAGACACGCAGTCGGTCAGACCGCGTCGAACTGATCTGGCCTGGGGGGAACCTGGGATAGAGACATCTCTGAATCTTCCGTTTCGCATGCCAGCGTCACGGCCCAGACCCTACATTGATCATATACGGCATTAATTAGAACGCGGCGGGCTCGGTTTGGCACGAGTCGTCCCGCCCGGAAGACTTGATGAACGGCATGTCGCCCACAGCCCCGTGACGACACCCACGGCCAGCCACACGCAACGGTCAGCATGGGTCAGCTCTTGACCACGCCGGCGTGGCCGCCGCCAGACGTGGCGACAAAGGCATTCTACCAGACGCTCAAGCGGGATGCCAGCGTGAAGGTGAAGCGGGGCACGGACTGTGCCGGGCTCGTGTCGGAAGCGCGCTTGGAGGGCGTTCGGCGGGAGCACGGCATGTACTGGGAGGGGGTCGGGAGGGGGTCGTTATTGGAGCGTTGCGTGTTGGAGGTCGTCAGTACGCTTCTGATGGGGGAGGGCGAACAGAGAGATACAATAACAAGCTCTGGCAGGCAGCTGCCGCCGGAGCTCGTTCAGTTGGTGGTGGACGTGTTGCGGGCTGCGGTCGGTGGCCCGGTGTGCTCGAGGGCGCTGGAGTGGTTGGCGGGGTCGTCGTTCTACGCGCTGGTGTTGGGTGACGACGTGTCTGCTGGCTCGCTCGATGTGTTGTTTCCGAAAGGGACGCTGGAGCGGTTGGTGGTGGCGTCGCGGCAAGTTTCGTTTTGCGCTCGGTGTGCGTACGACGATGCGTTTCTGATCAAGTACGCGTTGGGGTGCCGGAGGTTGCGTGTGGTGCACCTGTTGCACTGTACGGATGTGACGGAGGTGGGCGTGTGTCGGCTGCTGGAGGGGCTGCCGGGCCTGCAGGAGGTGCGGGTGGTCGGGTGTCGCCGGGTGCGCGAGGTGCGTGAGGTGCGAGGTGAGGTCGGCGGGACGAGCTGGAACGGGCACGTGTCTTCGAGCACGAATCGTCGTATCGCGTCGTCGTCGTTGGCGTGTTTGGACTTTCATGGGTGTCTGGGACTGCGGCGCGTGGGCGTGCTGTTGGGCGGAGGTGTGGATGGGACGTTGAGGTCGCTGTCGCTGGCGTCGTGTCGGTCGGTGAAGAACGTGGACGCGATTGCGATCGCCGGGCTGCTGGGGCTGGAGTATTTGGACGTGTCGTACACGGGGATCTCGGACAGTGGGATTGCGCAGCTGGCGGCGCTGGAGAACCTGGTCGAGTTCAAGGCTGCCGGGGTGCGGGCGGTGGACTGGAGTGTGGCGCACGCGGTGCGCGGAATGCCGCGGCTGCGGGCGTTGGACGTGTCGAGGACGGCGTTGGTGGGGAATGCGACCTTGGTGGCGTTGGTTTCGCCGGCGCGCTCGTCGGTGCTCGAGGTGTTGGAAGCGAGTTTCACGTCCATCACGGATAGCGGGTTGGCCAGGTGTCTTCCGTACTTGAAGAACTTGCGGAGGGTGGACTTGGAATCCTGCAATGTCGAGACGGCGCTCGTGGAGCTACGGGTCTGTCTGCGGTTGGAGGACGTCTGCATTGCCGATACGGCCGCTGGGAACGACGTTGCGGAGGCTTTGAGCGATTTGGACGGGCTTCGGCGGCTGGACGTTTCGTTCACGCCCATGGTCAACGATATTGGGATGCGGTACCTGTCGAAGATCGGGGGGCTGCGTGAGCTGTCGATGAGCACGACGGACACGGTGTCGTCCGAGGCGGTGCGGCTGCTGGTCAAGCTGCCGAGGCTGCGGCGGCTCGACATGAGCGGCTGTCGGATTTCCGACACGCACTGTACGTTCCTGGGAAAGATGGGTTCGTTGCGGCATCTGGACCTGGGCGGCGGAGAGATGACGGCGAGGGGGGTCGAGCGCCTGTCCACGCTGAAGCGGCTCTCGATGCTGTCGCTGGCGCACGGGAGGCGCATCGCGGACGACGCGTGTCCGTCTTTGATGCGGATGTCGGGGCTCCGACTTCTCAACGTCAGCGGGTGTGCGCTGTCCGACCGGTCGATCAGGCTTCTGGCCGGCTCTGTCAAGACGCTCGCGGTGGCCGATCGGCCGCTGCGATGCGAGCTCGTCCAGGAGATTGTGCGCATCAACAGCGACCTCGAACTCAAGGGGTTAAAGAACAGCTAGGCAGCAGTCACATGGGATTCAGTCCTTGGTAACAACCGTCACCGCGCGTTGCTTGTGCCTGCTGGCATTCCACGCCCCGCCCGAGCTCGCGTAAAAGTCCATGGGATAGTCCTCCCCGTCCTCTTCCCAAAACCCAGGCACCTCACCCAACGCAACGAACGCCTCGTACGGAGTCAGGGTGGGTTTCTCAAACCCGTCGCCCCAGTCGATACTCAGCCTCGGACACGCGATCTGGACAAACGCGTCGATCTGCGACGACATCATCCCCAGCTTCTCGGGCGAAATCTCGCTCAGCAGCACCAACGTATATACGCACCCTCGCTTTCGCATCATCGCCTTGATCCTCTCCAAAATCTTCGGGTTCCCCTGCCGCCCAAGCGTCCCAAGCACGAGGCCCCAGTGCTTGGCCCCCCTCGCCCGCTCGATCGCCCGACGTCGCTGCGCCCGCATCCCCACCTGATCATACCGTTCCAACGTCAGTTTCCTCCCATACGGATCGTACCGATACGCGGGCGTGTCCGGATTCGCGATCATCAACGCCTCGAGGTGGAACCGCCCATCTGCAAGAAACAAAATCAGATCGTCCTCCCCCACCCGAGTCCCGTCTGCCGACACGCACGCCGGCGCGGTACACCCCAAGATTTCACCGCGCGAGAGCGGCCTCGACTGGGGCACCAGGATCGACCCGAACCCCCGCTTCTCCAACGCCGCCTTTGCCGCGTGGAGCGAACTCGCAAACTGAATCGTGCCCGCAAGAAGGATGTTCCGGTCCCGAAAATCAAACTCGGCCCCGCTAAAATTCGCCACAACTGTCTCCACAAAGTGTTCCACATCCATCTGTATGTCCACGAAGACGTACATACAGGGCACCGTCGTCTCGCTCACCGGCACCAGACACGAGTGACCTACGGGTCGGCAAACGAGTGAGAGCGTGAGATAATATGGCAAATACGATACGATAAAACACAATACCCACCGTAGTGCACGAGAAACTCGGCATCCAGCGCACTCGCAGAAAAGTCGTCCACGCAACACGCCCCGAACGTCACATCACCCATAATCATCGCCGTATCCACCCCAGCGAACGACTCTAGAATATCCGCGATCACGCACGAGTACATCAGCAGGCCCTCTGGGAACTGCAGCGCGACCCGACGCACGTCGGCCGACCGGAGCCTGTGCACCGTCTTGAGGATTTCAAAATTGTAGTTCGAAGGGAGAATCGCGATCGCGTCCAGGAGCGCCTGGTTTTTCGCGATCGAGTCTGGAATGGCCTGGCCGACGATCCGACGGGGCGGAGGCTTCGGTGCCGACGTCGACGTCGACGTCGAGGACGGGCGCGTCGTGGCGAGCTGGTTCGTTTCGGTCCTCCTGCATCCGCCGGAAGACGGGCCCGGGGCCGCATTCCCCTCGCATGCGACACCGCCGCCACGACAGCAGTCACTGAATGTCACGTCCGGCATGCACGTGTGTGATTCACAACGATGCGTGAATTTCGTGCTCGTCTTCACAAGACCTTGAATTTTGAACAGGGTAACCCGGCGAACCTTGCCAAGTCCAAACAAAATACACGTAGCCTTCCCGGTCCAGGCAAGTCGGTACCATCGCGACGACCGTATCCATCCATCCATCCGCCCTGTCCAGTCGAACAGGCGTATCGACGGAGAAATCGTCCGTTTTCTCGAGCTGATTCTGGCCCGCTGATTTGCCTCGTACGCCGTAGGTCTCGGTCCACCGTGGTTTCCTCCGTATCCGGTCGTCGTACATCGTGATTTCTGTCGTCATGTCGCTCGCGGGTGCGAAAGTCTGCTCAGCGGCGGAGCAGAAGTCTGTGTTTGGGGCACGTCGCACGAATCCGACGGCTTTTCGGACCCTCAGGAACAGGGTGTACGCTGCTGGGTCGGGGTTCAGCAAGTCGGCAGCGGCCGATGCGTCGGCGTCAGCGTCGGCGTCGGCGAGGCTGAACAAGCTGCGGGAGAACAGCGCGGCGTTGCGCGAGCTGCTCCAGAAGCGGGCAGAGGGGGTGAACGTGTCCAACGGGAAGCCCGCCCCCGTGCCCTCGAGGGCAAACGGCGCGAACGGCACGAACGGCACGAACGGCACGAACGGATCGACGTCGATGACGGCCAGTGGGGCTCCGTCGTCTTCAATGGAGTACTCGTCGACGGTGACTGCGGCGCGTTCGATGGTGCCGGTGACGTTCTGGATGAAGTTCCACGTGGATTACGGGCAGCGTATCGTGCTTGTGGGGTCGATGCCGGAGCTTGGAAATTGGGTGCTGGCGGATGGGATTGACTTGGCGTGGTCGGAGGGTGACATGTGGAATGCGACGGTGGAGCTGCCGTCGACGTCCGTGGTGGAGTACAAGTACGTGGTCGTCGGTCAGGGGGGGCACGCGGCGAGTTGGCAGTCGGGGAATAACTCGGTGTTGGCGATTGCGGATTCGGATGAGGAGGTGGAGGTGCACGATAACTGGGGAGGGAGCCCGGGGGCCAAGGTGATGAGCGGGGGCAACCTGCCGGTGACGCGGGAAAAGAAGCTGTTGGCGTGGGCGACCGAGCTGGAGTCGTCGGTTGTGGCACAGCGGCAGGAGCTGAGGAAGCTGCGGATGGAGCTGGTGACGGCGCAGGAGGAGGCGCGGTTGGCGAGGGAGGAGGCCAAGAAGTTGAAGATGCAGCTGGCGAAGAGCGAGGCGGAGAAGACGACGAATAGCAAGGCCGTGAGGGACGTGGAGGCGGTGAATAATGTGTTGAAGGAGCAGATTAAGGAGACGACGCGAGGGTTCAGGGAGGCGTTGAGTGCTGCGGTGGAGATTCTCGAGGCGGAGAACGGCGGAAAGGGCAAGGGCAAGGGCAAGGGCAAGGGGGCAAGTAAGTAGGGACGATGGTGGTGATGATGATGTTGTTGTTGTATTATTTCTCGTACGAGTAAACGAACTGATGACGGGGGGGGACTAGCACGTCACGCGGACGTCGGCGCTCGGGCCCTTCGGGCCGGTGGTCATGGGGGCCTTGGCCGTGGTGGCGGCGGCGGCGGTGGCGGCGGTGGCGGTGGCGGTGGCGGCGGTTCCCGTTGAACCGCTGCGACCGCGCCCGCGCCCACGACCAAACACGGGGAACCTGCGGCGCTCGACAAAGCTGCGGCGGACGCAGCGGAACCACTCGGCGGTGTTCTCGTAGACAAATCCGGCGCGGAGGACGAGCTTGGCCCACGGCGATCTGCCGACGTCGAGCGTGCGCAGCATCGCCTCGAAGCGGGCTTCGACTGCCTTGCTCGACATGCTCCACCAGTGCTCGTACTCGAAGAAGGTGTAGCTGCCGGCCATGCGGCCGCCGCTCAGATAGCCTTCGCCGTGGTTGGGAAGGGGGGTGGGCTTGAGCGCGGCACGCATCTGGTCCTCCATTCCCTTGTCACAGCACGCGATTGCATGGAAGAACATGTCGAGCTGCCTGAGGGGGCCGTAGGGGACGTAGGCGAACAGAAAGTCGGCGGCGCAGCCGATCCTCGGGTTCCGGCCGAGAAAGGCAAAGTTGTGGAGCTGGGTGAAGTCGGTGCCAAGCGACTTCAAGAATGAGGGACTCATGTTGTACTTGAGTCCCGACGCGCAGACGACGACGTCGCACGGCAGCGAGTCGCCGGAGCGGAGGTATGCGGTCCCGTCGCTGAGGCAGAAGAGGTCGTCGACCACGCACTTGAGCTTGCCCTCGTAGGCGAGACGGAAGTAGGCGTCGTTGCACTGACCGGAGAAGTCCATGTCGCCGGGGTCGCCGCTGGGCGCCCAGTGGAGCAGGTTGCAGGGGCGGTAGAAGTTCTGCTTGACGTAGCGAAGGGCAATCCGCATGCGGATGCTCCAGGGGACGAAAGGCGCGTTTGCAATGGCACTCACGGTGTACTGCCTGGAAAAGGGCAGGACGAGGCGGTAGCGCGGCCTGCCGACGACGGTGATGTCGTCGCACCCGGCACGCTCGGCCGCCTCAAAGGCCTCGGCTGCGAACGACCCAGAACCGAGGACGACGACTTTCTTGTCCGTTAGGTCCATCGTACCGAGTGGACAGTCGACGCCGTTGAGCTTGGCGGCCTGGACGACCTGGCCGCCAAAGTGGCGGTCGACGTGGACGCCGCGCTCCTCCAGCGTCCACTGGTCGTGCGTGAGGATGCCACAGGTCACGCAAAGAAAACGAGCGCTGGTGGTGATCTTTTCGTCGGTGGCGAGGTCCGTGCTGATCACGACGAAACTGCCGTCGGCGTCCTCGCGGACGTCGTCGACGCGGGTGCCGAGGCGGGTACGCGCGTCGATGCCAAAGTCGCGGGCAAACTCCAGCAGCTTGTCTCGCACCACCCCGCCGGAGTTGCGCGTGAGCTCGTCGGCGCTGAGTTTGTAGTCCGGGTGCCACCTGTAGTTCGGCTCAAAGGCCTGAGAGGTGGGTGGTGGGGCGGTGAGGGGCGGGTGGGGGCCAGATCACCACGACGAACCACCGCGACCGTCGCGACCATCGCGACCGAAACCGTCGTACATACCTGTAGAGTGGAGTATGCGTTGGCGAGGGTCTGCCAGCACCCCCCGAGGGCCTCTCCCTGTTCGAAGACGAGGAAGGAGAGGCCCCGCTCGACGCAGCCCTGGGCGGCCAGGATGCCGCAGATACCACCACCGACGATACACACGTCAACGTGCTGATTTTTGTCCATCATGACCCAGGGTTTGATGTATTGGAAGTAGTTGTCGCGGCGCGGTGACGAGGATCGACCGCTGGCCGGGATGTGGTCCGCGCCGAGACGGCCGGACACGAAGCAGACGACCAGTCGTGCTCACCCGGTCGCGACGCATGTTCAGTCGAGAATACCTCGATCAACGTCTGTATCACCTCATATATGATTGTATAGACTGATCTATTACAATACCCGACGCCGATCATGAAGCCTCGTGACCCCCGAGCCACCGCGCCGAGCACGCCGCTCGCCCCGGCCCGGCGCCACCGGCCCCATGACCAACACCGACCCCAAAACCACGTCCAACGACTCTTGAAGAACACTGTTGCGCCCATCGTGACGACGGTCCTCCTGTTGGCTGTATTCGCATGCCTCCCGACCTCCCGCGCGTACACGTCGCCCCTCTCGGCCGTCCCCGGCTACTGGTCGTTCGCCGTGAGGAGCGATGCCGTGACCATGGTCGTCTTCCCCGGCTGGTGGCCGACGCTCGGCTCTCCGACCGATCAATACGCGTTTGAGGTCCAGAAGTCGAGGCACAGGTACGTGTTGCTGTCGTCGTCTGCGTCCGACCCCACCCACCCGACGCACGAACGTACGATAGGCCTCACCCCCAACACTTCTCAACAACGTACGTGCGTGTAGCGCCTTTGCCTACTTTGAGACCGTCCCATCCAGTCCCCAAGATGTTCTTGGAGATGTTCGCTTCGCCATCGATCCCTGGAATGGCACGCTCCTGCACTACCGAGTGCAGGTGACGTCGAGTGGCGGCCAACTCGTCGACGAGTCCCCGGCCACGCGGGCGATCGACCAGGCCGATGCCGTGTTCGTCTCCCCGTCGTTGGGTGTCGACTTCCCGACGTGTGGATCGCTCATGGGTGGACCTTGCAAGACCATGCGTGCCGCGATCGACGCCGCCAAGGCCTCGGGCGCGGCGGCGGTCGTCGCCACACCGGGCGAGTACGCCGGACCAGGCAACGTCGACCTCGACCCTGCCCTGGAGGCTGGGACCAGGTTGACAATCACGTCGACCAACGGTCCGTCGCACACGATGATCAACTGCACCAGCACCGACGGTTCGCCGCATCGCGCCTTCCTCTTCCGCTCGGGCGAGGACGAGCTCACCGAGCTCAGCGGGTTCACGCTGCTCGGTGGCCGTGCCGACCGCGGGGGCTGCGTGTTCATCGAGAACTCGTCGCCGACCATTGCGAACATGGCCATGATCATGTGCAATGCCCTGACGGGCATCGCACGTGGCGGCGCGATGTACATCACGGGCGCCGCAGCCAACCCGACCGTCGCTGCCTCCATGTTCTTCTACAATCAGGCGGACAAGGGCGCCACGATCGAGGTTATGGAGTCCCAATTCCAGTTGTACAACTCGAAACTCGAGCTTGGCGTCTGTCCGACGGGCACCGGCGAGGGCGGTGGCATCCACGCTCTCCGCTCCAACGTCACCGTCGTCGACTCCATGTTCGTGAACGGCATCGCGGGCTTCGCCGGTGCTGGATTCCTGTTGCACGACTCCAAGGCGTACATGGAGCGTATTGAGGTCCGCAACAACACCGTGACGAACACCGGCGCGGGGATCAACCTGTTTGGCTCATCCTTGACGCTCGTCGACTCGCTCGTCACCGAGAACAACGCTGCACTGTTTGGCGGCGGCCTCCTCTTCACCTCGTCGAACGCAACCATCTATCGCACGGCCATCACCAACAACTACGCCGGTTTTGGTGGAGGAGGTGTCAAGCTGCTCGGCGGCTACCTCAACCTGACCGACTGCCAGGTCACGGGCAACGTCGGCGTCGAGTACGGCGCCGCGTTCGACGTGATGACGCAGGGGCCCCTGTCGACCCAGAAAACGGTGATGAAGGTCGATCGATGTGACGTGTCCGACAACATGGCCGGAGACGGTGCCGGGTTCTACCTGTACGACATCGACGAGGTGCGTGTCTCCAACACCATGGTCAGGAACAACTCGGCCAAGGCCGGGGGCGCAGTCTGGTCCAGGGCCCGCACGGCCGCCACCTTCCAGAACGTGGCTTTCCACAGCAATTTCGCGGCCGAGGGCGGGGCCATCTTCTGCACCGAGCCGTGCGCGTTGGACGTCGCCGCCAGCGAGTTTGCCAGGAACGGCGCCTCGTCCCGGGGCGGCGCCATCTTCTCCACCGAGGGCACCGAGGTCGCCATCACGGGTTCGAGCTTCGTCGAGAATGGCGCATTGTCTTGCGAGCACGCACAGACGCCGATGCAGGGCGGCGCCGTGAGCGTCGGGGTCGAGGTGGTGGACGCCTTCTCGGATGCGTGCGCCGTCGTCAATGGCACCAAGGCGACGCGGCTCTCGGTCTCGGACACGTTCTTCGGCAGTAATTTGGCGCAGTTGGCTGGAGGAGCCGTTTTTGCAGAGTCTGGCCAGGTCACTATCGAGCGTTCCATCTTCGATGACAACCGCGCGGGGCTGCCGCACGTGCGGGACGGCCTCGGGGGAGCACTGTCGCTCCGCGAGCGCTGCGTCAACGAAGGGACTGAGTGCACGCTCCTGGAGACGGTTATTAGTGATTCCGAGATCCGCGGCAATGTTGCGCAGTTGGCGGGCGGGGGTGTCTACGTCGCCGGCGGCAACCCGCAGAGCTGGACCACCGTCGCCAACGCGAAGCTCGTCGCCAACCAGGCGTTTAGCGACGGGTTCAGCATGGGCGTCGGCGGTGGTATGTACGTCGAAAGCCCGCACGTGAATGTCACGTACGCGCAGTTCGCCAACAACACGGCCGAGCAGCTTGGCGGAGCAGTCTATCTGAGCTCGTCCGGTGGCGATGGCGTCTCCCTCAGCAACATCTTCATGGCTGACAACAGCGCCCAAAACGGCAACGACATCTTCTGGGAGAAGCTCAAGTTTACCGAGGGCCACGATTTGGACTTGGCGTCGGTCATCTCCGCGACCGACTCGGGTGACGGCGGTGGCGGCGGCAACGTTGCTACCGAGTCCCTGGAGGTGGTCTTCGCCGACGGCTCGAGCGCGCCGGGAGTCGCTCAGTCCGGTTCGACCATGGATCCCTTTGCGCTCAACATCATCGACTACTACGGCGAGCTGGCCATCACCGAGGAGGGCGAGTGCCAGGTCTCTGTTCGCAACAACAGCGCCTCGGTGCGGGCCATCGGGTCCAAGGTGGCGATCCAGTCGGGTCGGGTGGCGTTCAACGAGCTCCAGTTGACCGGAAAGATTGGATCCGTGTGCCGGGTGGAGATCGCCTGCGCGACGGACGTCGAGTCCCTCAGCGGCTTCGTCACCGAGCGTGTCCTGCCCGTCGTCGGGTTCGACGTCGAGCTCAGCGACTGTCCACCCGGAGATTCTCCCATCGGCAGCGGCGAAGGGGACGTGTGCGCTCCGTGCCGCTATGGCACCTACAACGAGGACGGCCGCGATTGCCTCTCGTGCCCCAAGGGCGCCAGCTGCCCCGGCGGCGCCGCCCTCCTGTCCGAGGCGAACTGGTGGCGCTCGTCCCCGGTGTCCCTCGACTTTTATCAGTGCTTGCACCCGGATATCTGCCTGCCGGGTGCCGGAACGGGAGACAGCGCCTGCGCCGAGGGACACGGGGGGCCGCTGTGCGGCGTCTGCCAGGACGGCTGGTTCGAGTTCGCCGGCAAGTGTCGGGAGTGCAGCGGCGGGAATGCAACGTCCAAGATCTTCATTGCGTTCAGCGTTGTGCTGGTGGTCGCGGTCGTCGTCCTTCTGTTTGCCCGCAGCTGGGACTTTGGCGACCCGGCGTCGCCCGGCATGCTCTCCAAGGTGAAGATCGTCCTGATGCACTTCCAGATCATCTCGTTGCTCAAGCAGTACGATATCGTGTGGCCTCCAGCTAGCGAGGAAGGGTTCTCTTGGCTGTCTGTGGTCGACTTCGGTCCCAGCATGGTGGCACCCGAGTGCTGGATCGGCGACCGATACACGTTCTGGACGTCCTGGATCCTCAACGTGGCCGTGCTTCCCGTGGCGGTCATCGTGCTCTGCATGGGTGTGTACAGGATTGCCGTTGCTGCCCATGAGGCCCGCATGCATCGGTATCCCGAGGTACGCGTTGCCGTCGATCGCCGGCGACCCGGTCACATCCTGAACACTCCACCACTCGTCATGCTCACTTGTTCCATCGCGATACCCCATCCGTCCGCTCCCAGGGCTCCAAACTGGCCACATGGCTCGTTGGGTTGCAGCGGCGCTGCTACAAGAACGCGTATTGGCTTCTGACGCTCCTGTACCCGGGCGCGTGCCTCGTGGCCCTGCAGATGTTCGCAAAGGAGCGGCTCGACATCGGCACCTTCATGTCGTCCGACCTCTCGCTCAAGGTCTCGAAGGACGAAGGGGGCTATACGTCCACATACATCGGATATATGGTGCCAGGAGGTCTCTTTCTTGCGCTGCTCTCCGTCGGCGTCCCGTCGTTCTGCTTCTGGACGATCTACCGTCACCGCTGGAGGTTGGACGAGGCGGTCGTCGCCAAGAAGATCGGTTTCCTCTATTCGAGCTATGACCGCCGCATGTGCTATTGGGAGACTGTTCAAATGGCGAGGCGTTTCGTCTTTGCTCTGATCCCGGTGTTCGTTTCCTCCAACGCGCAAGGAAGCTTGCAGGGGGCGATCGCCCAGGCGGTGGCGATCGGCCTGCTCGTCGCGACCGTCTGGACCCAGCCTTTCGCGACGAGGTCGGACAACGTGCTCGAGATTTTCTCCCAGATTATTATCAACTTTCTTATTCTGTCCGGGTGCACGAGCACCTGGGCGGATATCTCCGAGAGAGGCCTGCGGGCGGTGGCGGCCGTGCAGCTCCTCTTCTCCTCAATCATCGTCTTCATCGCGGCTTCCAGCGTGCTGTACGGCGTGTATGTCTTTGTGCAGAAGCGTCGCGCAAAGCGCGCTGCGAAGCGGGCCGGAGGCGAGGCCTCGGAAGGCGGCTCGGTCCACCGCGTCCACGTCAATGCGTCGGCGGGCGTGCCGGGCGTCGCCGACGACGTGATCGCTTAAAAGTCGTGTTAATTAGATTAATTAGATTAAGAAATTGAGTTCACGAGCCGAATCTGATCGCGACGACTCTCGCCGCGACCCTCGCGGCGGTCGGCTGCTCAGTCTCGAGGCTCTCGGCCAGAGCCCGGGCGCCATCCGCATCGCCGGCCGACAGGACCGCCGTCCATGCCATGAGCTCCACCGGGACTTCGCAGTCCAGCGAGTTCACGACGTTGCACAGGTACTCGCAGTCGGCGCTCAGCTGGCGGCACTGCGAGGCATCCAGCTTGTGCAACCCGTCGAGCTGCTTGACGTACGCCTCGGCGACTGACCCGACGAGACGCTCCAACCACGTGCCCACGAGGTCTCCGTCGTCCGACAGGGACACCGATTCGGCATCCTCCAGATCTAAGGATGCCTCGAGCAGCTGCGGCAACAACATCAGTTGCTCGCCGGCGCTGATCATATACTGCAGCGGGTATGCTGCCGCTGCCGGCGACGACGACCCTGCCTCTGGCGCCGACAACGACCGGAGACCGGTCTCGAGCTGTCGGAAATGAACGTCGACGATGCCGACGAACGTCGTCGTGATCAGTGATTCAACCTCCCCGTCCACCCGCTCCATCACCCGACGCAGCTTGGGCAACAGCGGCGTGCCACCCGCACTCTTCGCGACGAGGTCCTCGATTCCCCGCGCCAGCTCGGCGTTCCTCGCTATTCTGCGATAATTCAACGACGCCGACCCTGAGACTCTGGACGTGTCTCCCTCGGCAAACGCCTCTTTGAACGCCGCCAGCCCGTCCCGCAACTCCTCGACG
>Ga0181582_10001304_pt1 | contig 19333 bp, 19 predicted proteins | sample 071ome_32_FD_132438 | JGI IMG/M metagenome (GOLD analysis project Ga0181582, IMG submission 132438) | Coastal salt marsh microbial communities from the Groves Creek Marsh, Skidaway Island, Georgia - 071405AT metaG (megahit assembly) | ecosystem: Environmental > Aquatic > Marine > Intertidal...
GCGCCGCCGATTCCGCCACTGGCACCGATGATTGCTGCGTTCACAAGCGGACGCACCTCCACAGTTAATAAGTCTTGGAAATTTGTCAGGCCTACCAGACGCCTGACGCAAGGACAGTTACGTCTAAAAAGACGCGCCGGATCTGAAACCCGCATATATCCCGATCCTGATAATTCATATCTTTTCTGACTCCGCGGACAGCGTGTTTTAAAAGCTCCGATGCATTGAGCTTTTTTTAAAAACCCGCGTTTTAACCGGCTGGAATATTGAAAGAGGCGATATTTTTAATTAACCTCTCCCGCGTACTTACGGATGAGTTTTTACTGACTGATTAAATTGACAGGTCAAGCAATGCCAAAAATTAGCAATTTGAATGCCGGAGAACTTAAAAATCTTATTTCTGAAGCTGAGAAACTCCTGCGCCAGCGAGGAAAACTCGATGTCGTCATTCGCGATATTGAGAAAGTTCTCGCGCGGCACAAGCTCAAGAAAGCTGAAATCGCCGAAGTACTGAAACTCATGCAGGAAAGCGGCGGTCCACGCCGGGCGGCGGGTGCGGCGCCAAACAAACGCTCCCAGGTCGCGAGCAAATATAAAAACCCGGCCTCCAATGATAAATGGACCGGTCGCGGACGCGCACCTCGCTGGGTGGCCGCTATTCTCTCTGAGCAGGGCCTGACCATCGAAGCGTTCAAGGCTGACCCGCGCTTCAAAATCTGAGTGCCCAGAGAAGCCTCATTCTGCTCTTCAAACGGCCGCCGGAGCGCACTTAACACTGCGTTCCGGCGGCGTTCAAACAAACCATCCGCCCTATCCGTTTTAAAGCCTTTTTTAGGGCCGATTTAAAGCCGAGTCGGTCTCCCGGCTGATCCGGACCTCGCAGTATGAAAAACCCAACCTGTCTCAGGCGATGACCCCGTCGGCCACCAGATTATCAATCTCCGCATCTGATAACCCGAGCAGCTCGCCGAAAACAAAAGCATTGTGCTGCCCGAGGGTGGGACCGGCGCGCGCGATGTGCGGCGCCGCGGTGGAGAAGCGCCAGGGCGCTCGATACAGCGATTCCGTCCCGTAAAACGGGATCTCAACCGGATGACGCATCTCGCGTGCGGCGAATTGCGGGTCCTGCCACTGCTCCTCGACCGAGAGCACCGGGGAGGATGCAATCCCGACCCGACGCAGCTCTGCCACCAGCCGATCACGGTCCTGCGTCCGCGTCCATGCGGCGAGTGCGCGATCCAGCACGTCACATGCAGCGATGCGCTCTGCGATACCGCTGGCGCGCCAGCCGTCGAGCGGCGCAAGTTTCAGCAAGGCCTGCCACTGCGGGTCATCAGCCACCGCGATGCTCAGCCACCGATCGTTGCCCTGCGCCGGGTAGATACCGTGCGGCGCCATGCGCGGGTGCCGGTTGCCCTGCGGCTGCGGCTGCTGACCGCTGACCTGAGCCGCCAACAGGTAGGGGCGCACCGTGCCGATCAGGGCCTCGACCTGAGACAGGTCGATGTACGCGCCTTCACCGGTCGCGCGCGCGCGGCGCAGCGCGGCCAGCAGCGCCAGCAGGCCATGCACTGAGGCATTGGGATCGCCAATCGCAAAATTCAGTGTCCCGATAGGGGACTCACCCGCATAGCCGACCAGAGATTCAAGACCCGCGAAAGCGGACATGGTCGGCGCGTAGGCGCGCATGCCGGCAAACGGACCGAACTGTCCGGCAGCGGACATCGACAGCATGACCAGGCGCGGGTTGGTGTCACGCAGCGTCTCGAAGCCGAGACCGGAGCGCTCCATCGAACCCGGGGACATGTTCTCAATCACCGCGTCACTCTGCGCCGCCAGGCGCAGGGCCAGCGCGCGGGCCCGCGGATCTTTGACATTCAGAGTAATGCCGAGCTTGCCGTGATTGACCTGATGAAACATCGGCGACATTTCACGACTCGGCCCGTCGACCACCGTGCCGTCGGCGCGCACTACCCGTCCCGCCATGCGCAGGTTATCCGGACGTGGTCCGTGTTCGACCTTGATCACCTGCGCGCCCAGCTCGCCGAGAATCGCGCCGACCCAGGGCGCCGACCACACCCAGCCAAAATCAAGGACGCGCAGTCCGCCCAGGGGACCAGCAGCGTTGTGCCAGGTGTCCGAGTCCGCCGGCGCCTGCGTAAGCAGCTCCGGAGCCAGATCCGGTCCGACCTCCTGCCGTTCGCGGGTGATCCGGAAAGGCAAACCCGGCGTTCTGACCGACTGTCCTGCAAGCGCCACGGTCCCGAGAAAATCGCGGCTGGCGAACTGCCCGGAGTTGATCACTTCCGCGAAGTCGCGCAACGGCGCGAGGATCAGGTTGTGTTCCAGTGCGATGGCCTGCAGCTCTGCACGGGTGCGGGTGGCAAACCAGGGCTTGATCAGCGCGTCCACTTCATCGGGATACTGCGTGCCCATGGTGCGCAGATCCTGGTAGCGCGGCTCGCTGGCCCAGGGCGGATTGCCCATCACTTTGACGAAGCGTTGCCACTCTTCGCGCGTGCGCCCCGAGATACATACCTTGCCATCAGCGCAGGGCATGATGGCAAACGGATAAGCGCCGCAGCAGCCGTAGGGCCGCTCGCCGTTGCGCTGCCATTTGAGACCATGATGCACGTAGACGCGGCAGTTACCTGCCACGTAGCTCGCCAGCACGTCGGCCAGGGCCACGTCGACCAGGTTCTGCTCAACGCCGGCGGCGCGCAGCTCTAGGGCAAGCAGGCAACCTGCCGCGAGCACGACGCCGGACTGGTGTTCCAGCACACCGACCGGCAGCGACAGAGGCTCACGCGTCGGATCGCCGATAGCCCAGGCCACTGCACCAAGCGCCTGCGCGTCGAGTGCGGTGCTGGGGTAGTCAGCATAGGGGCCGTCCAGACCGAGATTGCTGGCCAGGCCGATCACCAGCCGCGGCGCCCGCGCACTCAGCTCAGCCAGTGAGCCCGCACAGGTTGCGAGGGCCGCCTTGTCTTCACACAGCAGGATATCAACGCCGTTGATGGCCGCACCGAGATCCTTCTGCAGCGCCGGCGCGGGCAGATCGCGCTTGCCACACGCCAGGGCCTCCAGCGCGAGGTCGACCGGATCAGGAGCCGACGTCGGCGGCGGGCGCGTCTCCGGCATGACCACGCGGGTGACCTCTGCCCCCATGCGCGCCAGCAGCCAGCCGGCATAGGCGGTCGCGATCCCGCCGGTCAGTTCCAGAACCCTGAGGGGAGCGGTTGATGTGCTGCGCATGCGGGGAGGCCTTTCTTAAACTGCGGTGCGCTCAGCGCTGGTGCTCAAACCCTTACGGCAAGGTGCCGGTTTTGAGGCAGGGACGGTGCAGCGTCGGGAGAGCACCACCCGGTTTGTCTTACGCTCAGGCCAGCGCCTCCGCAACCGTCGCCGCCTCGGTCCATTTAATGACCTGCTCAAGCTGATGTCGGATCGCAATTTCGCCGTCCTGCAGGTGCAGCTCGGCTTTTGCACCGGACGCCATCCCACGCTGAGTGCTCTCAATATTAGACAGGTCCTCGAGCATGCCGTCGGCCATCTGCGCGGTGAAATGCTCGAGCTGTATGCGCTCCCGCGCGGTCTGCGGGGCGGGCTGGTAGAAACGTCCCTCCCAGAGAGTCGTGTTGAGCGAGGTCGGCCAGAACTCGTGCGACCAGAAACGGTTGGCCGAGATCTGAATGTGCCAGTTGGGAAAGATCCAGTTAACGTCGCTGGCCCAGGCCTCGCTCTTGGTCGGGTTGATCGCCGGGTGCTCAGTCAGCGGATTGACCTGGCCTTCCTGGCGCGTGCCGGTCAGCGTCGAGGTCGTTGGGTAGATCCAGCGTTCAACCTGCGCCTCGGCTCCCGGCTGGTAGTCCCGATTAAGCCAGGTCGAGAACGCGCGATGCGCCCCGAAGATGCTGGCGCTGACCGGGCGGCTGCGAGGATTGTCACGGCCGGCGTAGATCGGCCCGAACGTGCGGGGATGGATCGACGCAATGTGATACGCCTCGCTGAAGGCGTCAGCGACAGCTTTCCAGTTCGCTTTGATCTCCCCGCGCATGACCAGGGGAGTGTGCGGAAACGGATAATCGACGCCGCTGAATGCCGTGCCGAAGGGACCGAGGAAGGTCAGCAGCGTCACCTCAGGTTCAGGCTGCAGGTTGATGAAGATCCAGCCTTCCCAGGTATCGACCGCAACCGGGGTCAGACCGCACTGCTTCTTGTCGAGGTCAAAGAAGCCGGCCTCGTCGGTCACCGCCGCCAGTTCCCCGGCATTGTTATAGGTCCAGCCGTGATAGCGACAAGTAAAACGCGGGGCGTTGCCCTCTGGCTGCAGAACCACCTGATTGCCGCGATGCGAACAGACATTGTGGAACGCCTTAATCGCGCCCCGCCGCGTGCGCGTGATCAGGATCGACGCATCGGCGACGGCAATATCCTTAACGAAAAAATCTCCGGTCTGCGCAAGCTGCTCGACGCGGCCGACCTTGAGCCAGGCGCGGCGGAAGATGCGCTCGCGCTCGAGCGCGTAATGCTCCGGATCGGTATATAACCGGGTCGGCATGGTGCCGGTCGACAATCCACAGGCCGGGGTAAGAACGGGCGGCCGCCCGGCGGGCGGGTTCATAGGCGCCCTCAGCGTGTCAGCCATGCGGCTGGATCCCCGCTGTCAGGCGCAGCTCATGCTCGACCGGAGACCAGGGTGAATGCGAGGCCTGGTGCAGCTCGACCCCGACCGCGGCGTGCGTCAGCGCCAGCACCAGCCTGAACAGGCACGCGACATCATCCGGCAGGGCATTCAGCGGATAGCGCTCAACCAACGCCGTCGCTTCCTCGGCGCGCGCAAACATGGCCTCGTAGAAACGCATGACGTCCGCGTAGGGCGCCCTGTTGCGATGCATCCAGCGTTCATGTGCTGTGGGCAGATCCCAGTCCGCCACAAAGGGCTCGAGTTCTTCAAACCCGGCGGGCAGGCGGTTGATGGTCATGTCCTCCCCTTCAACGGCGTGAAGTCCTGGTTGCGCGGCGCAGCAATCAGTCCTCGAGAACTCTGGTCCCGATAATTGCGCAACAGCGCAACGGATCACAACCACCGCGCCGTGGCGCGGCCGCATGCTATTGCGTACATTTCAAGCCCGTCAATTCAGGGACTCTCGCTCAATGGAAAACGCCGGGAACACGCCTCAGCCGCTGCGCGGCGTCCGCATCCTCGACCTGTCAAAAGTGCTGGCCGGCCCGTTGTGCACCCAATACCTCGCCGATCTCGGCGCAGAGGTGATCAAGGTCGAGTCGATCGCCGGCGGCGACGATACGCGCAGCTGGCCGCCGTTCGAAGATGGCGAGGGCACAATTTTCCTATCGGTCAACCGCAACAAGCGCAGCGTGGCGCTCGACCTGAAATCCCACGCCGGCATGGCGCTGTGTCGCGAGCTGCTTGCACGCAGCGATGTGCTCATCGAAAGCTTCGCGCCGGGCGTCGCCGAGCGGCTCGGACTGGGCTACGAGGCGGTGCGCGCGGTGCGCGACAACATCATCTACTGCAGCATTTCCGGTTACGGCAGCCAGGGACCGATGAGCCAGGATAAAGGCTACGACCTTATCGCCCAGGCCTTCAGCGGCATGATCTCAGTCACCGGCGAGCCCGATGGCGCGCCAGTGCGCAGCCCGTTCTCTCCGGTTGACCAGGGGACCGGCATGAACGCAGCCATCGGGATCCTGAGCGCCTTGCTGGAACGGGGTCAGAGCGGACACGGCATGCGTATAGAGGCAGCCCTGTTCGACACCGCACTCGGCTTCCTCGGCTATTTCCTGCAGGGCTTCTGGCAGCGCGGTACCGAGCCGATGCGGGTCGGCTCCGGTCATGAATCCCTATGTCCCTATCGCGCGTTCGATACTGCCGATCTGCCGCTGATCCTGGGTGTCGCCAACGACCGCCTGTGGCAGACCTTCTGCGAGGTCGCGGAGGCGCCGGATCTCGCCGCGAGCACGCATCTCCGCACCAGCGCCGACCGGGTCGCGCATCGCGCGGAATGCGAAGCACGGGTTGCGGAAATCATGCAGCGGCGCCCGCGCGCCGAATGGATGGAGCGCTTCTCCGCGTGCGGGATCCCCTGCTCGCCGGTGCATAACCTCGGCGAAATCTCGGCACATCCGCACACTGCGGCCTCGGGCATGCTGCATTGCTACACGCACGGCAACGGTCGCGAACTGCAGGCGGTGGCCACGCCGCTGCGTCTCGACGGCCAGCGCCTGGATTTGCGTAAAGCGCCGCCGCGTCTCGGCGAGGACACTGCCGCCGTGCTGCGCGAACTCGGCCACAGCGATGAAGCCATTGCGGCCTGGCGCAGGGACGGCGTGATCGGCACCGGAGCCGACCAGGCTGCGACCTCCTGAGCACGCTCCGCGAGTGAGCGACACCTCGACACTCGGCATCGTCCTCGGCACACAGCTTTTCACGCCGCCGTACTTCGCGGCGTTCGGCAGCAGCAAGGTGGTGATGTGCGAAGACCGTGCCCTGTGCACCTACGTGCGGCATCACCAGCACAAGCTGGTGCTGATGCTGGCGACGATGCGCAGCCAGGCCGATGCGCTGCGTGCCGCCGGCTTCGAGGTGCACTACCAGAGCCTGGACGACCCCGCGAACAGCGGACTTCTGCCCTGGGTCGCAGAGGTGGCGCGCCGTACCGGGGCCGACAAGCTGGTGCACTTCGATTTCGCCGCGCGCCATTTCGAGCGGCGCCTGGCTGCGCTCTGCGCCGCTGAAGGCTTCAGTAAAACAGTGCTGCCAAGCCCGATGTTCATGAACCCCCTGGAACTGTTCGATCGGCACCGCGATCGCCGCGGTGGGATCCTGATGGCGCGCTACTACCAGCAGGTGCGGCGCCAGCACCAGATCCTGCTCACGGCCGACGGCAGGCCGGAAGGCGGCAGCTGGAGTTACGACGCCGACAATCGCCAACGCCTGCCGCGCAGCATCACCCCGCCCGCGCCACGTGCCGCCGCACTCGACGACCACGCGCGCGCTTGCATCGAGCTGGTGCAGCGCGAGTTTCCGGACCACCCGGGTAGCGCCGCCGGTTTCTGGATCCCAACCACCCGGACGGGCGCGCTCACCTGGCTCCACGATTTCCTTGAGCAGCGCCTGGCGCAGTTCGGTCCGTATGAGGACGCTCTGAGCACACGCTCTGAATTCCTCTTCCATAGCGCGCTCTCGCCGCTCATGAATATCGGCCTGCTGACGCCGGCCGAGGTCGTGGACGCGGTACTGCAGCATGCAGCCCAGCACGCGATTCCCCTGAACAGCCTTGAGGGTTTCCTGCGCCAGGTGATCGGCTGGCGGGAATTCATCCGCGGAGTCTACGAGCGCCACGGCGCTGCGCAGCGTGCGGGCAACTTCTGGGCGCACCACCGTCGCCCCGGACCGGCGTTCTACGAGGCCACCACGGGCCTGCCACCGCTGGATGACGCGATCCGCCTGGCACGTGATCGGGCCTGGAATCATCACATCCAGCGGCTGATGGTCGTCGGCAACATCATGACTCTGACCGAGATCGCGCCGCGCGCTGCCTATCGCTGGTTCATGGAGATGTTTGCCGACGCCTACCCCTGGGTAATGGAACCCAACGTCTACGGCATGGCGCTGTTCAGCGACGGCGGCACGTTTGCGACCAAGCCCTACGTCTGCGGGTCGAATTACTGGCTGAAAATGAGTGACTACGCCCGCGGGGAATGGTGCGACGTCGTGGACGGGCTGTACTGGCGTTTCATCGCGCGCCAGCGGGATTTCTTCGAGCGCAACCCGCGGCTGAAAGTCATTCTGCGCAGTCTGGACCGCATGGACAGCGCGCGGCGCGAGCACATCTTTGCGGCGGCCGAACAGTTCCTTGCCGCGCACACCCTGGACGGCCCGGCGTGAGCCGCGCTTTCAGGGGCGTGGCTGGCACTGCGGACACCAGTACACCCGCCGACCGCCCAGGGTCTCGCGGATCACCGACGTTGCGCAGTCATAGCAAGGTCTGCGGTCGCGCGCGAACACCGCGAAGCGATAGCGGCCACGCTTGGCGCCTTCGCGCTTCAGCGCGGCGACCCGCCGCGGCGGATTGGTGACGCCCCGGGTGTCGTAAGCGCGGCGCGTGATCAGCAGAATGTTCCTGGCCAGCGTCCTGATAGCGGCGGCATCGAGGTCCATCGGCCGCAGCGCCGGATGCACCCGGGAAAAGAACAGGATCTCAGAGCGCAGGTAATTGCCGATCCCGGCGACAAAGCCCTGATCGAGCAGCAATGCGCTCAAGGAACGCCGCCTGAAGCTGACTGAGCGCAGGCGTTCGGCGACGTCTTTCCAGTCGAGCGTCGCGTCCAGGGCATCCGGCCCGAGCCGCGCCAGAAAGGGATGCGTGGCGAGCTCGGTGTCGGGCAGCACCTGGATCTCAGAAGCGCTGTAGAGCAGCGCGCTCGACTCAGCGGTATGCAGCGCCACGCGCAGACTGCGGTTGGTCTGCGGCAGCTCACCGCGCGGGCGCACGTACCAGCGTCCGTAGAGCTGGTTATGGGTGTACAGCACCAGGCCCTGCTCAAAGCGGGTGAGCATGGCCTTGCCGCGCGTGTCCACGGCACGTACCTGCTGACCGACGAGCTCGCGCGCGTAGCGTTTCAGCCCGCGCGGATAAAACCAGACCTCCTCCAGCGGCCGCTCGACCAGTACCGCCGCGATGCGATCTGCCTCAATCCGAATTTCAGGCCCTTCGGGCACGACAGGTTGCCTCATTTCGCTGCGTTAACATCGCGCAGCCTAGCGAGGGAGCCCGATCGTGTCGACGCAGCCATTGTTTGAAGCCGAAATTTCACCCGGCATGTCGCCACAGGAGGTCATGCAGCTCGCGGCGCTGGCCGAGGATGCCGGCTTCGACCGTCTCGGGATCTCCTGCGTCGCCCTGTGGCCCGACACCTACCAGCTGCAGACCCTGGCCGCGACCGCCACCCGGCGGATCGGAATCGGCAGCATGGTGACCAATCCCTATACCCGCCATCCAGCGGTCCACGCGGCCGCGCTGGCGACCCTGCAGGAGGTCTCCGGCGGCCGCGCGTTCGCCGGCTTCGGCCTTGGCGCAGGTCTCGAAAAACTCGGGATCGAAAGCGAGCGAGCGCTCACCCATCTGCGCGAAACGGTGGTCACCGTACAGCGCCTGTTGCGCGGGGAGCGGGTGGACTACCCCGGCGATACCGTGCGCCTCGAGCAGGCCGCGCTGCTCCGTGCACCGGCAAAGCCAGTGCCCCTGGCGATAGGCACGCGCAGCCCGAAAGTCATGGCGCTGGCCGGAGAGCTGGCCGACATCGCGCTGGTCGGCGCGCGCTACATCAACCCTGAAAACGTTGAGACCTACCGCCGCTGGCTGGCCCAGGGCGCTGCGCGCAGCGGACGTGCGCCGGACGCCGTCGAGGTACTGCCGCGGGTCACCCTGTGCGTCTCGGATAATGAGGCCCTCGCTATCGACAGCGTCAAGCGCTTCGCGGCGCATTACCTGGTGCTGCTGGGGGATGCAGGACCGCCGGTGGATGCCGCCAGGCGTGACGCCATTGCGACCGCGCTCGAGCAGGCGCGCGGCTGGTATTTCGACCTCGGACGCTACGATCCCCCGGCATTGCTTGAGCTTATTGATGCCGAGCTGGCGCGCTGTTTTGCTGTCGCCGGTACCCCGGCACAGTGTGCCGCGCAGCTGCGCACGATCCTCGATCTCGGCTTCAGCGGAGTGAGCTGCAATCTTGCGGCAGTCAATCGCAGTTCGATGTACGCCGGTCTGCACGAGACCCTGAGCGGCGCTGCTGCGGTGCTCAAAGCGCTGCGCTGAGCGGAACCGTGTCCGACGACGCGCAGGCCGGCGGCGTAACGGTCGTTATTCCAAGCTGTAACCGTGCGCATACTCTGCCGCGCGCACTAGACTCAGTGCTTGCCCAGACCCTGCCGGCGGCGGAAATCATTGTGGTCGACGACGGCTCAACCGACACCACGCTGACGCTCCTCGCGGAGCGCTATCCGGCCGTGCGCTGTCTGCGACACGCGCGGCCGCGCGGGGTCAGCGCAGCGCGTAACGCGGGCATTGCGGCCGCGCGCCACGACTGGATTGCCCTGCTCGATTCCGACGACGCCTGGGAGAGCAACAAACTGACGCGTCAGATGGCGCTGGCCAGGCCCGAGCCCGGCTATCGCCTCGTGCACTGCGACGAACGCTGGCTGCGCCGCGGCCAGCCGCTGGCCCAGCGCCGCTACCACGCCAAACGCGGCGGGGAGATTTTCTTCGACTGCCTGCCGCGCTGCGTGATCTCGCCGTCAGCTGCGCTCCTGCATCGCTCGCTGCTGAACAGCACCGGCGGTTTCGATGAAGACCTGCCCGCCTGTGAGGACTACGACCTGTGGCTGCGCATCTGCGCCCGCGAGCCGGTCGCGTTCGTTGCAGAGCCGCTGGTCATCAAGCACGGCGGCCACGCCGACCAGCTCTCGCGCACGGTTCCGGCGCTCGATCGGTTCCGTATCCAAGCGCTTGTGAAGCTGCTTACGACAACATCGCTAACCCCCGAGCAGCGCCACGCAGCGCGCGCGATGCTTCGCCTCAAGCGGGATATTTTTGTCGCCGGAGCGCGCAAACGCGGACGCGACACTGTCGCCGATACCCTGACAGCTCTCTGTCAGAGCGTTTTGAGAGACCTGGCGTAGTCACGGCGCTGGAACCCAAGTCGATGCGGTCTTGTTTAATGGAAAGGCTCTAGACTGGAACAACTCAATCTGGGGAAAAACGATGCAAAAAGTCTGTCTTGTTATCGGCGCCGGCGCCGGGATCGGCGGCCACGTTGCGCAGCGCTTCGCCCGCGCCGGATTTCACGCCCGCGTCTGCCGGCGAACGGACAAGACCGGCCTGGACGGGCTGGTCGAAACCATCACATCAGCAGGCGGCGCGGCATCGGGCGCGCTGCTCAACGCGATCGAGCCGGACAGCATCGAGCAGCTCGTCGAACAGACCGAAACGGACATCGGCCCGATCGCGGTGGCGGTGTACAACCTCGGCGCGCAGATCGGTAACCGCACGCTTGAGGAAACCAGCTACAAGGCATTCGAGATGGGTTGGCGCCTGGCGACCTTCGGCCTGTTCCGCCTCGCTTCCAGCCTGTGTCCGCGCATGGCGGCACGCGGTAGCGGCACGCTCATCGTGACCTCAGCCACCGCCGCCGTGCGTGGCAATGCCGGACAGCATTCACACACTGCCGCCATGGGCGGCCGGCGCATGCTGTGTCAGTCACTGTCAGCGGAATTTGCGCCGCGCGGCGTGCACGTCGCGCATGTGCTCATCGACGGCGCCGTCGATGCGCCCGATACCCTGGGACGCATGCTCGGCCCGGAACGCTTTGCCGCGCTGCGCGAGAGCAAGGGCGGCGCTCAGGACGGCCTCATCCTTCCCGAGGAGATAGCGGAAACCTACTACCACCTTGCGAGCCAGCACCGCTCGGCCTGGACCCACGCGCTCGATCTACGCGCCTACTCCGACCTGGCCTGGTGGAATTCCTGAGGGCGATGCTGCGCGCTCAGGCCGCGCTGCCCTGCTCAGCGCGGATCAGGGCCTCGAAGCGTCGCCGGCCGTCGACGCAATGTGCGTCGGAGCGCAGCAGAAGCTCGTCGGGCACCACGTCATAGCCCTGCAGCAGCTGTTCAATCTCGCGCGTCGCCGTCATGTCCTCTTCCAGGGTGACACGCAGGCCGCTGACCATGGCCTCACCAAAAGCCGCATCGCCCTGGGCAAAGTTACGTCCGAAGGCAAAAAAATAATGCGCATCATGCAGGCGTCCGGGCGTGATGGCGTGATGCACGCGGATCGTGCCGAGCTCGCCCCCCGCGTCGTCAGGATCGGACTGGGGCCGCCGGAATTCGTCGAAACCGGAATGCAGACAGGGCAGAAAGCTTTTCATACCGAAGGCGCGGTCGACCTGGCCTGCGTAGGCGAAGGTCTGCTGGAAGTACAGCGGACACGCAACATTGCTGAGCGCGCGGCGGCTGCTGATCCAGCCCGCGCCCTGGTCGCGGATCTCCGCCGCATCGCTGAGCCCGTCCGACGCGATAGTCGAGCGGTGCAGGAACGCGAGATGCGTCAGATCGAGCAGGTTGTCGTGCATGAGCATATAGCGCCCAGGAACCGGGTAGTAGATGTCGCCAATCGTCTCAAAGCTTCCCGCCGTGATGCCTAGCTCGTCGTGATCCGGGATCAGCGCGGGATCGGCGAGGGCCGGGTCGCCGGGCCAGATCCACACCCACTGCCAGCGCTCGACCACCGGGTAGCTGCGGATATCGAAAGCCTGCGACACCCCGCGCTCACTCGGGATCCGGACGCAACGCCCGTGACGGTTGAAAGTCAGGCCGTGATAGCCACACTCGATATCGTCCCCGACCAGGCGGCTTTTACTCAGCGGGAAGTGCCGGTGTGGGCAACGGTCCTGTACCGCCACCGCCTCGCCATCGGCGGTGCGGTAGAAAGCGACCGGCTCGTTCAGCAGCCAGCGGCCGAACGGTTCGCGTCCGATCTCGCTGGACCAGGCGGCGACATACCAGTGATTGCGCGGCGCGAACATGCCTTCGGCCAGTGGGTACATGGGCTGACTCCGGAGGTTCAGACCGCAACATGGTAGCGCCACGCGGAACTCAAGACGCCCCGACACGGTCCATAATGACGGTATGAAAAAAATCTACCTTTATCCCGCACTTGTGTTGTGCCTCGCCTCAGGCAGCGACGCGGCAGAGCAGTCACCGGCTGCAGCCGCGGGTCCGGCGGTCACGATCTACAAAAGCGCGACCTGTGGCTGCTGTACCCTGTGGGCAGACCATCTCGAAGCATCCGGCTTCCAGGTCACGCTGCACGACCGCGACGACATGGAGCAGATCAAGGACACCCTGCGCGTGCCCCGTGACCTGCGCTCGTGCCACACGGCGACCATCGGCGAGCACGTGATCGAAGGTCACGTCCCGGCTGACGATATCCGCCGCTTTCTCAGCACCGCATCGGGCGGGATCCTGAGCGTTCCGGGTATGCCGCTCGGCTCTCCGGGTATGGAGCATCCCGCCGGCAGCATGCCCTATGACAGCATCCAGGTACGGGCAGACGGCTCACGCGACGTCTTCGCGCATCATCCCGCGCCCTGAGACCGGGCGCAGCACTCTCTGACACATCCTGGCGTTTGAACAGAGTCCGCGTATCCCCGACCGGGCTGGTTTGCCTGGTCGCGGCCTATCTGGCGCTCACCGGCAACCTCCGCTTCTTCCGCGGCGTCGTCGAGGCCTTCCCGCCGGGGGAGGACAACCTCGGCTTTGTTCTCAGCACCGGTCTGGTGCTGACCAGCGTATTCGCGTTGCTGCTGTTGCCGTTCAACCAGCGCCTGCTGCGCAAACCTGTGCTGGTCGTCACCCTGATGGTGACCGCCGTCCTGGCCGCCTTCATGGATACCTACGGCGTGGCTATCGACGCCGACATGGTGCGCAACGTCTTCGAGACGGATCGTGAAGAAGCTGCTGGCCTGCTCTCGACACCGCTGGTGCTGCGGGTTCTTCTGCTCGGCGCGCTGCCGGCCTGGCTGGTGCTCAGGATTCATCACGCGCCCGTCAGCCTACGCCGGCACCTGACCGCCAGCGCCGTCCTCGCGCTCTGTGCCAGTCTCATCATCATTGCCAGCTGGCTGAGCTACGGCTCTCACTATGCGAGCCTGGTGCGTCAGCACCGCCCGCTGCGCTACTACACCAACCCGACCTATCCGCTGTACGCCATGGTGAAATACCTGCGTCAGCGCCAGGCGGGCCATGCAGCACATACTGACCTGCTCAGGACCATCGCCCAAGATGCGCAGATCCCGACCAGTGATACCGAGCACGAACTCGTCATCGTGATCGTGGGGGAGACCGCCCGCGCCGATCATTTTTCGTTGAACGGCTATGAGCGCCGCACCAATCCGCGCCTCGAAACAATCGACAACCTGGTCTCTTTCGACGATGTCGCTTCGTGCGCCACCGCCACAGCGCGCTCCGTGCCGTGCATGTTCGCGCAGGAAGACAGGACCAGCTTTGACCCGGACCGCTCGAAAAACACTGAAAACGCGCTCGACATCCTCGCCCGGACCGGGGTAGAGGTCCTCTGGCGCGACAACAACTCAGGGTCCAAGGGCGTGGCCGATCGGGTTGCCTACGAGGACTTCTCAACCCCGAAGCGGAATCCTCTATGCAATCCGGAATGCCGCGATGAAGGCATGCTGCAGGATCTGCAGGATTTCATCGATGTACAGACCGGGGACGCGATCATCGTTCTCCACCAGATGGGCAGCCACGGACCGGAGTACGACCGTCGTTACCCAGATCCTTTTCGCGTGTTCACTCCGGTCTGCGCGCGCGCCGATCTGTCCGCATGCGAACCAGAGACGATCCGCAATGCCTACGACAACACCATTCTGTACACCGATCACTTCATCGCCGAGGCCATCGCGCTGTTACAGCGCAATACGCAGCGCTTCGAGACAGCGCTGCTCTACGTCAGCGACCACGGCGAGTCCCTCGGAGAACACGGAATCTATCTTCATGGCCTTCCCTACGCTTTCGCCCCGGAGGCGCAGACGCACGTGGCGGCGATGATCTGGGTCGAGGATGCTTTTGACGTCGCGCCCGCCAGCATCCGCGAAAATCAGGACCGCCCGCTGACCCATGCAAGCGTGTTCCACACGCTGCTCGACCTGTTCGAGATAGAGAGCGCAAGCCTGAATCCTGGACTGAGCCTGTTACGACGGGCCGCCGGCAGGTCAGCGCGCGCGCAGTAAAACGCCCGGTGCCCGGGGCAGTGACGCCATCCGACCCGATACCTCAGGAGCCTGGCTGGCGGCGCGGTCTCCGCATTGTCTGGCCACTGCTTCTGCTGACACCACTGCTCTATACCCTTCAGCTTTCCGGTATCGATCTGTGGCTGCAGCAGCGGTGGTTCGATGCGCCCGGGGACTGGTGGTGGCCGAAAGACGAGCCCTTTGGCCGCCTCGTGCTCTACGACGGTATCAAGCACGGTCTGGTTATCCTCGGCATCGCGCTGCTGGGATTGCTGACCTTAGGGCGACAACATGCCTGGGTCAGGAGTCACCGCCGGGGCCTGCTGATTGTGCTCGCTTCCATGGTGCTGGTGCCCACCACCGTTGCGGGGCTCAAGTCGATCAGCGGCGTGCCCTGTCCGCGGCAGCTCGAGATTTTTGGCGGCACCCTGCCCGACATGAGCATCTTCGACTGGCGACCTGTGATACTGCAGCAGCCGCGGCGTCCGCACTGTTTTCCGGCCGGACATGCCAGCGCCGGTTTCGCACTCATGTCGCTGTATTTTCTGTTTCATCACCGCTGGGCGCGCCTCGCCGGTCTCGCCGCGGGGACCGCACTCGGCAGCCTGATGGGGGCTTACAAGATGCTCATCGGCGACCACTTCCTGAGCCACACCCTGGCTGCAGCGCTGATCGCCTGGTTCATCATTTGCCTGCTCGCCCTACCCGGCCGGCGGGCGGGTCGTTAGCGCTTCAGGGCGCGGCTGCGTCGCGTCGCGCAGCTATCTCGACGGCGTTGCGCGTCTCAGCGTTAGCGGTCACCGGCAGGCCCTGACGTTCCTGCGCCGCGCGCAGGATCGGAAACTCACGCCCGGCCACGCGCCGTGGGCGCCCGGTGCGACTGCCGGCAAGCACAGCCCACCAGTTGCGCCGCGTTGATTTTCCGGCCGCTTTCCATTCGCTTTTAATCGCGCCAATCGTGGCCGCCACGTCTGCATAGCCGTGCGCCTGCAGCCAGCGCTCCAGATCAACCTCCTGCGCACGCCCGTTCGGATCACGGACCAGCATGAGACCCGCTTCCAATGTGCCAGTGCCGTCAGCGGGCACCAGCGGAAAGCTTGTTACCAACGCCTCGGCGACTTTGCCCCGCCGATCGCCGCGGCTGTTGACAAAGCGATCGGCCAGCAGCCGGTAGATATAGAAACCGGGATACAGCTCAAGCGTCTGCGGCAGCATCGCGTTGGACAGGATGACCCGCGCGCCGACCCGCTGAAGATTCGCACAGCAGGCAGCCAGCGCGCGCTGGTCAGCCTCACCGAAGCCGCCCTTGGCGTAGGCCGTGAAGCTCGCCGTCGGCGAAGTCGGCGGATAGGGCGGATCCAGATAGACGAGATCGCCCGCTGCCACAGCACTCAGACTGGCATCAAAACCGCCAACGCTGAGGTCTACCCGAGCCAGCTCTGCTGCGGCGGCGCGCAGATTCGGCTCGTCGCAGATCAGCGGATTGCGATAACGCCCGAAGGGGACGTTGAACTCACCCTTGCTGTTCTCCCGGTAGAGACCATTGAAGCCAGTGCGGTTCAGGTAGATCACCCGCGCCGCGCGGCCGGCGAGTGTGTCCGGGATCCCCTGGCGCACGGCGTAGAAGTGCGCCTCGTCGTGGACCTGCTCATGCCTGCGCAGATGCTGCACCACTGCATCGACGTCTTCGCGCACACCAAGGTAGGCATCCATGAGATTCGGATTGACGTCGGCGAGGCTCGCTCCGCGCGACAGCAGGCCGCGCTGAGCGAGTGCGAAAAACAGCGCGCCACCGCCGAGGAAGGGTTCGAAATAGCGTCCACTGCTCTGCGCGGAGTGCACCGCCTGCAGCAGTCCCGGCAGCAGCTGGCGCTTGCCGCCGGCCCACTTTAAAAATGGGCGCGGCAGGCCGTCTGAGTTTGGTGCGGTCATGAAGGGTTCAGCTGCGGGTCTGCTTCAAGGTTCTGCCTCGGACCAGCCCGCCCCCGAAGGAGCGAGCAAGTCTGGATTGCGGGCTCCCGGGCAGCTGTCCGCTGCCGGGACAAGGGACTCGGGGTAGATTGCTGTGATACGCGACTGAGCACCTCAAAGCGTGGCGCTGACCGCGTGGCCGCGCCGCTCAAGCACGGCCTCCAATGCCTTCAACCAGTGTTCGTAATAACCGGGCGCCGCAGTATCGCCCGGCGCGTGGACGGACTCGGCGCATCTGATCTCAGCAATCAGACAGTCGCGGAATTCGTCCCACTCGAACTGCCCCTGCTCGCAGAGCGATACAGCCATGGCGAAAGCGCGCCGTTCCCACTCGTCGTGAAACACGAGCTCGCCGCTACGCCGTGGCAGCGCGGCGGCGCCGTCCATGATGGCGATCTCCGGACGGGTCTGCTCGGTCATGCTGCGGCGGCCTCGGCGCGGGTCACCCCGATCATGGCATCCCGGCTGACCAGCGCCGCCAGCGCTTTCTCGTCCATCCCTTCACTACCGGCAGGACGCTCAGGCAGAACCAGGTAGCGGATCTCGGCGCTCGAATCCCACACCCGAACCTCGACATCGGCGTTGATCTCAGTGCCGAATTCAGCCAGCACGCCTCGCGGGTCGATCACCACCCGAGAACGGTAGGGCGCCTCCTTATACCAGCTGGGCGGCAGACCCAGCACCGGCCACGGATAGCAGGAGCAGAGCGTACACACGACCAGGTTGTGCACGGCCGGCGTGTTTTCTACGACCACGATGTGCTCCCCCTGCAGACCGCTGAAACCGAGCTCCGCAATCGCAGCCGTGCCGTTCTCCAGCAGGCGTTCGCGGTAGGCGGCATCAGTCCAGGCGCGCGCGACTACCCGGGCACCGTTCATCGGCCCGAGGTCGTTCTCGTAGATCTCCACCATACGATCCAGGGCGGCCGTAGTGACCAGCCCCTTGCTGACCAGGAGGTCTTCGATTGCCTTGACCCGGGCTTCGAGCACCGCGGTCTGTTCGCCGTCGCGCCGTTTTTCGAGATACGGGCTGGTCGCCGCGTGATGATGGTGATGCTCGCTCATGACTGTGCGTCCTCCAGATAGCTTTCCCATAGATCGACATAGACCCCGTCGTGCGCCGAAGCCTCCGGACCCCACAGCTCGCGCGCGCTGAAGCGCACCTGATACAGCGGCTGCGGATCCTCACCGAGCTGGTGCGCCGCGGTATCGGGAAAGACGTGGTTGCCGTGCAGCGCGGTAACCACGCCGCGTCGCCCGCGAACGTAGCGCGGCAACCGGGTATGGCCTGCAGGATTCAGGTTCCTCGCCACCACCTCGCTGCCAAGCGCGTAGCGCGGCGTGGAATCCGCATCCTCACGCGTTGCCGGCATGCCGGTTGCCACGATGCTGTCAATCAATTCCGCTTCGAGCGTCTGATCGAAGCGCGGCGCATCGGCGAGCCCGCGCTCCACGCTGAGCGTCTCCAGGGCCGCGAGCCAGTGTTCGTAGTAGGTGGTGCGCAGATAGGCGGCGGGTTCCATGCGCTCAATGGCATGACGGTACGAGTCAACGGGCCCCAGGAAAGAACCGCTCAACATCATGTTGGCAAAAACGCGGCGCTCCCAGTCCTCGTGAAAAACGGGTTCGTTCTGCTCGCGCAGGATAGGCCCGAAGCAGGTCAGGCCGCCCAGGTCATGGATTCCGTTCATGCAGCCCCCTTGCCGCTTCAGCTGGAGCCGGTACGCTACAAGCACCGGACAGGGAACTCAATTGCGTCGATGCATCCGCTGGCTCCCGGCCGCGCAAAGCCGGAAATGTCGACCGGTTCACAGATTTAAAAAATTTCGCTGGCGTCAGTTCGCGAACGCGCTAAGCTTAGGGTGCGGCTTGGTATCAGGACATGGAGTTCTGCCCTGCCATGCCCCGAGGGGATAGGGATGCTGAATGAGGAACGCATCGGGAGTAGCAGCCAGCCGGGATGGCGCCCGGCGACACTCGCGTTCGTGCTTTCATTCATCACCGGTTGCGCTTCACTCAATCACACCAGCCCGCGAGCGGAGCCTGCCGTGCAGGTATCCCGCAGCGAACGCATATTTCTCTATCAGAGCCAGGTTGCCGATGCGCTGCTCGACCGCTACCCGCTACCTGAGGCTTTCACTCAGCAGGCCGATCCGGCCCTGTTAGCAGCGGAATCGCGGCTCAATGAGGCGTGCAGCCCGCTGACCCGCGTGGTGCTTGCCGAATTGCAGGGAGAAACGCCTTCGCTGCGCCTGCGTTTCAAGGTGCTCACAAGTCTGGATGACTGTGAACGCGCCGCCGAGAGACTTGACTACTTGCTGAACCGGCCAGCGGCCTCGCTGCCGCGGACCGACTCGATCTGAGCGGGAAGGTTTACCCGTCACGCATGTCAACTCTGCGGCTGACGCCGTCCAGAGTGCACCGAACAGAGAGAGGTTTCCCGGGTGAACGACGCCGAACGCCTGCAGTGGCTTTTTGATATCGAGTCCATCAAACAACTCAAGGCACGATACTGCGCCTTCGCCGATCACGAC